>Ga0116123_1001281_pt1 | contig 14918 bp, 16 predicted proteins | sample June2015DPH_13_1_3_FD_89727 | JGI IMG/M metagenome (GOLD analysis project Ga0116123, IMG submission 89727) | Peatland microbial communities from SPRUCE experiment site at the Marcell Experimental Forest, Minnesota, USA - June2015DPH_13_100 | ecosystem: Environmental > Terrestrial > Soil >... | reverse complement strand
CCTGAAGCGGATCTTCAAGAACTACGGCGACACCGGCTCGCTCAACGAGCAGGTAAGTCGAACGTGGGAACATTCGCAACCGCCGCGCACACACCCTTGACTTCATCCGAAAGCGCCTGGCGATCCTCGATTACGTTCTGGCGAACCAAGGCCATGCCTACCTCGAAACCGAGCCTGAGAAGGTCCGGTATTTCTGCGGGACCCTCAACATCGACAAGCACTATCTCCCTTCTAGGCTCTATCTGGGTGCTGCAGGCTCTCGTCCCACGGTCCGATATTTCGTGGACAAGTTCCCGATGTTCCTGAGCGATGATAGGTCCTCTTCCCATCCTGTGGTGACGTTCACCTATGTTCATGAAGGGGAGTCTTCCTTCGCAGATTTTGGCCACCATCTGGAGGTGTACCTTCCGTTCTTTCGCCGCCTCGCGGAGTTCCGGTTCCTGTTCATCGCGCGATCAAACGCGCACTTTGAAAAGGCGGCGGAAATCTTCCTTTCCTTGGTGAAGATTCCGCTCGAATCGAATGCCGCTGACGACCTCGTGCGCTACTTCCAGGTGCGCAAGGCGTGGGACGAGAAGCAATACGCCGCGGTCACGGATGCCGACCTCATTTTCCGCAACGACGCGCGCAACCGATTCAAGGGGGACAGGTTCGAGGCGTTCTACCGGGGCTGGAAACGCGGACGGATTACGTCCGAAGCGATCCAGCGGGAATTTGGGGCGAACGGCCTCAGACGCAAAGTGGGCTTCGGCACTTTCTTGCTGCAGCAGACTCCTGCGTGCGAGGGGGATTCTTCTGAAAGAGGGTGAAGAGGGTCCTCGTTGCGCACTGCACTTTTTTCAAGTGCCACTTCTTCACCAGCGGGGCCGTGAATTCATTCAAAAAAGAAGACTTAGCCGAACGAAGGAGCAAAAAGTGGCCGTGGGAAACAAGTCGAAATTGGGCGGGAGCGACCCCAGAAAATCGGCTTTCAGCCGCCCAAGTGAACCCTGGGGTCGCTCCCGCCCAGCGGCACAGATGACCGTGCCGACTGTTTTCCCACGGCCGCAGAGGGAGAACTGAAGAAGGTCAAATCAACCGAGGAGAGACGCCATGTCCGTCATCAAGAAAGCACCTGGTATCACAACCCGCGAGGTGAAACTCGAAGAACCGGTCAACGAGCTGCTCGAAGACTATGCCCGCTTCATCGAGAGCAGCCCGGACCACGTAGTGAACGCCGCTCTGAAGAAGGTCCTCTGGAGGGACCAGGATTACCGCAAGTGGCGGGAACAGCGCCGGAACTCTCAGTCCGGCTCTGAGAGGCCGCAACCTGCGGACACGAGGGCAAGAGCGTGATTCAGAGGATTCTCCACTCACGCGGTTTTGTCTCGGTCCTGTTGGCAATCGGAACGGGTGCCTTCCTCTATTACACGCACCCGTTCCCTGAAGACCACATATTCCTGCGCGTGACTTCCATTCGCGCTCCATATGCCTTCCTCAGCTTCAAGTACGTCTACAACACCCTCATTTTCACAACGCCCTACATAGTGTTTTCAGCCCTGCTTTCGGGCTTGTATATCTTCGCTTTGAATATCCGCCGACGGCAAGAAGCACCAGGTCGTTTGGAGAGTTGAAGGCATGGACCAACTGGAAGTCGAGTCATTGCTACGCGCTATGGCGAGCCAGTTTGACAGCGATCCTGCGGCCACCGACTGCACACGAGTGCTGCGGCTGCCAGGGTTTGCCAACAAGAAGTACATCCAGGAATTCATAGTGCAGGTCCACCAGGAACACGAATCGAACCGGATTTGTCGCTCCCGCGATTTCATGGCTCAGGAAGAGTCCCCGGAGACTCCTCGCTATCGGGGTGCACCCCACGACCCCGCGCGAACCGTGCCGCCTTGACACATGAGCCAATCCGAACACGACTGGGCTTATGCCAAGCGCGCCCTCGCCCGTGGCGACGACCCCGAAGAAATCATCCGCCGCATCACTGACTTCCGCGCTAACGACAAGCACAATCCCGAGTACCACGCCCGTTACACCGTGACAAAGGCCCAGGAAGACCTTCAACGCAAGAGCGTTGTCGTGGAGATAGTAGGTGAAGAACCCGATCGCGCACACGAATGAAGCCACGGGTTGTGAAGATCCTCTGGAGCCGTTCTAAGAACGGGCTCCGGCAGTGTGACCGGATGAAACCCCGGAGTGTCAGTGATCACGATGGACCGGCTGAAAAGTGAACCGTTAGACAGAACGGACCAGGAACGTTGTGCTACCATTCTGCCCCGAATCCGGCAGGGCCATGACCTAACAAAAGGAAGGGACATGGCTCGCACACGTTACCAGCACGGAGAAATAGTGGTTAAGCACGGCAAAGCGCATGACAGTTATATGGGACGGTGGATAGAGGATGTCCGTTTGCCGAATGGCCAGATAGCCCGAAGAAAGCGTTCCAGGGTCTTCGGAATCGTCGGCAGAATTACAGAGAAGCAGGCCAAGAGGCAGCTCGACGGCATCCTTGCCCGCGTTAACGACCCCGGATATCTGCCCGAATCAGCCACGACGTTTCAGGCTCTGGCCCAAGAGTGGAGCGACCAAGCTTTCCGAGAGATGAAGCCTTCCACGGTTTTGAATATGCGCGGGCATCTCACGAATCATTTGCTTCCCTTTTTCGGCAAGCGGCAGGTTCGGGAAATCAACACACGGGACATTGACACGTTCCTATCGAAGTTGACTGTCAGTCGCAAGACCAAGAAGAACATCTTCGGCACGTTGAAACTCATCCTGAAGCAAGGCCGGGCATGGGGGAACGTGCGGGAGAACATCTGGGAGTCGGCCAAGAAGATCGGAAGGTCGGAAACCGAAGTTCGCGCCTATTCGGATGCTGAAGTGGAAAGCATCCTCAGCAGGTCAACGGGAGCGGTGAGGCTGTTCTACTGGCTGGCCGTTGAAACCGGGATGCGGGCAGGAGAACTGTGTGGGCTTCGAGTTTGTGACGTTGACACAAACAGAAAACTGCTTCGCGTCCGTCAAGCCGTATGGCGCGGCAAGGTTCAGTCTCCGAAGACGAAGAACGCAATTAGGGAAATCCCCATCCCATTTCAGATTGTGCATGCACTCAAAGGGCACATTGGAAACCGGGCTGAGGGCTTCGTCTTCACCACCAAGAACGGCACGCCCTGGAACTCTGACCTTGTGTTGAAAAGACACCTACGCGGGAAGCTGAGAGTCACGAACGGTCATTTGCACATGTTTCGCCACACGTTCGCAACGCGGCAGCTTCAGGCTGGCGTGCCAGTTGCAGTGGTGTCCAAGATTCTGGGGCACGCAAGTATTTCAACAACTCTGAACATTTACGCGCACGTCTTGGATGAGCACATGGAGCAGTTTGAGCATCAGCGTGCCCGAATTCTGGGCACTTATCGGGCACCTGAGGTGAGTGCGGTTGCGGAAGAACGGCAAGTCGCGTAGTATCTAAGGCGCGGGGTGGAGCAGCCTGGTAGCTCGTCGGGCTCATAACCCGACAAGCATCGGCGGCCTTACAAGCGAGAGCGTCCAGCTAGTCCACCGGCCAGAAAACCCTGCCTGCGGCTGCAACTGACTGATCTTCCTGGGCGAAGAAGCAGAAAGCGCGCCGCGCAAGATTCATATGTTTTTGGGACGCTTGGCAAATTAAGGAAGCCTGATGTCAACGATATCTTCGAGTTCGAACGGGATACGCCCCTGCCCTTCGACATAAACGACTTCTTTGCATGAGTTTGTCCGAGCGATGGAAGACTCTTGCTCAGGGCCGTCAATGCACAACAACCTTCAGGTTCGTGGGCGGGTTCGGGGGACTCGGACACTTCAGACCGTTTGCGCTGACCAGGGAGAACTTTTGCGGGCTCTGAGGCACGTTCGTGCCGCGAACAATCACAGACCACGCACCAGCGAACGGGGCATCCACCTGGACTTGTTCCAAGTTATTGAGGTGGTCCTCCTTGGTGCGAACGGCGTTGGCCGTGGGGTTCGCCGGGTCCAGAGTCCAGGGAAACTGGCGAGTTCCGGCTGAGTCGGTAACGACGAGGTCGAGATCGTTGATGAGAGCGGGGTTGGCATTCTCAATGGCGGGGGGATCGTCCCAGGCGAGTGTCACCTTAAACTGAGCGGTGCCAGCTGGAACATTGACAGGGCAGGACACCGTGGTCTGATTGTCTACCGATCCCTGGAAGGCATCGCCGCGCTCCAAGGATTGCAGCGTTTCGTTGATCTGTACGAGGCCATAGCCTGAGGCGTAGTCAGGGCCCGGCCTGTACCAGGTGGTTGTGGGGTCGTTGAGATCGGCCGCATTGTGCACCAGCAAAGCGCGCAGCGTGGAGGGAAGGGGAGGGCCCAGTGACGGGAAGTGGCGACTCCAGTCGTCCAGCATGAGGGCGATGCCACCGGAGACAATGGAGGCGGCGCAGGAAGTTTCCAAAACCACCCGTATACATAAGGGTTGTTCAACTGATACGGAATGCGGTAAGCCTGCTGGTTGGGGCTTCCATAATAAGGAGTGCCGAAAGGATTGGTGATTTGGCTGACGCCGTTGTTCATTGTTCCGTTGTTCTGGCCGGAGGCGACGACGTCGGGTTTGATTCGCCCGTCGAGGGTCGGTCCCCAACTGCTGTAATCGCTCATGGCGTTGTTGAAGGAATCGATGGCGCCGACGGCGATGATGTTCTTGGCGCTCTTGGGATGATTAAGCGTGGTGTAGTTGGCAAAGGGCGCGGTGGTGTTGGTAATGCAGTTTGTCAGAGTGGTGTTGTTGGGGCCGGGGTATCCAGCCCTCTCGTTTCCGCCCGAGAAGACGATCGGAACGGGCCTGCCAAGAGAGCCGGTAATGACGCCATCGAGAAAGGGCGCACGACCGGCATACGAGCCATAAGGATAAGGCGAACAACCGTAATCCCCCCAGGAATTGTTCATGATCACGACGGAGTCGGTCTGCACCGCTCTGGTCACGTCGTTCAAGTAATTAGTGACATAGTCGGCCGTGGGAATCGCATAGTTGTAGGAACGGACTTGAGAGGCGGGTGCGAGGCCGCGCCACTGATTTGCTACGGATGATCCCTGTACCAAGGATTGCGAACCGTCGCCAGCAATCATTCCTGCAGTCATGGTGGGGTGCCCTTGCGGATTGTAGGTTCCAACGTCGCCTTGAACCACACGCGTACCGAAGTCGGGATGGGTGGTAAGGGCGTGAGCGCCGTCGAAGATCCCTACGATGACGCCTTGGCCAGTGGGATGGCCGGTGGGAATGGCACCCACGTCGGCGTGTACGTGAGTGCGCGCGCGATCCGACTCTCCCTTTGGGGGAGCAGGTATGGGCTCGATGAAGCGAATGTCGTCCAGGCTGGCCAGATCGCGCTCGTGGCCGATGGGCATTGAGAGTGTAAAAATCGAGGCGGCTCGTGCTTCGCCGAGCACCGTGCCGCCGAGGTCCTTGGCACTGCGGACTGCGGCGGTGAAGTCGCCGTCAGGGAAGAGCTTCACGACCAACTCGATCCTTCCGGGGACCCGCCGAGCCCAAAAAGTCAGATCGGCCCGCCCGAGTTCCGAAGCGATCTTGTCTTCGATCGCCAGCGAGCCCACCCAGCGAATCTTGCGAAGCGCCGGGGAGGAGGTCTGGACGGTTCGTTTGACCGTTGCGAGATAGGCGCGTCCGGTGAGCGGCTGACCTAGAGCAATGCCTGCAGCCGAGAGCGCGGTCCGGGATTGCTGGTCGGGAATCTCGTAGAGTTGAACAATCGCGTGAGCCCGTGATAACTCTGGCTTCGGGAACAAACGGGACCATACGGGAAGTTCCTCGGTGGGCGCGAAGCTCCGCGACGGAAGGCGGATTTCGAAAGGGCCCGGAGGTTGTGGGGCGACCTGATGCATCTGCGCTGCAGTTACCTCGGGGCTGTTCCTGGGGATGAGGGGGAACGCCGATGCCAGCGCCAATACCAGGAAACGCCGAGCAGGAGAGCACAGGCGGGGAGAGAAGATAAATTTCGCTTTTTGCATGACAGCCTTCCTTGGCGCTACGCTAGCATATTTTTCCCCATGATGTAATCCGACGCCCCAAAGGATCTGACCTGAGCGTCGGGATTGCTGTATTACATCGGTCTTGCACGGGTGGGCGTGGTCAACAATTTTGTCACTTTCCGGCCTAAGCAAAACTTCCTCAAGTTGACGTTCAAATTTGCTAAGTCACCGGATTTGGAAAAAGAAATGGAAAACGCCGGTCTCGATGTCATAGGGTACGAGCAGAGATGGCGTCAATATACTGTCAGAATCACGCCGAGAGACTTCCATTCGCATGAGCAGTTTCTGGGCGAAATCCTCAAACGGGCCTACGACTACGCCAACAGTGAATAGGGGACGCTGACGGCGGTTCGCGGCCCGGATCATCGAGACAGTCTACTCGGAATCGAACCCACGCCCGAAGGTTGGGAAACTTGCGCTGCGAACTGTGTCCAAAACGTGACCAAAAAACTGCCCAAGCTGACGGAATTGACACCACTGACATGTGAAGGCAACTGAGAAGTAACAAGTTGTTTGCCTGCAATGCATCCGGGACAATCCGGCTTACAGGCCCGCCCGCCGTTACTCTTGTTCCTGGCTTAGCCCCAAGATCAATTCAGGCGCTCGTCGCGCGCGCGGCCGTTTTACGTTGTTCGCCAGGCCCACTGCTTCCAGCGCATAGCGGTGGGAATGGTGAGTGAAACCGGTGGGCTACGACTCTCTCGCCGCCCTTGAGGGATAGAGGCTTCGCTGTGCTTTCGGGAGGTGGGAGATGCGATACTCATCCAGCTCCTCATTGCTGATCCGAAAAGAAGTTTCCGGCGGATGGTTTGCGTAAACGGCCAGTTCGTGGTGGAGTCTGTGCGAGCAGATATCGGGAGCGTCCTGGAAACGCACTCGGTGGGTGGAAAACGCGTCATTGCCGATCGCCAGCGTGAATTCGCGTGGCTCAACCGCGGTCAACCGTACCTGGAAGCGGTACTCACGAACGAGCGCCTTCGCCTCGAAGCCTACGTACTGGATGATGATGCCATCGCTCATTGAGCGCCTACGGGAACCGCCGCGGCGGGCACTGCGACGGGCACTGCGACTGGCGTTGCCACCGCTTTCTTTCTGCGCTTCGCGCGGGGACGCTTCGGAGGAGTTCCCTCCGCGGGATCAACTACCATCAGGCCGGTAACGAATTTCTTAAGTCCGTGGAGATCGAAATCAATTGAGGTGCGTTCCTCGTCCGACGCCGTGATGACGCCGCAGCCGTACTGGAAGTGCTTGATATATAGGCCTTTAGTGAGTGCTTTCAATTCCCTCTCCTTCTCCCCTCAGCCCGAAAAAGAAAAAGGGACCGCAAGTGTGGACTTGCAGCCCCTTAAATGATTCCAAAGGTGTTACAAGAGCGACAAAAGCAAACACATTATATCACGCCGCAGCCTGCCTGAGGCCGAAACTCTCAGTTTGTTTCCAGGACCGGCTGGCTTTGATCCCTCGCGTCTTTCAGTCTACTCGAGCATCGGCGAGCAACATGGCGTCTGGACCGGCTTCGGCTCCATCAACTCGGCACGCGTCAGGTTCGGGTCGTAGAGACTGAGCTGCCACTTGCCGTCACGGCCGATCTTCGGCTTCTCGGGCGGATTATCGCCCCGCGCGAGAATTGTCTTGTAGCCTGCCTCGACGCTCGGCACCCCCAGCGCCAAGTGGTTCATCACCCCCAGGGTCTGCGGCGTGGGGTTGTGCACGTTCAGCATGTATTCGAACCAATCCGTGCCGTCGGGCACGCGCATATCCACCCAATCAATCCTGTCGTCGGTCATCCCGCCGTGCCAAAATTCCTTGAAGCCGAGGATATCCCTGTAGAAGTGGTCCGCGGCGGCGCGGTCGCTCACAGTTGCTCCGACATGGATCATTCGTTCGGAGACCCGGGTGGGCGGCAGGTACTTGCCGAAGTTCTTGCTCTGCAAGGACCCGGGCACATATTGCACGAACTCGACGACGTGGCCATCCGGATCGCTGACCGAAAATCCGAGGTTGCCATCCCAGCGGGCCGGGAGTTTTTCCGGCACCTCGACCCCGCGGCTCGCCAGGTAGGCGCGAAGCTGCTCGGCACTCGTGGTCTCAAACGCGATGTCCACGAGCCGGTCTTCGTTCGGATCTTTGAGCGTGGGGAAAACTTCGATGTACTGGTGGTCGTTCACTTTGAAGCAGCTCCGCGGCAGATTGCCGGGAGGACCGTCGAGCGTGAGCTCGCCCAATCCGAGAACGCCGGCATAAAACCTGCGCGCCGCCTCGATGTCGTCGGTTTTAAGACCGATATGCGCGACGCCCACAATCGGCGGCCGAACCGGCCCTGCTTGCACGCGGTTTTTTGACCGGCCCGCCCACGCAAACCATGCGCCCGCCAGAATCGCCATGCTCGCCAAGAGCCATACCATCTCTCTGCCCGGAAAATTAATTGTTTGTCGCTCCCTATGGATCAGCAGTGGACACTAAGAATCTGCAAGCCAAAGCATACCCCTTTGCGTGGCGTCGCGTCCTGCAAAGAGGGCAGGGGAAAGCCGCCTGGCTGTGCGAATTCTCTTTCCCGTACGCGAATCTTGCCTTATCGTGATTCGCCTGTTCCGGAGATTCCTTCCCGCGCAAGTAGCATTCCGGGGAGGGGAGATTCATTGCGTAACCATATCGCCTTGAAAACCGTCCTATAGGTCGAGGAATCTAACGGGGGAATGCCGTGCCTCGGCCCGCTTGTGACAGCGCGGGTGCGCCATCTGCGGCAGCCTCGCCGACGTCAAATGGTCGGCGCCGGCTGAACGCGCAACCAGGAGCAAACGAATGGGTTCATTTAGGACAGTCGATTCGCTGGGTCATGAATCGCGGATGGGCCAGCCGCCTCCCGGGCAGCCGAGGAAAAAGAGCCGCTGGTGGCTCTGGCTTCTGATCGTAATCGTTGTGGTTCTGGGTTTTGCCGGCTGGCGCTATCGCGCGGCGCGTGCTGCAGACAACCAAGCGCAGAACGCCGCTCCTGGCGGGCGGCCACGCGGCGCGGGGCTTGCGGTGCCCGTGGTCGTCACGACGGCGCAGCGCGGCGACTTGCCCGTCTATTTCGATGGGCTCGGCACGGTTACGGCGTTCAACACCGTCACCGTTCATACCCGCGTTGACGGGCAGCTCGATAAAGTTCTCTTCAGAGAAGGTCAGTTCGTCCACGAGGGCGACCTTCTCGTCCAGATTGATCCCCGGCCGTTTCAAGTGCAGCTTGAGCAGGCGCAGGGACAGCTCGCGAAGGACCAGGCGCAACTCCACGATGCCCAGGCGAATGCCGCCCGTTACCTGGCCCTCTATAAGGAAGGAGTCTTTCCCAAGCAGCAGTCTGACACTCAGGAGGCCCTGGCGCAGCAATTTGAAGGCGCCATCAAGTCCGACCAGGCGCAGATTGACAGCGCCAAGCTGCAACTCACCTACTGCCGCGTGACCGCGCCCATCAGTGGACGCGTCGGCCTGCGGCTGATTGATTCCGGCAACATCGTTCACGCCAATGATCAGAATGGCCTTGTGGTTATCACGCAGCTTCAGCCCATCGCCGTCATTTTCACCCTGCCGCAGGATCAATTGCCCCCGGTTTACACCCAACTCCGCGCCGGCGCCCAGTTGCCCGTTGACGCCTACGATCGCGCGGACGCCGCCAAGATCGAAACCGGCAAGCTGCTCACCATCGACAACCAGATCGACACCAGCACCGGCACGTACAAGCTCAAGGCCGTCTTCCAGAATCCGAATAACATTCTGTTCCCGAACCAGTTTGTGAACGTGCATTTGCTTGTGGACACCAAGCGCGGCCTCGTCGTGGTTCCCGCTGCGGCGATCCAGCGCGGGCCTCAGGGCACTTATGTCTATGCCGTGGATAAAACGAACACGGCTCATATTCGCCAGGTCACTTTGGCCATGACTTCCGGCAACAGCGTCGGCATCAGCGCCGGGATCGAGCCCGGTGATGTGGCCGTGATCGACGGGCAGGATCGCTTGCAGGAGGGCAGCAAGGTCGAAGCGCGCCCAGCCCAGGGAAGCCCGGCGTCTTCAGGCGCACGGCCGGCTGCCAACCCGTCCTCACCGGGGCAATCTTCTGAAGGGAAACCGGCCAGGAAGTCTTCGGCCGGGGGCCAATCGCAATGAGTCCGTCTCGGCCGTTCATTCTACGGCCTGTCGCCACGAGCCTGCTGATGGCCGCTGTGCTCTTGGCCGGCTTTGTGGCCTACAAGCAGCTCCCGGTTTCGGCGCTGCCGGAGGTTGATTACCCGACCATTCAGGTGCTGACGTTCTATCCGGGTGCCAGCCCGGACGTCATGGCGTCTTCGGTGACCTCGCCGCTCGAACGCCAACTCGGAGAGATCCCCGGCCTGAATCAGATGACCTCGACGAGCTCTTTCGGCAGCTCCCTCATCACCCTGCAATTCACGCTCGAGCTCAATATTGATGTTGGCGAGCAGGAGGTGCAGGCCGCCATCAACGCAGCTTCAAACCTGCTCCCGCGCGACCTGCCGAATCCGCCCATCTATAGCAAGATCAACCCGGCCGATGCGCCGATCCTTACGCTGGCGCTCACTTCCCCCTCGCTGCCGCTTTCCAAAGTCGAAGACCTCGCCGACACCGTGCTGGCCCAAAAGATTTCGCAGCTTCCCGGCGTCGGCATGGTCACCATCAGCGGCGGGCAGCGTCCCGCCGTGCGCATCCAGGCAAATCCGACGGCGCTGGCCTCCTATGGCCTAAGCCTCGAAGACCTGCGCACCGCCTTGAGCAACGCCAACGTGGACCAGGCCAAAGGCAATTTTGATGGCCGGTTTCAGTCGTACACCATCGGCGCCAACGATCAGCTCATCTCCAGCGAAGGTTATCGTCCGCTCATCATCGCTTTCCGAAACGGCGCGGCCGTGCACTTGACTGATGTCGCCAACGTCATCGACGGGGCGGAGAACGTCAAACAAGCCGCCTGGGCGAACGACCAGCCCGCGGTCATCCTTAACATTCAGCGTCAGCCCGGCGCCAACATCATCAGCGTCGCTGACCGTATTAAGAAACTCCTCCCGCAGCTTCAGGCGGGCTTGCCCGCCGCCGTGCACGTCGCGGCGCTGACCGACCGCACCACCACGATTCGCGCCTCGGTCGAAGATGTCCAGTTCGAACTCATGCTGACCGTGGTTCTCGTCGTGTTCGTGATCTTTCTCTTCCTGCGCAGCCTCTCGGCCACAATCATCCCCAGTTTTGCCGTGCCGCTTTCGATTGTCGGCACATTCGCTTTGATGTATCTGCTCGGCTACAGCCTCAATAACCTCACCCTCATGGCCCTCACTATCTCGACCGGCTTCGTTGTGGACGACGCCATCGTCATGATCGAAAACATCAGCCGCTTCATTGAAGCGGGCGACTCGCCCCTGGAGGCCGCGCTCAAGGGCTCCGAGCAGATCGGTTTCACCATCGTTTCGCTGACCGTATCGCTCATTGCCGTACTGATTCCCCTGCTCTTCATGGGCGACGTTGTGGGCCGGCTGTTCCGGGAGTTCGCCGTGACGCTGGCGGTCACCATCCTGGTGTCCGCAGCCGTGTCGCTCACGCTCACGCCCATGATGTGCGCCAAGCTGCTGCGCCACAAGAAAGAGAGCGAACAGAGCTGGTTCTTCCGCAGCTCGGAGCGCTGGTTCAACTCCGCGATCGCCTTCTACGGCCGCACCCTGCAGACCGTCCTCCGCTTTCGCACCACCACGCTTCTGATCACCATCGGCACCCTCGTCGCCACCATCTTCCTGTACATCTACGTGCCGAAGGGCTTCTTCCCGGTCCAGGATACCGGCGTGATCCTCGGAGTGTCCGAAGGCCCGCAGGACATCTCCTTCAAAGCCATGGCCGAGCGGCAACAGCAGCTCGCCGCCGTCATACTGAAAGATCCGGCCGTCGAAAGCCTGTCTTCCTTCATTGGCATTGACGGGATCAATACGACCATGAATAGCGGCCGCATCCAGATCAACCTCAAGCCGCTCGCCGATCGCCGCATCTCTGCATCAGACGTTATCCGGCGCCTGCAGCCGGAGCTCGAACAGGTGGGCGGCATCACGCTCTTCATGCAGCCGATCCAAGATCTAACCGTCGAAGACCGCGTCAGCCGCACGCAATTCCAGTACAGCCTCGAAGACGTAGACCCCAAGGAGCTCGCCTACTGGACGCCGCGCTTCATCAACAAGCTCAAGTCGCTTCCTCAGCTCCGCGACGTTGCCAGCGACGAGCAGAACTCCAGCTTGCTCGCCACCCTCGCGATCGACCGCGATACTGCCGCCCGGCTTGGCGTCCTCCCCGTCGACATCGACAACGCGCTCTACGATGCCTTCGGTCAGCGGCAGGTCTCCACGATCTTCACCCAGCTCAACCAGTATCACGTCGTCCTCGAAGTCGATCCGCAGTTCCAGCAGGATCCCGACTCGCTTGAGAGGATTTACGTGCATGCCTCCACCCCGGTCGCTTCCTCAGCCACTTCCGCTTTCGTCTCGTCATTTTCTGCGGCGCCTGCATCCACCGGAGCGCCCGGCCCGCCGATTCCCTTGAGCGCGTTTACGCGCTTCGAACCCGGCTCGACCCCTCTCGCGGTCAACCATCAGGGACAGTTTCCGGTGGTCACGCTGTCGTTCAACCTCGCGCCCGGGGCTTCGCTGGGCCAAGCCGTCAACGCCATCAATGCCGCCAAGCAAGACCTTGGTCTCCCACAGAGCGTGGTGGCGACTTTCCAGGGCACCGCCGCCTCCTTCCTGGCCTCGCTTTCCAACGAGCCTCTCTTGATTCTCGCCGCCATCATCACCGTGTATATCGTCCTCGGCGTTCTCTATGAGAGCTACATCCACCCGATTACGATTCTCTCGACGCTGCCGTCCGCGGGCGTCGGCGCCATCCTCGCGCTGCTGATCTTCCGGATTGAGTTCAGCATCATCGCGCTGATCGGCTTGATCCTGCTCATCGGAATCGTCAAGAAGAACGCCATCATGATGATTGACTTCGCGCTCGAAGCCGAGCGCAAGGAAGGAAAGGCGCCGCTCGAGGCCATCTACGAAGCGTGCTTGCTCCGTTTCCGGCCCATCATGATGACCACCATGGCGGCCCTGCTGGGCGCACTGCCGCTGGCCCTCGGCACCGGTGTCGGCTCCGAGCTGCGCCGCCCGCTCGGCATCACCATCGTGGGCGGACTGCTCTTGAGCCAGTTGCTCACGCTCTATACGACCCCGGTTGTTTACCTGGCCTTCGATTGGCTCGGCCGGCGTGTCCGGGAGCGCTTTCACATGGTTCCTGCTGCCGAGGAGCCTTCTCCTGCGGATTGAACCGTGAATATCTCCGCCAATTTCTCCGCGCCCTTCATTCGCCGTCCCGTGGCCACCACGCTGCTGACGCTGGCGGTTTTTCTATCGGGCGCGGTGGCGTTCCGGCTCCTTCCCGTCGCGCCGTTGCCTCAAATTGATTTCCCCACCATCTCGGTCGGGGCCGGGTTCCCCGGCGCGAGCCCGGAGACGATGGCCTCCACCGTGGCCACTCCCCTCGAGCGCCAGTTCGGCCGCATCGCCGGCGTCACGCAGATGACCTCGGTGAGCCAGCTCGGCTAAACCGGGGTCATGCTCCAGTTCGACCTCAATCGCAATATTGACGCTGCCGCGCGCGACGTCCAGGCGGCCATCAACGCGGCCCGGGGCAATCTTCCCGCCGGGCTGCCTGCGCAGCCTTCTTGGCGCAAAGTCAATCCGGCTGACGCGCCCATCATGCTGATTGCTCTGACCTCCGACAATCTCTCTCTGCCGCAGCTCTATGACGCCGCCGATTCCATCTTGGCCCAGAAGCTCGCGCAGGTCGAAGGAGTCGGACAGGTCTTCGTTGGCGGCAGCGCCCGCCCAGCCGTGCGTGTCGAAGTCAACCCCACCATGCTCAATAGCTATGGCATCAGCCTCGAGCAGGTTCGCGCCGTCCTCGGTTCCGCCAATGCCAATCGGCCCAAGGGCGAGTTCGCGGACGTCCGGCGCGCCTGGGGCATCGATAGCACCGACCAACTCTTTCTGGCCAAGGAATACCAGCCCCTCATCGTGACCTGGCATCAGGGCGCCGCGGTTCGCTTGTCCGATGTCTCCGACGTGATCGATTCCGTCGAAAACACGGAGAACGCGGGCCTCGCGAACGGTAAGCCGGGCGTCGTCCTGGTGATTTTCCGCCAGCCGGGCGCGAACATGATCGAAACCGTGGACCGCGTCACCGCCATGATGCCCCTGCTCAGAGCTTCCATCTCCCCTTCGATGGCTCTGACCATCATCCTCGACCGCACCACCACGATCCGCGCCTCCATCCGCGACGTCGAAATCACGCTGCTCATCTCCATTACGCTTGTGGTGCTGGTCGTCTTTTTCTTCTTGCGCAACGTCTGGGCCACCGCCATTCCCAGCGTTGCCGTGCCATTATCGCTCGTCGGCACTTTCGGCGTGATGTACCTGCTCCACTACAGCCTGGACAACCTCTCGCTCATGGCGCTGACGATCTCCACCGGCTTCGTCGTTGACGACGCCATCGTGGTCATCGAAAACATCACCCGCCACCTGGAGGGCGGCATGCGCCCGTTTGCGGCGGCGTTGCAGGGCGCGCGTGAAATTGGCTTCACCGTGCTCTCGATGAGTGCTTCTCTCATCGCTGTGTTCATCCCCATTCTGCTCATGGCAGGGATCGTCGGCCGCCTCTTCCGGGAGTTCGCGGTGACCCTCAGCGCCGCTATCGCCATGTCGCTCATGGTTTCTCTTACCACCACGCCAATGATGTGCGCGCGATTTCTACGCCACGAGACCGGTGGTCACGGCCGCCTCTATCGCTTCGCGGAAGGATCCTTCAATCTTCTCCTGCGAACGTACACCGTGTCT
>Ga0116123_1001226_pt1 | contig 15312 bp, 12 predicted proteins | sample June2015DPH_13_1_3_FD_89727 | JGI IMG/M metagenome (GOLD analysis project Ga0116123, IMG submission 89727) | Peatland microbial communities from SPRUCE experiment site at the Marcell Experimental Forest, Minnesota, USA - June2015DPH_13_100 | ecosystem: Environmental > Terrestrial > Soil >... | reverse complement strand
TTCTGAAGCGCTCGTCGAAAATGCGGTGGATTTCCAAAAATATGTCCCTGAGATTGCCGCTCTCCTCTCCCACCCGGAGCATGTTAGGCACGATCTCCGGCAGGATATATATATGCGAAAAGACATCTGCTATGCCTTTCCCCTCTTTTATCTGATCGATAGTAGGCTCAATGGATTCCCGCACCTTTTTATCCATAATGACCCCTGTGGACAAGCGCAGGGCGTCAATGAACGCTATGCCGCTGTTGAGCATGGAGTACATGGAATAGGAAAACCGCGACAATTCGAGAGAGAGGATCAGGCTGCCGAAGAGGGGAAGATAAATGAGGTATGAATATGCCTTTGAAAGGACATTTTTTGTATTCACCACCTTCAGCATAACGAAAACCAGGGCAACAGCAAAGAGGATAAAATAAAAATTCGTTATGCTGAGAAAATTGCCGATGGAATAGAGTATCTTCGCCGTGACAGGGAGCGATGCGGTGTTTTTCCCGAAAATGCTGAAGAACCGGGGCATAATGAACTTGAAGATGACAAAAATGACAATCATGCTCGCGCCGATCAGGAAAGACGGGTATGCGAGGGCGTTCTTTATTTCTCCCTTTAACTGGCTCTGGAACCGCTGGTATTCGGCTATGTTCTCGAAGGACGACCGTACATCACCCACGCTCTCTCCCGCATGGATCATGGTAGATGTCAGAAGGTTGAAACGGCCGGTATCTGAAAAGGCCTTCGCTATAGTCTTTCCAGCCTTGATGTCCTTCAGGATAACGGAGAGGGTTTCCCTCATTTGCAAAGATGAACTGGAATTGATGACGATTTCAAGCGCCCTGTCTATTTTTATCCCGGATTTGAGGAGTATGCTCAGCTCGCGGAACACGTTGTAAAGGTCTGCGTCCTTGACCTTTTTCCTGAAAGCGTGTTTTTTTACGACGCTTGCAACCGCCTCATTTATTTCCACTACTGTCAGAGCCCGCTGTTTCAGAAGAGAGAGCGCCTCGGAAGAACCCCCGGCTGTTATGTTCCCTTCAATAACTCTTCCGGCAGGGTCGAGGCACCTGTACTTGAAATCCATCAGCTCACCCTCAATATCTCTTCTATGGTAGTAAGGCCCTTCATCACCTTCAGCATGCCGTCCTCACGGAGTGTCCGGAAAGAGTGTCTTTCCCTCAGAGCAGTTCGCAGCGCTTCGAGGGAGCGTCCCTTCAGGAATGTCTCCTTGAGATCATCCGTATACTCAAAACACTCGAATATGGACATCCTCCCCTTGTACCCTGTTCCGGCGCAGGCGGTACATCCCTTGCCCTTTTTGAAAACCATTTCGCCGCCCACCAGGTGTTTGAACTCTCCATAGAGGGTCCGGAGGTCAAACTCACTCACTACCTCCTCGGGCACATGGCAAATATCAGTGCACCGCGGACAATTTTTTCTTATGATGCGCTGCGCTATCACCCCGATAACAGAGGCGTTCAGCAGATAATCTTCCAGCCCCATTTCCATAAGCCTGAAAAGGCTGCTTGGAGAATCATTGGTATGCAGAGTGGAAAGAACGAGGTGTCCTGTGAGAGAGGAGTGTATGGAAATTTCCGCTGTCTCCCTGTCCCTGATTTCACCCACCATAATTACATCGGGATCGTGCCTGAGGATAGAGCGGAGGGCGGAGGCGAAGGTCAAACCTATATCTGTTTTCACCTGGATCTGGTTTATTCCCTCGATATTGTACTCCACCGGGTCTTCCACTGTTATGATCTTCCTGTCCGTATTGTTCAGGCGTGTAAGCATTGAATAAAGCGAGGTGGTCTTTCCGGAACCGGTAGGGCCGGTCACCAGTAGAATACCGTATGGCTTTGCTATAAGATCTATGATGGTCTTCGCATGGTCCGATTCCATACCAAGCTGCATGATATCGAAAGTAAGCCGCTCCCGGTAGAGGAGTCTCATTACAACGCTCTCGTTTTTCACCATGGGGATGGTGGACACGCGGATGTCGAGGAAAATGGATGCTATCTTGGTGCTGAACTTCCCGTCCTGGGGCAATCGCTTCTCTGCGATGTCCAGGTTTGAAAGGAGCTTTATCCTCGATACAACGGCAAGATAAAAAGCCTCTTCCAGAGACTCGATCTCATGCAGTATTCCGTCGATCCTGAACCGTACACGGTACTTTTCCCCCACCGGCTCTATATGAATATCCGTAGACCGCAGTTCCACAGCCCTGCTCACAATGTTGTTAAGATACTTGATTACAGGGGCTTCAAACGCCAGCTCCTTCAGCCGCTCAGGAGTGTCCTCTACATGAAGGGAGACGAAATTGTCGTCCCTGCCCCCTACATATGTTCTGGATAATTCCCTGACATCCCGTTCGCCGGCAAGGAGGGTAACGATGGAATAAGGAGTGCTTTTGATTAAATACTCTTCAACGGCATTATTCAGGGGATCGTCGGTGACAAACGTGATAACGCCTTTTTTCCTGTCGAACTGCACAGGGACAAAATGGTTCCTCACAATAAAATCGAGGTCCACTTCCTGTGAAAGGGGGATAATTACACCTTCACGGTCCGCCTCGTAATTTTCCATGTCGAAAACAGGGATGGCCAACTGCTCGGACAAGGCCTCTACAAGATGTGTTTCAGTAATTATGCCCTGCTGGATGAGAATCTGCCCGAGGTAGCCGCCGACCTGCTTCTGCACTGTAAGCGCCCTCTCTACATCCTCCTGCTTTACGCCAAAGCGTGATGTAAGGATCTCGCCAAGAAGCATGCTACCAATTCTTCAAGATCTGGGCATCGATCTTCCCGTTAGGGCCAAGGGAATAGAGGTCAAAGGGCCCATGCTCGCCCGGACATTTATACTGGTAATCTCTGCCCCATGCGTCCTTGGGGACTTCCTGCTTTGAAAGGTAAGGGCCTCTCCATTTTGTATCATTTGCGTCGCTGGGTTTGACCAGTTCCGACAAGTCGTTCGGACACCTGCTCTCATCGAGCATAAAAGACTGGACGCCGGAGGAAAGCATCTCAACCTGCGCCTTACCCAATTCCTCCTTGGACCTCTCGAATTTGCCCATAAGATTGGGCGCCACAAGAGAAGCGATAAGGCCTATAATCATGACTACAATCAGTATCTCAATAAGTGTAAAACCCTGGGCATCATACTTTCTTTTTTTCATCGTCTCCTCAACTTCCCGGCAATCGGCCATAGGCATGACAATTGCCCTGAATTTCATAAGCACTATATTATTGCACTGATGCCCCAAAGAAATCAAAGCACCGGAGTGACAGATCACGACACTGCTTCTGAGCCAATCACCTATCAATGCTTAACAAGTTCCTGATAAACTGATTCCATGCCTCTCATCACCGCATCAAGGCTGTAATGCTTTTTGACGAATTCACGGCCATTAACTGAAAGTTTCTCAGCCAGCTTATCTTCTCCTAAAATCCTGAGGACAGCTGAAGCAAACCCCTCCGCGTCATCTGCAACAAGCAGGTCTCTCCCCGGAACTGCCCCAATGCCTTCATTGCCGAATGAAGTTGTGACGACAGGCGTTCCTGCTGCCAGAGCATCCAGTATCTTTACAATGATGCCGCCGCCCAAAAGGACAGGCGCAACAAAAACTGATGCCTTCTTGTAGCATTCATCTATATCATCAACAAACCCTGGGACAAGAACTCCAGGGTCCTTCTCCTGAACAGATGCAAGCTCTTCAGGAGGGCCGTATCCGGCTATAATAAATTTCGCTTCGGGAATGACCTTGCGGACCAACGGAAATATCTTTTTATAAAAGTGCAGGGCAGCATCAACATTCACCTTCCGGTATTTGTAAGAGGCCAGAAAAAGAAGTGTGTTCTTCTCCTTCGCAAACTCCCTGTCGGTTATGTCGAGGCCGGCAGGGATGGGGACCACCTTGACGTTAAGTCGCGGGTCCATTAAATGAAGGTAATCACTGTCATACTGTGAAAGGGTGATCACCGTGTCAAACTTCCTAACGATCCGGCGCTCAAAAGACTTCACAATACGATACCTGACAGACATCAAAAAGTGCCTCATCCCGGTCGCCTGTCTCATCATCCGCTCTGACGGTTTAGTAATTACATCATGTGCATCGAGGACCATTGGTGTTTGACCCTTCTTCATCATCATGCCGGCTTCAACCCACTCTACCTGTACAAGGTCGTAAAATCCGTTTCGGGCGAGCCTGTTCGCGTAACGGCTGAACCCTATGTAATTGAAGATAAGCCTGGCGATATCGAAAGGACCTCTTCTGCCTGCAGTCCTGTATGTGTACGGATATATCTCCTTGCAGAGCGGCCTGAGCTCTTCCAGGGCAGAGAACTCGTTTTCCTGCAGCCTCGCGGCAAGATGGATTTCGTGTTTTTTCGAGAGGTTTTTGATTATCTCAAAGACATACCTGCCGCCTGCGTGGTACGACTTTTTCTGCGGGAGGAACAGGCTGACAAATAAAATTTTCATTATGCCTTAGAGGGATAGAGGAACGGGCTTAAGCAAAAAAAGTTTTTAAGACGAGAGAGACAATGCCGGCGAGAACAGCGCCCATCATCCATTTCAGGAGCTTAATCTCCCCCTTGAGTTCTTCTCGCAGCAAAGCTATTTCCTGTTTGAGTTCCTGTTTTGTCACTTTGAGATCCTGTTTTGTGGCAAGCTCATCAAGACGCGACTGCTCTATTTCCCGGAGTGCCTCGGCTTGCACTTCCGCCTGTTTTTCAGGGACGCCCGCTTCTTTCAGACGTTTTGCGTATTGGAGGGTGTCAAATATTGCTGTACTCATAAGGTCATTATACCACAGTAAACATATTTTTTAAGGTACGAAAACTAGTGTCCTGTCCCTAACAGTTCTTTACATTTTTTGTCGTCATTCCGGGCTTGACCCGGAATCCAGTTCCTTGATTTTTCTGGGTTCCCGACGTTGCTGGAGATGGTTTTCACGAATGCATCGATAATAGACATTATCTTTTCTTCGCGGCTTTTTTAACGGCTTTTTTCAGAATTAATGAGAGTTCGAGAAGCTCGAGGGCAATTCCAATATTTTTGCCATTCGGTGCCAAAGGCTTCTTTTCCATATTTATAAATTATACATTGAGTTCTGAGGTAATAGCTAACCCGCAGTTTTCCGACTCACTTCTTGACGAGGACCATCCTTATGGCGCCGGCGGACAGTTTTTTCTGAAGAAAATCCGGCATATTATTCTTGATAAAGGTCGGCAATTTCCCTTCAATCAGGGCCTGGAGTCTCTTTTCGATCATGACCGGGATTTTTCTGTCGTCGTCGGTCAGCCACAGGGTAATGTCCCCTGGATAATAGATAATTCCGTCTCCTACACAATCCATGTTCGTGCGTATCACCAATGTATTCACTGCTCCGAAGGCAGTCCTCAGCGTTTCCCGTCTCAGTATATGCAGTTGCACCTTGTATACCAGTTTATTGTTGAAGATCTTCACAGAGACTGACGTTCCCAGATTCAAAGGGACGTATCTTAAGTAGTAGAGAGCCGAAAGGGCATCAAAGGTGATGTCCTTAAGGACAAAATTCCCCGTCTCATGATTAAGAAGGTCCGAATAGGTCACGACCTTTTTAGCATAGTTAAAGGCAAACTCTTTCCGGGCCCTGTTCGACCCCTCATTGATGCTGACCTTGGCAGAGTACGGCAGGAATTCAAAACTTTTTGGAAGCTCCTTCATCTGCCTTTTTGCCAAAAGACTTACCGCGTTGTCATCCACATTATAAAACAGCGAGACCCACCCGGCAGCGCTTCCCTTCGACACAAGCTGAATATACGAGCCTTTGTCCGTTGCTTCAAGCGACAGGCTGCCGATCTTTATGTCCGCAATAGTGAGGTCATACTCCAGGGTCTCGGGAAGGGTCAAAGCCGAGACCTCCGCCCTGAACGTCAACATAAAGAAAAAAGATAACACACACCACTTCATTTTATTTTTCATATTAACCGCATTCCCTCCTTATAACATCAGTTGAGACTTCAGTTCTTTTTTTCTTTCGCTTCCCATATTGCCGTAACGGAGTGAGCGCGTAAATGCTCTGTCATTTTATCAAACAATCTGGTCGCCGTAATTGTGGAGTTATCAGCATCGGTTCTGTAACTGCAATAATCGTCGGAAAGAGAAGCTATTTTAACTCCGGTCCCGAACGTGCCTATTTCTTCAGAAGATGTTGGAGCAAAAAAGCTTAGATTTCTGACTTTTTGCGATATTGCAAGGTGGAGTGCCAGGCTGTCAGTAGTTATTACATAATCACAGTGTTTGATAATAGCGGCAAATTCGAGCAGTGAGTTGTCCGTGCCGCTATCGATCAGCCTCTCAGAAGCAATAGCCTTCTTTATTGCCGCATGCCTTTCCTGCTCCTCCTCGCCGCCCAGAAGATAGATACACGTTTGCTTGCCGGCTGCTTTAAGAGAGAGCAGCTTTTCGATTAACGTGATGGTTTCATACATAGATAATTGTTTGGATACCCATCTCGCCCCTGCGCTGCTGTTGATTCCATTATTGAAGTATGCATCATTAAAACGCTTGGACATCCTTTTTTCAATTAGGGGGGAATTAAAGAAGATGGGTCCGTTAATCTCGATACCTAACATCTCGGCCAATATTTCATTATGTTCACGCGTATTTTCCTTTTTCAGCTTGTCAGCTGTTGCTTTGCCGAAGCGCGAAATCAGGCCCATATTGAACCACGCAGAAGCGCTCCCGGTGTATGCCGGTTGATTATCTGAAAGATATGCGCCGAACAGTTCCTTATAATCAATTGATTCGATTGTCTTCAAAACTTCGCGCTCGTCATCGAGAGAGATGACCAGATCGAAGAGAATGCCCTTCAGGTGATGCATGTTGAAATTTGGAGTCATTATGGTGTAGATATATGGATTGAATCTAAGAAGGTCGAATGATTCCGGAGCAGTAATCCAATAAATCTTGGGATTATCGCATTTCTTAAAAAGGCCCGGCAGTATATACGATGTTCTTATAACGTCGCCGAGAGCGCCGAATTTGATGATTAAGATATTCATATTATACTGTTTATATTTTTGTGAAAACTCTTCTGATAATTCCGCCAAGGCGTTCACTTATTGTTTTCCCCGGCAGCCTGGCGGCCTCAATCCCATCAGGCAATCTAAGGCAAAATTCCGGAGTCAGATGTTTATATGTTCGTATTGCTTCTCCCCGCTGTTTCGTCATTACGGCAACCATTTGTGTCGGCTTTATTTTTCCGTTTTCTATATAGTAATCGTCTAATTTTGCGACAAAATCGATGAATGTTTTGTCCCATTGGTTGTTCTGATCAAAATTATGCCCAAAGGAGCGATCAGTGAAAACTGACATAAAGCCATTGAATGCCAGAAATAAATCAAAGCCAAAGATATTAATGAGCAATGGCAGAATATCCTGACTTCTAATTCCTTCAAACCCTTCCTTTGAACAATCCCAATTAACGTATGAGGGTTCAAATCTCTTTAGCTGGTTGTTATATTTATGGCTATCATCGAGTAAGGACCAGAATGCATTAACATATTCCAGAGTCTCAGGCCAACACATATGGCCGTTTCTCCCTATCATGTCATGTGCCATAAAAAAACCATCAGGGTGTAAGGCTTCCTTAATCTTAGAAAACAAGACCTCAAGTTCAACGAAATGATGCAAGCTATGAATAGCTATTATATCATCATACGTATTGTCGATTACCCAACTGTTTATATCTGTTTCCAAAAAAACAAATTTGTCTATTAACCCTGCCTTAACGGCAAGGTCACTTCCTCTCCCCAACATATTTGGATTAATATCAAGACAGGTAAACTTAAAATTGCTTATATCATTCTTTTCCAGCAATTGCGCGAGATTTATTTCAGAATCACAGTTTCCAGCCCCGACACTTAATATCCTGCATTCTTGCTTGTCTCGACTTAAGTATGTTTTCTTAATATATTTAACATAAATGTCATCTATATTATCAAAGCCTAACGACTGTATTTTGGGTCGCAAATAGGTCTCAGACCAATAATGGAAAATAGCCGGCAAATCGTGCACATTCGCCATCTTGGCAAAAAGCTCGATTTCTTCCCTCAGTTTGTCAGCCGTAGATTTGTCTTCTTTCATATTTTATCTATCCTTAAATAATACCTATTTCTCAGCAACGAACATCATCTGAAGGCCGCCAATATGCCCGTAGAAGAGGCTGTAATATGACAACAAATATGCGTCATTGAAGCCCGCTGCCTTGCAGGTCTCCAGAATATCCCATCCAAAGTCATAAAACACCAGGGACCCCTTTTCCGAGACGGGGTTGCCGTGATATTGCTCCGGCAACAGGCATTCCAGCTTGCCGGTATTAAATTTCGCTCTTTGTTGGGTCACCTCGCTATTGTAGTAAAACGGAATCGTAAATAAGAGCTTTCCTTGTGGTTTTAGCACGCGGAAGGCCTCCGCGAAAGCCTTTAAAATGTCGGGGACATGTTCAAACACATCGTTGGAGACGATGAAATCAAACGAATGATCGACAAAGCTCAGATCAACGGCATCCTCATGCCTGATGCCATCGAACACATCACCGCCTATTTTGTCGAACCCAAGATATTCGCTGCCGACGACGTTGATATCTTGAAGCTTTGTCGTCAAGAAGCGGTAAAACGCAGTCACTTGTTCATATGCGAAAATGTCCGAAACGTTGGAATCGTGTTTCAGGCAGTCTGCGAGATAAGACAGCATAAACCTTTGCCTGTTATTGAGGCCGCAATGTTCGCATACACACCTTTCCCTGAAGTTTGGGATTGTCTTGTCGGAATACTGCCAATCGACGAGGAACCGGGATGCTTTCTCACACGGTCTGCAAAAACCTATCAGATTCCAGCTTGAATCATGCTTGTGCTCGGCGCCCATCAACATTTCCACAGAATACCGCCTGGGCAGCACCGCAGTCAGGTATGCTGAGAAATCAGCAAGGGTTTGAAATTTGTTAATTTCCATCTCGATTTCATCCCTCAGTCTTTCAGCCGCAGACTTGCCGGATTTAATGTTTTGTATATCCTTGCATGCATTGACATGATAATATTTTATGCATACTTTTAGACGCGAGTTTTTTCACTTATGAGAGAGCAGGCGAGGAGAGCCAAAGGCAACCCAGGCGGCAAGAGGAGAGCCTGTCACTTCGGCGCCAAAAGCAATTGAGACTTCCTGTCCCGCATATTCTTTACATGGGATTTGGAAGGTCTTCCATATTATGCCGGTCTTCGTGGCAGGCGATAATTCAGCCTTAAATATCCGCCTCCGTTCACCATCCTTTGTCGTGACATCAACATATGCCAGCGCGCCGTCGCTCGTGTCAAAGGGAATTCCTGCGATAAAAGTTAAAAAATCTTTTTGCTTAATAGGCACATTGTCATACGTATAGCTGAATCCGGCTATGACCGTCAGTGTCTTCTCCGTACCTACTGCGCTCGGCCAATACATTGTCAGAACACCCGAGCCGGTCGGTGATGAAACTTTTTGGAAACTGTTGATTCTCCCTTTGCCATAACTCTCAAGAAAATCAAAACTCGGCACATCAGAGAATTCAGAAGATGTTGCCAAAATAGCTCTTGCTGTTGAGGAGATGTCTTTCACTTCCCGGGAAACAGGATCGAGCGCAAATATCAGCAAAGAATTTATATCTTTCCTGTAAGGTTTAATGTCCGTCAAATTATCCACATAATGCACACTCATTTCCTGATTGCCAGTATAGAATCTAAAGAACGTATTACCTTGGAAATAAAAAGATTTAACATTTCCGCCACATCCTAACAGGAAGATCTCTTTTTGCTGAATGTCCGAGCTATGTTTATCAATGATATTGGCTCTTGCCGAGTCGGCAACTCTCAGGACGTCAATAAAAGAGACATTATTAAGATATCTTCTATAAAAAGTATCAACACTAACGGCTGATATGACAATAGATATGATAATAAGTGAGCTAAGCCACTTAGGCGCAGATGTTCTTCCTGCCAGATATGCCACAGCAAATATAACCACTGCATATGGAGCATGGAGCCAGCGGTATTCCTGCCGTACAGTAATTGACGCCGCTGCCAACAAAGGCACAAGTAATGTTACAAAAAGAAAAAAAAGCTTTCGGTCCGATAATTGAAATGTATCGCTACCTCCGGAGGGATAGCGAAAATAAGTCAGTGCCAGAGCCAATAACGAGAGTGTCAGAAAACAGCCGAGGGCTATTCCAGGGATGCCCGCTTCCAATACATTCAAGCCGCTTAAATAGTTTGGGCCGTCATTAAACCCAACAAGGTTCAGGAGACCTGCGCGGAAGAACAAGGCAAACTGATGATAGTCGAGGGCAATAGCATTTCCACCTGTACCCTCAAAAAAACGCGCTTTGAAGACAACAGATTTCAAGGCATAATTGAATATTAAAATTAACAGAGGAATTGAACATAAAATGTATCTATGGAAGACACGTTTAAATTTGATCGGCGCCATAAAAATGGCAAGGGTCAAGAATGCTCCGACAACCAAAAAACGCTCGTGAGTAAAAATCACCAGGAAATAAAACAACAAAGACCAGGCAAAATAATAAGGTTTCTTTTTTTCATAGGCAAGCAGGGTCATAACTATTAACATAAGAAATAAGAGAAGCCCTATTCCTTCTAAAGGGCCCCCTATTGCCAGCAGCACATTATAATAGGAAAAGCGAGATACTATAAACATTACACCGCAGGAAAGGGCCACAAACAACTGTTTGCGAGACAGACGCCAGCAAATGAAAGCGACAAGACACGCATCAAGAAATTGCATCAAAATATTAAAATATACATAAAATCGAAAATCCTTACCGAATCTCAGTGTCTCCCAGTGGAACAGGGACATAAAAACTGGTCGATATTTGTTGGCTATTATCAAAGTCAGTGGCTTAATAAACGAACTTGTATAATCCCCGAAACCGCCGGTAACTAAAGCTAAGTCATCACCCATGAAGGTCCGATATGGAAAAACTGCGAACCATGCAACCGACAATAGGGCTAAAACAACGATGACAGCGATTCCTCGCCAAAAATTATCAGGCACCTTTCACCTTACGGCTTAACTGTAAACTTTAGCTCGTTGGATTTTTGGTTGGTTTTCGTATCAAGTAATAAAAGGGGATATTCTCCGGGCGTCTCATATAAATTTTTAGGAACTGCAGCAGTAATGCCTTTCCCATCAGGAGAGGGCGCGCTTGCCAATGAAACACCATTGAGAACCATAACGGTGTTCGGGGTCACGTTTTCTGTCTCAGCCCAAAAAGCACTCACACCACCTGGCTGTAAATTGAATATCTGGCCTGCCCTTGTTTCCGTAGGACCAAATTTCTTAAGCATCAAAGGTTTCTGATTTGAACTGCAACCTGCAAAAAATACCAAAACTACACCTAAAATCAAAACCGTACTAAACTTACTCGCCATTACAGTGCCCTCCTCGGTCAGATATATTGTTTGCTAAAGAATGGTCCATGACATCTTTCACCTTCTCCCTGAAGGCCTCTTGAGAAAAATGCCGCTCAATAAATACCTTTGAATTATAACTCACATTATCCCACAATACTCTGTCAGAATACAATTTCAAAACAGATTGGACAATAGCATCTTTACTGTTTGCGATCAGCATATGTTCTCCGTCAGAAACGCCAAGCCCTTCGGCGCCGATCGGAGTAGTGACAATGGGAAGGCCGTAGCTCATCGCATCGATGATCTTGCCCTTGACACCGGCGCCATACCTAAGGGGCGCAAGATAGATTTTGCATTGTTCAAAGTACGGTAACAGCTCTGTTACAAAACCAGTGAGTATAATATGTTCCGGATCAAGCTCCCTTAATTTCTTGTCCGGATTCCCGCCGACAACATAGAGCTTTACTCCGGGCAATTTCTCAAGCAGAAGCGGCATAATATCATTTGTATAAAACAAAACTGCATCTGTATTAGGCGGATGAGAACTTCCGACAAAAAGCAAATCACGCCTTTCCTCAAAAGGGTTGACCATATGAGTAATCTTATTGATAGGATGATGAATTACTCTTATTTCCTTATCGGGCATCTCTTTATGTATGAGTTCAGCATCTTCAGGGCTGACGGTTGTTATGGCATCGCTTTGGTTGAATAGATAAAATTCGCGCTCTTTAATTTTAAGGAGTTCATCTTCCGGGCCACCCTCCAGTTTAAATCTCCTCTTCTCGCGAAGATACTCGAAATCCGGCGAATGGTATATTACTTTTGAAATATACTTCCTTACGATATCCACAAAATGTATCGCTATGTGTGTCCGCGTAATAAAAGCGCAATCAAAATGTTTACCGTGCTTCTTCATGTAGTCCGAAAAATTGTTGGCGCCATAAATAACTTCTATTCCCATCTGCTGCAATTCGCTCGTGTAAGGTTCCATCCTAAAGAGGTTCTCAGGCCAGAAAACAACACGGTACCCGAAGGAGACAAATGCCCGCAGGAGACTGTACATGAAGAATGAGCCTGCATCCTTGTCATAGGTCGGCACGTAATGGTCTATGACGAGGATTCTCTCGCCTTTATTGCGGTCGCGCGCTAAAAAGACATTTGCGGGGTCGTGCTCGCACTGCCGTGAAAGTTCATCCGACCATTTCCCGATAAACTTCGGCGCATTGAGGTCCTGATGCTTCTTCATGCCTGATGCAGTGCTGGTTCCTGCCGATATCCCCTCAAAATGCACAACTACAGAGGCCGGCTGATAGAGTACCTTGTAACCGAGTTTCCTGATGGAAAAACAGAGGTCTGTATCCTCCCAATAAGCCGGGGCAAACCTGAGGTCGAAGCCCCCTAATTGTTCGAAAAGCTCCCGTCTCACCATAAGGGCAGCTCCTGAACAGTAATCCACTTCCCGCACATAATTGAACTCATAGGCCTCCGGGTCGCCGAACTTTCCGTAGTTCCAACCCCTTGCGTCCCGCCAGATGATACCGCCCGCCTCCTGAAGTCTTCCGTCGGGATAAACCAGCTTGGAACCTGCAGCGCCGCAAAATTTGTCCTTCGCGAATACATTAAGCAATGAGGAAAGCCAGAGCTGAGTAACAACAGTGTCGTTGTTAAGAAAAAGAATGTATCGACCGCGTGCTGCAGCGGCTCCTGTATTGCAGGACCCAATAAAACCACGGTTCTTTTCGGACCATATCACCTGTATGTTTTTAATCAGAGAGAGACTCTGCGGTGTCTCGTCAGTCGAATTATCATCGACTACAATAACCTCATATGAGACATCGGCGGTGTTCTTTAAAATTGAGTCAAGGCAATTTAACGTATAGAGGATCTTGTTGTAGACGGGAATGACTATCGAAACTTCCGGTTTATCGAAGGAAGGAAAAGCGAGGGCGCCTATTTTTTTCTTGAGAGAAAATGCCGGCTTTGATTTTTGCTGCCGGACGGTCAGGATATTCCAGCTCTTCTTTACAAAAGAGCTAAACCCTTCATTCCTGATGACCGTCAAAGCATCATTAGCCAGCCGCAGAGGTCTGTTTTTACCTGAACTAACATATTCTCTCCACCGCCAGCGAAGATGTGCATACATTTTTGAGTGCTCATAATAAAAACAATCATTGTTTTCATTAAATATGAGCAGTTGTCTTCTCCTTATGAGAAACGCCATCATTTTGTGCTTAATGAAGCCGCCTTCACGTGTATACATGACAGCCACCGCATCAAACCGGGTCGACCAGAGTTTTAGTATCGCGGCAAAGGCGTTAATAATCCCCTTCTTGAGCGAGATGAACCTTTCGAGGTCAGGTATGGATGATTCTGCAGGGGAAGGATGTATGTCGTCGGCAAGATAATATATCTCAACACCGTCAGCAAAAACCTTTGTCCTGATTACTTCAACAGCTTTCAGGGCACTTTCCACGTTCCCGCTCTGAATAAAAAGCACCTTTTCTATGACAGCCTCATATTCGGATTGACATTGACTTCATTGCATTTCTGTTCAATATTTGGCACATATTGTAACCGTCGTTCCAACTCTGCTGTCGCGTATCTCCAAAGCCTTTCATCAATTTCGTTCAATTTGCTCAATCGGTCAAAGAAACTTTCACCGCATTCCGATTTCATTTTTTCCAGCTTTTCAATCAGGCCCGCCTTCCAGGATTCTGAAACATTCTGTGCAATATAGCTCAGGTCAAGTTTTGGGAATATCGGCCTCAAGAAAAATTCAGCTGTTGCAAGACTTTCATCAAACCGATCGACCAGGCCGAGGAATCTCACTTCGCTCACTCTTTTGATAGCCGTAGCAAGGTGTGAATTAGTCGGAGGGAAAAAATAGGAGCCGCCAAGGGCCATAAAACAGGTTTGGGGGTTCATTGAATTATACGGCTCTGTTTCAAGAAGCCATTTTAACCATTCAGCCAATGCCATGGTTTTGGCGCGTATTGATTTTTCAGTATCCTCAGAATCCCTCTTATAATGCAGATACATGGATTGGAGGCGATCCAGGGGATGCCGCAAAAAACATATATCAATAAAACGAAATCCGAAAATATCGGGGCGAGGATATCTAAAGTGATGGCTGGACAAGGCATTTACCTCTGGATGGTCCGTAACATATTTGATTATTTCCTCAGCATACAAGGTCCCCCTGTCTGTCTGCTCATGAATAATATTGAAATAATCAGCAAAGTTCTTCCTCAATATCCATTCGATCGTAGAGCCGGCGTTTTTAAAAATGTGATAATGAAGGAAAATCACCCTATTTTTCATATGCGGCGCACTAATTTCCTCAACAGTCCATAACCAAACCTGAGGGGGGCTGTTATTTTCCAGCTTATGCTGTTAACGTACTCTCTTATCAGTTTTTCATTCTGCCTTAGTTTTTCCTCAAACATCAAGCTTTCGTTCTCTCTAAGTCTGCAAGAAGTATCGAGTGCACGCACCTGTTCAGCGAGTTCAAGGTCTTTTTCCTTTAGCTGTTTATTATTTTCACCGATCTCGTCGCATTGCTTACGCAAGCTATCTTCGACAAGTCGCAGCCTCTCCTCCCGTTCCTTGAGTTCCTTCTCAAGCTTCAGCGCCCACTCCGTACGCTCCTCATATTCCATCTGCAATGTGCCAAGCCTATCGTCACGTTCCTTGAGTTCACTGTCAAGCTTCAGCGCCCACTCGGTACGCTCCTCATATTCCATCTGCAATATGCCAAGCCTATCGTCACGTTCCTTGAGTTCACTGTCAAGCTTCGACGCCCACTCGGTACGCTCCTCATATTCCATCTGCAATGTGCCAAGCCTATCGTCACGTTCCTTGAGTTCACTGTCAAGCTTCA
>Ga0116123_1001198_pt1 | contig 15535 bp, 9 predicted proteins | sample June2015DPH_13_1_3_FD_89727 | JGI IMG/M metagenome (GOLD analysis project Ga0116123, IMG submission 89727) | Peatland microbial communities from SPRUCE experiment site at the Marcell Experimental Forest, Minnesota, USA - June2015DPH_13_100 | ecosystem: Environmental > Terrestrial > Soil >... | reverse complement strand
GTTCAAAGGCCCTGCCTGAAAGAAAGAGGAGAGAAATCGAGGACGGGTTCATATTTCAAAAGTTGGGTAAGTTTAATGTGAACCCGTCCCCAATTTCTCCCATTGACGCTTATTTAGCGGCGGAGTAAAAGAAAAATGTAATGTTATTCAATAGAACGAGGGGTTTCTATGCTGATCATTAATGTATTTTCTGTTCAGCCACTCCAAACATGTGTCTTAATTTATATATGGTGTTGGGAGCATAGGGTATGGAGGTCATATTTTGTCTGAGAATTACGCCCGAAGTTTAAAAGTATGTACCAGCCATATTAATCAACAGTGGCATATAGCACCAAGACGCTGGGGCCATCCCTTGCACTCTCTTTGCTCTTATTTTGCTATGTTCCCGCCACATATTCCACATGTTTTCATCCGCTGGCTGACTGATGCAGGGGATATCGTTTATGATCCATTCTCAGGTAGAGGTACAACCCCCATGGAGGCATGCCGTCTAGGGCGCATTGGCTTTGGTTCTGATGCAAACCCATTAGCTTACATATTAACTGGTGCAAAGGTAAACCCACCTTCTCAAAAAGAGGCTCTTGACCGAATTCATATACTCCGTAAGGCATGTTGCCCTGGTAACCCCGCAGAGGCTCCAGATGACATCCAAATGCTTTATCACCCAATTGTTCTTGGGCAACTCTTATGGTTACGTGATTCGCTTAATAGCACTGATCGTACTGATCGTTTCTTATTGGCTCTACTGCTTGGAATCATGCATGCGAATTATAAGCCAGGAAGACCAGCAAGAGGTCTTTCGATTAGTATGCCAAACACATTCTCAATGGCACCAGGATACGTACGTCGATACATCAAAGACAATGGACTGATTCCACCTTATATTGATGTCTTTGATTTAATGGAATCGAAGTTGGCTAGGATGCACTTACCAAATGAAGATGGGACACGAGGACATGCCTGGAGACAAGATGTGAGAGATCCTTTTCCAAAAGATCTTCGGAATAATCCAGCTAAGCTGGTCTTCACTTCACCCCCATATTTAAGTGTTATACGTTATGGAAAATATAATTGGATACGCTTATGGATGCTTAAGCAGGATTCTAAGAATGTAGATCAAAAGCTTATCTCAACAAGTTCTCTTAGAAAATACCTTGCATTCATGAATGTAGTTCTAGAGCAACTTAAGGAGGCCGTACGAGATGATGGATATCTCTGTCTAATCTTTGGTGATGTCATGGAGAAGAGTACTGGTAAAATTACCAATCTTGCTGAGTGTGTCTGGGCTGAAATTGCATCCAAGCTTGATTGGCATCGTATTGCAGTTATAGTTGATGAAGTACCATCTGAGCATAAGGTAAGCCGTATCTGGAAGCACACCCGTGGACAGGCCACAAAGACTGATAGAATTCTTATCCTGGGTCACCAGAAAACAAACAAAAAAAAGTTGCCTAGGTTAAATCCGATTGAATGGTCATCCTCGAAGAACTGGGCATAGGAGGTATGAAAGTATATGTCACTTCAGGAAAGACTAAAGGAGCTTGCAACTGTTGATTTATTCAATGATGTAGCCAAGCCTGAGGCTTTTGTTGGCCGCCCCTTTTACTTCGACTTTAACACAATGAAGGTGCTATCAAATGATTATTGGAAAGAGAAGATTGGGGGTATTCCGGCAGGTTCTTTTCTCACAGCCATATTTGATAATGATAAGGAGAATCCTGAACTGATTCTTCTACGTGTATTAGGCCCAACAACACTTCCTTCTGACTCAGATGTTGTAGCTGCCATGGTCGATCACTACAAAGAACGTGCAGAGAGTGAATCTTCGATTAATCAACTTGATAGCTACACTAGGTATGAGTTCCAGTTTTCAGGCCTTGAATGTCGTGTTCTAGGATCTTTCTACCGTATATCTGACGGCAAGACATGCTTTGGTGCAGATGTAGATAATTTTTATGGTCCGAATAACTACTCGATCTATAAGCCAGTTGGGAAAGTGCTTGAATATATTGTAAACTTCAGAGAAGGTGCTGGTTTACCAGGCGGACCAGGTGATCAGAGGATTGGTGAGGTACGATATGCATCTAGTCAGCGTCATACCCAGGGACCATCAGTGCCAGTTTATGTTTCTGCACTTGACTACCTAGGAAAACGAACAGCTCTATTTGGAATGACACGTACTGGTAAATCCAATACAGTGAAGATGGTAATCAAGGCCACAGCTGAAATCACTACATTAGAGAAAATGTTAGATACAGAAACAGTTGGGCCGATAGGTCAGATCATCTTTGATGTTAATGGTGAGTACGCAAATGACAATCAGCAAGATGAAGGTACCGCCATTTATAACCTCTACAAAGATGATGTAACTAGATACAGCATACTCGAGAAACCAGGCTTTAAAGTAATGAAGCTCAATTTCTATAAGCAGCTTCTTGAAGGCTTTGAGATGATCAGGGCCAACCTACAAGATGACAGGGCAATTTATACCCAAGCCTTCCTGAATGTTAATTGGGAGGAACCTGATTCACAGGATGTAAGTGCAACAACAAGGTATGGAAGGCGTAAAGCCTGCTACCAAGCTATACTTGGCAATGCTGGTTTCACTATTCCTCAAAAACATAAGATTAAATTTGTTGGAACGGAGCATATCAACAATGCTGTTGGATTGAATCCGAAAGATGGTCTTACTGTTGACGAGACTATACGTTGGTTTACCTGGGTTTGGGATAATTACAATACCGACCAATATTTCAGCAATTATCGAACGAGTCACAATCACGAATGGGCTGATGATGACTTGCAGAGCTTGATGAGGTTCCTTACAAGAAAACCTTCTCCTGGACATCAAGCAAGTGAGGCTGGATTTCGAAAACTAATACCTATCCGCAACCTTCACACCTCAACACTCCAGAAGTCTTATGAAGAGGAGGTAGTTGATTTATTACGTGAAGGGAAGGTTGTAATTATTGATCTGTCGCAAGGTGATCCTAAAATTCAGAGAACGTATTCTGATCGCCTATGTGGAGCTATCTTCAGTGATGCTATGAAAAGATTCATCAACAACGAACCAGCTAACTTCATTCAGATGTACTTCGAAGAAGCACATAACCTGTTTCCTAAAAAGAATGAGGCTGACTTAACATTGATATACAACAGGATTGCAAAGGAAGGTGCTAAACTCAGGTTGGGATTGATCTATGCAACGCAAGAGGTAAGTTCTATTTCGGCCAACGTGCTAAAGAACACCCAGAACTGGTTTGTCTCACACCTAAACAACAGAGATGAATTAAGAGAGATAGCCAAGTATTACGATTATGAAGACTTTGTTGATAGCTTACGAAGAACAACAGACAAAGGCTTTATTCGTATGAAGACATATTCCAATGCCTTCATTGTACCTGTTCAAATTGATCGATTCACAGTGTTGAAGGGGCAATAAAGGTGGGATATTCATCAAAGGGCCGTAAACCAATTGAACGAGCAAGTAAGATCGCTCATGTTGAAATAATCAAGAATCCTAATGTTCAGGCTTATATTGATCAATGCATCATTCCTTCAGCACCTGACTCTCTGTTTTTAGAGCCTTATCTGACCATTCTTGACAATGTAGATACTTCTGAAGTCTCAGCAGTAATTGCAATTGATGGTGGTTTTACTGAAACCTTTGTGCGTGAAGAGTATCCTTCAGCTTCGATTACATTCTTTACATTCGGTCCATTACTATTTGAGCTTTCAGACCTACGATCCCTTGATTGCAAAAGGTTTATTGCCCCAGAAGATCTAGCACGGCTAAAGAAGATAGAGCGCTACTCACTTGTTATACCAACAAAGGGTATTCGTCATAAAGATCAAACGTCCCTGTCTGCAACAATCCGGCGAACCATATATGATTTTTTTATTAAGGAACATGGTGAAGGTGAAAAGCTTATCGACAGTCTTCAATGGTTTCTCTTCCGTCGCTGGATGCGTAAACAAGACAATAACTATGAAGAAACAATAGCTCACTGCCCATACAATTGTGGTCATGACAATATTACTTTTAAGTATGGTGATCCAACTAATAAAAAATGCCCTGGATGCAATCAACCAATATACCTGACAGACACTTTTAGATTACATGAGCGCATTGACGAAGAACTCGGAGCAGGTGGAATAATTTCTTATTTAATGACAATGCTTGAGCAGCTCATCTTAGTACATCTATTCCATGACATTCTTGAACACCTCAAGCCAAGCCTAATGCGAAACATACTCTTCATCAAAGATGGTCCTCTCGCCTTTTTCGGTCTAGTGGCGCCCCTTTACAAACCTATGAGAGAGCTTATTTCACACTTGCTAAGCCAGCCTGGAGGACCTACTGGTCCAACAGTTCGTTTAGCAGGTCTTGAAAAGAGCGGCGCATTCGTCGAGCATGCAGCAGCTATCCAGGATTGTATGGAACAGGGATCATATTTCATAGTTGGAGACTCATATATTCGTAAGTATATCATACCGGGTGAAGCTGGGGTATCTTATGGCCAGAACACCTATTACGGCCAGAAAATATTTTACCGAGCTTCTGGTGGAGAAATGCACGTTTTAACTGTTCCTGCAACCTCTTATCTTGCAGAACCAAGATCAGCAGACATACCACACTTGGAGGAGATCCTCTCTCTAATCGCTGAACTCAGGTGTAACATGTATGATAACTCTCTTATTCCAGTTGCTCTAGCAAACAAGTTGGTATCAGTTTAGATTTTCCTAGCCAAAAAATTTTACAAACCTTTGCCAAAGAGAATCTACTGAAATAGTAAATGAGACCTTAACCATACAATAAAGTACTTTTTAAAAAGAGGTATCCAAAGGATGCTCAGGATAAGAAAGAAGTACTCACCCGGAAGTTTCTTCTATGGAGAGTATCAGGAAATCCGGTGGGATTTTTCGGGATGTAATCTCAGTTGCCACTTTTGCTGGAGTCCAGCATCTAGGCCAATGGAGACAGATGATCCTTCGCATGTATTATCTTCAAAAGAAATAATAGATGGGACACGAAGTATTCTATACGACAAAGGTAAGGCTTTCATCCGTTTCACTGGCGGTGAACCTACACTCCAGTGGTCGAGCTTAATTGATGTTCTAAACGGTTTAAGTGAAGCATATCAGCCATACAAAGTCCCTATCTTGATTCAGACAAATGGTATTGAAATAGGTAAAGGGGTTGTATCACTAGACATCCTAACCAAAGATCCTAATCAACCATTTATTTTCGAATTGTCATTTAAGGGTACTAATCGAAATGAGTTCTCCTTACTTACAGGTAAACCTGAGGAGCTTTTCGACTACCAGATATATGCTTATAAGATCCTCAGTGATTTAAGTTTTACTAACAACAACATTTGTGTAGTTGCGGTTCTCGGGGTTTATCACTCATCAACACATGGTACTTCGAAGTTTGCATTTGTGAATCCCAAGACTGGACAATTGTTATTCGAAGACAATAATTTATGGGATCCCCAGTTCAAGAGTAATTGGCAAAGCGCTTCATTAAAATGGGTTGAACCATTGCGAATGTCACCCAAGGGTGTCTGGACAAATGTGCTTGAGAGGTGTGGTACCAGTGGCGCTTGTATTCTTAATAGATTTCCTGAGGGTGTCCCAACAAATGTCTTGGGCCTGTTCCCTGCCAAACCAAAATCTGCAGATTATGCCCGGCAGATAATCATAAAAAGGTTCTGGCAAAAGTAATTCCATGCACGGAGGCGTCTGTTGCCAGGCCTGAGACTCATTGAGAGCAACCGGCTCGAGGTACTTTCACAGGCACTTGCTGCGTCCTTGTCCGAGCAGCTCTCCTCGCCGCTCACCCCCGAGGTCATTGTAGTGCAGAGCCGGAAAAATAGGGTCAGAAACGATTTATTTTTCTAAAGAAGAAAATGGACTCTGACCCCATCTTTTTCGCGGATGAGATAAACGGTGGGTTTAGGGTGTAGGCTTATAGGGACTATAAGCGATTTAAAAGATTAAGGAATTTCTTCCGTGCAATGAGTAATATTGTAAAAAGTATTGCTGTTATAATTATAATTAGTAATTATTTGATTAACTTCTGTTAAATTATCTTTAATTAAATTAATAAGATGCTTTGTTAACTCGCAATACATTGCTACGTGCTCGGCTTTATAGTCAGTTAGACATTTTCTACATCTACCCAAACAAATATCCCCCAAATCACAAGTTTTGCAATTCTCAAAGATATCCCTGTGGCATATGTAATGATTGTTATTTTTATGGTTTTTAATATTGCCTATTACGCCAGCTGGATCACCAACATACTCATCACACCAATATATTTTACCATCAATATCAATTGCCTGAAAATTACTACCCGCCCCACATCTAAATGAATGGCTCCTACGGTTGTTAAATGCCAAATAATCAACAACGGCTAAGAAGGGGATTATATTAATTAAATTGCCTTTACTAAAATTATCTAACCAATATTTAAAAAGAATATTTAGTTCATCTTTATAATTTTTAATAAATTTGGTTGGATTGGTAAAATTTGGTTTATTAACGATTTGCCAAAATACTGAATTGACATGTGGTAAGATGTTTGTGACAGATTCATAAAGATTTGTCTCTTCTTCAACAGTGATCCTTCCAATTGTAAAAGAAACATCATTTGCTTTTAGGTACTTAAGGTTATCAATTATCTTATCATATGTTCCCAACCCTCTATATTTATCATGCGCGGTTTTATCTCCGTCTAGAGATATAAAAATGGCGTCGAGTGAGTTTAAAAGGGCAAGAGGAACTTTGTTAATTAATAAACCATTAGAATAGAGCATATATTTTAGTTTTAAGTTTTTGCTCTTATTCATAATATCTTCGATCAAATGATGTTCTAATAATGGCTCACCACCAAAGAAAACAAGTGTATCTTCAACTCCATTTTGATTCTCTTTTATGTATTCCAGAACTTGATCTACCTTTTCATCGGTTAACAATGAATTGCTATTTGAAGATAATACTCTTTGAGATGAGCAATAAGCGCATCTCATATTGCATGCATGTGTTACAAAGAGATAGTATTCCATATTTTTTATTGTTATTTATTAATTATTGTTTGGGATGTGGGATGCCAAACTCGCCACTTCTATAATAATTATAGACGATAATGCTTTCTCCGTGTTTGCTAGGCATAGGCTTTTCAATCTTGCATAGATCAGACATCTTTGTAGCCTGGCCAAGTTCTTCAGCATAAACAGAGTGTAAAAGAATTTGATTTGGTTTTGCCACATTTATAACTCTGGCCGCTAAATTTATACCATATCCGAAGAGATTAACAACATCGTTCTTGTCTATATGTCTTACATTGGGCCCCTTAGCTACACCCATCCGGATTTTCAAACCATTATCCGCGAGCAACTGCTTATATATACTAGTTATTGTATCTAATATTCTTTTATCGTCGAGGCCGGGGTTGAATCCTATACCGTAACCATCGCCAGTTGGGATTAGAATAAGATCATTGTGAATAGGCTCGTCGTACTTATCTCTTCCTTTTTCATTCCAGTTAAAACCATTATAAAGTAAATCCGACATATCTTCTTCAATTTTCCTTATGATATTTTGCATATCTTTATTAGTAGTCTCTTTTGTAAATTCAACTACATCAAAAAAACATACCACATTAACAACCTTAGAATGTTTTGGTATCTGTTCCTCTGGAAAATCAAATGGATCAAATTTCTTCATACCACATCCTCCTCAACATTTTATGTTATGGACACATTCTTCTTGGGATAAACCCTCATCATAATAAATTCTTTGAGGTGATCATTGAATTTTTCAATTCTCTTCCCAATATACAATGGTTATATTAGCCCCAGTACATGTTGAAATAAGATCTGATCTCAATATGATATTAATGACATTAACTGGATGTTGTATATCTGTCAACCACAGTCATAATGGGCCGATTCCGGGGACGCAATACCTAATTCACTGCTGAAAGACCCTGTGAGGAGAAATTATTTCGAATCTGAGGAGGATACCAATTCTTCGACAGTTAGCCCAATGTCCTTGGCGATCTGTTTCAGCAGTATAGGAGAAATATCACGGCCGGGGTGGAAGGGGACAGTTGTGTATCTGCCGTCCGGGTGGCGGTATTGTTTATGTGAACCTCTCTGGCGGACTTCGGTAAAACCTTTTTTTTCAAGAAGAATCACCACCTCTTTGGGTTTTAATATGGGTGGCTTCACCATGATCAGGCAACTTGAATTGTCTGGGTTCCAACAAACTCGGCCTCAAGGTCGGGTTCTCCTTCTTCCAACAACATCTCGATGACCTCCTTTAGATTGTCCTTGAGCTAATCGAGACTTTCAGCCTGAGAGTGGGCACCGGCGAAACCAGGTACGTATCCGACATACAATCCTGTATCGCTACATTTTTCAATTACCGCTGTATATATTCTCATACTTACCTCTCAATAATTATATCATGCCTTCATCAGTGACCAGTGTCAAGGTGAGTAACAGAGGTTTGGAGAGGAAAATGGGATTCTCGACTTTGGAATGATCTCCAACATTTCCTCACCCACGAAACGAGCCATCCATGTTATACTACCCCCACTTTTCATTCCATGTGGGGATGTGTCTGTTGTCAGGCCTGAGACTCATTGAGAGCAACCGGGCCTGCGCCTTTGCCCGTGCCACCCGGTGATAGGTGAATCGATTATTCAGGCCAACCTGCAGTTATAACATCAATTCAAGATCAAAGGGATTATCGGCATTATCACAACCTTCCGGGCATGAGCTCAAAGTACATATGTCGAAATTGAGGAAGTAGAACATGTTCCAATAAGTAATATTTCTGAAATCATCGAATATGGGGTAATATCTTATCACCGTATCATTGATGTCATCGCGATATATCCCATTCTTGATGGCTGTCCTCTGATAGGTGCTTGAACCCTCATACATATCGCTTTCTCCGGCAAAGTGATAAGAATAATGGACACTCTCGCTGTACGTATTATCGCTCAGCAGATAGACTCTCTTGTATTTCCCGGGGTTAATATTGCTGAGCGCATAAATATGTTCTCCCTCTGCAGGGGATGCATCCTGGGGTTGGGCTTCCGGTGAGAATCGAAGATAGAAGCTCGTAATATATTTGGGTTTAACATTCTCGACATCGGATGCTTCACACCATTCATCATTTTTACAGACCGTATCTGTGTCATTGATGATATCCAATGAAGTAGGTTCATTGATATTCTTGTATCCTACGCATACCGCGGAATCTTCCTCATATCCCCCGCTGCCGGTCGTACCGAGCTTGCCCTTGTACACGACATACAGTCTTACATCTATTGCCCAGAGCGGGATCTCGTCGTTATCGAGGTTGAATTCAAGCAATTGCGGGTCAGTGGTTATGCGATGATCTTTATTCGAATCCAAGGCCTTCACAAGGTATATGGGTTTGCTGAGGGCAGGCAGGTTCGATGCCGGGTACATGACAAAGGGGTCCAGTGCCGCCGAACGAGGGTCATCGGCATTCTGGTCGTTCGTCAGGAACCGGTACTGGACCACCAGTTCGATCCCCCCTGCGTTCATCGGCTCACCTGAGCTCGAAGAGTTTTTTACCATCAGGGACACCTTGTTGAACCCCTTTGACCTCGGGTCTGCAGGTTCAGTTGAAGTGAATGCATACACACCGCTCGCTGGCAGCGAGATCTCAAGGGTACCCCTGAAAAAATACTTGAGCAGCCCGGCCGAATAAGACACGGCCCGGGGAACCAGCCGCGCGGCATAGTCTCCATATACGGAGTCATCCAGCATGGGGGCCAGATACTCGGCCGTGTCAGGGACCTGACCGGCAAGCAGAGGTGCCGTGCAGAGGCGATAACCTGAATCTCCGTCCTGCACTTTAAGAAGATATTGCCTGTGTATTTCTCCGGATGAATTCCTCGGGTTCTGGATGAGCACTGCACCGGTATCCACGCTTCCCCAATTGGGGAAAGGATATTTATCTAATGTGAAGATCGTGTCCTTGCTGAAATAGTTTGCATTTGTATATTCCGAGATGCCGATGGGCTGCTCCATGGTGATGGAGGGGTTCGTGCCGCCATATCTGTCTGTATCCACGATCCGCGCAATGGGGATCGGGGCTTCGCTGTTGCTCGGCAGATTGAAGGCAGAGTCGTTGAAGGTGTATCCTGTATTATCGTTTAGCCAATTCAGAAAGGTATTGTATTTATCAGATTTTGGATTGCAATATACTGACACATATTTTTCGTAATTATATCCTGTGATATGAGAATTATCTCTCACATGTTCCGGCACTGAGGCATCCTGAATCAGGTGCATGAGGTGACCGACTGCCTGAAACGTCATCATAAGGTTCATGCCTTTCTCATTAGGATCTGTTGTGGTAAGCGCTTTGTAAAAGTATTGCCGTGCATCATGCCAGCTATACGCACCATAATCCTGTGTTCCCTGCCCAAGCTGTGCCCAGAGTATCGATGACTTACCACCCTCTAAGCCTTCACCCCTATTTAACCCAGCTAGATCCCAAGTCATTGAGGGGTCGTGAAAATGGTTTTTGCAACGAATGACTGGAGAGTCTTCGTCTCTCGCTCCCTGGGCAAGACACTCTTTTGCATTAACCGGTTCCTTTGCAAAGATGCCGAACCAGAATAGTGCCATGATCGGGGCTTCAGTGAAATACTGATCCTTGCCGAGGTCAAAACCGAGATTGTGTTTCAGGTATTGGTCAAAAGAAAAACCATCAACAGTGTTATCTGATACAAAATTACACATTTCCCCATGATCATTCACATTGTAACAAAAGCAGTCCATATGCATTACAACAAGGTTGAGAAGACTGACCCCACAGAATACAATTAACCATATCCTCTTCATTTCACCAAGACCTCCTCTTCAGCAATCATTTCATACTATTTTCAACTGTCTTCCTTAACAGAGGCAGATAAATCCAATGATCTACAGTGGCAGGCAATATTTCCGCTTCCTTCTTTTCTTCTTGTGTCACTGCCTTCTTTAAACCGATTACATCATACATAGTGTTTTCCCAAACATCCCTTATACTCATAACATCAGGAGGGTATCGAAAGTCGAAATTCAGCTCCCGAAGCTTCCTCTCCGGATCCTTAACTGGAATAAAAGGAACGAAACCTTCTAGAAGATATTGTTTCATAAATTCATTTTCCTCTTCTTTCGTATCACCCATGCGGACCAATACGATCCCTTCCAACCTCTTTTCTTTATTTACATATGGATATGCATGTAATCCGCCTGGTTTCTGGTGAAGTCTGCAGTACCCTTGTTTGTAGATCTGAAAACGAGGCGGTGCTGTCCATGATACGATGAACCCGAGAATCTCCCGAGTCTTACTAGGTAAACTATCACCTTGTGGCCCTGTGATGCTCCACTCACCAGAAGCATTTGTCAGTGTCTCTTTAACCATCTTGAAATCACATAATGAGCCTTCACCTATCCCTGGGTGGCATTTCTCCCACTCGGCCACTACCACCGCCCCTTCGATGGGTTTGAGGGTGTCTGCATCGATCACCTTGCCCCTGAATGTCACATTCCCGAACAGGTCTGCACCCATAAGACCGAGAGGAAGCATCGCCATGGTCAGTATCAGACATGCCTTTTTTGTCAGCATTCCCATTCCCCCTTTTTCAAAACAAGCCCTGTAGTACCTGTAATGATACCATCACAACCCCTTAGCAGATGTTCAATCGCAACGGGATAGTTCAAAAGTTTGCGACCTTCCACATCCCGTCTTCGTCCAGATCGAAGAGAAGAATGTATGAGTAAAGGGTACCATCCCTTGTTGTCTGGATGTCATATTCCACTCCGGTGCCTCTCATCTTGATGAGCCGGATGTCACCAATTTCATTCACCAGGCTGCTTCTTTGGCTGTCGGTGAGATAGCCAAATGCATTCCGGTATATATTTTTTGTCCTGCTTGATATGTCTTTCACTGCCGTATCAATATCATTATTCAGGAGGGCAGTGCGCATGCCTGCCCACTTCTGCCTGAGCATCCCATCAAGTTCTGTCCGGTCATGTACAACAGTCCCTATTGTATCTGTATAGAGCACCCCGGTTTTATAAACCCTTGCCGTAATGAAATAGACTCCGGCATTTGGGATTTTTATGAGCCGTTCATTCGTATCCGATCCGTCAAGATACTCGATCTGTCCGGGACCGGAATCTGAGAAGGTAAGGCTGTCAGGCTCGAAGAAGGACTCCACCCTCAATATTGACTCGAATGGTGAAATACCCGCGGCATCATTGACGGACAGGGTGATGTAAGGCCCTGTAACCTCGCAATCAAGGGGAATAACGACTTCGGAAGCATTCCCTTGAACATCGGCGGCCCGCACTATCAGAGAATTCTCTCCTGGAGAGAGCGGCACATGATTCACAAAGAACCTGTCCCCATGAATGACAGCCGGAACCCCATTCACCGTCACCCCGGTCTCATTGCCGTATACGTTTGTCATGGTGCCTTTCACCAGGATGTCCGGCCTGTCGATGAGGGCTCCCTCTGCCGGGGAATCGATGTGGAGGCTGATGATGCTGTTCACGGTCAGGGTGGCTGAAGCCTCGGCGACCCCGCCCGGGCCTGATGCGGTGATGGTATAAGTCGTGGTCTTTGCGGGGTTCACGGTCATTGAGCCGCCGGGTTCCACATTGCCGATGCCGTTGTCGATGCTGACATGATCTACATTGGAAGAGGACCAGGTGAGAAGAGAGGATTCACCTGCATAGATGGTCTGGGGGTTTGCTGAGATAGTGACCTGGGGCGGCTCATACACGGTCACAGTGGCAGAGGCGGTGGCAATCCCGCCCGGACCTGAAGCGGTAATGGTGTAGGTCGTGGTCTCCTGAGGGAATACCGTGATAGAGCCGATGTTCTCCAGATTCCATCCGTATGGCCCCAAGGTAAGTGTATCCGCATTGGTGCTCGTCCATGACAGGGTGGCAGGCTGTCCTTTCAAAATTACCTGCGGCTCCGCACTGATATTCACCTGGGGCTGAGGGAAGACGGTCACCGTCACCTGGTCAGTCACTGTCCTGCCCTGGCCGTCAAAAGCGGTTATCGTATAGGTCGTGGTCTCGTTTGGAGATATTGCGTAAGAACCGCTCGTTCCCACACTGCCGATGCCCTGGTCTATGGTGATGCTTGAAGCCTTGATCGAGCTCCAGAGCAGGAGTGCCGTTCGTCCGGATGCTATTGAACCGGGCTCCGACCATATCTTCACGCCCAGAAGCACCTCGGTATCCGTGATGGATATCTCCCTGTCGCTGACATTCACTGCCAGGTTCTGCTGCGCGAATGCATATCCCCTGCCGGAAAAGAAAAGGGTATAGCTGCCGGGCGGTGCATAGAAAATGTAGCGTCCCTGTGCATCGGTCGGACAGCTCCAGGTCATGCGGCCATCGGTGAGCGTGACCATGATTCCCTCGACCCCCGCGCCATCGGCCACGATCCTGCCGGTAATCCGCTCCCTATGTTTCGTGATGAAATGGCCGCAGGTCGTGGGGCGGCTGAAATCGTCTCCCAGGAAAGCAGCCGCTGAGTCTGACCCGGAATCGATGACCATGACGCCGTTTGCCCCGCTATCGGGCACATAAAGGAATGTTCCGTCCGGGGTGAATGACAGGTCCGAAGGGGATACTGCGGTAATCCTGTTCACAACACCAAGGGAGAGTGTGTCAATGACATAGACCGATCCTGCGGAATAGGTGCTATTGTTTATGCTCAGGTATATGCGGTTTCCATCAGGGCTCACAGCAAGATAACATCTTCCGAGATGCCTCTCGGGCATGTAAAAATGTGAGTTCACGAAAGCATCCGTGTTCGTGTCGATGACGGCGAGGAGGCATGAATCACTCGACACCACATACACAAATGCCCCGTCGGGGCTCACCTCGACATCCCAGAGGGGCTTCCCCGTGTATACAATCTGCACGGTGTCTATGACTGCCAAGGTTGCAGCATCGATCACCCTCATGGTGCCATCTTCCATGGATGTGATGTAGATCCTTGTTCCATCGGGTTTTACAGCTATCCCGAAAGGCGACGGTCCTGTCTGAACGACCCCGATGACCCCATGGGAATGTGCATCGATAGCCGTGAGTGTCTCGTCAACGGCTGACACGGCATAGATGATCGATCCATCCGGGTTCACTGCCAGGGTGGTCGCATATATTCCTTCTATGGTGCCTGCCACCGTATTGGTAATGGTATCAATGACATATATCCCGCCGTCACTCCCTCCACATGCGATATATACCCGGTCGCCGTCAGGGCTCACGGCAACGCCGTAGGGTGCCGTGCCCACCGGGATACGGGTTATGATACTGTTCGTGGAGATATCCACCACCGTGACATCACCGCTCTCCATGTTCGTGATGTATGCGCAGGCCTTTCTTTGCAGCTGCGGGTGGTTGACCCCGACCGGCACAGAGGCGGTTGCAATGCCTCCGGGGCTTGTTGCAGTGATGGTATAGGTGGTCGTCTCGGATGGGCTCACCTGCAGGCTGCCGTTCACCTCCACGGCCCCTATGCCCTGGTCAAGGGATGCGGAATCGGCATTGGTGGAAGTCCAAGTCAGGGTGGCGGTCTCGCCTGCGTCGATGGTGTCGGGTGAGGCCGCAATGATGACTGCCGGCTTGTGAAGCACGGTTACTGAAGCACTGGCTGTTGCCGTGCCTCCGGGACCCTGGACCGTTATTGCGTAGGTTGTCGTCTCTGCAGGGGAAACCGCCAGCGATCCGTTCACGGAGACATTGCCCAGGCCGTTATCCAGGAAGGCAGAGTCGGCATTCTCGGATGTCCAGGTGAGTATTGATGCCCCGCCTTCGGCGATTGCTTGGGGTTGGGAGGTCAGGCTTACATGCGGCGGCTGGTATACCGTGATTGTTGCACTATCGGTTGCAGTCCCTCCGGGCCCGGAAGCAGTAATGGTGTAGGTTGTGGTAGATGTGGGAGCTACGGCGAGAGAGCCGTTCGGCGTCACCGGGCCGATGCCCTGGTCGATGGTTACCGTATCCGCATTCTCGGATGTCCAGGAGAGCTTAGATGTCTGCCCTGCCGCAATGGACCCCGGGACAGCGGTCAAATGAACAACAGGCGGAGAATGGACAATGACGGTGACAGACTCTGCAGCCGTCCCGCAGCGGCCTGTTGCGGTGATCGTGTAGGTGGTAGTGGCCTGTGGCTGTATTGTGATGGTTCCCGATGCACCCACGTCTCCGATGCCGTGGTCGATACTGAGGGTGGAGGCATTCTTGGATGTCCAGAGCAAGGTGCATGACTCGCCCTGCCGTATGGCCGCCGGGTTCGAAGAGAAGCCTACTGTTGGCGGCAGGCACTGCTGAATGCTTGCTGTGGTTGCATCGGTCGCGGTTCCGCCCCTTCCGTCAGAGACCGTGAGCGTAACCTGGTATGTTCCGGGAGCACCATATGCATGGCTCGGAGAGGCCCCGTTTCCGCTTGAGCCGTCTCCGAAGAT
>Ga0116123_1001193_pt1 | contig 15552 bp, 10 predicted proteins | sample June2015DPH_13_1_3_FD_89727 | JGI IMG/M metagenome (GOLD analysis project Ga0116123, IMG submission 89727) | Peatland microbial communities from SPRUCE experiment site at the Marcell Experimental Forest, Minnesota, USA - June2015DPH_13_100 | ecosystem: Environmental > Terrestrial > Soil >... | reverse complement strand
TTCGACAGGCGGGAGGCGCTTCATTGGATAGCCAATCGCACATCCGTTGGTTCCAAATTCGCCGTGAGGTACGCCTAGCAGAGAACAGAACTCGCTATCCTGCCCCATCTGAGCAGTCGCTGACACGAGCTGAAATCCCAGCCCTAGGGCGGTTGCCTTCAGCCACATGTTCTCGAGACAGTGAGCGAGTGATTGCTGCTCGACAGGCGGGATGCCTCTCCGTTCTGCCACAACGATGTAGTAAGGGGCGGTGCCGATGCCTGGTACACCCATCTCTGCGAGTCGCTCCAGTCTTTTTACGAACCCCGGGGCTTGGTCTTCCGAGGGATTAGCCGCCAGGTCATCGCGCAGCTGTTCCGCCATGCGCTTCACCTGCCGCTTCCCAAGCGCCGCGACGTGTGCAAGCTGAGGGCTCCCCTCCTGGAGTACAAAAAATCGACGGAAGTCCTGTCCAGCAACAGCCTGCGCCGCGTAGGGGGCGAGCAATCCGGCCCGTATGATTCCCATGATATCCTCTTTTGGCGGAATTTCTTGCGCGAACGACCTCACCGAACGCCGTGATTCGAGGATTCGGTCAAGGATCGCATTATCCTGTTGGGTGAAGGGTGAAACGTGCGTCATAGGTGACAGGTTTCGCTCATGAAGTATTAATAGGGCATTGTGTCTTATCCTTCGCGCATGCGTGTCGCGATTCAGCCCAGATAGGAGCAGAATCTCCTCCACGCTGAGCTTCTCCTCTGGATATAAGGTGCGTTGATCCCTTCGAACGGTACTGCAATGTTCCCGAATTTCCTTGTGGCCGCGTGTGTCCATTCAATAGCAGAATAGCGAGCCTCTGTACTGCACAATGACTGCGAGCTTCGCGTGCACGAGTTGTACACGGGCGCAACTGCGACAGTTGCGTCAAAAAGTGGGGCGTTCATATAGGGCTCGTGCGAATATTACGCTTACAACTGTTCATTGAGTGCTAGACCTGCTGTCTAAACGTCGTGGGTGCAAATACGGGATATATGGGAACAAGCATATCACAGATTCGTAAAAAAAACGACCGGAAATAGGAGATCATTAGTGATGTGGATCGCAAATAACGTGTATGAGGTCAAATCTAGGATCGTCAGTATGTTCGTGTACACGGCAGGTGATTCGCCAATCTGCTTCGACACGGGCAATAGTGAGGGGCCCGCCAAGCGAGAGTTTGATGCGCTTGGTTTCAAGCCTGAACACGTGAAGTACGTGTTTCTCACGCACACCGATGGCGACCACGTAGGCGGCCTGAATCTTTTCAAAAATGCCAACGTGTACTTGTCAATCGATGAAGAGCAGATGATTAATAGATCAACGCCGCGGGGCTTAGGGTTCGTGCATAATCGACCGCTTAAAAAACCCTACACACTGCTCAAAGATGGAGATATTGTGCAGGCGGGAGAGACGAGAATAGAGGCGCTAACAACGCCAGGCCACACTCCAGGCTCGATGTCGTACTTGGTGAATGATTCGATTCTGTTCGTTGGCGATACGCTGGCCCTAAAAGGAGGCAAGGTTCGTCCCGCCTCAAGGCTACACCTGAGAGACATGATGACCATGGACATCGCCACCCAAACCGAATCAGTAAAAAAGTTGGCACAACTCAAGAACATATCTCTGATGGTCACTGCGCACACTGGTTTCACAACGGATTTTCAATCCGCGATGAGCGACTGGGTATAGAGTCCAATTTCTAAGCTGTGAAACTGAACAGGGCGCCAGCGCAGCACGCTGACACGCAACGCGGGCTGGTCGAGGTCCGTGAGCGGCCGCAGGGCGCGCTAAACATTACGTATTGCACCTGTTTCGCAGAAATAGAGTCCAGAAAACTGGTATTCGTTTTCTAGCGGACATCCGCCGCAGAAACACCCTTTACGCGCAAGTTCGCAGTCTGTTTTTCCGCGAGCGCAGAACAACCTCTGCTCCTGTTGCATCATGCATTCATTTCGGGTCGGACAACTCGGACAGAGACATAGATCTGCGTTATCAAGCGTGTCGGGAACGTTCACTCAAATCACCGCATCTTCACAAGGGCTTTACACAATTATTGTTTGCGATCACAGCGGGAAACCTGATGGGTGCTAATCGTCCACGTCTTACTTGAGCGGACAAAGGTCCGTGGGAACCGTTCACGCTTTTTTATCCGTCGCGGTGGAACACCGAAAGCTCTGTCAATAGAGAGAAGACCTCATAAGCTAGAGATGCCATATTCATCGTGAGGAGCTAAACAATGCAAACATTAACCCCTAATCAAGGCGTTACGCTCGCTGCGCCAATGATCTATAGCCTCGTAACGTCGTTGGACACAAACGGAAGACCGAACGCACTCGGCGTATCTTGGGTGACGCGCACGTCACTTGACCCTTTCTTGCTGATGGTCTCCATTGATCATTCGCGCTATTCGCACGCGGGAATTGACTTTCACAAGGAGTTTGTGGTGCATTATCCAAGTGCAGAACAGGCGGAAGCCGCGTGGTTTTGCGGCACGAGATCGGGACGAGATATCGACAAGATCAAAGAAGCGGGCCTCTCATTGATCGACTCTGTCGCGGTGCAGGTGCCGACGATTGAGGGAGCGACCGTTGCACATGAATGTAAAGTAGTCGGGCAGTTCGAGACAGGCGACCATACTGTGTTTGTCGGAGAAGTTGTTGCGACACGAGGTGAGCCGCAAAAGGCGGAGCACTTGTATGTCACCTCAAAGTACGAATTCTTTGGCCTTGAAGGTTCTCGTGTCCCTGCCGACAAGCCGTACTTCGCGGCTAAGAATTAAAAAACGGAAGCAACTCGACTTTGATCAGCAACTTGCGTCTGTGTCTTGTTCTGTTCAGAATGGCTGGACTTGCTGTCTCCTGTTAACGCTTTCTTGACAACGAGCAAAACACGCAGATAAGAGAATTTGCTTGCGCAGTTGTTTTTGCGGCGAACTTATAGCCCGGCAAAAAGAATTGTGCAAGCATTGTATAAAGTCAACTACGATAAACTTCGGCGCTTAGGAAAAACGCTCCGAGGACGGAAGGTCGATCAAACGCCAAATAGGTGAGCTAGACGATAGTTGAACTCCTCGCTTTTGGTTTCACAGCTTTTCTGGTAGGTTTTTCTGGCGCAATCGTGCCAGGCCCAATGCTTACGGTCTCAATAACCGAATCATTCAAAAAGGGATACAAGGCCGGAACGAGTGTAGTTTTCGGTCATGTAGTAGCTGAGACTGGTATGGTCGTGCTTCTCGGTCTAGGCCTCAGCCAGATCATAGGACTAAAAGCGCCTTTTATTGCAATTTGCGTTATTGGGGGGGCATTTCTTGTCTTCATGGGCATCAATTTGGTAAAGAGTGGCCAAAGGAACGCCTCCATCCAGACGGCTGCCGAAAAACCGACGCTTGCGTACGGGCCTATCCACAACGGCATAATAACCAGCTTGTCGAATCCATTCTTCTTTATGTGGTGGTTTACGGTCGGAGCGGCGTTTGTGTTCGAGGGTCTAAGACTCGCGGGAGTGATTGGGCTGGCTGCGTTCCTCATTGGTCACTGGGCCTCAGATTTCTCGTGGTACGGATTCGTCTCCATCTGTACCGACAGAGGAGCTGCCATTGCTGGTGACAGAGCCTACCGAATCGTTCTCATAAGTTGTGGCTTTTTCTTGTCCATACTTGGCCTAGGTTTTGTTTACACTGGATTCATAAACATTTGATTGCTGGGGAGTAGGCAACCAGCGTTTACGGGCAACTCTCGGCGTCAGCGTGCGATGGGACAGGTGTCAATATACTGCTTTGCGTAAAAATTAGCGTTAGCTTTCGCCCTGCAACGATTCCCTCGCTGCCTAGCTTGCAATCGCTGCTTTCTATCTAATGCCTGGACATCTTTCAGCCAAAAAGCCGAGCCAAAAAGCCGAGATCAAAAACTATTTCCTTCTGACTAGGTAAGTTGGCCTGATGGACGTCACTAGTGATATAAAATTGCTCGTCGTAGCTATTCTGGTCCTGATCGTGCTGTACCTTCTGGTCAAGCTAGGGGCCAGATATGGAAAGTACTTGGCAGTGAATTCGATCCTCGGTATCATCGTTCTGGCTTTGGCGAACTTCATTGGACTTCTTGTACCCATAAACCTGATTACCATAATTATTTGCGCCTTGGCCGGGATACCCGGAGCTTTGCTTGTAATACTATTGTTCGTGCTCGGGATTGTTGTCTAAGCTGAATTGCTTCACTCCTACTTATTGTAAAACTCCGGCCGCTTTTTTGTGACCTCAATTTGTGCGTTGGGCACGCGAGTAATTGTTCAGCCAGGCTCAGAATTGCGGCTCGTAAAACATGCAGACTCAAGCTGGTTGAACCTTTGTCGATGAATGAGTGGATGATCGAGCATCGATAGACAATGCAGCTTATCTTCACCTGTGCTCATCGATGCTAAATAGAAGTTTTTGCCGCGAAGTTTGCGTACTAGAGGCGCGCACCGGCTGCCGCCCGCTTCTGTGTGAAAGTAATCTTGCCGCTAGCGTCAGTATATATCGTCGAGTCGTTGTAGCAGACGCTGTTGAGGCAGTGGTAGACGGACTTGGACGACAGGGCCGTTGTGCCGCTCTTGAAGGTGGCCATAAGTGACCGACTGACCGACGATCGCATACTTGAGCGGAAGCTTGATACGCTGACGCTTACAAGGGGGGACACGAGCAGTCCAGACCATATCCGTACTATTGGCGGGGCGCGTCTCTTGGTGGCGGGCGGCTCACACGCGCGGGTAATGTACTACCCAGAGCGGACAGTAGGTGACGGCATTACATACCGCCGATGGACGTCCAGCCGAACCACACACCGTTGTAGGTCTTCTCCCAGAGGCCGTTGTCGGTGCCGCGCACAAAGACGTCTATCGTACCGTTACCCGGTGATGTGGCTGCGGGTGACGACGTAAGCGTCCCGCCGAGGGATTTCCACGCCGACCAGGTCGCGCCATTCCAGTGCGTATACCAGAGGGCGTTGTCGGTGCCCTGTACAAAGACGTCGAGGCTGTTTGGACCGCGCGCGTCTGCGGCAGGGCCGGTGCCTGAGGCAAGCTGCCCGCCGAGGCTGGACCAGTTGGACCAGGAGGTCCCATTATTCGTGGTAGTCTTCTGATAGAGGGCACCGTTGCTGCCGCGCACAAAGACGTCTATCGTACCGTTACCCGGTGATGTGGCTGCGGGTGACGACGTCAGAACTCCGCCGAGAGACGTCGCCGCCGTCCAAGTCGTGCCCGTCCAGTACTTATACCAGAGGGCGTTGTCGGTGCCGCGCACAAAGAGGTCGAGGCTGTTTGCATTCTGCGCGGTCACGGCAGGTGCTCCGGCGACGGGCGCGCCGACCAGAGGGACGTTCGTTGTAAATGCCTTTATGCAGATACTCATCTTCGTTTCGACCTGCGTTGCATCAGTCCACGAGCTCCCAGTTGCACTTAAGTAGCCTTGTCCCGGTTGCCCCGTTGCCGTGCTGTAGCCCGACTCAGTACATTCCACGGGGATGGGGTCGTTGTTTCCCGGGGTGGTAATCTCTATGACAACGGAAAACTTCTGGCCGGCCGTGAGTGGGACGGTCGTATTGAGCGGGATTGTATAGTAGCCGGAGAAAGCTACCGTGCCAGCAGGGCCGGTATACGCGGTGCCGCCAATGGGCCCCGAGGTTGGGTTGGTATACACGTATATCTGATACTGCGTGTTGACTGAACCAGCATAGAAACTGACGGCGGACAGCGACTGGTTAGACGTCGCGGTAAATACGTTCGCACCCCACGCCGTATTGGAGGTGGAACTACCGATATCTGTACTACCGACACTAGTCACCCACCCTAACGGATCGTATTGGTAATTGGTGTTGTAGTTCGTCGTTGGTTGAGCAGTGAAGACGGTGGGCGGCTGAGCCCATTGCTGTCCATTGAGCACAACTGACGTGGCGAACTGAGTATCATAGTACGAAACGTAGAAGAAACCTTGCTGCCCCCAGCTCGTGCCCCAGCTGTTTTTTACGATAAAAGCGCCCGGCCCCGGCGGGGCGTTGGCGAAGTTACTGGCGGGGTAAGAATCATCCCAACCGACGATAGTCACAGCGTGATTAGGAGTGGGACTGTTTGATCCTACAGGAACATCGTAGTAGTAAGCCGCGGTACTTGAGTTATAGTAGCCGCTCGGAGCCATATACATAGTGGCATAAACGCCGCCATAATTCTCAAGTGCCCATTTTAGGTTGTTGTTATCGGTCGAACTAGTTCTGTATGGCAGAAAGAGTTCGTTTTGGACGTGCTGTTGTACGGAGGGCGACGACGTATCGGTGCACGATGTCGGGTTGAACGGGTCGCTCGCGGTAGTAACCGGGCCGCTCTGCATACTACCGCCCCATCGGGCGAGGTACGCTGTTGCCATCTGCTGGTTTCCTCCGTCTTCGCACGTCAGATCGAATCCGGCCAGATTCTTCATGTTATTCTCTGAAAAGCTCCACTGCGTCGGGAGCAGATACGACTCGAGCGAGCCGTACGCGGCAAACGCCCAGCACGCAGGTGACTGGCCTTGATCCTCCACGGGGCTGACTTTGCCGAGCGCACGCAGATCATAGGACGATGGGTACCCAACGAGGGGAACGGCTGCACGCACGCTCTGTCCTGTAGGGGTAGAGAAATTAACGGTCGGCGGGACGAGGCCTACCTCGTGCCCGCTCACGGTGGTCGTCGCGTTTCCCGCCGCCTGATCCTTTAGATACTGAGTGAATGCCGGATTTATCGGCGCTACGCTCCATGTATTTAGCGCGCCTGTCGCATTTATCGGAGACGCGGCCACGGAGCTACTTTGGTGGATCACGGCTCCGTACACCGAAAGCGTAATTAAAGCGATGAGGAGCATCGCGGCAAGCTTTCTGTAAGTCATGTGAGTGGCCTTTCTTGTTCGTCAGAATATCGGATTCGGGGTTCGGACCCAGCGATCAGCTTATACGAAGTGAACAACAACGGGCTGTGCAAGAGTTCAAGCGCACTTGCCTCCGTCGTTCTAGTTAAGAACGAGGAACTAAGGTTTATAAGCATTCCGATGCGGCAATCTTTGTACGTGCGCAGTCAAACCGCTTTATGTCAAGCTCGATCGTTAACCGCGAAAGCCGATGAGCAAACACATGATACTCGGCTAAGGCTCAAAACTAAGGCCGCTTACGCGGCATCAACAGGCAACTCGGGCCCCCAACCTTTAAGTACGTGCAAAAAAGCATGCGCGTACTGTCCCAGTTATTCTTCGGTGTGCCCTCCAAATGAAGACTATTGCTTGCGCGCTTATTGCGATTGCTTTTTTAGCGCCGCTGCAAGTATCGGGAAACGCCCTGATTTGCCAAGGTACCATGACGAGCACTGTGCACTATACTACGACGCGCGACATCATCGTTCCCAAAGGAACTCAAAAAGTAGTGATCCAGATTCCAACGGTACTGAATGCGAGTCTCTTCGCATACTCACAGAGAGTGCTGTCATTTAGCATTTCATATAGCAGGAAACCCGACGAGGCAACAGCTACGGACGGAGGAATCACGGCGACGTGGCTAAACCCGCCACCAAGATTAAGCTACACAATAGCGGCGAATTTGACCATCGACGTACAGGTTGCGGGGCTGAATTCAGAGTCACAGCTACCCATCAGGCTCAACTCTTCTGATCAGAGCACCAGCGAATACCTCGCTCCTTCGAAGTACGTGCAATCAAACGATTCAGCCATCAAAAAAACCGCGGAAACCCTTATCAGCAACGCGCACTACGAAAGTGCCGCAGTGACGTCCATAATGTTGTGGGTGCGTGACAATCTCAAATACGACTCTAGCGCGACGAACCACGACGCGGTTTGGACATTTTACAACAAGAGGGGAACGTGCGAGAACTACGCGCAGCTGTCACTGGCACTGCTGAGGAGCGTCGGAATTCCAGCGCGCTATGTGAGCGGCTATCTCGTGGGCGGGGATATCACCGTAGGTAATTACCTGTCGACGTACGGCTATAGTTGGAACGCCGGGCCGCATGCTTGGATCGAGGTGTACTATCCTGACATAGGATGGGTGCCCTACGAACCACAGCAAACGCTGGGCTTTGTCGACGATCATCACGTGCGAGTGTCGGTAGGCACGGACTCAAGCGACGTTACAGATACACTGATTCAAACGTATGCCACAAGTGACACCGGGCGCACAGTAATCAACGAATCCTCAGACGCAACCCTCACGCGCGATACTTCGACATTGCACGTGGTCAACACGTCAGCTGCCTCGAGCCAGGGAGTTATGTCTCAGGAGATGGCACACGGCGGCGTGATTAATGATCAAATGAATACATTTGATAACGAGAAGCTCGTGAGTCAGCTGGCGGTGCCGATTATAGTCGCTGTCGGAGTGGTGGCGAGTTTCGGATTCTTGCTCGCCAGCAGACGACGCCGTTAGAAATGACGCCTGTTTCGGGCTATGCTCGCGCTGATTCGAGAGCCCATGCGATGAATCGCCGTGCTGGAAACTCGTGAATCGTCGACAGTATGAAGCGCCCTTTATCTGACGACGTCACGGTCAAAACCGCACCGTCTTCTGTCTCAAGAATCACATCGTGTTCTATCGCGCCGGTCAGGTACCCATCTGTGTGGGCCTCAAGGACATCAACGATCTGTGTTGCCGCATGTTCCCTCTTCATACCCATTTTCACGAGCTCATCCCGCGGTAACAGCCTGAACCGGCATGGAAGACCAAGCCACCCGAAGTCGTAATCGTCAACGTACGGGCTGAACGCGACCAGTGATCCCCCTTTTCGCACGAACTCGCGAAGCGGCGTTCCAAGGCTTTTCACTGATTTTGCAACGGTGCTGTAAGCCGGATTCCCAAAACCCACAGGGAGGATTGCCACCTCGAACTTAGGCGAGTACGCGCTGCCGATCTGCAATGGAGAGACGCGCTCGCAAGCGAAACCGTACTCCACAAACAGCTTCTCAAAAAGAAGCGGCCGATCCCAAATGAGCGCAATTTCAGTCATTACCTCAACGTGACTGGGCGGTTACTTAATCGTTATTGCAGCAGCGAAGCCCCCCACACATCGTAGAACTGACGCAGCGATAATAACACTTGACCTTCGTCCAAGCCTGACGCGCCGAACACCGCTTTGCTGAAGCACCCTAAAAGATCAGCCAGCACGTCGCGAACAGCTCGCTCGCGACAGGCTTAGCACGGGTTCGATTGGGGTAAACTCTGACAAACGCCTTTTTTTCACATCGGTGATTGCGCGTGCTTCCAGCTCTCGACCAATTCCGCTAGTTCTTCTGGGTCAGTGATTTCCTCGATCCAAATCTCATTGAACCTAGTGCGCAGCGCGGGAGAGAGCACGTTTCGCGACGGGTGAATTTTAGGAGGATTGATGGAAAAAAACAACCTGAAATTGGGATGTAGTTCAAAGAGGGTTCCCTGTTCATCGGCAACGTAGCCGAAGTCTAATAACGTGTTGAGATACTCAGAGAGAGGATTGAGGTTTGCCTCGTCAATCAAAAGCCACGCGCCCTTCTTGATAGCCTTAAACAGCAGTCCTCGCTTGTAGTGCCATTTGCCGCTGCGGCCTTGCGTATAGCCACCCAAGAGCTCCTCAAGACCTGAGTCTGATGATAGGTTAACGTAGTAAAGGTCCGTTTTCTTCTCCCGTGCAAGGTAGCGTATCAACGTCGTTTTGCCTGAAGCAGGGTAGCCAACTAAAAGAATCGGCTCATTGAAAAAGAGCGCTTTGACAACGCTCGCGAGTGTATATCTCTGCGTTTTAGTCGGGACAATGTTAGCCTCTTGACCAGGAATAAGGTGGTGACCGCGAGTAACCGACAAGTCCGTTAAGAACTGCTCCAACTGCCCAGCACTGATAGCAAGAACGTCCTCAATGGACGTGCTCTCAGTTTTAATGCCAAAAAGCGTGTCGACAAGCTTTATAAGAGCTTCCCGTTCGTCGCCGTTTCGGACGCGTGCCACGTAAATATCTGACAGCTCTCTAGCGAGGAGCTCCAAAAGCGCTGGTTCGGGTGCATTCGCCTTTATAGCGGGCGTTAATCGCCTCCCGAGCCGTATCAAGTCGCGCAAGCTGAATATATACGCCTCCTTTTCCTCCTTGCCGATGACTTTCGAGTCCGCTTGTTCCTGCAGGGTAATGTGGAAAAACGCCACCGAGTACGCTAAATGAGCGGGAATGTCGAACAGCCCGCTCAAAATCTCAATTAGGTCTTCTTCGCTCAGCTCGGGTTGATAGTGCACTTTGAATCTCGACACAAACACCTGCGAAAGCCGTTCTCTTTGCGCGTAACTCAATGGGTTCGCCGTGGCAAACAGCCGGAATTCGTTTGACGGCTCGACAACGCGTTGATCGCCATTCTCTGAATAGACAAACTTGCCGGTGATCAGGTAATCATTCAGTATCTCAAGGACTTCAGAGGTCGCGAGGTTGAGCTCTTCGAGAACGAGGCACATGCCGCGCTTGGCTGCCTTGAGTATGATCCCATCCTGCCAGGCAAAGATGCCTCGTTTGTTTGGCTTTATCCCGCCTATGAGTTCTGACTTGGAAATGTACGGGTTGAGCGTATACGAGATGTGTTGGTTGCCCAGCGCCTCAGTTAGCCACTTGACCAAGAAGCTCTTCCCCGTCGACGTCGGCCCCATCAGCAGGAGTGGATGGTGTAGAAGATACGCTGAGGCGATAGCGTAGAGCATCTCGTACGAGGATTTAGTTACGATGCACGGCTGTGTATTGGTTCGCAGTCTCTTTTTCTTCAAGGTGAGACGACCTACCTGGAGGGCGTCTTTTCCCAATAGAACAAAAGGCGAATAAGCACCAGAAAGGGGGGCAGACAACGGCTCATTCAGCTCTTTGTCCAGCTCTCGGAGGGTCTCCGCAAACCCAGCCCCCTCCTGACCCGATAACACTGCGCGCAACACGCTTGCGAAGAGGTCTTGCGCGGCAGCACGAACTTCGGCCGCCTCGTCGTCTAGCGCGCGCTCCAACTCGTGCAGCGATGCAGCCCCTTCATCACGGACGTGCCGCGGGTAGACTCGTTGGAGGGCTTCTATCGTGGCCCGGCGCACCTCCGGGTCGTGATCAGTGAGCAGCTGTTCGAGAGGCGCCAGGTTGACGGCGTTCCCGCGTTCGATGAGTGATGCATAAATCCTGCCCAGAGCTTCGGCCGCTGCCACACGAACTCCTGCGTGTTTGCTCTGTATGGATTTCTCTAATTTTGTAACCTCGATGGCCGTGTCCCTTTGAAGCAGCGCGGGATAAATCGCGCCAAGCGCTGTCACGGTGGCCCGGCGCACCTCCGGGTCGTGATCAGTGAGCAGCTGTTCGAGAGGCGCCAGGTTGACGGCGTTCCCGTGTTCGATGAGGGCCAGGTACACACGGCTGAGCGCGTGGACGGCAGTCCGGCGCATCTGGTCATCTGATTGTAACAGAAGGCGCTCGAGAAGCGCGCTGTCAACCGCATTCCCGTGTTCGATGAGAGCGGGGTAGACGGTGCCGAGCGCGTTCGCGGCTGTTTTGCGTACAACCCAAGATCGATCGCTGAGAGCCGCTTCTAGCGCCTTGAGGTCGACATCCGTGTCACGTTGGATGAGAGCGGGGTAGACGGTGCCGAGCGCTTCGGCGGTCGCTTGCCGTACGGCCCACGATTCATCGCGAAGCAGCAGCTCGAGAAGACTTGTGTCGACCACTTTTCCCTCTCCGATGCGTTCGCTATACAAAGAGGCCAGAACTGCGACGGCTGCTTGGCGTGCAGTCCACGCTGTATCCGTTAACTCGTCTTCTAATTCCTCGATGATAAGATCGCGCAAAAAATCGGCGACAAGAACGTCATATGCGATCTTGCGTCCCACGATCTGGGTGCGTTTGTCTGGCGGACTCACTAGTGCGCTAAGGACGCGTAGGAACGGCTTGATGCGGGGACTCGCAGTAAAGGTGATGAGAAGCTCAACAAAAGAGCTCACGCCTTCTGAAAGAGAGGTGACGAGCGCAGGCAGTTGAGGAGATTCCGAAGTGAAATCGAGCAGTTCAAAATCTTTTAGGACTGCTTTGATGTTTTGTTGCTCTTCGACTATTGAACGGATGATCAGTTCATTCTCTGGCTGTATCCGGGTAAAACCGTAGTGACACGCTTCAACAAACGCGTCTTTCTCGCTTAAGCCAGCCTCCAAGAACAGCGTCACTGCTTCAGTTGCCCGTTTCAAATCCCGAATTGTGAATAAGTCGGGAAAGTCGTGTTTAAGTTTGAGGTAAACGCCGGCGATTAGCGCTCCGAGCGCGGCCGTGAACCTATCGTCAGTGGCTTCAGAAGGCCCGTCGCTTCGAGTGTCGCGTCTTGACAAGTCATCAGGATGAATGACTCATCACCTCTTGCTGGAGCACTTCGCCCAACGTCAGCGGCAACTCGTCAACAGTAGGGACTTGTATCGGACGGCGATATCGCGTGCTTATCGTTTTTGCCTGTTCGCCGATACCGATGCCGACTACGCTTATGGCTTTTGTTTCTGCCGCGTCTTGCAGTTCCTCGAACGTCATGCCGGTCGTATTGACGTTGCCTTCGCCGTCGGATATGACGATTATGAGGCGATAAACATCTTCTGGCTCTCGATCGAATAGGTCGATCCCTAGCGCGAGCGCGTCTGCATCTGCCGTCGCCCCGAGCGGAATGAACTGAGAGACGTCCTCAAACACATCCTCACGAGTCCGCTGAGTCAGCGCCTCCCCAAACGGTTTGTGGATGATTGGCGCGTCCGAGAAGCCGATGATCGCGTAGTCGATTCCCAGATAATCGAACGCTTCCATAAAGAGCAAAAGTGCGTGCAGTGCAGCAGTTCGCCTTGGTTCCTGCATCGAGCCTGATTCGTCTAAGAGCAACATTATCCGGTGGTCCAAGCGGGTCGGCCGCCTGCGCTTGAGGAATACGTCGAAATCTTTCTTGGTCGTGGGCAAGCCTTGTTGCATCTTGCGCGTAACGTCCATCACCCGACGCAAATCCGGTTTTTGCCCAGACGGATAGTAGCCTTCGTACTTTGGCTTGCGATTCTTTGCAAGCACGTTTTCAAGCGTTCCGACGAGTATATGCAGCAATCCCGAAACAGCAGCGTACGCTCCTTGATATTCGTTCATACGGCGGCCGCGTTCGAATTCGAGGTGCCGGCGCTGAGCGACAAGGTCTCTGCGGGTGAGTTCGGAGTGCGGCTTTTCTGCTGAAATTCGCACGTGTTCAAGGCTATCCCTGTTCTCCGCAATTTTTTGTTCAAGGGCATCAGCGTCGACCGATTCGGGCGCAGTTCGCTTAGCAGACAGCCGATCGGCGAGTTCCTTGGCTTGCTCCTCGAGGATCTCCCCCTCTTGCTCCGAAAGTTGTGGGTTAATTTCAGAGGGGTTTTCACCTTCGCCGAGAGGGTGCTGCCCGCGCTCTGCGCCTAGCGTAAGGTTGTCAGCGGCTTGCTTGAGCAGCTGTTCGTACTGCTCTAGAATATGGTCCCGTATCTGTTCGGCCGCTTCCCGTGCGTACCGAAGCTTGTCGTACTCTGTCGCGCGGCTAGGGGGGTAGTGGTTGAAGATTGATGGAAAAAACTGAACTGTACTTTCGAGAGCAGCGCCTACTTGTGGGCTTATGACGTGCGAAGGAAGCCTGCCAAACCGCCAGAAGTAAAGAACGCATAACAGGTACTCGAGATGCGGAAACAGCTGGTATGCCTGAATCGTTGAATCGGAGTATTTTTGCACCTCCTTCTGCAATTTGTGGCTGTAAGCCGTTGCGCTGAGGTCGTCTGACAACAGATCGTCATAAATGATATCGAGATATGGGGTCGTTCCCTTAAACGTGGATTTCATCCAGTTACTTGCGCGCGGATCTTCAAACGTGTTGAGCAATAAGCGCAACGATTCGCTCGAAAGAAGACGCTTGAAGACCGGATGTTTCACGTCGACACGCGTTACTTGGTAGTGGCCGATCTCGTGCAATAAGTAACCAATAATTTTGTCGGGCGGTGCTGTGACGAGGTCGACGAGAGGAAAGGTTATGGTGTTACTCTCATAGTCAAAAGCCCACCATTCACCAGGAACGACGCTGATGTCAACATCCTCACCCAGTCCCGTTGAGATAATGGTCACGAGCGTGCGCATCTTCTTGAGGAGGATTGCCTGGTCTATTCTATTTCTCGCGGCTAACTGGGCTATCCGTTGACGTTGTTCTTCCGAAAGCTCAGTGTATGGCTCACGCAAAGGCGTTCCTGATGTGGCGAGCGGGGCTGCTTGCACATCCAAATGCGGGAGCTTCTGAGCCAGATGCGCGAACAATGCGTCCAACCAGTCTTTGTTAGCCAACATCGCGTAGCGCTCGGGCGCGCCCAACACGTCGACTTGGTCTTTGAGAAGCGGCAGTGAGAGTTCATCGAGCAGCTCGTCACAGTTTCTGTCGTTTCCGTTTCGCGCGAGGCGGTCAAACACATACGCAAACACTCCGAGTCGAAAGCCAACGGGCACGCCTTCGCGCAGCAATGCGTAGCTCAGATAAACGACACGGTCGTCTGCGCTCGCTAACGCCGTGCCTTTCGCATCAACGTTGAGCGAGCGCGAACTGGCCGAAATGACTACCCGCGCTGGGAGCGTTCGTGCTGGCTGCTTGTGACTCAAGGAAACCCACGTCGCAAAATCACGTTCAAACTGACCGAGCATCTGCGTCACTCGTGCCTGAATAGCTGGTGGCAAGTTAGCAATCCGGTTCTGATCGAAGACGAAGCGCACGTGCGAATCAGCGATGCGTAGCGAGACAGTTAGCTCTGGAAGGCTTTTCTCTTCCTCTGTCGGCCTAGAAAACGCCGGATAATGAGCCAGGGACACGTCGGTGGTTCTCCTAGTGACGTTCTCTAATCAGAAAAACGTGCCGGTCGAGGGGGACCAATCTCTCTGTGCAACACTTATTCAACGTCACCGTTCTTCGCATATGTATTTGCGAGAGAGAATATAATGGTGATGGAGTCGTAATGCTAATTAAACGCGCGGATTCCGTTGGCCTTGGACAGCCGCGCCAGACTACAGAATGGTTCTACGAAGAGAGGTCCAAGTGTGCGCGAACTACTATGTCAATTCATCCAATAGTAAAAAACAACTGTGCGCAGGCCGAGCTATCTAAAATGAGACTGCTTCACGATCGTAGCAATCTGCTACCGCGCCGTGCACTTGAGTGCTTAGGGGGGGTCTGTGCGAGTTCTAAATCCGCTCACCCGTGATGTCCACTTTGACGCCTGTAACCTTTTCGACAGGCTCTTTTCGGGGCATCGTGACCTCTAAGACCCCGTTGTTGAATCGCGCTTTAGCTTTGTCTGGAATTACTGGAGCTGGCAAACGCATTGTTCGCTTGTACGCCATGTAGCCCCTCTCTCGACGAGCGTAAGGTTGCTGTTCACGTGCTATTTCAGCTTTTGATTCGGCACTGATCTCTATAGTGTCTGGCGTGAGGTTGAGGTCTATGTCCTCTTTCTTAACCCCTGGCAGATCAGCGACCAAGTG
>Ga0116123_1001190_pt1 | contig 15572 bp, 6 predicted proteins | sample June2015DPH_13_1_3_FD_89727 | JGI IMG/M metagenome (GOLD analysis project Ga0116123, IMG submission 89727) | Peatland microbial communities from SPRUCE experiment site at the Marcell Experimental Forest, Minnesota, USA - June2015DPH_13_100 | ecosystem: Environmental > Terrestrial > Soil >... | reverse complement strand
TACGACACGGCGCGTTCGTCGCCTTGGAGATCGAGCCTCGGCAAGAGTCCGGCGATGAATTCCGAGTGGTGGACCACGCGGACGCCGAGCTTCGCGTAGGCTTCGATCTGCCGGTAGTCCTTGTCGAGCGCGGTAGCGCAGTGCGGGCAGCAAGTGAGTATGTTCTTCACCTTTTTTTCCGAGAACATCTCGATGACGCTCTCCGCGAGCGTAAGGTAAAGATATTCGTTACCCGCGCGCCGCGCCGGCTCTCCGCAGCACACCTCTTCCGTGAAAACTCCGAAGGAAACGCCTGCCGCGTCGAGGATCTTCCGCATGGCAACAGCGACGGACTGGCCATGAGGGTCATAGCTCAAGCCGCAGCCCAGCCAGAGAAGCCATTCCTCTTTGCCGCTCCAAATGGGGAATTCGTGTGCGGCAACAAACTTGCGCCGCCTTTCCTGCCCAATGCCCCAGGGATTGTGCGGAGAACGCTCCATGGTCCTGAAAAGTCCGGCCACCTTCTCATTCGTCGTCAGGCCATTACTTACAAGGGCGCGGCGCAGGTCGAGGATCTTCCTGCCGACGTGCTCGATGCCTGTTGGACAGGCGTATTCGCACGCGCCGCAGGACAAGCACTGGAAGAGATCGGATTCCGCCACACGCGCGGTTCCATTCCCGCAATCGCCGTTATTCCCGGCGATGGTGTTGCTTCCCGCGCCTCCCGCCAGGAACCCTTTTTGCATGGAAAGGATGAGCTCCTTCGGGTTCAGCGAGCCGCCCGTCCGGTTCACGGGGCAAAACTGCGCGCAGCGCCCGCATTCGACGCAGGCATTCAGATCCAGGATGTCCTTGGCGCCGAGGTCGGCGAAGCGGAACATGCCCAAATCGAGATCATCTTCTTGCGGTTGCGTTCCGTCGGATTCGACCTCGCGGAGCGGGCGCATAGCGCTTGTCCGTTCGGAGCGGAAAAATATCGCGAATGGAGCCAGCAGAAGATGCAGGTGCTTTGAATGAGGGATAATGATGAGCAGCGCGAAAAACACGCCGGTGTGCGTCCACCAATTCACCTTCCATGCGGCGGTTCCCGGTGAGTAAATTCCCCAACCTAAGAGGTAGGTCGCCATAAGCGCGAGGATGAGAGCGGCGACCAGTGCCGACGTCGGGGAAAAGCGCCCAAGGAATTTCGGCCGCAATACGAAGCGGCGGAACGCGAGCCCCGTGATGCCCAAAGCGACTGCCAGCGCCCAGAAAGCCACAAAACCGCCGTACCAACTGCGCTCGCCAGAGGCGGCATCGAGGCCGCGGATGCCGAGCGAAAGATGCTTGAGGCTCACCCACGCGAAGGCGAAAAAACCCCACATCATCAGAGCGTGAAGCGCTCCCGTAACGGGTCGGTCGCGGATAACCCGCGACTGCAACATCACTTCAAGGAAAACTCGCTGGAGCCGTTCGGCGACATGATCCCGCGGCAATTCTCCGATCCGGGGGTACATTGAGGAGAGCCGCTTCCAGAGGGTTCTTGCGAAAAGCCAGCAGCTTCCCGCTGCAACGGCGATAAAAATGATCGTGGAAAATAAGCCAAATGCCGTGAGTGTGACGAACGCAGTCCAAATGACCACGAGAAACAAGGGCATTCTGGTTTTCCCCTTCACTTCCTGTCACGGCGATACTGGGAACTCCCGTGAGGCCGCCGGCTGGCACAGAGTGAAGCTCACGCAATGACTTATAGCCACCTCGGCGGGCGAAGTCAGTGATGCCGGTCACGGCGCCCGGCGATCCCGGCGTGCGTTCTCTGCGATTTACAGGCGGGCCGGGGGCAAGCGTGATACAAGCGTCACAGCAGGTCGCCATGGATGCTTCCCAGAGCGCCGCGCTTCCCTGACTGGTGATAAGATGAGGCGTAGAGAAACGTCAGAGTCGAGAAGAAATAACCGCCGAGTTCGAGAGGGATGAACTCTTCGCCACTCGCTTTTATGCTAGGATTCTTTTGCGGCCGGGAAGGCAAGCTCGACGGAAGCAGTAGAGATCGCTCAGGGGTTGACGCGCAAAATCTTTGAGTCCTGCATCGAACGCGGTGACCCGCTCCCGCCGGCGCTCGCAAAGCTTCGCAAACCGCCTCTGGATTTGCTTATTCCGGTGGGCGTCCGCTGACGGGGCGCCTTGCAGTCTTTAAGTACCGCGAGGTGGCCCGCAAGTTGCGGACCCTCGGCTTTGCCTTTGACCGCTCGGGGCCTGGCAGCCACGGAGTTTGGCGGCACACTCTTTCCGGCCGGAAAGTTACCCTTCCTCGTCACAGTCACGATATGGCCGAAGGAACGCTCTGCGCGATCCTGCGCGAGGCGGGCGTCCCGGTGGACGATTTCCTGAAGGCTTAGGCTCCGCGTTCATTTGGCGTAAAAGCCGGCCAATTCCTCCGCGTGTTCCAAGGTGTCATAAAGAGGTTGCGCCGTGCGCGTTTGTGCCGCCTCATTGGCCACGGTAACAGCCATGACGCGGATTTTCTCGTTATTGGGCAGCGTGAGTGAAGTCGTGCCCGCCGGCAGGTCCACTTCGTAGGCGAACAGGTAGGAATAGGAATACGCCTCATTGGACCCATCGTCGTTGTGGCGATGCGAAGCGAACCACGCGACGGGCGCGCGCTTGATGTAGCCCGGCTTGAGACCTGTGCATTCCATCCGAGTCCTGATGATCGGCCCGTGCGCTTTCACGTAGGCTCGCATCCGTCGGGCTCGCTCGGCGCGCGGGCTATGGTCGTCGGCGGCGGGCTCGGGCGGCACCGGGACTTCAAATCGCCTCTCCGTCCACGTCCGATTGTCCCATTGGCCGATGTAGCCGCCCCAGTCCTCGATCCTCAAGTCGAAACGGGACGCCGTCGACGGGCTTGCGACCTCGAACGCGCCCGTCTGGTCGCCATCATAAGAGGCCGCTAGGATGTACAACCGGTTGAATTTGCCGGCCGGCAACTTGATCGTCTGGCCGTGCGCGGCAACCGCATCCGGCTTCCCTGCCCCCGCCGCGGCCAGGTGAAAACGAATTCCCGCATAGTCGATGTCGGAAGGCAGCATCTCGGCTGCCAGAGCTCGGCCTTGGCCGGAGCCCTGGTCATTGATGGAACAATCGAAGCAGCCGTCGCCCGGCTTGCCATCGCGGGTGGATACGGCGACATCGTAAGGCAATGCGACCGGCCGCGAGACCGGAGCTGCCAATTTTGAGTGCGGTGGGGCCAGCTTCACCGCAAAGGTGCGCGGCTGATAGGCGCTGAAAGAGGCCACCAGCTCGCCGCCTTTCACCGTGGCCGCACCCACCGGCTGCTCCTGGCCATTCACTTCACGCGCCGCCGCGACCGGCGCCGCAAAAACAATGTGGACATCGGGCGCGGCTTTGCCGTCCGTTTCCACCAGCCGGATGATCGCCTCATCGCCAGTCTCCGCCTTCTTCATGGCCATTAAGCGAACTCGACTGTTGCTGACTTTGAGCAGCTCAAAACTCTTGCCGAGAGATCCCGGATGGCTGGCCGTCTCAAAACCCATGAGTGGCTCATTGAGGCGATACGCCTGCCAGTCGGTTTGTGCCTGGCGCCAATCACCCTCGTGGCCGGCGAGGCCGAACACCAACTCGTGGTGGCCCCAATCCTGCGTGCCCTGATCCTCGTAGCCTCCGCGAGTCCCAGGAGTACGGATCAAGGTAAGGCGCAGCATGTTATCGCTGGGTTTGTCGGAGGCGGTCTTGGCATCCGTCAAGATGGTCACGCCGTAAGATCCGCTCTGGTCGGTGAGGTCGATCCAACGATGTGTGGCAACCTCAAACTGACGGTCATTTTCGCTCGGCCGCTGTACGGTGCCGATGTCCCAGTTGTAAGTCGCCATTGGATTCGCGGCGCTCAGCGGAAACACGACCTTGAGATTGGCCTCCTTGGCTTTCCAATCGATGGCGTTCGCGAACTCCACGCGATTGCCCGCGTCGCCAGCCGAAAGCCGAATCGTCTGCACAAACCTGGAGTCTTCGCCCTCGCGCGAGATTTCCACGGCCACGCGCGCCGGGCCGCTCTCCACCACCCGGATCTTTGCCGGTCCACCGACCAAGGTGCGCGGCGGCCGCTGCTCGTCCGCGAAGTCCATGTTCCACGCCGGCCAGTGTTGTGGGTTGTCGGTGATGATGGCGAAGCGAATGGGAGCGGCAAGGAGTTCGCGATTGAGTTTCTTATCGAAGATGCTCGAGACGTCGCCGTTTTCATCGACCTTAACTCGATAGCGGCCGTTTTCGAGCAAGGACTCGCTCACCTGAAGCGATGAGGAAGGAGCGGCCTCGGCAGGCTGAACGCCGTAGACCGCATAGCCAGCCGGAGGCGCCTTGGCCAGGAACAAGATCTTGGCAACGCCGTTGTTCGCGCCATTTAACTGTGAGGGGACTTCCCTGCCGTCAGGCCCGGCCACGCGAACCGCCTGCGGCACGCCGCCCGGGAAAGTGATGCTCGCTTCCACCACGTCTTCGCGCTCGATGTTTAACGGGTTGAATACGACGATGGCTGTGCCCTTGACCTCCGTATTCATGCCCGATGCAATCGTCTCCGTCGCTTTAGTCAGAATGCTCGCGAACTGGTTCGACGCCAGGACGTCGTCGTTCCAAATGAACTCGTAGGCCTTCGGTGTGGACGTACCGGCCATGTTGTCGTGGAACTGTCCGGCCAGCACCAGCCTCCAGGCGTGATTCAGCCGCTCCTGGGGATAAGCGGGCCCGCCCAACCACGCCGCGCCCAGAGAAGCCTCCTCCGCCGCGCCGGCCAGGACCTCATTCATTCTGTTCCATCGCTTGTGATAAGCCTGCGAGGTAATAGAGCCCGCAGAATGATTGATCAACTCGAGATCGCCTTTGTGGCGAGGCATGTGGCCCGTTTCGCCGGGCTTGATGTCGCGGAACATCTGGTCGGCGTCCGACCAGATGACATGGAGTGGGCCGTCCCCCACGCGCACCGTCTCGCGCGGTGCAGACGCGGGCTGTTGATCGCCAAAATCATCGTCAAACCGCGGCCACGGTGGAAGAGTGGTGACGCTCTTCGTCGCAATCGCCTCCATCAGTTTCACGGTGTCGCCGTTGGGCGAGCCGCCCGTATCGCCGGTGCCCACGTAGTGGTAGTCTGTGTAAACGCCGGTCACCTTTCCGTTCAAATCGACACGGTCGGGCCAGTTCCAGACGTAATCGCCCCCGTATTGGCCTGCCTCCGGCGGGGGAGTAATGTTTTTGCTCAGGTCAGTGAGCACGTCGCCGTCGTAACTTCCCGGATTCAGCGCCGCGATCACCGTTTTGCCATCGGGGCCTTCCCAGATGCCGACGTTGAACGGAATGCCTTCGGGCGTCTTTTCCGGCGAATCCGGCCCGCCGACGTGGGGCGCCGGCTGCCAGGCCGCGTTCAGCTTCTGCGTGGAAAACCCCTTAATGCCGGCGTGCGCCAGAATGCTCGGTAATGATGCCGGGAACCCGAAGCAATCGGGCAGCATGAATTCTTCGCTGGCCTTGCCGAATTCACGACGGAAGAATTCGTTGCCATAGAGGACCTGGCGAAGGATCGACTCCGCGGAAGGCGAGTTCACGTCATTCTCTTCCATCGACGAGCCCGCCGGGAACCATCGGCCTGCCGCCACGTAGCGTTTGAGCTTGGCGAAGTCATCCGGGAAGTACTCTTTCATCATCATGTAGCGGTTCGCGCCGGAGAAGTTGAAGATGTAGTGAGGATATTTCTCAAACAGCGCGAAGTTGTTGCGCATCGTCTTGGTCAGGTATTCCTGAATCACCTGCGGATACTCCCACCGCCATTCGGTATCCAAGTGAGCGTAGCCGACCACATAAAGCGTCGGCTGCTTGGTCAAGTCCCGGCCCGCCGGTTTCCTCGCCGGTTCGGCGGGCGGCGCGGCGGCCGGCGGCGCGGTTTGCGCCGACGACATGGGCGCAAAGGGGAAAAGCGCCAAGAAGGCGAAGGCTGCAACAACCAGAACTCCACTCATTCTGGACGTAACTCCGGATCTCAACATCGAATTGCAAGCTGATGGTTTCATGGTCCACCCCTTTGGTGGGACGTCTCTAAAGACTTTCCCGAAATGTGAACTAGGCAGCACGAAGGCTGTTGTTGAACTCAGCGGGCGCTGGGCAGAGTATACCACTCGTCTGGTAGGTAGTAGGTGGAATGTGGCATGTGGGAAACCACCTTCCCACCCACCACATGCGACATGCCACCTACTTGTGTCACCCGGTAGGTGGAATGTAGCACGTGGGGAACCGGCCCCCACATTCCACCTGCTACCTGCCACCTACCTGTTTCACTTCATCAGCCCGAACAAGCTGCTGTAGTCATCCGTCCACAGTCGACCGTGGTCTTTCTCGGGCTCGACGCCGGCCGCTTTGATTTCCGGCTCGTTGAAGAACTCGCTTCGGCCGCTCACCAGGACCCAGTGCGCGAAGAAAACGTCATTCTCTTCATCATCCTCGCTTTGGACGGTGACGGCTTGCTTTCCGATCGACGACGCGACCCGCTGGACCACCGGCTCCAGGTCCAAATATTTGTTCGAAACGTGGACGGCCAGCACGCCGTCGGGCTTCAGGCGGTGAAAGTAAAGAAGGAACGCCTCCCGCGTGAGCAGGTGTACGGGGATGGCGTCGCCGGTGAAGGCATCGACGGCGAGCACATCGAATTCCTGCTTCGCCTGCCGCTCTAGAGAAAGTCGCGCATCGCCGGGCACGATTTCGAGCGCGGCCGGCGAATCCCTGAGGAAGTAGAACTGCACGCGCGCTAAATCGATCACCAAGGGATTGATCTCGTAAAACGTATAGAGATCGCCAGCCCGGCCATACGCGGCGAGGGTGCCCGCGCCGAGGCCGATCACTCCCACTTGGATGGGGCCCTTCCTTTGCGCGACCTTTAACGCCAGTCCCACGCCGGAGTTCGGCCCGTAGTAAGTGGTCGGTTGCATTCGACGAGCCGGCGCCAGGAACTCCTCGCCGTGATCGATCGTCCCGTTCACCAGCTCGCGTGTCGCTTTCTCTGGCTCAGTTTCATCCGCGTTGATAATCTTCAGAACGCCATAGAAATTGCGGACCATCAAAGCCGCATCCGCAAATTTCTTCCGCGTTTCCGTAATAAAGAAAACGGCCAGCACGAGGATGGCCAGTAGCCAAACAGGCCGCCAGATAGATCTGTTGAAGGCGCTTCCCGGGTCACGGTGCAGTGCGATCGCCACCAGCACCGCGCATCCCGTCAAGCCGATCGGCAACTCCAAGTACCAACGAAACACATGCGGCGCAATCAAACAGACGAAGACGCCGCCCAGCGCGCCGCCAAGTGCCACCATCAAATAAAAGGACGTAAGGTACTCCGTGGGCGGCTTCAAGCGCGCCAGTTCCCCGTGGCACACCATGCAGCAAATGAAGAGCCCAACACAAAACAGTGGGATCAACACCATCAACTGAGTCCCGGTGAATCTCGCCGAAAGAGCGTAAGCCATGCTGCCTATCGCCACGGCCAGCAGTCTCAAGAACAGCCCGCGGTGATACCAGCCTCTTCCCTCGAAGCACAGAATGAAGCTGAATAAATACAAGCTGAGTGGAAGCACCCACAAAAAAGGTATCGCGGCGATGTTTTGCGTGAGGTGATTGGTAACAGCCAGCAGCAGGGTTGAAGCACAGGCCGCCAGCGCCACCCAGAGCGCCCGGAGAGCCAAGCCCGGACGAGGATGCGATTCCACCGGCTGGTTTCGGACCGTTCCGCTCTTGGCGCGGAGCGCCAACGTTGTGCACAAGGCCGCGAAAGCGACAAACGCCAGCGACCAGCCCATCGCTTGGTGCCGCGTCGGAAAGTAAGGCTCGACCAGCACCGGATAGGTCAGCAACGCCAGCATCGAGCCGGCATTCGAGAGAGCGTAGAGGCGATAAGGTCTGGCGCCCCGCCGGGCGCGCCCGTACCACGCCTGCAACAGCGGACTCGTGGTGGATAACAAGAAGTAAGGCAGCCCAACGGTGGCGCCTAGCAGCATCAGGATGCGCAACGTCGGCATCTCCGAACCCATGGGTTTCCACGAATCTTTGGGAAGGATGGGGAGCACGAGCAAGCCAAGCGCCAGCAAAGGTAGGTGGACGCGAGCCTGATATACCGGCCGCACATGCCGCACGAGCCAATCGGCGTAGAGGTAGCCCAGCATCAGAACGATTTGGAAGAACAACAGGCAAGTGGCCCATACTGCCGACGAGCCTCCAAACCAGGGCACTATGATTTTGGCGATCATGGGCTGCACTTGAAACAGCAGGAAGGCACTCACGAAAATAGTGAGACCGAAAAGCAGCCCACCCGTTTCGCCTTCTGTGTCTTCGCCTGGCAGAGGGGTAGGCGCCGGGGCGAGGGCGGCCGATTCCACACTTTCGGACTCTTGGGGGCTCGCGAAGGGCTGTGTGTCCAGCGAGCTTGTTGCTTGACCAGTTGAATCGGGCACAGGGTCGCTCATGCCGGGTGCAACAGAAAGTATCGCGCTTTGGCGTCAAAAGCAAAGTCGAATTCCGCTCGACCCCTAGAAGATTGGCGTTGAGATGGGCTCGATGGCATTGACGACGCACGAGTCTCAGAGGTCAAATGGAGTACGGGCCCATGATGTGCAGTGGAAGAAACTGCCGCCGCGCTGCAACGCGAAGGGCCGAGTTTTGCATCATGGGAAGAGAATCTCATTGTGGTAGGCAAAGGAGCGCTCATGTCCCGTGCTCGTAGGCGTCACGTTCTGAGGCGGAGTCTTGCATTAGGTGTGGCAGCGATTTTCGGTTTCGTCTTTCTATCGACGGTCGGGCGAAGTCAGACGAGCAATGCCGCCGGCACGGCGAAGCTGGCAGGGCCTCTTGCAGATCTGGCGCAGACGGTTCCGCAAGAACGGGGCGCAGCTCCGAAAATCCGTCAGGCGCCGAGGAACTTTAGCATCGAGTCCCTTCCAAAGTCCGCGCGCGACGCCCTGACCACGCGCCAGATGCGCATCACCCCCAGCGGCGACGTGCAGGTCTACGTGATCGTGACCGAGATCAACGCCGATAACTTAAAGGCGCTCGAGAGCACGGGCGCTGCCGTTCAGTTGCAAGACGAGAAGCGCCATATCATTCAATCACTCGTTCCCGTTTCGCGGCTGGCACAAGTCAGCGAATTGCCGTTTGTGAAATTTGTGCGCTTGCCGACTTACGCTCGCCGGCGCACGGGATCCGTGGACACGGAAGGCGATGCAATCCTGCACGCGGTGAACGCGCGCCAGAACCTGGGCATTGATGGCACCGGCGTTAAGGTGGCAGCGATTTCCGACGGATTGAAGGGCGTCTTCGCCACTGGCTGCACGACTTGTCAGGGCGTTGCAGGCGGGCCGATTTCCACGGGCGATCTACCTAATGCCACTGGCACGCGAAGCAGCGAAACGATCAATGGTGTTACCTATAACATTCTCAATTCCTCATCCGGTGGCATCACCGGCCGGTCGTTTGACACCACTTACAACGACCTAGAAGGCACGCCAAGGGACAGCAGCGGCAATCCCACAACCTGCGGATTTGCCGGAGCAGGCGCGGAAGGCACCGCGCTGCTGGAAATCATTTACGACATCGCGCCGGGCGCGACGCTGTCTTTCGCGAATTTCGGCGACACCGACCTCGAGTTCAATACTGCCGTCAACGCGCTGGCCGCCGCCAATGACGTGGTGGTGGACGATATCGGATTCTTCGGTGAGCCCTACGACGGCACCAGCGCGATTTCCACGAACACATCGAACGCCCTCAACAGCAGCACCAATCAAATTCGCGCCTACGTCACTTCCGTGGGCAACGACTCCGACATTCACTATCTGGGCCAATATACGGATTCCGGAACCGATGGTGGATCACTGACCGGCATCACCGGCCACCTGCACCTGTTTCAGGCCTCGAGTAATCCGCCCACGGCTGACACTCTGAGCTTGGGTCCGCAAACTCACAACGAGATCGAGCTGCCCGTGGCGACCCCGACATTGGCCGGAGGAGAAGTAGTCGTTTTCCTGAACTGGGATGATCCCTTTGGGTCCTCGACGAACGAGTATGACCTGTACCTGGTTCAACACGGCACAAACACCATAGTGGCCTCAAGCACTCCCGCGAATTGCTTTGGCGCAGGCTATCCTGTGGACTGCTTCGAGTATGTAAACAATACGTCACAAACTCTTTTCGACATCGTTATCCAAAATCGAAATAACGCTGCCATTGCTAAGCACCTGAACTTGTATGCCTTTAGCCCGGAGTGCGCGCAGCAGGCCTTGCAGACCTTGAATCCAACAGGTGACCCATACCGCGCCAAGGTGAACTTCAACACCCGGTCGCAAAGCGTCGCCGCTGAATCTGACGCCGGGGGCGGAGTGATCTCGGTTGGCGCCATTTGCTCCGGCAGCAGCGCCGCGCTGAGCAAGGATCCTTATAGCTGCAACGATCCCAACCACGACCAAGCCGAATTCTTCAGCAGCCTCGGTCCCACCATCGACGGGCGCACCAAGCCGGACATTGCCGCGATCGACGGCGTCTCCGTCACCGGCGCGGGCAGCTTCGAAAATCCGTTTTTCGGAACCTCGGCTGCCGCCCCGCACGTGGCGGGCATCGCGGCGCTCACTCTGCAAGGCGCGCCTTGCTTGCTGAGCAGCGGCTCGGTGGCCAGCACTCCGGCCCGTACCGCGCTGCGAAACTTGCTACTGAGCAATGCAGACGCTGTCGGCAGCGCCAGTCCCCAAAATCCTGATGATACTTTCGGCTCCGGCCGGATCAATGCCCTGACTTCGGCCGAGGCGACAATGCCCGTCTTCAGCGGGTCGCCCGTGGTCACCATCAGCGGCAACACGCCAAGCGGCGCGAGCATCACCGCCTCTCAGCTTGGGTTCTCCGACCCCAATACGTGTCCGCTCACGACCATTCAGTGGTCGGGCGGATGCGGTGGGCCAGGCACAGCATCCAGCATGAGTTGCGGGTTCGGCACCAAAGCCGTGACCGTGGCTGCCAGCAACAACGGCGTCTCGTTTTCGTCCCCGGCTAGCGTCCAGGTCGTGGTGACGGACTTCAGCGTCGGCGCTGCGCCGGGCTCGCAGACAGTCTCTGCCGGACAATCGGCAAACTATACGGTGACGGTCTCGGCGCAGGACGGACCGTTCACCAACTCTGTGACATTGAGTTGCGGCACCTTGCCGCAAGGCGCGAGCTGCTCGTTCAATCCCGCCGCCGTCACGCCCGGCGCCGCAGCGCAGACTTCGACGTTAACTATTTCGACGACCGGAAGCTCGATTGTCCCACCGTTGAACAACCCTTCCAAAAACCGCAGAATGCCTTGGGCGCCAGTCCCTGCACCGCTTCGACGAACTCCGGTGACTTTGTGGCTGGCCCTCGCCGCATTAGCTTTGGCCGGACTGCTCAGCACTCGCTTCGCTCCGGCGGCTTATCGGCGCCGGGTTGCCGCGGCGGGAGGGATTTCCTTGGCCGTGGCCGCGTTCGCAATTCAGGTGGCTTGCGGCGGTGGGGGTGGAGGCGGCACTCCTCCTCCAGCGCCGGTCGTCAGTCTGTCCCCCTCCAGCCTCACCTTCGCCACTCAACAGGTCAACACAACCAGCGCTGCCCAATCCGTGACGCTCTCCAACCCCGGAAATGGTGCGTTGAGCATCACGAGCATCGCAGCCAGTGGCGATTTCGCGGAGACGAACAATTGCGGCACCGGGCTCCCGGGAAGCACCGGAACGGCATTGGCCGCGTGTTCCATCAGCGTCACTTTTACGCCCACTGCCGCCGGAGCGCGCACCGGCAGCGTGAGCATCACGGATAACGCTTCCGGCTCACCGCAGACGGTCAGCCTCTCCGGCACCGGCAAAATCGCGACTCCGGTCGGAAATTATTCAATCAATGTCAATGGAACTTCCGGGACGTTGGTGAATTCCACCACCGCCAATCTCGTGGTCACGCAGTGAGGCTATTAAGTGATTGGGCGATTGGGTGATCGGGCGATTGGGTGGTTAAGATGTAGGCTCAGGGGATTTCAATCTCGAAGTCAGCTTCGCGGTTCAGCCGGAAGTTTACTCGAAACCGATTGAAGAACCCGCCTTGCCCTAAAAGACCAACTCCGAGCTGATTCAAGCCTTCAGTGAATCCCACGCGGACAGGGAAAGTGGTGATGCCTGGCAACTCAACAACTACGTCCCAGAAATACACAGGCACCTGAGAGCTGCCCAAACCTCCGAACAGTTCGCTTGGCCCGAGATAGGGATTCAATCCGAGAGCAAGAGCAAGCGGAAAAACACATTGATCGGCACCGGAGTCCAGTAACGCGAATCCTGAGACGCGAGACGTTCCATACTTTAGTATCAGGGGCACGACAGGTCTCGCTGCAACCCGGCCTTCAGGAAACGCGGGACTCGGAGGAAAAAGGGAAGAACGAGTATTTTACGGAGTATACGCCCATGAAAGAGCTAGAGTATCCACCCGCTTTGGGTCTCCGGAACACGAATTACATATGGCTCAGGCTCTCCAGCTTCCTTGGCCTTCCTTATGGCCTCGTCAAGTTTCACATCGTAAGCGACAACACGCTCTTCGTCATGAGACAGAGCCACCCATGAGCCACGCGGAACGCCCTCGAATATTTTCCCGAAATCTCTTACGACCGGCATCTTGACCTCCGACCTATTGGATCCCAAGTTGATTAGATGCGGCCGGCCGGCGAAAGTCAAGCAACGGACTCATGTTGAAATTTCGACAACAACTTGGTTCTTGCCCGCGAGTATTGAACCAGGCAGCACTACGCGATCCGGGTTAAGCTCGCCGAGCGAGGCGCTCTTGAGCGGCTCGCGGTTGGGCGGATGGATGTGAACGATCAGGTCCGCCTCAAAAGGGTTGGCGAATTGAATTTCAACCCGCCACTTCATTTCCTTTCCTTCTCCCGGGATCGCTTCCGTCGTCCAACTGACCGGGCCGAACCGAGTCGGACAGTTCTCCACGTGGATTCTTTCGCCCGCGGCGAACCAGTGCTTGGGCGCGGCTTTCTGCAAGTGCACCACGTTGCGGTCGTGCTCCTCATAGCAAAGCAGCCAGCGCAATCCCATAGTGGGCTGGAGTTCGCTATTCACCACCGCCGACCAGGCGTAAGGGCTTCCTTCGCCGGGAAAATTTCCCGGCAGCAGCGCGTCCTCGGGCGCGCAGCGATTGCCGGAATCCATGGCGTAGCAGAGGTTGCCATAAAGCGCCAGCAGGAAGGGGCGATAATCTTCCTGACGAATGCGCCCGGCCAATGTTCCGTGCTCCATGAAATTTGAAGTGCGGGGATAGTCGCCGTCAATATTCATGCCGAGAATCTGTTGGCCGGCGAGAGCTCGATGCTTGAAGTGGCCGGCGTCGAGCGAGGCGTCGCCCCAGTCGCAGGTCCACCAGTCCATCATATAGCGATGGTTCTCGTAGCTCGAAAGCTCGTTCGGCTGGCGCGTGGTATCGAAGGCGGTGAAGGGCGTGATGCCCGCGCGCTTCATTTCGGGATTGCGGTCGTCGAGCGTTCTCTTCATTGAGCGGTCGATGTCGGAGCGCATCTCGGCGGCGATGGGCGCAAACTTTTCTGCTTCACGAGCGAGCTCATCGTCGTTGTGGTCTTTTCCCGCGCGAGCAAGGGCTCGAGCATGTTCGTGGAGACCACGCCAGATCCACGCCGCGTTTTGGTAATAGTAGGGATGGGACTCGGGAAAGTCGTCGTTGGGGTCGCCGTTGTCGGCCTCGGGCGAGCCCCAGATAAGGCCGTGCCGAGGATCGCTCTCCGGAAATTGCGCCTTCGAGTAGCGATACCGCCGCAACACGAAATCAATCATTCGCCTCAGCACCGGCAAGCGCCGCTTGAGCGCATCGAGATCGTGGATGAAGTCGTAAGCGCGCGCCGAGAGTTCCAGAAAGACGCCCGCATTGAGCGGTGCCTCCACCTGGTCTTGCGTGTTGTACGTGAAATTTCCGTCTTCGAGAATGTAATGCTTCAGATAATGCTCGAAATAGGGCTCGACTTCTTCGCATAAACTCCACAGTTGCTGCGCCCATACGAATTCATAATGTGCCACGGGGAAAAGCGCGTGGCTGCGCACGGGAATCTTGGTGTAAGCGCCTTCGCCGATCTGGTATGTGGGCTCCAGGCCGTGATAGCTGCATCGTGAGAGCACGATGCCGGCGCGCGCCGCGTCCAGCAGCCACTCGTCGGGAATCTCGACCGTCATGCGGTCGCCGAAAAAGTGCCGCCACTTGCTCCACACGCCCGCCAGCGTCGTGAAGAAGTCTTCCGCCGAGCCGTTCCAGTAACGCTCACTAAATTGACTGCTGGCGTTCGCGCCGGTGTAGCCGCTGTCACCGGGCGGGATCATCTTGTCCTTCGGGCCGGGTGGCAACTGGGCGCGAATGCGGGCGATAGGCTTGGCATCGACGCCCACTGGCATCGCCATCATCACTTCGTAGCCGACGTGAAATTTCGGATTCCATACGCCGATGTCGGCGGCAGGCAAGTACCCGCCCAGCAGCGTGCGCTTGCTGTAGCCGGGCACATACTCGTAAAGATATTCCGAAGGCAGAAAGCGGCGCGGATCAAACAGGCGGCCGGTGAGGTCGGGTGCCCACGGCGCCTGCGCGTCCGCCGGCAACTGGCGCGACTTGCCGTCGGCCTCCAGCCACAGCGATTTTTCGGGCGCGGCCTCTTCGTTCGCCACCAGTGTCCAGCCGATTAGTTCTTCGCCCAGCGCGGCGATGTTTTCATAGCTGGGATCTTCGCTTGAATTCAGGATGTAGTCGCCGCAAACATCCGGGCCGGGGACGTAGCGCGCCGGGCGCTCGAGCTTCACGCCATGCAGATTGTTCGCGGGACGCGGCCGAATTTTCGAGAGATCACCGATGCGCTTGGGAATGTGCGCGATCTCGCCCATTTCCGTGACGTAGGCGATCGCGCCCTGATGCGTGACGTGTTTCTCGAAGACTGCCGTCGCCGTGCCGTTCAGCCAGGGGAGAATCGCCACGAGCTGCCAGCCGCCGATCGCGCCGCCCACTTTGAGCGGTCGTGACTCGGTCTCGCCGCTCAGGATCGCCTTTACTGTGTCGCCGCTGATGGAAATGACCCTCGGAGAATGTGCGAGCGCCTCGCGCTCGCCGGGCAGGTACAAGCTGTATTCGTTCTGGATTCGGCCCGGTGAGTACTTCCCTGGGGTTCGGGATTCGGGGTTGGGGGTTCGGGGTTCCTCGGAGCCGTGCGGCGCCACCGAACCGGCGAGTGAGGCCGACGCCCCGAGGGCCGGAACGGCCACAGCGCGCTTTAGAAAAGATCGTCGTTTCATGGCGGCGTAAGTATACCCCGTAGGGTCGACTCTCGGGTCGGCCTTTTGTGGTCAGGGCGACCTCGCCCGACGCAGTCGCGAGCCCCCCGGCCTCGGGCCTTCCGACCCACACATTTCTCACTGTTGTACCTCGATGATAATGTCCCCTTTTCTCCTCGTTAAAAATGTCCCCTAATGAGGCCTCCGAAAGGAGGTCAGATTGGGGAGAACGGAGATGAGCGCGAGGGAGTTGAGTCGGGTGGG
>Ga0116123_1001187_pt1 | contig 15603 bp, 18 predicted proteins | sample June2015DPH_13_1_3_FD_89727 | JGI IMG/M metagenome (GOLD analysis project Ga0116123, IMG submission 89727) | Peatland microbial communities from SPRUCE experiment site at the Marcell Experimental Forest, Minnesota, USA - June2015DPH_13_100 | ecosystem: Environmental > Terrestrial > Soil >... | reverse complement strand
TTGTCTTTGCAGTTACACGTGCAGGTGCGGCTTGACCGGCTCCGCGGGTCAGAGGGTGGACAGCCAACGCCAACAAGGTCACGCCAAGCAACCATTCAACCGTTCGTGGGGTACGCACGAGTTCCTCCTTGGTATCTCTTCCAGTAGCGCGCCGGAACGACAACTATATTAATGCTTTTCGCCTGGAACACTACCATTGCTGACTTCGAGACAGCCGAATCGGGACATCTTCATGAGGACACCTGGGGGTCGCTCCAATCACCGGATGCGTGACGAGCTTGTCTGACGCGCGGGCAGCGCTACACAGGCAAGGCGGAAAATGCGAAGATGCCGGCGTAGAGGAGGGGCGAATGGAACTGAAGAGTGTGGCGATGGAGATTCCCGAGGGGGCGAACCTGATCCTGGGGCAGACGCACTTCATCAAGAGCGTGGAGGATATCTACGAGGCCGTGGTGAACACGGTGCCGGGAGCGAAGTTCGCCATTGCGTTCAACGAGGCGTCCGGGCCGTGCCTGGTGCGGGTGGAGGCGAATGACGACGAGCTGCGGAAGGCCGCGGTCGCGAACGCGCAAGCGGTTGGCGCCGGGCACTTGTTCGTGGTGCTTCTGCGCCAGGCCTATCCCGTTAACGTGCTCGGACGAATCAAGGAGTGCTTCGAGGTTTGCTCGATCTATTGCGCCACGGCCAATCCGGTCGAGGTGATCGTGGCGGAAAGCGCGCAAGGCCGAGGGGTGCTGGGCGTGATTGACGGAGCGTCGCCCAAGGGCGTTGAAGGGCCGAGCGACGTTCATCACCGCAAGGAATTCCTGCGCAAGATTGGCTACAAACTCTGAATGCCGACTCCGAATGCAGGAGCGTCAGCCGCTACCCTGCGCGCACAAGAGCCGGCGCAGGCCAAACCGGACTACGATGTGCGTTTGAACAGCCGCCCCAAACAGTGATGCAAATCCTCGACGGCTTGGGAGAGTTCTTCCAGCCCTTCCGTCTCGATGCCCACCTCGACGGATTGAAGGTCGAGGACCAAATCCCTGGCAAGTTGAGTCGTGCTCCGCACGCGTTCCGCGGCTAAAGCGGGCAATACCGCGTAGGGATCACCCTGCTTCTGCAGACCGATCCACCGCTGAACTGCCCAGGCGGTCGAGCGCACGCGGTCCACCGCGCCGCGAAAGTCGCGCAGCACGCGAGAATCGAAGTCTTTGGACTGAATCAATTGCTCCAACTCGTGCAGCTCGTTGCTGACTGCCTGCAATCGCGCCGACAAAGATGCCCCATTCGCCTCAGGCTCAGAAGTGTCCATGGTGTGACCTCCACAGAAGGGGTCGCGGTTTGGTTTGGATAGCACAACTCTTAGCGGCCGCTACGGTAAATATTCGACGACCCTCCTTAAGCCATAGGTAACAAGGATATATCCTGTCAGGCCGCTCATTGGGCTTATGTTCAATTTTGAACAGACGGAATCCAGGTGCACATGGTATTTCGCCCGGCAAAAGGGAAGAAGAACCCGCGATGACGGCCAGCGCAGTCCCTCTAAGGGCCCCATCGTGATGAATGTCTCGCGGCGGCCGCTGCCATTCACCCCGGCACTTCCGGCCGCCGCGCTCTTCACGGCGAAGACACAGGGCTTTCTCAACTCGCCCCGCGCTAAATCTAGAGACAAAATGGCGGCATGAACCCGCGGCTGGATGAAAGCAGAGGAGCAGGCGCAGTTCGGCTTGGGCAGGCCACCGTATGGGAAGACCAACGGTTTGGGCGGATTCAGCTGGCTGCCAAGGCGGCGCCGAACGCGACTTCCTTCAGTTTGCCAGTCTTCTCATCGTACACAAACCCCCGGACCGGGATGTGCTTGGGAATCCAGGGATGCAATTTGAGCTTTTGGATTTGTTGGCGCACGTTCTCTTCGACGTTGCCAAAGGCATCGAAATGAGCAGGGACGACCGGAGCCGCTCCGGTTTCGGCGAGCAATTTCGCGCGCAAGCTCTCGTCCTTGAACGTCAGCATGCCGCAATCGGCGTGGTTGATGATCAGGAATTCCTGCGTGCCAAGCAAATGGTGAGAAATCACGAATGAACGAAGCGCGTCTTCTGTGACGATGCCACCCGCGTTGCGAATGATATGCGCGTCACCCGTTTCCAATCCCAGCATGCGCTCGACGGTGAGCCGAGCATCCATGCAAGCCAGAACAGCCAGTTTGCGCGCCGGCGGCATCGGGAGATGCCCCAGATCGTGACTGCGCGCGTACATCTCGTTTGCTGCCAAAACTTCATCAATGACACCCATGCGATTCCTCCTTCTCCCCTTTGCCTGCCTTCCTCCGAGGCTGGTGAGTTGGAGGAGAGCGGCACAATCATTCTAGTCGGCGCGAGAAGAAGGTTCAACTCTGAGCTGGGTGGCTGGACGGATGAGCGCATGCAATGCGCGGACGAGAATGGGGGTCCGGATCAGCGGTAGGGATTGAATATGAATCTGAGTTCAGCCGTCGTGCGGGAATCAGCGGGCGCGTATTTCCACTTCTTGACGGCGGTGACAGCGGCCTGGGCAAGGATCGGGTTTCCCCCAAGCACCTCGACGTCTTCAACTTTCCCTGCGGCCGAGATCGTGACTTCCAGTCGCACGGTCCCGCCAATTTGACGTATCTTCAATGCGGGAGGGTAAACGGGTTCTACCCGTGTGAGCAGCTTTCGATCGTTCTTCGCATCCGTCTGCGCATGCAATGCGGGTGCGAATGAAGGAATCAAGATCGAGAGACACACCAGAAGGATAAAGGAAAGAGCTTTCAAGGTAAGGCACCTCCCCTGCCAGGCACAACCCGGACCTCTGTGGAGCGAGAAGCTCGAAGACCGTGCTGGCAAGATCGCCATCGTCATTACCCAACTTCCACACCGCAGGGATCTCTGGTCAGAGTGAAACCGCCAGGTGCGTCACGCAGCTACGGCGGGTTCACGTCCAGCGCATAGACCTCCTGGGTGCTGGCGTCACGAACGAACAGAGGAGAACCGTCCGGGGCGCGGCCGCTCCAAAGTCCAAATGGGCCCAGGTAGCGCTCAATGCCTTTTATGACCAACAGACCCTCAGGCTGGGTTTCCCCGACCTTTAAGCGGCGATAGGACGCCTCGCCGCTCACGAGATCCTCGAAGTAAAGGTACTTGCTATCCGCAGCCCAGACAGCATAGTTCACGGCCCCGGATGGTTCGGACAGCCAGTCCGACCACTTCCGGGTGCGGGTGTCGAACAGCATCAACTTGCTCAAGGCCGGCGAGAAGGCAGCGATATAGCGGCCATCCGGCGATAGACGCGGGCTGAACAGGCCGTCCGATTCAGGAATCGTGGAGAGCTCATGCGACTTCAGATCATAAACCTTGATGCTGAGCCCTTCGGGGTTGTACTGAGACACACGGCCGAAGATCATTTTGTTGCCGTCCGGAGACCAGTTCATGTCTATCTCGGGGAGGTTTTCCGAGAGCAGCGCCCGGGGCTTTCCGCCTTCGACGGGAACCAAGAAGATCTTCCAGGGTTTTCCAGGTTCGACGACGACGTAGGCGATCTGCTTGCCATCGGGGGACCAGCGCGGCAGCGCGGCCCGCGCCAGCGGCGAAGTGAGCCGCAGGCGTTCCGTACCATCGATGCGGCTGCGCCAGAGCGTGCCTTGTGGAACGGTAACGTAAGCGACCCATTGACCATCGCTGGAGAAATCCAAATCACTGGCGGAGATCCCGCCGAGGAAGGGCACATACCGGTTCGACCCGGAGTCGTACCTTACCACGCTGCCACGAAGTTCCAGGCCAATCGTCCAGAGCTTCTTGTTGTCTGGAGAAGGGGTCGTATTTCCGTAAGAAACTGTTCCCGCGGTGAGCTGGACCGGGCTGCTCGGGCGCTTTCTGTGGAAGCAGCCGGCGGGATCCGGTTCCGCCAACGCCCATAGGCTCGTAGTGCCCGTCGGGCCGCCCTGAGCAACCTGGAAAATGTAATACCGTCCATCGGCGGTCCAGTTCCCGCAGCAATCCGCCGCAGGATCATGCCAGCCCGGCAACAAAGGATGCAGGCCCGAGCCATCGCCGCGGACCTCCCAGATCGAGGAGGTATTCTGCGTCGGGTCGCCAATGCTGAAGCGAATACGCTGGCCATCGGGAGAGTACCGCGGGGAGTAGAGCGTTCCCTTTACGTTCAAGAGCTCGCGGGACTGAGTACCGTCGGAATTGGCGACCAATAGCGAAGAGTGCTTGACGAAGAGGATGTGCTGTCCGTCGGGCGACCACGCCGCTTCGTGGCCGTTGATGTCGCCGAGACGGTGCGGAGCCCCGCCAGCCAGGGGAAAGGTCCAGAATGCATATTCGGTGATCGTTCCGACCTGGTCTGGAGCAACCAGCAGTGATGAACGATCCGGCGAGACACCGAGCACCTCGCTGCTGGGAAAGGAAGTGGGAAACGCGGAAATCTCACCGCCACGAGCAGCGACCTTCGAAATAACAAAGCGGCCCCCCCTCATTTCGGTGAAATACAGAACCGCACCATCGGAGAATAGGTTGGTCTTCGTCAGGCGGTCATGGGTGATCAGCGTTTGCCCGGTGACCCTTGGCGGGGGGAGCGGAGAGCGGAGCCAGAAGATGGCGGCAGCCCCAATCGCTACAACCAGCACAACGACTACCCACAGCAAGCGAGCCATTGTCCGCGGCACAGATTTATTCTCCCAAGTGACTCAAGGCAACCATCCTCGGTGACATGATTCCGCTATCTATGCGAATACAGGCAAGTGCACGCGGCTGTCAAGAGAACCTAAGATTCGACCGTTGACCGATTGGCGACTACGATTGGGGATGGAAGCCCGGCGCGACGCCCGGTCCAATTCATCAACGTGGATATCCCTCTTGAGAGAACGGTGGCGCATTTTGAAATGGACAGCGGGCCGTGCAGGGAGTATTGGTCCTGACCGGCAAGGGAGGAATACTGCTCCGGCAAGGGAAGGAGAGACTCGATGGTTCGAACCATTGCGGTTGCACTGGTGCTCCTCTTGGCAGGGGCGGTTGCCGTTTCGCAACAAACGCGTCAGGCATCCACTGCAGCGGACGCGCGGGCTGAGGCCATACGTGCCATCGATGAGTCGTCCGCCAAACTCACCGAACTCGCGGCGATGCAGACAAGACTCATGCAGTCCAATGCGGAAATGTCGAAGCTGTTCGCGACTCTCAGCAGAAAGATTACCGAGGTGGGGAAGCTGGCGGGGGAGCGCGGCCGCACCCAGGAGCAACTCGTTCCAGCGATGAAACAGCTCGAGGAGATGAATCAGAGCTTCAACCTGCAGTACCTCGGGCTTCAGCAGCAAATGCAGGATGAATCGCGGCAATTCTCGTTGCTGAGCAACATCATGAAGACAAAACACGATACGGCGAAGAATTCGATCAACAACCTGCGTTAGCAGCGCGTGCGCGCGGAGAAATCGTCTATCGAAGCGCCGCGGACCAACCGAGGGTCGTCAGGGCAAGCACCGAAAGGAGCGAGGCGAGGCTGACCCATCCCAGTGCGCGTCCCTGCCCCAGCATGGCGTCGCGTGTTTCCGAATCTACAGACAGTATGCCGAGAACGAAGACCACGCTGACCCAGGCGGAGATTGGCCCCATGCCAGAAAGGCCGTGCGTCGGAAGCAAAGCATGGAGGCGAGCCGCCAACGAAGCCGGCAGCCAGGAGCCAGGCGCCGCGACTCCGGCCCCCAGCAACAGGAGGAACAGGAAGAATCGCGCCACCCACTCCTTCCTCTGAAGCTGACAGCCATGGCGTCCCCAGAAACTCCACACAAGAATGCCCAGGGCAATCACCAGCCATCCGTACAGAGAAGCGAAATTGCTCATGCGCAACCAGGCGCGGAACAGCTCGGCATGCTCGCCGGCGGCGAGTCGGGGCAGGAAGAACAATGACAAGAGAGAATTCCAGCCAACTGCCACGGTCAGAGTGACCAGACTGACGAGTTGCAGCAGGTGCCGGGTCGGGGATACTCGGCAGCGCGTGCAAACGGATTCACCGGGCAAGAACTGCTGTCCACAGCGCTCGCAGAACAAGTTTCTCCCTCCGAGCCAGTAGGTATCAGGCCGAATACGTCCCAGACTACTGCGCCGGAAGGCCCGCAGACTACTGGTCTGAGGGACAGGCTTGACCACACAAGAACCCGCTCGCAACGAGTCCCACGCGGCGCGGCGTACTCATCCTATCGCTGTGCCGCGGAAGAGGGCTCAGGCGCGTGCGGGCGCGCTGGCGATTCGCCGCGAGATGTATTCGGCGACGTAGGCATCAAAGGCTTGATTGAGCCGATGGGTGACGGGGCCCGGGGCCGTGGCGATGCGATGCCCGGCCACTTCGGCGATGCCGAGCAGGTTGCGGTTCGTCGAGGAGATGAACACCTCTTCGGCGGAATACAGGTCTTCTGGAAGAAGCGTCTGCTCGACGACGCCGACGCCTGCCTCCGACGCAATTTCCATCAAGACCGCGCGAGTCACGCCTTCGAGACAGCCGGAAGTGAGCGGAGGCGTGAGAACCTTGCCGGCGTGAACGCAGAAGATGTTGGCGGCGGTGCACTCGGCGACTTCGCCCCGTTCATTCAAGAGGACCACTTCATCGAAGCCATCCCGCTGCGCCTGTGTGAGAGCCCAGACATTGGTGAGCCAGGAAGTGACCTTGGTGCCGGCCAAGGGCGAGGCAGCGTGGCGGCCGTGCTCGCGGAGCGTCAAGCGGGCAGGCTCGTGGAAGGAAGGAAGCCCCGCCGTGTAAATGATCAAGTCCACGGGCGGGAAGCTTTCATCACTCTGCCAAGAGCCGACCTGATTGTAGATGAAATATATGCGCGCGCAGCCCTCGATCACCGCATTGGCGCGGATCACATCCTGAAGGTAGACGCGCACTTTCGCAGCAGAATAGGGCACGGGCAGTTGAAGGGTTGCGGCATCCTTTTCGAGGCGGCGCCAGTGGCGCTCGTAGGCGAAGGCCTCGCCGTGACGGATACGCAGCGTGGTGAATATGCCCCAGCCGTTGAACAGGCCGGCCTGTCCGGGGGAAAGGCGAATCTTGTCGATGGGAAGAAGATTTTCGTTGCGAAAAACGTGACGGTGAATCACCGATGCTCCTTGAGTGCAAACCTCCGCGAACCATTGTAGCTGAAATGAGGCGGGCTCACCGCATCGCGTGCGGAAGGCGTTCCCAACATCGTGCTCAGAAGTTCATCGGTCAAACGGAACCGGAAGGCGTGTGAACGCGCGCCGAAGCGCAGATCCGATGACCCGCTCGAACCTATGCTAGACTTGCGAGTCTTTTCAACAACATGAGCTACGACACGGCGGAAGCAATTCGGCAGCGCATTGCCGGTTTGCGCTGGTCCCATCCGATCGACCTGGGGCATGGTGTGGTCACCCGGCCAAGAATCTTTCAGCGGCGATTCCAGCGCAGACTGGAGCTGATGCAAATTCCGCAGGACCTGCGGGGCTGGACGGTGCTGGATATTGGTTCCTGGGACGGCTTTTTTGCCTTCGAGTGTGAAAGGCGCGGAGCGGACCGAGTTCTGGCCATCGACACGTACGCTTGGGACACCTACGGCATGGATTGCTTCCTTGCGGCCAGAGAGATCCTCGACTCGAAAGTCGAATACAGACGAATTGACGTCCATGAACTTTCGCCGAAGAATATCGGGACGTTCGACCTGGTTTTGTTTTTCGGCGTCTTCTATCACCTGCGGAATCCTCTTTCGGCTTTGGAGAAAATCAGGAGCGTCACGCGCAAGCTGATGATCTGCGAAACCCATCTCTTGCTTCCGTTCATTCACGAGAAGTACCCGCTGATCCCCTTTTTCCAGGGCGATGAAAACTGCTCGCCGGACGTGCCGGAGCTGTGTGCGAAACCCACTTTGGAATGCCTCAAACGCATGCTCCAGGCGGCCGGCTTCAGTCAACTGGAAGTCAAATACACCCCCTCGTTTCGCTACTGGAAGAAGTTCGTTTCCTTGGTCACGAACTATCCGCAGAGCGGGCGCGGAATCGTTCACGCGAAGCCGTAACTAAGTTGTTAGTCGGTCAGTCCTCCAAATGACGCCGTCGACGCCAACTAGCTTTGTATCGGAGTTAGTGTTACAGAACGTCGAGAGATTGTTTGAAGTCGGCAAGAAGATCGCGCCAGTCCTCGATGCCCACGGAGACGCGGACGAGGCCATCGGTGACGCCGGCGTGGACCGATTCTTCCTCGGTGTAGCCGGAATGCGTAGTGGTCCTCGGATGGCAAGCCAGAGTTTCGACGCCGCCGAGCGAGACGGCATTTCGAGCGAGGCGGAGGTAGCGCAAGAACTCAAAGGCAGCAGGCTTGCCGCCTTTCAATTCCAGAGAGAATATCGCGCCAGGAAAGGCGCACTGGGCGCGAAAGATCAAGCTTTGGTCCGGGTCGGCAAAAAGCGTGGGGTACAAGACGCGCGCAACTTTGGGGTGACCTGCCAATTGTTCGGCGATACGCTGCCCATTCTTGCTGGCACGGTTCATGCGCAGGATCACGGTGGGAAGGCGACCATCGAGCATCCAGCATTCATCCGGCTGGAGAATATTCCCAAACAAATGACGCAACAGGCGGATCTGCTGGATCAGTTCGGGATCCTTGGCCAAGACCATGCCGGCGAGCAAGTCACTGAAACCGGAAAGATACTTGGTGGCGGAATAGAGCACGAGATCCGCGCCGAGAGTGAGCGGATGCTGAAAGGCGGGGCCGAGAAGGGTGTTGTCCACCATCACCAGGGGGCGGGATCCTCCTGGGGGAAGCTTGAGCAAGGCGACCGTATGGCAAAGACGGCGGAGGTCCGTCATGGCCAGAGTAGGGTTTGCGGGGGTCTCCACAAGGACGGCGCCAAGATTCTGCGCTGAACAAACGGCCTCATCGAGGAGATGGCCGTGGCCCGCGGGCACGGGAATCGTGCGGACGCCCCAGCCCGGCAGGAAATCGCGCAGAAAGTGGTGAGTGCCGCCGTAGAGGGGGATGGTGTAAACGGCGGTTTGGCCGGGGCGCAAGAAGGTCAAAAGCGAAGTCATGATGGCGGCCATCCCGGAGTTGAATACCAGCGCGGCTTCCGCGCCGGGCTCGAGGGGAATGGTCTGCGCTTCGAGGATTTCCGCATTGGGATGATTCAGGCGGGCGTAGATCAGGTCCACTTTCTCGTCCGCTTGGGGATGGGCGCGGCCGTTGGCAATGTCGAAAGCGCGCTCGGCCGCTTCCGGGCTGGAGAAGACGTAAGTTGAACTGCGAAAGACGGCGGGACGCGCCGAGCCGACCGAGAGACTGGGATCGAACCCCCCGGTTAGAATCTTCGTCGTGGGCCTCAACGCATGGGTTTTGCGACCGCTGTCTTCGGACATAAGTCACCCCGAGGCGAGTATATAACCAACGGCGAAGGCCAAAGCGGCGAAGCGCAGTCTGAGCCGAAAGAGTCTACACTCTCCGGTAACTCCTGCTAGACCGTTTATCAGGCACGTGACGTCGGATCATCACCCGAGAAGAAAGATTGAATGCTCTCTACGGGCAGAGGTATGCTTCGCGCCATGAAGTCTCATCGACTCCTGATTACCTGGATTTTTGCCCTGGTAGGTATCGCTTGCTTTGTGGGTTGCAGGCGCACTGCCACCCCTGCAGAGACGTCCTCGGAAAAGATCGCGAGGCTCACTGCTGCTTGCGAACAAGGAAAGTATGTCAGCTGCTTTTCCTTGGGCACAAAATATATGAGTGGCGACGGAGTGGCCAAGGATGAGGCCCGCGCTGTAGCGCTCTTTCAACGTGCCTGCGATAACGGCGAGGGCCAAGGGTGCGGTGGACTGGCCTTCATGTATGAAACCGGCAGGGGCGTAGCGAAGGGCCTCGCGCGGGGGATCTCGCTCTACCAAAAGGCGTGCGACAGTGGCGATGCTCTGGGCTGCGCCAGCCTGGGCTCAATGTACGAGGGTGGTAACGGAATAGCGAAGGACGTTGCAAGAGCACTAGCACTTTACCAACGTTCCTGTGACAGCGGCAATGCCGGCAATGCCATGGGCTGTGGGGAGTTGGGCCGCATGTACTTCTTTGGCAATGGGGTGACGAAGGACACGGCACGCGCCGTCGCACTCTATCAGCGGGCCTGCGACGGCGACTCTGCCGGGCACTGCACCTCACTTGGCACCTTATATGGAACTGGCAGCGGCGTCGTGAAGGACGAGGAGCACGCCGTCAAACTCTACCAACGGGCCTGTGATGGCGACTCTGCCGAGGGCTGCTACAGACTAGGCATCTCATATGTAACTGGTACTGGAGTCGTGAAGGACGAAGCACACGCTGCAGGACTTTTTCAACGAGGCTGCGACGGGGGTGACGTGGAGGCATGCACCATACTTGGCACCATGTACGGAGCTGGCTCTGGGGTCGTGAGAGACGACGCGCATGCTATGAAACTCCTTCAGCAAGGCTGTGACGGAGCTGATGCTGATGGCTGCGCTGCACTAGGCATAGTTTATGAGACTGGCATGGGGATAAAGAAGGATGCCGCCCGCGCTTTGGCCCTGTACCAGAGGGCCTGCCGAATGGGTTCGAAACGGGCGTGTGACGACGCACGTCATGTGCACTGAAGCGACGAGCTAGTCCGAACAAAACTGACCGCAAACCTCATTGTCCGACAACACTCTTAAGCAAGATCGCGAAGGTTAGGTGTCAACTCCCGATTCATCAGAAGCGGCCTACTCCGCCGGATTCGCCTCCAGATTGGTAGTGTCCTAATTTGAATTTTCTAGCGGCGTATTGCGGCATTTAGCGTGCTCCGAATCCACTCCGAAACGGTCTGTTTGCTGGTCCTGGCCGCAGATTCAATTGCCCGCAATTCGTCCGGAGTGACGCGCACACCCAAAGTTCCAGCTTTGGCGCGTCCCTTTGGGAGCGGTGGCCTGCCAACCTTCTTAGTTCTCTTCTGTCGGCTCAAGACTTCTAAACTCCTGAACGATTGCGGCACGTACCGCCAGAACCGGTGACGTGACAGGGTCAAGATGTAGCACAACCACATGGCGTCGTAGCTGCTTAGGGTCATCCGTATCGTGCACCCATGCATAAGCCCTACTGACCATTGGATGGCCATGCAGCTCAAAGACTTCTACGATGCCATCCCACACCGTCTTGCCTTGAAATGTCTCTTTGACGGGCACACTCTCCACGTGTCGTGACTCGACACCATGCAGTCTTCTAATTACGTCCTGCAATTCTTCGATGTAGGTCACACCGTTGCCTTAATTAAATCTCCGATCGTCCAGAAATCCCGCTCAATTCCCGCCTCCATCGCCGGAGTGCAACGCAGCGTATTATGCCGCTTCACCAAATTGTAGTAAGCGAAGTGTAGCGCAACCGCCGCCTCGAAGTTCTCTAGTTTCTTACTGAAAGCGTAGGTCAGGCGAGTCAATCGGCGCATGTGTAGACGGGTTGTGCCATTCAGCCGCTCAACGTAGCTCGTGGAAGCTAGCGCCATATTTGGGCGGCCCGCAACGCGCACCTTTTCCGAAATCACGAACTCCGGGGCGCTGTACTTGCGCTCGGCAGTCTGCGATTCATCGTGAATGTAAGTCTTGACGATTTGCGCGAAGTCAACGTTTGCTCCGAAGGCTATCTCTACCGCGTCCACATAAGCCCTTAGAGCATCGCTGGAAATCTGTACGCGGTTCTTGAGCCTGGAGGCTACGTCCGCAACAAAGGCATTTGCTGTCGCAGCATCGCGCTTGCCGACCTTGAAAGAAGGGACTAGCTTCGTGTCGGCGTCTATCGCGCAAAACGTCCACACATCGCCGCATTGCGGGTCATCTTCCGGGCGTACATGGCGCTGCTTCTTGCCGATGAATCCCCACAATTCATCGAACTGAAGATGCTGACAGGAAAGCCCGCGCATTTTGCGGTCCAGCAGCCCCACACAGCCTTGGCCTACCCGCACGCCAAGCCGCATGATTGTGTCGCGGTGAACGCCAGCAATGCGCTCAATCTGCCGAATGCCAGAGCCTTCCGCCAGTGCGCTGATTACTGTGATTTGCTTGTCGGTGCTCAGGATGTGTGCCATGTGCGCTCTCCCTATGAACATTACTGTATTACAGTAATTAGGGCTTGTCAAGAGATATTTGTGTGTTACAGTATCTTCCTCTAGCAAACGAAGGCCAAAGTGACCGACCAAACATCCGGCGGCGATAAGGACAAGCCCAATCAGAGCATCTCCCAAGGTTCCCTCGCTGCTGACGTAGGAAAAGTGACAGCAAATAAAGCCATAAATAAGAAAGACCAGACTCAATCCGCAGGCCAATATGCCAATAATCCTAGCAAGCTGGTGTGGCGAATACTGGAAACCCCTTGGAGGTGGTGGAACGCTCTTAAAGAGACCGCGAATACCAACCGTGCTATAGCCGTCGCCACCATGTTTATTGCCGGCGCTACCTGCATTTATACCTATTACGCCGGGAAGCAGTCGAGAGCGATGCGCGGCCAGTTGGAGGAAATGCAGCGGCAGCTTAAAGACACAAGAGCCTTCGAGAGTGCCCGGCTGGTCAGTGATTTCTCCGCGACAGCCAGTCCAGAACAACCTATTCACGTTCAGGGGAGTTTTAAGATTAGAAACGCGGGGAATACGGTCGCAAGTGATATTTTCATACAAACTGGCAATGGTGTGAGCAGGGCACCTCCCCGCTTTCCGAATACGCCACCTACTCCGAACGCGAATGGCCCAAGTCTTGCACCAAGCAGCCCACCATTGGAAGTTCCGTTTGATTTCGCATGGGGAACTGATGTTCTGGGTAGCAAGACTTACGTTGAGGTAGACATCTCGGTCAGTTATCGGGATATTTTCGGGGATTCTCACATTCTCTCCGACTGTCGTTATTACTATGCCCCGCGGCGAAAATTCGTTCCGTGTCCATCCAGCCATCAACACGAATAGACCTAACAAAATCCAAATTAGGACACTACCTCCAGATTCGCTGCATTGACAATCGGAGGGGCATCCTCTATTCTCAAGTTTTGTCTTTACGGGGAAAGGTGTGACCGAAGGCATGAAAACGTATGTGGCAAAGGGCCGGGAGGCCGAGGAGCTGAAGACGGGCAGTTCCTGGTTCGTGGTGGATGCCGCGAACCAGGTGCTGGGGCGGCTGGCCACGCAAGTGGCACGGATGCTGATCGGGAAGGACAAGGCGAGTTTTACGCCTTATCTCGATTCCGGCGATCACGTGGTGGTGATCAACGCGGACAAGATTCGACTCACTGGAAACAAGCTGGAACAGAAGATGTACCGGCATCACAGCGGGTATCCGGGGGGATTGAAGGAAGTTCCTGCCAAGCGGATTCGGCCGAACCGGGCCGATTGGATGGTGCGCGAGGCCATCCTCGGGATGCTGCCGAAGAACAAGCTGCGGGCGCGGCGTGCGCGAAAGCTGCGTGTTTATCGGGACGAGGGCGGGGTGGCGCGTCACGCCGGGCAGAAGCCGCAGCCGTTTGCGCTGTAACCCAGCCTGAGGATGGAGAGTTCTTTCCGCAGGGCAATTCTCTGCGGTCGTGGAGTCGGAGGAGGAGCGTTGAGTTCGACGGAAACGCCCGTTACGGGCATGGCGACGAAGACCTGGTTCCTCGGCACGGGCCGGCGGAAAGAAGCGGTGGCGCGGGTGTTCGTGAGGCCCGGCACCGGCAAGTTCACCGTGAACGGTAAGGCGGTGGACGCGTATTTCCCGAATTTTGCGTGGAAGCACGGAGCCACCGAGCCGCTCAAGTTCACGAATACGGCCGATCAGGTGGACGTGATGGTGACGGCGCGGGGCGGCGGTCCCGGCGGACAATCGGGTGCGGTGCGGATGGGGTTGTCGCGGGCGCTCTCGCGGTTCAATCCGGAGCTGCGGCCGGCGCTGCGCAAGAACGGTTTTTTGACGCGCGACTCGCGAATGAAAGAACGCAAGAAGTACGGGCAGAAGGGCGCGCGCAAGCGCTTCCAGTTCACCAAGCGCTAGATGGATTTGTTGGGACCCCGTGGTTGCTTGGGCGTTGAGATCCTCCGTCAAACCTCGCTGGTTTGCCTCGGGATGACACTTCGGGCCATCGTTCAAACCTCAACGAGCCGCCGGAGTCCCAACGACGGAATGACAGGCTCGCGCAAGCGGGCGTGTCAAATTCACGGCCGGCAAGGAGCCGGCAAGAGGCTGCTCGACTGCCGCATCTGCGGCAGCCGCAAGCAGCTATCCCTGAAGGAGGGAAATTGGCAGTTGAAATCACCATGAAGGAGCTTCTGGAGGCCGGGGTCCATTTCGGCCACCAGACGCGACGCTGGAACCCGAAGATGAAGGAGTACATATTCGGGGAACGCAACGGAATCCACATCATTGACTTGCAGAAGACCCTCAAGATGTTCCGCGAAGCGAGCCGCTTTGTGAGCGAACTTTCCGGACAAGGCCGCGCGGTTCTGTTTGTGGGCACCAAAAGACAGGCCCAGGAAGCGATCGCCGAGGAAGCCAGGCGTTGCGGCGCGTTTTTCGTGAACCACCGCTGGCTCGGCGGCACGCTGACCAACTGGGCGACGCTGCAAAAGTCCATCAAGAGGCTGAAGCTGCTGAAAGCCATGATCGAAGACGGGCGCATGGACCAACTCTCGAAGAAAGAGCGGGCGCGGCTCGAGCGTGAGATGAAGCACCTGCATCAAAACCTCGAAGGCATCGAGAACATGGCCGCGCTGCCGGACGCGATGTTCGTGGTGGACTCGAACTCGGAAGAGATTGCGGTGAAGGAAGCGCGCCGGATGGGCGTGCCGGTGGTGTCGGTCGTGGACACGAACTGCAACCCAGATCTGGTGGACTGGGTGATCCCGGGCAATGACGACGCGCTGCGTGCGATCCGCTTGTTTACCACGAAAATCGCGGACGCGGTTCTCGAGGGACGGATGGCGTTCGAGCAGACGCAGGCCGTCGAGCAGAAGGTCGCGGATGACCAGGCGGCGGAAGGCGTGGACTACGTGGACACGAGCGCCTACGAGTCGTACGAGAAGCAGGAAGGCGACTTCGTAGAGGTCGAAACGGAGCCCGCGGTGCCGCCGCAGGAAACGGAAACCGCCGTGACGCCCGAAGAAGAACCACAGCGCTGACGCGCCGCAGCGGGCTTGCCGGAGGGCGCCGCAAAACCCGACGCCCGAGAGACCCGCGGAAAAATCCAACAGCAAAGGAACCAGAGATCGTGATGAGCACACCATCGGAACAGCCCAATATTCCCGCGCAACTGGTGAAGGAGTTGCGCGAACGCACCGGGGCGGGCTTCAGCGATTGCCGCGCGGCCCTCGTCGAGACCGGGGGCGACATCCCAAATGCCATCAACGTTTTGCGCAAGAAGGGCCAAGCCGCGGCCGCGAAGAAGGCCCAGCGCGAGGCCAGCGAGGGGCTCGTGGGGAGCTACATCCATGCGGGCGGCAAGATCGGCGTGATCGTGGAAGTCAATTGCGAATCCGACTTCGTCGCTCGGACCGAGGCCTTCCAGCAGCTCTGCCACGAGGTGGCCATGCACATTGCGGCGCTCGATCCGCGGTACGTGCGGCGCGAGGAAGTGACCCCCGAGATGCTGGAGAAGGAACGCGAGATCTAC
>Ga0116123_1001182_pt1 | contig 15643 bp, 18 predicted proteins | sample June2015DPH_13_1_3_FD_89727 | JGI IMG/M metagenome (GOLD analysis project Ga0116123, IMG submission 89727) | Peatland microbial communities from SPRUCE experiment site at the Marcell Experimental Forest, Minnesota, USA - June2015DPH_13_100 | ecosystem: Environmental > Terrestrial > Soil >... | reverse complement strand
GATAGTCCGAGCGGGCGGCCACCTTCAATCCGTCACCATTGTCGGCTCGACACTGGAGGACGCCTATCTGAAACTCGTGAGGGAAGCCAAATGAGGCTCTCCAAATCGTGGATCATCGCGTCCAAGGACTTCAAGACGTTCAGGAAGAAGAGGACCATAATCTACTCGTTGGTGGTCGTCCCTCTGATCATCGCCGTCCTCATCCCGGCCGTTATAGAATACGCGGGCCACAAGAATGGCGGGACTGGCATCCCGGCGGCTGATCTACTGATACTTCTTCCCGCCTTCGCCTTCTACTACGTCATCCTCGCGGCGTATCTCCCAACTCCCATCGCCTCCTACACCATAGTGGGCGAGAAGGTGGAGAAGAGCCTGGAGCCGCTGCTGGCGACGCCCACGACGGACAGCGAAATCCTGCTTGGAAAGGGGATCGCGGCCTTCCTCCCACCCATTGGAGCCGTCCTGGGAGGGTCGGCGGTCTTCATGACTCTCATGGACCTTGCGACCCAGAGCAAGTTGGGTTACTACTACTTTCCCAACTGGGGCACTGGTATCGAGCTCTTCCTTTTGGCCCCGCTCGCGGCCCTACTGAGCGTTCAGGTGAACGTCATCGTTTCGTCTAGATTGAGCGACGTCAGGACCAGCCAACAACTCGGGGCCCTTACGATTCTGCCCTTCGCTGGGCTTTATGTGGCGGGCGAGCTCAAAATAGTTGATCTCGGCTCAACGTCAAACCTCCTCATCATCGCAGTCGCCCTTCTCGTGGTGGACGTGCTCCTCTTCTTTGTCTCGAGAGCCACCTTCCGCAGGGAGGAGATCTTGACAAAATGGAAGTAGCATGAATAGCCCGAATCAGGCTTATTCTCACCGACAGAGTCCATTCTGAGCTATTTGAACCTAGCCCGGCTACGCTATCACACGTTAATGCTAGTTTGTCGCAGTTCCGGAGACTGAAGTCAGGCCCCAACGAACCGTCACCAAATGTATGGTGTTTAATTACGGGAAACTAGTGTTGGAAGTCGATGGCTCAGACGCAGGTCGAGAAAGAACTGAAGCTGATTCGCCAGAGGCTTGAGTCAATCGAAGAGGCTCTCGCAGAGGAGATGACAGATGACGACAGGCGGGCCTTCACAGACGCCCTGAAGGAACACAAGTCAGGGAAGACCGTGCCCTTCAATGGCAGAAAGCATTGAAGGTCTTCCTTTCTCATCGGGCCCAGAAGTACCTCAACGGCGCGTCCGCGGACATTAAGGAGAGGCTGCAGTCCAAGATTTCAGAGCTGTTGACGAGTCCCTACCCACCTGGGTGCAAGAGGCTGAAGGGAACTCCCAACGCCTACAGGATACGGACGGGTGACTACCGGATTCTCTACGCCATTGTAAAGCGTGACGAAATAGTTGTGTTCAAGATTGGCCCGAGGGAATCGGTCTATGAGTGATACTCCCAACAAAAGGACCAATGTTCCTGTGGATTGCGTGTCCTAATAGCCTCTGATGCGGGCATACATGGAGACAGTGTCGAGGCAACTCCATCCAGCCCCCGTGTGGCCTACCGTTTGGCCCAAGTCATTCACTGCAACACCGTTGTAGAATGCTCCGCACTTGAAAAGGTAGTATGAAGCGGAGACCTGAGCGTTCCAATTCCCGTTTACAAGACCGCCATTGGCGCATTCGATGCTCGTACAACCTACATATCTCCCACCTGCCTTCAAGACGGGGGCGAAGAGAAACAGGCCCAGACAGACCAAGACTGCGACGACAACGAAGTAGGCCCTCCGCTTCTTCACGCTCATTGAGCAGAGATCAAGATTCTCTTAGGTCTTGTCGTCTCCCGCTCCAGGGCGTCTAAATGAATCACATGAAGATAAGATATCCCTGAATCGTGCTCTCTTTGCCAATCAGGGCTTGATTCGAGGCATTTCAGTAGCCCGGCTAGGATTCGAACCTAGGTCGAAGGCTCCAGAGGCCCCCATCCTTGACCACTAGACGACCGGGCTGCTATGCGTTTGGTCGGCGCCTCTGCTGAAGATAAAAGGATTCCAGGTTTCACGAGGGTTCTAATGCGTCTCCTGTGCGTCGGCCTCCGTCGTTGTCGTAGATGCGTCTTGTGTGCATGACGAAAGAGAATTAACCATAAGCAACGAAGGCCGACTCGATGATGCCTTGGCCCCCGAGATTGACTCAAGATCCTGTTTGCGGAGCGAATTTAGATGAGAAGACCGCGACGCTCAGGATGGAATATGCTGGAAGGACATTCTATTTCTGTTCTGCCAAGCACATGGAGACATTCATGGCGAACCCTTCGGCATGTGTCAAGAAGCAGATTTAGCGGCCTTCGCCGCCCTGATTAACTGCATCCATCGGTTCCCTTCGAGGTTGATGTCAATCCCCGCCGCCTCTGCGGGTGTAGCGCGCGCTCTCAGAGTCAGCGTCCTGTCTCCGCGCGAGACGAGGCTGACAACGGATGACTCCATGCCGATCGTCCCTGACCCTGTAAACACGAACTGTGGGGCCTTTTCATTCATGAAAACGTACCGCGCAAGAGAGACTATCTCCTTGAAGGTGGAGTAGAACCCCGACCCCACGTGGGGAAGCTGGGGCCCAGCCATCGCGTTCCTGACCCGCTTGGAGAGGTTTGTCGGCCCCGGGATCAGAAGTAGGTTCTCTTCCATTTCTTGTCTCCGGTTAGCCCGAATAGAGGAGGGTAAGAACCCCCGCTAAATGTGGTCAAAGATGTCGTGGAGCTTCTCGATGTGTATTATCTTGGGGTCGCTCACCCTCGTAGTGTGGGCGAGCATGAAGCCGAGAGCCGCCGACCTTAGGAAGCGAAGGTCGTACATCGTGTCGCCGACCGCTATCGTCCGCTTGCTTGGGATGCCTATCCTCGCCAAGAACTTCAGGTAGGCCAAGTCCTTCCTTGTCGGGTCGACCCTCCCCACTCCTTCCGAGAGGACCCTGCCGTCCTTGTCGAAACTGAGCCCGTTGGCCAACCAGTAATCGATGCCTAACTCCTTCGCGACCTTCTCAGCCAGAATGTCAATCCCCGAGGTGACCAGGGCGGTCTTGATCCCCCGTCTCTTGAGTTCGTTGATGGTGGGCTGGGCCTCGGCTCGTATCTTGTATCCTGACAAGATCTTATGAATCTCGCTCTTGGTCACGCCCCTCGGCCACGAGGCGATATCCCTCCTCATGAATTCCTTGTAGTCGATCTTCCCCTCGGTGTACAGCTTGAGCGAAGCCTCTCCCACTTGCGTCGTTCCAAAGGCCCGATGAAGGGCGACCCAGCTACTCTCGTGTTCGAGGACAGTGCCGTCCATGTCAAGGGCTGCGAGGAGAATTTTCTGTGACCCTGGCATCGATGATTGGCGAATCGGCGAGGGAGATTTAACATTGACCCCGAGTCAATCGACGGTTGAAAATGTCCTTTCTTTTGGCTCGTCATTGGCACCGCAGGTGGTGGCTTCAGGAGTCGCAGTGGCACTTGCGCCATTAGGCAATCATTCAGAATCCCAGGCTCTCAGATTCGCTCTTTACGAGGAATACCAATCAACTCCATCGACTGGGCAAGAACCCTGCTGGCAGCGTCCACGAGGGCGAGCCTAGCGTCTCTAAGCGTTGCGTCCTCCTCTCTGTTAACCTGGACGCTCTCGTAGAAGTCGTTGAACGCCACTGCGAGTTCGTGGGCAAACCGGGCCATCTCCTTCGGCGACAGATACTCACCCGCAGTCGCTGCCGAAATGTCCATCATAGAGAGCTTCTTGATTAGCCTGGTCTCCTGTGGTCTCGTTAGCTTCGCGGCGCTCCCGACATTCATCACAGGTCGCCCCGTCGTCTTCTCGAGTATCCTCCTGGCCCTGGCATATGTGTAGAGCAGGTAGGGACCCGTGTCGCCCTGGAAGCGAAGCGAGTCCTCGACGTCGAAGACGATCAGCTTGTCCGGGTCCTGTTTCAGAAGCTCATACCTCAGCGCCGCGACGGAAATCGCCTCGGCGACGTCGTCAATCCAATCCTGCGCGTCCTTGGGGTTCCGCTTTCGAGTCTCTTCCCTGGCCTTCTCTTTCAGAGCGGCGAGCACCGTGTCCACGTTGACGTAGAGCCCTCTGCGTCCCGACATGTGGGCGAATTCCGCACCGATCTCGAACCCGAGCTGGGACGCCGTCCGCTTGGAGAGCGCCACCACTTCGTACCCTCTATGAAGGTACCTTAACGAGGCACCCTTCTCGAGCTTCTCGAGGACCTTGCCTACAATCCTCTGTAGGTAGCTCTGCCTCGTGTCAATAACTGATATGGCGACGTCAGCCCCCCCAAACCTGGCGCCAGACTTGCTTCCACCGAGCGTGGTGGAGTAGAGCTTACCCCCTCCCGGCTGCGCATCCAAGTACAGCTCATAGCCGAAGGGGTCATCGATCAGGCCGATCTTCCACGCCGCGTACGGGATGTCCTTCGCCACATAGACCACTGTCCCGTCGGAGCGGAGGACGACCTTCTGCTCACCAGTCTCCGGGTCCGGGATGACCCAGCACCCCTTGTTCTCCCCTTGGGTCTCGAGCTTCACCAACCCCTCCTTCTTCATCGTCTCGAAGATGCCCTCCCACATGCCCGAGCGGACCAGTTGGGACTCCCAGTTGAGGAGGTCGTACCGGGCCCCGAGTCTCCAGCAGGTCACAAGCTGGTCGGCAAGTATCTTCCTGACGATCCCTGCCGCATACTCGGCGAGCTCTCCCTCGCCCTTCTCGACCTGCTTCAGGACGAGCGACTGTTTCTCCTTGAGCCCGGGGTCCTTCGTGTACTCCTGATTGACCTTCGTGTAGACGCTATCACCGCAGTATACGTCGAACTTAACCCCTGCCGGCGGCGTGTCAGGGATTCCCAGGAACCTGAACCCGACGATCACGTCCGCCACCTGGGCCCCAGAGTCGTCGATGTAGTTCAGCGCCTGGACTTCGTTGCCCAAGTACCTCATCACGCGGGCAAGCGAATCGCCGAGAACTAGATTCCTCGCGTGCCCCACGTGAAGTGCCTTGTTGGGGTTGACGTTTGTGTGTTCGATCGCGAAGGTCTTTCCCGTCTTCTCCCTCGAGCCGAAGTCGTTCTCTGAAAGAATGGCCGTTATCGAATCGAGGAAGAACCTAGGATAGTTGATGGAGAAGTTGAGGTAGCCTCCCCGGTGAGGAGCGACGGAACCCACGTACCTGGAGTCCTTCAGAAGCTCCGCGACCTTCGTGGCCAGTCTTACGGCCACGTCGGCGGGCCTCTCCGACCGCTCCTTGGCCAGCCGCATCGGAACGGCGCTCGACAGGTCGCCGTAGGAGGGGTTTGGCGGCAGAGCGACCTCGACTTCGACTTCATCGTAGCCAAGTGACTTGCAGGCCTCCTCGATGACCCGCTCGACCTCGCCCTCGAACTCCAGGAACTTCAAGCGTGGCCCGACCTCGGGCAGATACGATAAAAGCTCTCGGTGTGCCAACTCTTCTTAACTCGGTCGCCGTGGGGTTCCTCGGGCCCGTAGCCTAGCACGGATCAGGGCGTCAGCCTCCGAAGCTGAAGACCGAGGGTTCGAATCCCTCCGGGCCCGCCTCCACGACCACCTCTGACCCGGGCCCGAAATTCGGTCAAGGACAGTTGACAAATCCCTCCGGGCCCGCCTCCACGACCACCTCTGATCCGAGCCCGAAATTGGGTCAAGAACAGTTGACGTGTCCCTCCGGGCCCGCTCGAGATAAGCTCAGAGTGGCCTCTGTTTGACTGTATTAGCTAGATTCTAGTCTTTTGCGCTACTTGGTCAGATCGCTGCGACCACCGCTACCACATCGAAGCTCAGCATGGCAGCGCGCGCTCTCGAGGGTCGGCCTCATCGCTTTGAGGGTCTATTGCCGGGCTTGACTAGTCCCAGCTTTCGCAGGAACCTCTGGTAGTCTGCAGGGCTCATCATGAACCTCGGGAGGTCCAGGTGCTCCATGACCTTCGCACGAGGCACCCGCAGCCGCCTCGCCTCCTCCAGCATGGCCTTGTAGGATTCTACCAGGGCTGGACTGTCCCCGGGTCCTTCCTGCGGGGGTCTCGATGTCTTCACTTCCTCTGAAGTCCGTCTGACCAAGTTCAGGCAGACAAGGACCCCGAGGTAGATCGATGCGGGGTCACTACTCTTGAGGTACGGCACGCTGACCAGAAGGTGACCGTCCTCTTCGCTAGGAACCAATCGCATGAAGGAATTGTGGACGAACTCTACCTTTAGTTGACCCAGGGCTTCGCCTGCCCGCTCCCCCAGAAGGGCCCTTACGGCGGGGAGCTTCTCGAATCCCCTGAAATAGTCGGTGAAGGGGAACAGGGGGACCGAAGCCCTGCGGTTTATCCGGACTTGAAGCACGGCTCTGTGTGCAGACCTTCGTCCGCGCCCGATTTCCATCTCCTTCAGGAACCTCGCGAAGACCTTCGGGGGAGCCGGTCCCATCTTGAGGTGCTCCACAATCTCGTCGCGAGGCATCCCTATCCTCTCCGCCTCCCGCACGGTGTGCTTGTAGGCGGGGACCTCGATTGGGCTCGCGTAGTACAGGGACCGGTTTCCCATGAACTTCTGGTGTTCTCCCTCAAAGTACTCTCTGTCCTCCTGCCACTGCTTGATGTGGAACAGCTCGTGGACGATGTCGAGGTACAGCGTCCTAAGGTCGCTGTGCCTGAGATGGTACGTCCCGATGATGATGCTTCCGTCCTCGTCCCTTATCCCCATGTACATGAACCTAGGAGAGATGAACTCCACCTTCAGGTTCTCCAGCACTGCGTCGGTCTCCTCTCCGAAGACGCTCCTGACCGCCTGAACTTTCTCGAAACCCTTGAAGTAGTCCTTGAAGGGTAGGCGTTCGAGAGGAGGGGTCTTCCTGTTGATCTCGATGGGAAGTCCCCGTTCGCCTTTTGCCAAACTCCCGCGCGCGCTCGAATGGATGATAAAGCCGTTATGCGAACTCGGGTGGATGGCGCGCGCAGTGCACACCCCCGGATTCGAACCCACATGGGTGCAGCCCCAGGCCGGGCTATCTAGCTCCAGCATACTCAGCTCGAATCCTCGAGTTCACCGCATGCGGAGCGGACCTCTCCGGGCCCGTCTACCCGGCGCGTTCCTTGTGATGGTTCTTCTTCGTCATAATTCCTTTCTTCACTTCTTGCCCTGCGGCTATTCCTTTACCACACTTTGCGCACACAACCATTGAAATCACCTTGAATAGTGAGGACTAGATGTACGAAGTCCACCTATCAGGGAAATCAATAAACAGAAAGGTGACGCAAGGATCCTAGCTCTTCGATCTATTCTTCGCCCGCTGGGCGGACTTACGGAGCCGGTTTAGCTCGGCAATCTTTTCCTTGTATTCCCTTTTCTTCTTCTTGTTTCCTTGTGCGCGCGCTTGGTCGTACAGCTTCCTCAGTTTCTCTTCTTCTGACGCGTAGTCGGACAACTTCGGGAATGAAGTCGTAGCGCCATAGTTATGTCTTTCAGATTTGGGTCGCAGAACTACCCGCTGAAATAGTCCTCCTTGTCGTACAGCGCATTTGCCACGATTAGGATGCCTTGCGGAAACGCCGCCTGTCATCGCGATTCTGAAGCATGCTCGGGTCAGAGAATTCGTGGAATCCGCTATATATCCAGATGGACCTGAACCACGCGGTCGATCTGCTTTCCTTCCTTGGTCATCTTGAACTCTATCAAGAATACGGCTTTACGCACCTGAACGGAGTGGCGAGGAGTCATGCGTTCGGTCTGTCCTCTGTATGTCACCTTGATCCCTGGCATGCATTCGATCTTTGACCTTATGGCTGCCAAGCACAGGCCGTAGATGGTTCCTCTCGAAAAGCCCAGCCTTTGGTCGATAAATTCGAGGTAACCCTCTGAAGTTAGATGCCCCCCTCTTGCAGCAGAGCGGTAACTCATGTACTCCACACTCGATTTCGATGCTAATCAGTTCAGCTTTCCTCTTCTCGTTTCATTTACCGATTAGGCCTTGCATGGTCCGACGTCATCGTCCCATTCCCAACCACATTACCATGCTATATATGCTGCCGACTCTTCGCGCCTCCGTAATGCCCCAAACGAAGGCAATGGTATGCATCGAGAACGTCGTCGCTACCGCCTCAATAGACCAAAGGGTCGACCTCAACCTGATAGCCAAGACCTTTGTTGAAGCAGAGTATCATCCCGACGTATTCCCTGGACTGGTCTTCAAACTGAAGAACCCAAAGACGACTACCCTGATCTTCAGTTCCGGGAAGATGGTCTGTACGGGTGCAAAATCGGAGGAGCAATCAAGAAAGGCAGTGCAGGAGGTTGTCAGGAGGTTGAAGAAAGGGGGCATCCCCATCAAGAACGAGGCGAAGATAGTGATACAGAACATGGTGGCATCAGTGAACCTTGGGGGGAAGATTCGCCTAGAGGAAGCGGCTAGACTGTTACCAAAATCGATGTACGAGCCAGAGCAGTTCCCCGGCCTGATCCACCGGATGGCAGACCCAAAGACAGTGATACTTGTCTTCACCTCTGGGAAGCTCGTGTGCACCGGAGCGAAGAGGGAGGGCGACGTCTACAGGGCAGTGAACAACCTGCATGTGATGCTCGAAGAAAAAGGGCTCATGACTTACTGACCCTCCACGCGGCCATGAGTCTCAGAAGGAATCAATTTCCGGGACTCGTTCAGGTTGGCTGGTTATGTGCTCGAGCATTCGGATTTTCTAGTCGATCGACGCGATTATCTTGCAGTTTGACTTGTCCATGACGTTGATTTGCTGGGGGTGCTTCATGAAGGTCACCTTGCCCAAACAAGCTATCAGCTCCAGGCCCTTCTTGCTGTCCAAGTCTTCGGAACTGCCTGAGGCAACCATGTCCCTGAATGTGCCTCTGGTCTTCGGTATGCCGACGGCCTTGATGTATTTGGCTACCGTTTGGTTGTTGTAGAATTCGGACCTAGTATCCTGTTCTTCTTTCTCATTTGTCATGCTATCTTCCGTCGGATGGCGGCACACTATAAAGGGGTGCATTCCCCATTACCCCAAACAAAAGAGGGCAGACGGAGTAATCCTCCGTCCCTTACGGTGGACGAGTTCTAACTCGTACCCTGAGAAGCCGTGCCTACTATAGTGGCGTTGGCGAATCTTGGGCCTACTTGAGTGATCTTGATTCGCGCCTTCTCTCCTTGCTTTCCGCCGGTGACAAAGATGACGAAGCCGTCGATTTTGGCCACTCCGTCGCCCCTCCTGCTCGATTCGGTAATGGTGACGTCGTACTCCTTGCCAACTTCTACTGGCTTGGGTCCCTCCGACCTGGAACCCCCACCATAACCAGAGCGCCCGTAACCGCCTCCGCGTCCGTAACTCGTTCTTTCATCTCCTAGTGCTTAGACGACACTGACCTTCCGAGAAATCAGATACTATAAAAGAAGTGACTTGGCATCTCGACTCGCAAGAAAAGACAGATGCGGAGTAGATGTCTCGCCCCTTGTGCGACATGGAGGGGGTAAGTGAGAACCAACAACGTAGGCCTAGGCGCTTGGCAATAGTCTTCAATTGAAAGGGAAAAACGGACACCCGGGGTTTATATATCAGATGAACCACTTCTCATTCTGAGGCCTAAAGGCCTCAGATTTGTGATGCAAAGTGTCCAACAACGCGAGTCTTTCGAGGCTGCTGAAATCAGAGAGGATTCTAGACAGGTGCCCCAAATGCGGAAAGAGGCTAATTGTGACTGACAGCCCCAGAGGGGAACTCTTTTGCGGTAGTTGCGGCTTCGTAATGAAAGAAAAGGTCGTGGAATCGGGTCCGGAATGGAGGTCTTTCTCCAGCGAAGAAAAGGATAACAAAAGCAGGACCGGAAGCCCCACCTCGATAGCGATGCATGACATGGGCCTTGCCACAGTAATAGGAGGCCTGAACAAGGATGCATCAGGGAGGTCGTTGTCTGGTTCCATGAAATCCACAGTCGATAGACTGAGGACGTGGGACCGAAGAAGTCAGGTACACGAGTCAGCGGACAGGAACCTAAGGCAGGCGTTCAGCGAGCTGCGAAGGTTCTCGGACAAACTCGCTGTATCGGAGGCAGTCACGGAGAAGGCCGCCTACTTCTACAGAAAGGCACTCGAGAGGGGTCTTGTGAGAGGAAGGTCCATCACATCCATCATTGCAGCATCGTTCTACGCCGCCTGCAGGGACATGGAAGTTCCAAGAACTTTGAAGGACGTGGCAGCAGTGAGCAATGTCAAGAAGAAGGACCTTGCGAGGTCCTACAGGCTCTTGGTCAAGGAGATGGACATCAAGATGCCCGTGGCAGACCCATCGAAGTGCGTAACCAAGATAGCGTCTAGGGCAGGACTGTCCGAGAAGACACAGAGAAGGGCACGGGAGATACTGGCCAGGGCCAAGCAGATGAGGATAACGGCTGGCAAAGACCCAATGGGATTTGCAGCTTCGGCGCTATACGTTGCCAGCACCTTGGAAGGCGAAACCAAGACACAGAAGGACGTTGCTGAAGCTGCTGGGGTGACCGAAGTAACCATAAGAAACAGGTACAAGGGTCTCAGGTCAGCTCTCGGCATCTGAGTTCCAGCTTCGAACTATGCGAGTCTGGAAGCTGCTTTGGTCGGGATGCTGAAGACCGGTGCCCAGATCCCAAAGGCTATGGGTTGTACGGGGACAGACTGTGCCAATCAAGCTAGGGATTCGGTGGTGTAACCGAGCAATTGAGATGAACCCGAAATAGGCTCTCCAAGTATTCTGGGCTGGAATCCACTTTCCGGACCCGTTTGGGGGCGAGACATTAGCGCGCGCCGAGCGTAGCGCGCGTTGCTCAGAGATGGGTAAGGAGGGCTCAAGTTCTTATCATTGGGTGATTGGTGGCCCTTGCGATTGACCAAAGCCCAAAAGGCCCTTGACGAAATGCTGGGATGGAATGGCAACAGCGAAATCGACCTTTGCCCTTACGTCCGTGAACTCTTCACGAGTATGCTTGGTTATCCAAAAGACCACATTCATCTCATCGAGAAGGGAAGCCAGGGCAAGTTACCCGATTTGTCTCTCGTCTCGGCCGATGTGAGCCCGAGAAGCAATACCTACTGGGTCGTCGGCGAAGTCAAGAAAGAAAGGGGAGCATTCCGTTCTCGCGACTATCGCAAAGAGCAGTGGGAGAAGCAGCTCAAGAATTACGTCAGTGCAGATACCGCCTACACCCTCTTCATAGACCCAACCACCATTGTGGTTCTTCGGCCAGATGGTTCCGAAGTCGAGGTGGTCGAACTGGACAAACATCCGGTAGCAGAGCTTCTTTCACCAATGGCGGAGGACAGTCTAGCACCGCTGCGTTACGAGAACTCTGTAGAGGACCATCGAGCCCATCGAGTTCCCCGGCATCCCTGAAGAGCACGTGCACACTTGGGCCATGACTGCGTCTTAGATCATCGAGTTCTCTTCAGTGTAGTATGACACGCTTAATGAAGCGGATCAAGTGGAACGAAGCATCTGGCCTCATCACGACGCGCGCGCGCGCAGGACGCTCGCCTGCTCACAAGAATACAATAGATTTCATCGTCTGAGGAAGTGAGATCAGCCGTACACTCCACTCGGAGGCGGGGTCTCCTTCGTCATCGCGGCTATCAACGAGGTTGAGTAGCCCGCCTTCTCTGCGAGCGCCCTCGCTATGTCAGCCGTACCCACGAGACCCACCATATCTCCCTTCTGGTCTACGACCGGCAGCCTCCTCAGTTTGTTGGTGGTCATCAGCTTGAGCGCATCCTCAATGCTGGTGTCTGGAGGTGCGACTACGATCCGAGGCGTCATCACGGACTTGACCTTCGTCGTCTTGGGTGATTTCCCATTTCCCACGACCCTCCAGGTGACGTCCCGCTCCGTGATTATCCCGACTATCTTCCCTTTCGACTTCACGAAGACGCAGGAAGAGTCATGCTTCTCCATCGCCTTGGCCGCCTGCATGATGGTGGCATCGGCGGGAATCGTGAGGGGGTTTGGGCTCATTATCTCCTTTACCTTGAGGTCCAGCTTCTTGAGGGTACTTGCCTCGTTGTCGCCAGAAGTAGCTCCTCCTTCGTCGTCGTCATCGTCAGAAGTCATGGTTGGTGGGCTTCGGGCCTCTTCATTATAAGGTCGCCCTCGCTCAAACCCTGGAGTTTCCGGCCAGAAGCTCCTCTTCCTTCCTTCCTTCCTTCCAACAAAGGGCAGCTGGTGGAGGGTTGCTCGATTCCGTCGGAGCCTTGCGGAGCAACAGAGCGCAGATCATACGGGCACCGTTGTGCTTTTATGGACGCCCCAAGGAGCGAAATCGAGAAATTTGGTCTCCGAAAAGATACTTCGCTTCCAAAACAAGGGAAAGGACCCGGCCCAGGTGGCCCAGCAAATCGAGCAGCAGCTCCAGGCAGAGGGCTACAAGACCCAGTCCAAGGTCGCGCCGCTCGGCAACATCATCCAGGCGCAAAAGGCCGGCATAATGCGCGACATCATCGCCGCGGACAGGTGCTTCACCCTGGTGGTGAGCGGACAGCCCAATGACTTCACGGTCCACATAGGAATCGGGAAGTGGGTCCAGAACATCGCCGTCGCAGCCGTAGAGACGCTGTTCTTGTCCTTCCTCTTCCTCGCTGTGGACGTCCCAGAGATGTTCTGGACGACACACGTAGAAGGAAAGCTAGCCAAAGAGATCCAATCCATCGTGGGCTGAACTTAGCCCACCGCCCTCCTTTTTATCAGGCCCAAGAAAGAACGGCCAGAGACTCGCTTCTTAGCGTGCTGGTCCGTTGGGGCGCTTGCTTGAACTGATAAGGTCTCGCGTAAATATCTCGCCTTGTGGAACTCGCTGACCCACTGGAAATGAGAAACGAGGCTTTCGTATTCGTGACGGTCGTTCTGGTCGTCGTCAGCGCCCTGGCAGGGTATTGCGCTGGAAACTCGCTGAACCAGGGCACGACCATAACCAACACGGCCTTCGTGCCCGCCTCGTGTTCCACCTCGGTCAGTGCCTCGAATGCCCCGGGGATGATTCGAGTCTACAAGATGAACCCCGGGTCTTTGGGAGTCATCTGCGTCGACTATCAATTCGCGAGCGCCGGGAACTTCTCGTTCGATTTGGGCGGCCCCATTTGTGTGAGTATGGTCGTGTCAGACGGACTGTCTGCAGTGTACTCTTGCGACCTTGAACTCACTCCTTCGATATCATCGTTTGACCACGTCGAAGGACAGAATGTCACGGTCGCGTACCTGATTCAGTCAGACAAGAACGCCACAGGAGTATACTGGTTCGGGGGCTACTGCGACCCTCTCATGATTCCAATCGCCGTAGGACTAGTCCCCACCTCCGTAGCCTTCCCCGGGTTCCCGATTCCTTGCATCATTGACCTAAACAGCCCGAGCGGGGCGACCGTGGCAGGCGTCACCGGAATGAATGTCTCTCTGGTCCCCTACGCGTGAACATTCCAGTCCGCCCACGGCGAAAACAAGTCAACAGAACCCTCCCGGAGAACGTTTTAAATAGAAGTAATATCGCGATATATCTTGTCAGGCATGTTTCGCCAATCGTGGGGACACGCAAGGGGATGGATGCACCGGGGAGACGCAAAGGTCCTGGTTCTTGACGAGTTGCGGAAGAAGCCCATGCACGGCTACGAGATCGCCAAGGGCATCTCTGAGACCTTCGGGGGCATCTACGAGCCGAGCCCCGGGATGATCTACCCGACGCTGCAGTACCTCGAGGACGTAGGATACGTGACGGCGTCGCAGAAGAACGAAAAGAAGGTGTATTCGATCACGAAGAGCGGAAGGGCCTTCCTAAAGGAGAGCGAGGTCACGATCAAGAGAATACACAGGTTCTTCGAGCGGGCCAACGGAAAGATGGAAGCGGTGCGAAGCGGGATGGAGCTCAGGAAGAACATGATGATGCGCCTTCCGGAAATGACGCCGGAGCAGGCGAAGAAGGTCGCGACCATCCTGAAGGACGCGAAGTCCAAGATAGAAAGAATCGAGTGAATAAGACGGCATGATGACAACCTCAAGTCCAACGGCTCTGGCCGGCAAGTCTTCGGCCAAGAGCATCATCGCCGTTGAGAAGCTCACCAAGACCTTCGGGCAGCAGAGGGCCGTCGACGACGTGACCTTCGATGTCAAGGAGGGAGAGATCTTCGGATTCCTCGGGCCCAACGGTGCTGGGAAGAGCACGACCATCAACATGCTCACGACCTTGATTCCCATTACGTCTGGAAGGGCGGAAGTGTGCGGCTTCGACGTCAACAGGCACCCGAACGAAGTGAGGAGGAACGTGGGGGTCGTGCCTCAGGACTACACGGCCGACGAGGACATGACCGGCTACCAGAACATACTTCTCTGCGCTGACCTTTACGGCATCCCTCGGAGCAATTCGAAGGACCACGCCATCGAACTGCTTTCGCTTGTCGAGCTTCAGGACGCCAAGGACAGGAAGGTCAGCACCTACTCCGGAGGGATGCGCAGGAGACTGGAGCTGGCGTGCGGTCTGATCAACTATCCGAAGCTCCTTTTTCTTGACGAGCCGACGCTGGGCCTGGACGTGCAGACGCGCGCCGCCGTATGGAAGTACATCCGTACGCTGAAGGAGCAGTACGGCATGACTCTCTTCGTGACCACTCATTATCTTGAGGAAGCCGACTCTCTCTGCGACCGCATAGCTATCATCGACCACGGGCACATAATCAAGACAGGAACCCCTCAGCAGCTGAAGGACGGCGTCGGAGGCGACGTGATCGTTGTGGGCGTCAGCGAGGGGCAGCCCGACATCTCGGCAGACATCGCCAAGATCGGTCTGGTGAAGGACGTCAAGAAGACTGACAATGACTACCGGATAAAGACGGAGAAGGGGGAGGAGGCCTCGCCTCTGATAATGGGTCTGATTGCGTCGAAGGGGCTCCACGTCACGAGGATATCCCTGACGCGCCCGACCCTTGACGAAGCCTATCTGGAGCTGACGGGGCGCACCCTGAGGGAGGAGGAGACGAACAAGTGGTCGATGAGGAGCCAGCGAAGGACGATGCGGACGGCGCGGTCATAGAGCGAGTGAGCGAGCGAGAGTGAACTAGAGTTTGACCAAAGAAGGAGAATCGGTGGTCGGGAAGCCCGCGACCACGGCCCAGGCCCTTGCACCGCAGGTAACTATGACGCCCAAACAGGTGTGGGCTGCCGCGGCAGCCCCGAAGTCGAACAACAGTCCGATTCACGGCCTCTTTGCGCTGACCAACAGGGACCTCAGGAAGTGGTACACCAACCCGTACCAGCTGATAATATCCCTGATACAACCCATCATATGGATGGGTCTCTTCGGGAAGGCGCTGAACTTTAGCTCGTTCATCACCAGCAGCCTGGGGCCCAATGCGACGCCAGCCGAGGTGAACGCCCTAATGACGCAGTTCTTCGGGACCGCAAGCTACTTCTCGTACCTGGTGTGCGGCATGCTGATCTTCGTAGTCGTCTTCACCTCAGCCTTCAGCGGCATGTCCGTAGTGTGGGACAGGAGGTTCGGTTTCATGAACAAGGTCCTGACCACTCCCGTGAGCAGGGGAACGATAGTGATGAGCAAGATCCTGCAGAGCGTGGCCAGGTCTCTCATCCAGGCCGTCGTCGTCCTTGCCATAGGGATT
>Ga0116123_1001148_pt1 | contig 16026 bp, 9 predicted proteins | sample June2015DPH_13_1_3_FD_89727 | JGI IMG/M metagenome (GOLD analysis project Ga0116123, IMG submission 89727) | Peatland microbial communities from SPRUCE experiment site at the Marcell Experimental Forest, Minnesota, USA - June2015DPH_13_100 | ecosystem: Environmental > Terrestrial > Soil >... | reverse complement strand
TGAATGCATTCAGAATGGGACGAGATGGAAGATTCCTCTGGCCAGGGTATGGCCACAATCTCGTCGTTCTCAAGTGGATAGTCGACCGTTGTAGAGGTAGAGCTGATGCAGTTGAAACGCCGATTGGCTACGTTCCGACCCCTGAATCGCTCAACCTGAACGAGATCAATCTTCCGAGAAGCACAATTGAAGAGTTGCTACATGTCAATAACACAGCGTGGATGGACGAACTCGAATCCTCCTGGATGTTCTTCAAAACTCTGGGAGAACAATTTCCTGACGTATTGTGGCAGGAACTTTCGAAATTAACAGATAGATTACGAGATCCGAGCTTAGCAAATCATCACTAATGGGGGGTGTCGGATTCGTTCTACAGGAAGTTCGAATCAAACCTCCTCCCAATCTATCTAGGCTAGAGTGCTGAAGAACGTTCCCGCGCGGGACTGGCCACTCTCAGCCGCTGGATTGCGGCGCATTGATATGCAGGGGTTATTGGCTCGCCTCCTATTGAGGGAGAAGTATGTTATTCTGCGGCGGTGAGACAGTTTGAAGAGTAGTTATTGGTTCTGGCGACGTACCCCCGAGTCATCGGCTAAGGAAGTAAACGATCGCCGCCAACACGCCGACCGGTAAGAAGTTGATCGCGGACCTATTTCTCTTTCTTCTTCTTCCTTACATGTCTTTCCGCGGCATTTCAAGGAAAACGCTTGCGTCTGAGGCGTTTGGTTCTTTCAAAAGTGGCCTTTTGACTCCTCCTTATAACGAGCTGTGCAGCCAGTCTTCATTGAAGGTTATCTCTGATGTCTCTCCAAGAATGTGAGAAATGTGGCGCCCTCGTCTATTCCCAGCAGTCGTATTCAGGGGGTTGCCTTTGCCTAAAATGCTACAGATTGGAAGCCGCCAAGAAAATGAGTTTCAAGTTTGAATGAATGATTCTGGACTGTCTCGTTCGAGGCCCACACTTTTTCTTGGGGTAGAGAATTAATCCGAAGGCACGAAATCGCCAGTGAGCAGATGGGTCGGGGCTGGCTTGGAATATCATTAAGAAGTCTACGAGGCTATGCCCCGCAAACGCATAAAGAAGATCAAGCGGGAACTCAGCGAGATAAGCTCGAAGACAGGGGCCAATGTGCCGGTTCTTCTGCAGAAGATCGAGGAAAAACTCAGTGCCTAACGCTTAGGCTGAGTTTCGAATGTGTTGCTGGAGTGGTACTTCGAAGTAGTGCCGTACACCTTTAGCATCCTCTTCGTAATCGTACTTCTTCAATGTACGGCGGTCAATGTAGAGGCCTGAGCCGAGGTGATCTATCTGCATGCCCTTGATGCGAACCGTCATAGAATCGAGAACGTCTACGTAGTTTCTTCCCTCAGCGGGTTTCCACTCTAGGATCGCCTTAGGCTCGCTCATCATGACAACTTTGACAAAAGCTCGCGGGGAACGGCTTTCGGTATGACCACTCGGGCAAGTGAAGTTCTTTGAGTCCAAGAACTCGTTAAACTTCTCGTAGTTTCCCGTGAAATCAAATGCGGTGCCGCATTTCTGGCAACTGCACAGAAAAATTCGACTTGACATGGGATACTAAACGAGGCGCCGCTTATAGGAGTCCCTATCGTCCGAATCTATCCCTCGCTAGGTCTTTGCCACATTCCCCGCAGCTACTCTTTGAGCCTATTTCTGTTCGCCAAGAGGTGTTCACACACCACCGTTACGGAACATGCTACTACACGTATTGCCACGTTCATGACCGATCCGACCAATCCAGTCTGCTACCACTCTGGGAATTCTTTGCCTATATTGGCAAGTCGAGACATGCGATCTTCAACTGTTTAGATGGGTTGCGAATCGTCTTCTGAGGTTGGGCAGGGCCAAGTATTGGTACCCCTTTTATAGTACTCATGCCGTTTGCACAGGCAGTATGCTGGAGATCTTACCTGCGCGGATGATGGGGGGCTGCCAAGCCCATGCCAATTATCGCGGCGAGTATTATCTTTCGTATAACTAGAGAAAATGGATGGTGAAAAGCGAGATGGGTTACGAGAATCGACGATCTGGTGCCCCGAGGCAAATGACGAAAGTCAAATGCTCCGACTGTGGTGCAGAAACGGAAGTACCGTTTGTGCCGACGACGGGCAGACCAGTCTACTGTAGAGACTGCTACCAGAAGCACCGAAGCTACTAGGCAAAGCCACTAGGCGAAGAGCCTAGAACCTTTGTTGACCGAAAATTCTTCATTTTATTTATCCTCAAATGTAAGATATCAAGGGTTTCTTGATCCAGATCTAGCAATGAAGTTGGTAAGTTAGAAAAGGACTTTGTTCGAACCGTACGATATGGTGGGCCCGGAGGGATTCCAACACTCGACCAGGTTTCTTAGTTCGGCGTATAAGCTTTGATAGTCTTCTCTCGCTCTAACCTAGCTGAGCATCCCGGGATTAGACTTGGATCGGATTCCTTACGGGCCCGGGTCCAGCATTACAGAATCCTGGTTAGTTGAATATCTTCCAGTGCTTCGGCGTTGTGTGCTTATAGCGAGCGATGTATTGTTGTAGTACGGATTTTGGGAGAGGGGTACAATCAGCTCTGATGAGAAACCTTTCTGGAGCATTCCCCGCGCAGAGTTATTTGAACAGCTTCAGACGACCCCTGAAGGTTTGACCAATGATGAAGTTCAACGACGGCTCTCGTCATATGGATACAATCTGCTAAAGGAAAAGAAGAAAGCTGACGCCATCACGCTTCTTCTTAATCAATTCAGAAGCCCTCTCGTACTCATCTTGCTCGTTGCAGCTATACTTTCCATCTTTCTGCAGGATCGAGCAAGTGCAGCAATTATCTTGGCCATCGTATTCGTCAGCGGTATACTCGGGTTCTGGCAAGAACGGGGCGCAAGCGATGCCGTGAAGAAGTTACTTTCAATCGTACAGGTCAAAACGACTGCGCTGCGCAACGGAGAACCAAGCCAAATTCCTCTAGAGCAGATCGTACCAGGAGATGTTGTGATACTGAACGCAGGGAACATGGTTCCCGGTGACTGCACGCTTATTGAAGTTAGGGACCTTTTCGTTGATGAAGCGACGCTTACGGGTGAGACTTACCCCGCAGAAAAATCCGTCGCGGTCCTTGCGCCTGACGCACCTTTGAGCGCTCGCTCGAACACTCTGTTCATGGGAACTCATGTCGTCAGCGGTACTGGCAAAGCTCTTGTCGTAACAACCGGGAAGAAAACTGAATTCGGAAAGATTTCTGAAAGTCTTGCGCTTAAACCTCCAGAGACTGGGTTCGAGCGTGGTGTCAGGCAATTCGGCTACCTCCTCATGGAAATCACTCTAATCATGGCAATCGTGATCTTCGCTGTCAACGCCTACTTGGGACGGCCGATCCTTGTATCCTTTCTCTTCTCAGTGGCACTCGCAGTTGGTTTAACACCACAACTACTGCCTGCCATAGTAACCGTAAATCTTGCGCACGGCGCGAAGGAAATGGCAAGGCAGAAAGTTATCGTGAAACGGCTTGTCTCAATTGAAAACTTTGGCAGCATGAACCTTCTCTGTTCGGACAAGACGGGAACCCTAACCGAAGGAAAAGTAGAGATCCATTCTGCCATTGATATCGAAGGCAACACCAGCCAAAAGGTTCTCCTATACGCATGTCTGAATGCCAATTTTGAGAGCGGCTTTGCAAACCCCATAGACGAAGCAATTCGAGCAAAGAGTACGTTCGACTTCACCCCTTACAAGAAAATTGACGAAGTCCCATACGATTTTGTGCGGAAGAGACTCAGTATCCTGGTGTCAAAGGATAACATCCATATCATGACGACAAAAGGCGCGGTACCAAACGTACTCGACGCCTGTACCCAAGCAGAGACCCCGAATGGGGCTGTTCAAATTGCAGATGTTCGTGAGCAAATCCAGCAACGCTTCGAAGCCTTGAGCGGTCAAGGTTTCCGGCTGCTTGGCGTGGCATACAAGAACGTTCCTGCTGACCGCATTGGCAAGGATGAAGAAACCCAGATGACTTTCTTGGGTTTCTTACTATTGTTTGATCCGCCTAAGCCGATGATCAAAACAGTTCTACAAAACCTACAGAACCTTGGAATTGCGTTAAAGATCATAACGGGAGACAACAGATTCGTCGCGGCATCTCTGAGCACACAGGTAGGACTAACCAGTTCACGTGTTCTAACGGGCCCTGAACTACATCTTATGAGTGACGAAGCGCTCCTTGAGCGAGTCAAAGTTACCGACGTGTTCGCCGAAGTCGATCCCAACCATAAAGAGCGAATTATCTTAGCGTTCAAGAAAGCAGGATATATTGTAGGCTTCATCGGCGATGGAATCAATGACGCCTCAGCACTCCATACTGCAGACGTCGGAATCTCGGTGAACACTGCAGTAGATGTAGCTAAGGAAGCTGCTGACATCGTATTACTTGAGAAAGACCTAGGTGTTCTAGTACAGGGTGTGCAAGATGGTCGAAAGACTTTCGCTAACACTCTCAAGTACGTGTTCATGGCTGCGAGTGCCAATTTCGGAAACATGTTCAGCATGGCGGGAGCTTCACTCTTCTTATCCTTCCTACCTTTGCTGCCCACGCAAGTTCTGCTTACAAATCTCATGACCGACTTCCCTGAAATGGCCATACCCACGGATAGCGTTGACAGTGATATGGTGCAGAAACCCAGACGCTGGAACGTAAAATTCATCCGGGACTTCATGATGACTTTCGGTCTCCTTAGTTCGGTCTTCGACTACGCAACATTCGGTGTACTTCTCTTCATCTTGCATGCAACAGCGGATCAGTTCAGAACAGGTTGGTTCATTGAATCAGTGGCCTCTGCCACTCTGATTGTCCTAGTCATTCGCACTCAACAACCGTTCTTCAGAAGTAAGCCTAGCAAATACCTTATGTTTGCGACATTAGCCGTAGTAATTGCAACTGTTCTTCTGCCCTTTACGGCCCTAGGAACGTTGTTTGGATTTGTTCCTATCTCGCTTACTTTCCTTCTCTTCACTGCGATTATTGTTGGACTATACGTTCTGGGCGCCGAGCAAACCAAGCGGCTTTTCTACAAGCATGAAGGATTCTGACCGCGATGAAAATACACAACAGACTCCTCGTGACCCCTGGGAAGAAAAACAAGCTTAGCAAGTTCGATCCAGACGATACTCTGGGATTGAAGAACGATGAGAGGTCGCAGAAGATGCTTCAGAAGCTCATTGCTCGGCTAGATGATTTACAACATCTTCTCTATGCTTCAAAGAAGTGCTCACTTCTCATTGTTCTTCAAGGAATAGACGGAGCCGGAAAAGACGGGACCATCCGTCACGTGATGTCAGGAGTAAATCCCCAAGGTTGCCGCGTTACATCGTTTAAGACCCCCTCTGCCGAAGAAGCAGCTCATGACTTCCTATGGCGCATCCATAACGCTATTCCCGAGCGGGGCGAGATAGGCATATTCAACCGTTCTCACTACGAAGACGTCCTAGTAGTAAGAGTTCACAAGCTTGCGCCGGAATCTATTTGGTCAAGGCGCTACAAACAGATCAACCATTTCGAAAGGATCCTTGCCGAAAACAACGTTAAGATATTGAAGTTCTACTTGCATATCAGTAAGGAAGAACAGAAGAAGCGCTTCCAGCAGAGATTGGATGATCGCACCAAATGGTGGAAACTTTCGCCGGCTGATTTCCAGGAGAGAAGGTACTGGAACGACTACATGGAGGCTTACGAAGATGTGCTGCGATATTGCAGCACTCCATGGGCGCCATGGTACGTTATTCCCGCAAACAAGAATTGGTTCAGAAACCTTGCAGTTTCACATATCATTGTCAAGACCCTAGAGGATTTGAACATGAAATTTCCGAAACCTTCTTTCAACGTCTCTCGGTACGTTCTCAAGTAACTAAATGCTCGAGGAGAGGCCGTGCAAGAAGATTAACTGTTTTCCCTCCACAATCCAAACAAGCGTGCCCCACTAACAATCCGCTGTGAGAACTACAGTTCCACTATCCCAGATCGAATATCTCAACCAATTCCTACCTCAAACTCTGTTTCTTTTGGTTTGCTTATGACCTCGAATAATGCTGTTACGCTCACAGTTCCAAGTACCCCTCCTCTTACGCTATGCGTCAGCACCGAAACTGATTAACCCACGCGCAATCAGTTCCAATATCATGAAAGAGATAGAGATCAAGATCATCGAAATTGACAGAAAAACGATTGAAGATAAATTGACAACTCTAGGCGCTGCGAAGACTTTCGATGGCGATGTAGAAACTTGGTTTTTTGACTTTCAGGATGATACAATTACGCGGGCAAGAAACCTCTTGCGTCTTAGGAGAATTGGCAACAGAACTGATTTGGCGTTCAAGAAGTGCGTGGAGAGCCAGTCGGCAAAGGTTAGAAATGAGTATGAAGTCTCAATCTCGGATTTTGAGACGATGCGCTTGATACTCGAATCCATTGGCCTTATCTCAACTTGGCGAATGGAGAAACACCGAACGAGTTATGTGCTGAGTGGGGGCGTCCATGTTGACATTGACAAGTATTATGGGGACTTTTCGCATATACCCGAGTCAATGGAGATCGAGGGTGGAGACATTTCCACGATACGCGAACATGCGAAGTTGCTCGGATTCGGCCCCGATGACTGCAAATCTTGGGATACCTTCGATTTGATTGATCATTATTCAGGAAAGAAAGCTAGGGATGACTCACATGGAATCGCCCCCAGTCCAGAAAGTTGAATCACTTCCGAGGATTTTGGACGATCCAGCTCTTTTCATAAATCGCGAAGTTAGTTGGATAAAGTTCAACAATAGGGTCCTCGAGGAAGCTCAAGATCGTCGTCATCCACTGTTAGAACGCGTGAAATTCCTCGCCATCAGCGGAAGCAATTTGGATGAATTTTTCATGACCCGCGCGTCCATCCTTGAGCAGCAGATTGAGAGAGGCGACTTTGAGCCAACTCCGGGCTCGCGAATGACTCCGCTGGAGCAAATCAAGGTAACTAGACGCGAAATCCTTCCACTACTCAGAAGTCAAAGGAAATGTTTGGAAGAGGGACTTTTGCCGGCATTGGCCAGAGAGGGCATACGAATACAGAAGCCTAATGATCTGACTGAGCGACAGAAGCTAAACCTTCGCGACTATTTTCGGAGAGAAATACTTCCGGTCATGAAGAAACCGGATGAAGAATATTTCTCGCCCTACATCTCCAATCTCCACATCAACCTACTGGTAGTGGCCAACGACCCAAGATTGAGGGAAACTTCAACTAAAGTCATTGTTGAAGCGCCTACGGACAATTTTGACAGGTTCATTAGGATACCCACATCGAGTGGCCGTCGTGAGGGCGTGGACAATTTCATACTGTTGGAGGATTTGGTTGGTGCCAACTTGGATCTGCTATTTCCGTCAGCTCGAATTCTTGGCCATTACAAATCTAGAGTAACGCGAAACGCGGAGATAGATGTCATTGCAGATGAAAACACCGATTTCCTTACAACCATGGAGTTGAGCGTCAGACAGAGGCGCTACGGCAAGCCAGCTCGACTCGAGTATGAGAGTTCTATGCCTCAGCATTTACGTGCCTACCTAGCAGGTACTATAGGTTCAGTCCGTGTTCCACAGCAAATCTCCGAAGACGTGCAATACGAGATTGATGGCTTCTTTGGGCTAGTGGACTTCTGGCAGCTCCTTAAGCTGAACAGGCCGAACCTCAAGGACACACCTTTCAAAGGGTACATCATTCCCGAGCTGAGACCGGGCAAATCGGTCTTTGCAGAAATAGCCGCGAAGGATTTTGCGCTATACCACCCATACGATAGTTTTGACATGATAGTGAACGTGCTTGAGAATGCGGCAACAGATCCTAATGTCAGCGACATCTACATCACCCTCTACCGTGTTGATCCTGATTCTCCCATTGTTGCTGCCTTAAAGAAAGCCGCCTCTAACGATAAAAGAGTGACAGTCTTGATCGAACTGAAAGCGAAATTCGATGAGACTAACAATATCAACTGGTCAAAAGCGCTAAGTCAAGCAGGAGTGAAAGTCGTCTACAACTTCCCCAAGATCAAGGTCCATGCTAAGCTAGCTCTAATAGTGAGAAAACAGAACGGCAAGCTGGTTCAATACTCACACATCGGATCTGGGAACTACAATTCAATCACCACACGCATCTACGGAGACATCGGCTATCTAACCGCCAACCCTCAGATAGGGACCGAAGTCCTAGACCTCTTTCACAAGCTGACAAGCGACCTCAGAACGGCAGAACCGTCCAAGTATCTACTGGTTGCGCCTACGTCGCTGAAGAGCGAGATACTGAGGCGCATCGAGAGGGAGATAAATCGGCATCAGGAAAAGGGGAGCGGTTACTTGGCTTTCAAGGTTAACGGATTAGTGGATAAAGGAATCATTCAAGCACTCTACAGGGCATCGCAAGCAGGAGTGAAGATCGACCTCAATGTTAGGGGGCTGTGCTGCCTGAGGCCGGGTATTCTTGGCGTAAGCGAGAATATCCGCGTTATCTCCATCGTGGGGCGTTTCCTCGAACACGCCAGAATCTACTACTTCCGGAACGGCGGTGAGGACGAAGTCCTGATCGGCAGCAGTGACATGATGCCTAGAAATCTTGAGAAGCGAGTGGAGGTACTTCTCTCCGTGCCGGATCCTATGATAACGTCCTCCATTCTGAGGATTCTAATGATTCACCTGAAGGACAATGTAAAGGCGAGACGCCTCCTCGCAGATGGTACCTACGAGAAAGTTGAACCCGAACCTGGAGCGGAAATCATCGATTCCCAACGCTGGTTAATCGAAAACAGAGGAATCTGGCATGAGACGACAAACCCTCGTCCACCTTGACTTCTTCGGGGACAAATCCGCTTACTGTCTTCTCGGCGCCGATATGCTGCTAAGACAAATTGTGACGCTGGAGAACCAGATAGATGGCGTAAGGAAGAACGATGACATCGAATTCATGCATAAATTAAGAGTCACCTCGCGAAGGATGAGAGCGGCTCTTAGCCTCTTCGGAGAATGCTTCCTAAGAAAATCCTCAAAGAAATGGATTAACGCCATCAGGAACGTAACGAGATCCTCAGGAGCGGCTAGAGACGCAGATGTCCAACTGGTCTTTTTGGAGAATTACTCAAGAACCGTCGAAGACAGAAGCGCGTTGCCGGGTCTGGCATACCTCACAACGCTGCAGAGGGCGCGCAGGGTTGGAATGCAATCCGACATAGTCAGCGTCCTTGACGCGCTAGAAGGCTCCAACATTCTCGCAGACATTTCTGACAGTAGCATGACCCTCCTAAGGAATCTACGTGAACAAAACCGTAGCGAACCCGTCATCAAGACACCATCCAATTACGAGAAAGCTCGCGATCACATTTCGAGCAGACTCGATGATGTCCTGGCTCTGGAACAGTTCGTCCATGATGAGAGTGCAGCCGTAAAGCATCACGAACTGAGAATAGCGACGAAACGGCTAAGATATACGATGGAAATCTTCTCTCCCCTTTACAAGGGAGAGCTGAAAGAACAAATCTCGCTAATGAAGCAGCTCCAAGACGTACTAGGCGAGATCCATGACTATGTTGTATGGGTTCAAGAGTTCAGCGTCTATCTGCAAGGTGTCCCAGACGATGCTAGATACGGCGTGAGTAAGGTACTAAGCCACGCAGCTGAAATGAAGAAATCCCGTTACAAGGATTTCGTGACACTATGGGATAACGCCGTCGCGAAGGCCCTCTTCGACAACATACGGCAGGTAACTGAAACAGGACCGAGTAGCGAGGTTGTTCGCGAAATCTTGAACCATGATAACCCACCTGTGGCTGTCATCTCAGATGTTCATGGCAATCTCGACGCATTCAAAGCAGTTGTAGTGGATGCAAGGAGATCGGGAATCGATGTCTTTCTCAACGCGGGAGACGCTGTGGGCTTCGGCACTTACCCAAAGCAGGTGATTCGAGCGCTTCGCTCTGCGATGTTTCTGAACGTGATTGGGAACGTCGATCTGGAAGTCCTCGAGAAGGGGTTACAGAATCCCAGAGCGGAGAAGAACAGCATAATGCAGTTCACATTCAGGGAACTAGCACCGTCCGACCTAGCCTACCTCCACTCCCTCCCGAAGGAACTGAGACTCGAAATATGTGGCAAGAAGATACTGCTCACTCATGGGACTCCTGACTCAATCAACGAACACATATATCCAAACACACCGAGCAAACGACTCAAAGAGATCGCATCAAAGGCCAATGCTGAGGTAATTATCACTGGGCACTCCCACATACAAATGAACAGGAATGTGGGCGGAGTCACGTTCGTGAATCCAGGGAGCGTTGGTCGACCCGCTGACGGTGACTACAGAGCGGAGTATGCCATAGTCAGATTCAATCCATTTTCCTTGGAGTTCAGAAGAGTCAACTATGACGTTGAGGCTACGGCCAACGAGATAAGAAGGAGAGGGCTACCCGAAAGCCTCGCTCAAGTTCTACTGCGAGGCGTTTCCCTCGATACTGTCAAAGAACTGGATGATGCGCTCGAGAAAAAGCAACTGTGGAAGAGACGCTCGACCATAAGCAAAGTGAGGAGAATAGCAAAGAGGTTCATTTCCGACAATTCGCATGCTGAACAGAGCAGAAAGCTAGCGCTAGTGATTTTCGACAAGACGAGACGACTGCACTCTATGAGCAGGAAGGAACGCTACTGGTTAGAATGCGCGGCTATCCTTCATGATATCGGACTATCAAGAGGCAATAGGGGTTACCACAAATCATCGCTTAGGCTAATATTGAACGATCTCGAATTCCCTTTCACCTTCAGAGATAGGTACATGATAGGAAGCGTCGCAAGATACCATCGGAAGGCAATGCCAGATGCGAACCATTTCAATTTGGCACAACTTAGTGGAGTCGAGAGACAGGAAGTCGTCGTCCTCTCGTCGATACTGCGGGTCGCGGAGGCGCTTGACTGTTCTAGTGAGTTCATCGTGAGGAAAATTGCCGTGAGGGTACTGCCTAATCAAATGGTTTTGGAGTGTGAGGCCACAGGAGACATCTACACGGGAGACCAAGCGTTCAAGAAGATGAAGAATCTTCTAGAGAAAACTTTCGGACGCGATTTAATCATCGTATGGAAGACACGGCAAACTCGCCGAAAGCGCCATCCAGCATTGCAGGCTCATAGGGATAGAGCCGTCCGATCTCGCACGAGAACCCGACAGCCGAGCTGAGCGCGTCGCTCAGGTGAAGCTTGATCGTTAATGTTCCTAAGATAAACGAATGTTGCCAATTCACATGTGGATATGGGAGAGGATTCCGCCTGCCCACCTTTGATAAGCAGAAGTTACAAACCACTACAGCCTGCAACAGTGAGCCCATTTAACCAGAAGTGCAAGGCATGTCGAAACTCGCCGCAATTGATGTCGGTTCAAACGCGATACGGCTAGCGATAGCCTCAGCCGATGATGAGGGGAGGTTGCACATAGTCCAAACTGACCGAGAGGCAGTGCGGCTAGGCTCCGATGTGTTCGCAAAAGGCGAGATTTCCGATAGTCGACTTGTTGAAGCAATGGATGCGTTCCTCAAATTTCGAAGACTGATCAACCAGCACAAAGTGAAGTCAGTGAGAGCAGTGGGCACTAGCGCTATCCGGGAAGCACGGAATCGAGATTATTGCATAAATCAGATTGCAAAAGCGACCGAAATAATCATCGAGCCAATTAGCGGAGAAGAAGAGGCACGCTTGCTTTACTTAGCTACTTCTAAAGCCGTGAACTTGGAGGGCAAGGTGGCGCTCCTCGTGGATATTGGCGGCGGTAGCGTCGAGATAACCCTCGCAACCGGACGCGAGATAATTGCCACCGAAAGCTTCGGCATTGGCACTGTCAGACTATTGCAGATGCTGGAACAGAAGAAGCGGGGTGAGAGAGCCTTTCGGCAGCTTGCTCGTGAATACATCAACGTTTCAGGTACGCGCCTTCGAAAGGAAATCGGTGAACGCAAAGTAGACTTATGCATCGCTACTGGCGGCAACGTCGAATCCCTAGGAGACCTACGAGTACAATTGTGCGATGGAAGAGATGACACTTCGGTAAGCATGGACGAGCTCGGTTCAATTCTTAAAGAGCTACAGTCCCGGTCTTATGAAGACAGGATCAAAGACTTCGGATTACGACCGGACAGAGCAGACGTAATCATTCCAGCTACGATCGTTCTCCAAAGCGTCGCGAAAGAAGCACAAGTCCAGCAAATCCTAATCCCCCGCGTCGGAGTCAGAGAAGGACTTCTAATTGATATGGCAGAAGGGCTGAAGGGCACTGCAGGACCACTGCACCGAACCCAAGTAATCACCTCCGCAAGACTGCTGGGAAGGAAGTATGATTACGAAGTGCAGCATGCACTGACTGTCGCCCGTTTCGCGGTTCAACTGTTTGACGCTACAAAGAAGCTCCATAAGTTGGGTTATGACGAAAGGACGCTTCTCGAAGGTGCCGCACTGTTGCATGACATCGGCTACTACATCGGTCAAACGGACCACCACAAGCACACATACTATTTGGTCAATGCTTCACCCATACTTGGTCTCGACGATACGGAGAAGGCAATCGTCGCGAATGTGGCTCGCTATCACAGCCGATCATTCCCTAAACCTAACCATAAGGAATACGCGGACCTTTCACCCAAACGGCGTCAAATAGTTGTCAAATTGGCTGCAATCCTGCGGCTCGCAGAAGCCCTGGACCACGAGCATTCCAACAAAATACAACATATCAAGCTTATCAAAGGCAAAAAGAAGATCATTCTGCGTCTGAGGGGTCAAGGAGACCTACTGCTTGAGAAATGGGCACTGAGTTACAATTCTCGATTATTCCAAAAAGTATACAAGAAAAAAGTAGTGATAGAGTAATGACGAAGTCACAAGGCCAGATCCGGAAGATCCATGCAAATCCATCTCCGACGGAGTTCGCCCGGGTTGGAAGACTACATGGCAATCAGAAGGTTGTCTATAGTTGAGTAAAACTCCAAGGAGAAAGAGGACGCCGACTAGGCCACGCCAGTCATCGTGGCGACCCCGCTCAGCAAGAACTCCACTCAAGAACGTGAGAAAAAGAAAAACAACTCCTTCCAACATAAAGCCCAAAAGAATCGGGAGAATATCGGCGAGTAGAAAGCGATATTCTCCCAACGCACGACGTTCATCGCCAAAACGAGTTAAAGGAAGAACTCCAAGGAAAAGCGCGAGAAAGAGAGAGAAAGGCAAGGGATCTTCAAAGAAACCCATCCTGACAGGGCGACTCGTGCAGAGCTATCCTAGGAAGCCACGTCCACGCCCATCACGCCGAGCCATATCTAAACGGCATGCACCAACGCCGATTGCAATTAGACCACCAACACGGAGACTGAGACGGAGGGCACGCGTCCCTGACGTGCTAAACTTCATTTCCGACACCTTGGAGCGTGAATGGAATGGTTACAGGAAGCGTCTCCAGGAATTTCGGCAGAAGGCGTCGGTCAAGAACGTCCACGATCTTCGCGTTAACATAAGGCGGCTCATGACGTGCCTTGAGTTGATTGAGCGATTCAATCCGGATAATGCCGTCCGGAGAGCCCGCATTAACCTCAAAGAGCAATTGTCAAAGCTTAGCAATCTCAGGGACGCTCACGTCGAAATGGTGGCTATTCGCGGCTATCTGAGACAGTTACCTGAGATCAAACAATTCTACGATGAGTTACGCGATAGAGAAAGCGACTACCTCAGCGCCGCCAAGAAGATGTCCTCGAAGACGAAATTCATTGAAAACGCGATCAATAGGGCGAAAGTTCGGCTTGTGGCTCGACGAGCCACAATAACTGTATCAGGCGCCAGCAAAATCATCAACGATGCAGTGGATCGTTCCTTTGACAATGTCAACGGAAAACTCGAATACGTCACTATCGCTGACTATTCAACGATTCACAGCGTAAGACTCGCATTCAAACCGTTCAGATACCTGCTGGAGATGCTGCAACCGTTGATTCCAATAGAACGCAAGCAGTTAAGAACCGCTCAATCGCTCGCGCGAATGATGGGTAAAATCCAAGACATTGAGGTTCTGATGAAGCGGTTGGTTGAATTCAGATGGAAAAAGGATAACGCTCGGCGAGCCATGATTGAAATATGGTTGGATCTTGAACGAAGAAAAACTGAGGCCGCTCAACGCTTTCTAAGAGCTATTCCTAAGTTGGGGAATATTTGGAAACCAATAATCCATGAACAAACGGGGTTCAGGACTGTTGATTCAAGAACCCTCTACGTTCTCCGGCACGGGATCGCAATCGCCCGCGGAGACCCGGGCTATCCATTAGATTCCGACCGCCCGTTAACGTCCAAAGGAATGAAGAAAGTGCGTCGGATCGTCACGGGAATGCGCCGTCTTGACGTTGAGTTTGACGTCATTCTAACGAGCCCATATAGGCGAGCGCTTGAAACTGCGTTCGAAGTCGGTCGAGAGTATAGACTAGGTGAAATGATTCAAACTACACCTGCATTGAAACCAGAGGTTCTCCCAGAAGAAGTGATCAGGGTACTGCAGGACAAGTATGCATCAAATCGTAATCTGTTACTTGTGGGACATGAGCCTCAACTAAGTGCGTTTGTCTCCACGTTGACTTCAGGTAGCGCAGGCGCAAGGCCACTAATGAAAAAAGGAGGGCTATGTAAGCTTCAAGTAGAGAAGTTGCAAGTCGGGAAGTGTGCGACGCTGCTGTGGCTTCTTACCCCCAAACAACTCACTAATATGGCCTAATATCGTGCGCACCGGAATTCTATTCCTTCACCGAATGAACATGAAGCATTTTCATAACATGTTGTGGTGCGGTCCATAATGAATCTGTAATTACAGCGATCTTTCGTTGACCTTGACCGATCGGTGAAGCAACCGTCCTTTCTCCAAGCAAGCTACTTGCAAAAGTCATTATCAGGATGATCAGAGCATTGAATGGCTGTGCTGTTTGGGTCTCCCAATTCTGTAGACTATCGCGTGGCCACGTGTAGATGCCTCTATCCACTTGCAGTCCCTACAGCGCCTAACGGATTCTCAAGCTTCCGACTCGAATCGCGTCGTTGACCTGCACCTAGGACAAAGCAGATAAAACGACGACATGGATGAGTCAGACAGCTACGCTCTAGTAATCGACTGTGTCAGCGAAAAGTTGAACCCACTAAAGGCAATTTAGTGGGCGAAAAAGATGATGAATCCTTTAAGTTCAGAGCGATGTTAACTGCTCATTCAACAGATCAGTTTACAGTCTCTCTTGTGACGCAATCGAGCTAAATTCTAAATCCTAAATTCTATCACGATCAGGAGTGCAGAAAATTGGACTATCCCTATACCAACAGGTACAAGGACGCTGCCATAGCCGTGGGTTTGGAAGGATCGATGGTCGAAATCGACCAAAAACAGCTCAAAACGAGACAGAAGCTCTAAAAACCGGTCATCGAACCCGACGATATGGTGGGCCCGGAGGGATTCGAACCCTCGACCAGCAGGTTCCTCAGTTACGCATATGAGCTTCGACCTTCTTTCTGTCGCTCTAGCCTAGCTGAGCTACGGGCCCGTAGTCTTCTAGTAGGTTTAGGCCGGACATTTCAGGGTTAGGGTTCTCGTTTGCTACGCAAGTCTTTCGGAGACCTCAATTGTCAAGTCCAAGAAAGAGAAATGAATCTCAATGGGATGCTTTAGGCAAGGGATGCGGCAACTCTTCACTTCGGCTACGAACACTTAATTCTATATTCAAACAGCGACTCATAATATCGGTTGAACATCGATGGCAAAACAGGACGACTTGGGGTTTAATCCGCTTGAGGAACTTGACCGTAGCGAAGCTCGCATCGTAGTCAGGCTGGAGTTCAGGCGATTTAGAAAACCTGTAACACTCATTCAGGGGCTTCCGGGCTCTCGTTTAGAGGAAATTGCCCGCGAATTGAAGCGGCGGTTCGGGGCGGGGGGAACCACTAAGGGTGGAGAG
>Ga0116123_1001140_pt1 | contig 16098 bp, 21 predicted proteins | sample June2015DPH_13_1_3_FD_89727 | JGI IMG/M metagenome (GOLD analysis project Ga0116123, IMG submission 89727) | Peatland microbial communities from SPRUCE experiment site at the Marcell Experimental Forest, Minnesota, USA - June2015DPH_13_100 | ecosystem: Environmental > Terrestrial > Soil >... | reverse complement strand
GGTCGTCGCCTTGGTGGAGACGCGGCGAAAGGCGGTCGGTCTGCCGAGTTCTCACGTGCAATACTTCCTTTGCACATACCGATCGCGTAACCGCAGAATCTGAGTCTCAGCGCCTAGCACGCTCGGCTGAGCTCAGCTGTGACTACAAAAAAGATGGCACTCGCGTGTCAGCGACCGGAATTTCGAGTCGTTCGTTGTTTTTTGTGAGAAGCTGCCTTTTCCATACGCCTAGGGCTTAAAGCGCCGTGGCGTGGGCCCGTGCATGTGCATTCTTCCGTGCCGTCCCATCTTTCCCATGTGCATTTTTTTCTTCACGAAAAACAGCGCGAACATAACGGCCGGCACGACGGTGAACAGGACGAACGCGGCAGCCAAGAACAGCATTACCATCAATTGCGCGAACAGCAGCATTACCGTCACGAAACGCAACGCCATCTTGAAAGGCATCATCATCATGCGAACCGGCCCCGTTATGGGCATCATCATCATTTTCATAGGCAGACACATCAGTTTAAAAAGACCCATTCTTTTGCCTCGCTTTGATTCAATTATAGTTCGACACCTCAAACTCTTTGGTTTGTGCGCACCGCCAACCACGGACACGCAAACACTGAACCGTGCACGTTCCTAGAGGCCGCCATAGGCCCCACAGCGGACTTCAGCTCGTTAGAGCGTTTGATTTGCCAACTACTTTGGTCTTCTTTCGTGTCTTTATAATCCTTTCCCTGCCTAACAAAGCACGTTTGGGTCGTGCGCCGTCGCATTGCAGCCGGCACGATGACTGATAGGGACGCGAAACTCGACGCTTTCCCTCTATTTGCTTAGCAGCAGGTATACCGCGACTACCAACAGCGCTACACCAAAAACCTTTTGCAAAACGACATTAGGGACATTTACTGCGACTTTCGCCCCAAGAAAAGCTCCGAAAAAGAAGCCAATGCCGAGAATCGCCGCAATCTTCAAATCCGCGAAGCCGCTTTGGTAGTACGTCAAGGCAGCTAGCAACCCAAAAGGCGCGGCCAGCAAAACCAGCGTGGTGCCTTGTGCCTGTTGCTGGGTGAGCCCGACGAGCAGCACGAGCGCCGGGACCAGGATGAGACCGCCGCCAATTCCTAACAAGCCGCTTAAAACTCCGGCCGACGCTCCAATGAGCACGTACAGAATTATGCTGTCCAAGCCATAGTCACCTCCCGTTTTCGCTCTGCACCTCTTGATTTATCTCGGAGGGTTTAACCGTGTTCGGTCGAATAGGTGCCGCCAATGAGCAGTATCCAAAAAAGCGTGGTCGTATTTGAGCGCCTGGACGATAATGCGTTAAGAGTCGCGATGGGCATCGCGCGGATTTGTCGTCACTCGTTGCACTCTCAGATCTGAATGCCGCTCGGCTAATTCTTCCTCCTTCTTTTCCAAAGCTGCGATCAGGCCGGCAATGACGCTGTCTAAGAACACCATCACATTGATCTCAAACAGCGTTCCAAGTGGCGTGAGTGAGATTGATACGCCAGTGACCTGACGCTCTAGGAAGCTCGTTTCGTCGGCTTCCGTTCGGCCGCGGATGGTCACAGTGTTGGTCGCAATGGTGCCAAGAGACGAGTCCGTATTCGAGGTGACAACGGCAATTCGAGCTCCGTGATGCTTGGCGATTTTAGCTGTCTCATTAACCGGACCTGTTTCGCCCGTCCCGGAAACGGCGATCACAAGATCGTTTGGTGTGACAGCAGGGGTGACGACCTCGCCAAAGACGTAGACGTCGAAACCCAGATGCATTAAGCGCATAGCAAAGGAGCGGGCGACCAACCCCGACCGCCCCTCGCCAAGAAGGAATATACGATGGCGATCTGCGTGCGTCGCAATGATCTCAGCGACAAACGCGTTCACCTCTGGACGATCGAGCGAGCCTGCCTCTTGTCGCACTCGTCCGGAAATAGATTCCATTGTGCGCTTGATGCGTTTGTATGGGTCGCCAGTTATAGGGTCTGCCGTCACTTCCCCTCCACGTTCGTTCTACTCCCCTGAACGCCGCCAATGCCAAGTATCTTTCGGTTCAACTGAGTCAAAGTTTGCACTTCGCGCCGAGTCGCGCCTGACGCCGAGCAACGTTTTGCGAGGAGACGCATCCTTATTGCAAAAAAACCGTCTGCGCTATTTGGCTCAACGCAGATTCAATGAAAGTACGCACCTACCCTAACCGATAGCGTATTATACAGGCGCACGAATCGAGGGTGCAGCAGTGTTAGTCTCTCCAATAAGGCGCTGAGGAGCACTCGACCATGGCAAAAAAGAAAAAGTTGACCTACACTTCGCTTTTCGATAACAAAGAGATTGATAGCGGATACGAACTGGCGCTGGAAACGGTCCGAAGAGAGCTTGGGCAGCATCATCCCATGTATATCGGCGGTCGGCGCGTCGCAGCTATCGAAGATTTTGAGACCCGCTCCCCCATCGATACGGATCTCGTGATCGGCACGTTTCAAAAAGGCGGGGAGGCCGAGACCCGGTCCGCGGTCGCGGAGGCAACGGAGTCGTTTCCCGCGTGGAGTAAAACTGACTGGAAAGAACGCGTGCGAATCATTCGCGCCGTCGCGGACGTCATCGAGGAGCAGAGCTTCCTCCTTGCCGCTCTCATGACCTATGAGGCGGGAAAAAACAGATTTGAAGCTCTCGCTGAGGTGTGTGAAGCGATCGAAATGCTTCGATATAACTGCGCTATTTATGAAGAGAAAGAGGGCTTCACCGTTCCCATGTCCGAGGTCACCGGAGAGCGAAGCGTCAGCGCGATGAAGCCATATGGGGCGTGGGCTATTATCTCACCGTTTAACTTCCCGCTCGTGCTCGCTGCAGGAATGGTCTCAGCCGCACTTCTCACCGGAAACACCGTGGTGTTCAAGCCGACAAGCAAAGCGCCACTGACCGGTCTAAAGCTGTATGCGGCGTGCGCGGGAGTAGGGATTCCCGACGGCGTGCTAAATGCGATCACCGGTCCTGGAGAGCCCTTTGGGGCTGTCGCTGTAGCGCATCCGGACGTCGCCGGCATTGCATTTACAGGATCGCGTGATGCGGGGATGTGGTTGGGGCGCAACTTTGCCGCACGCCAAGCTTATCCAAAGCCTTTTGTCGCTGAAATGGGAAGCAAAAATCCCGTTATCGTCACCGCTCACGCCGACCTTGACAAGGCGGTTGACGGGGTGCTTAAAGGGGCTTTCGGCTACGCCGGGCAGAAATGCAGCGCCACGTCGCGCGCGTATGTTGATTCAGCAGTGGCACCTGACTTCATCGAAAGGCTGCGCGTCGAGACCGAAGAGGTGATAGTGGGCGACCCGCGCAAGAGCACCGTTTTTGTCGGCCCATTGATCGACCGCACCGCGCTCGCAAAGTTCAAAGACGCCGTTGAAGTCGGTCAGCAGGACGGAGGGACTCTGATAGCAGGCGGAACCGTGCGCCGGGGCGGTACGTACGGCAAGGGGTGTTACGTGCGTCCCACTATCATGACCGGGCTTCCCCGAAGCCACCGTCTTTTCCGGGATGAGCTCTTCGTGCCATTTATACTCATCGACACCGTCACATCGCTCGAAGAGGGATTGAGAGAAGCGAACGCAACCGAGTATGGTCTCACCGCAGGCATTTTTTCTGAGGACGAGGATGAGATTCAACGGTTCTTCGCGTCGATGCAGTTTGGCGTGTGCTACGCGAATCGGCGTGGCGGTGCCACGACGGGTGCCTGGCCCGGCGTTCAGCCGTTTGGCGGATGGAAGGCGAGTGGACTAACTGGGAAAGGCGCCGGCGGACCATACTACCTGCTTTCCTATATGCGCGAGCAGACACAGACGCGAGCGTGAGCGTGAATGGCTAGGCCGACGTACTCGGTTGAATGGAAGTATCGCACCAACAATGGATGCAAAGCTGACCGGTTCGGACCGTACATGCTGCAGGCGCAACTTATGCTATTATACGCCGGTCTGGAAGGTCAGGCACGAAGCGACACAATCCAGCTCGGCGTGGTGAGCCTCGAGTGCATCAACGAAGTATCACACCGGCACGCATTTTGGGTTATTACCGAAGCTGCACTGCAGGCGCTCGAACTCGACACAGAAACACACGAACGGATCAGTGCAGAGCTTTCGTGCGTCGTGCCATTGCCAAGCGAAGGCGAGATTACTGACTACAAGAGTGCGCTCGATGCACTCTCTCGGGCGTTGCGAAAGCCGTAGCTCTGGCCTGCGTCGTAATGGTCCAAAGCGCGTAGCGGTGTTCAGAAGACTGCACAATTACTACTTTGCTGTGCGCTACCGACCACGTATTACGGCACGTGCAAAGCGTTTATCGAGGTTCATAAACGAGTCAAAAAAACGAAAGCCCTTTTGGCGCCCGCCAGACCTCATAGAAAGCTTTACGCGTTCTGACAGCCATAAGTTCGGCTATAAGGAGGCACTACCACAATGGCACTAGAAAGAAAGATAACCTACTTTGATGCTCCTGGAGAGGAAAACACCGCTGCTGTACTCACCATCGCGAGAGAGCGTGCTAAGGAACTAGGCATACGCCGAATCTTGATTCCTTCGGTTCGGGGAGCTTCTGCAGAAAAAGCGCTCGATTTCTTCGCGAGTGACAGCTTCACGCTCTTTTTCGTCGGCACCGATCCATCGCGTTTTTCGCCCGAAACCAAAAAGCACATTGAGAATGCGGGCTTTAAACTCGTGTTTTACAAAGAAGTTGACTACCAGTACTCCGATGAAGTGAAAAATGCCTTTCGCAGGTTCGGACAAGGCACCAAAGTGGCTGTCGAACTCACGCTGATCGCGACGCAGGTAGAGATCGTCGAACCAGGTAATGAGGTCGTGGCGCTTGGTGGGAGTTCGAAAGGACTGGACACCGCGCTCGTGACTAAGGCGGCGACAAGCGACGAGTTCTATGAGCTTGAAATCAGCGAAATCCTCTGCAAGCCGCGCAAAACAAAAACCTGAGGTCAAACGGTCGCGATAGTGCGCGTCGGAGGGGCTACGATAGCGACCAAGCCGCTAATCTCATCTAAGCCGTGTGCAAGATGCGGCGAGGCGGCCGATTAGCTACACCGACCTAATGTAGTACGGGGCCAAGCGTCGATTAGCCCCCTAGATTGTGCAGCAGGGCAATAGAGGCCGCTGGACTGGCGGCCGCCGTCGAGGTGCCGGCCTACACTTCCCAAAAGGCTGCAACTTTTCCGACGTTGATGAAATCTCGGCGCCCATCGTGCTCGAGCACAACAACGCCATCCGCGCTTCCGACGACCTTACCGGTGAGGGTTTCGTTCGGTCTGCCACCGAAGTACACTTCTATCGTTTTGTTAACAAAATGCTCAGAAATCGTCTTGTCTAGCATGAGACCACTCCTTAATTCCTTGTAGTTTGGTCTCATGCATATATTATTGTAGCGTTGTAGCGAAGTCACGCACCACCACTGCAAACGCCGTTAACGCAGCACAGCACCACGGTCTCACAAACCGGATCTTTTCCCGCTTAGTTGATCTCGATCCCTATTGATCTACAGACATAGAAGGCTTTGTCACCCTAAGGCGGTCTGAGCCAACGCTCAGAAAAAAGGAAACCAAGCTCCTTGTTTCAACCCTAATAGCCGCTGCGCTCGCCTGTTGGAGAAGCGTTTCTATATAAGATGTAAAAAAACGGAGCAAAAAAAGTTGTGGGGGGAAACTACCCCCTTACATCGGCTCCTTTAGGAACTTCTCGAGAGCCTCTTTGTGTCTATATTCCTGGCTTGTGATATCCTCGATTGACTTCTTCAGGTCTACGTCCCCTAATTCGTCTGCCAGTGCGATAATGGCTTTGTAGCGGTTGATCGCTGCGTTTTCAGCTGCGAGATCGGCCTCAAGCATAGCGCGCCACGTTGCGGGCGTGTTGATGGCAGCAGGCTTCGTCGAGGGCACCCCTCCAAGCGCAACGATCTTTTTCGAGACGTATTCCATGTGGCTCATCTCATCCTTTGCGAAGCTCTCCAGCTCTCCGGTGAGGGCGTCGCGCCAGGGACCCATAATCGAGTACGAGTTGTGCGAGTATTGCACTATCGCAGCGATTTCCATGCTCAACGCTGCGTTAAGTTCATCAATAACTTTCTTCTTGTCGACCATACGAATCACCATGCCGACTATGGCCCCCCTCTTTTAAACCTTTTTTTCGCGGAAAACGCATCATAATTCGCTATTTCACGAAGCTTCCGTTATTCGCAGCTAGTTGGTCCTGTGTGGGCGTACCTCATTAGTTTGTCAGCGAATGCCGCTGCGTGAGATGCACTTTTTTCGCGCGCTAGTCCTCGATCGTGATGCGCGTGCCTGCATTATTGAAGAAGAATTGGTCTCCAAACGCTTCGGAGAGTTTCACGGCGGCAGGCAAACCGGTACAGTGAGAGACGCCGATTCGCGCGACATCGAGAGCTTTTAGTCCTTTGATCGTCGCTTTAAGCTGTTCTTCCGACGCCTTCATTAAGTGCGTCCCGCCAATAACCATGTGAATGCGATCCTCATTCGCCACACTCTGTGCCTGGAGCAACGTGTTGACAATACCGCGATGTGCACAGCCCAATACGACCACAAGACCGAGATCGGTCGTGATGACGAGCGCAAGGTCGTCTGCCATCGGGTCAGGCCTGACGCCGCCTTCATCACGAACGTACAACTCTGGATCGACTCTTTCATAGGCCGTGTCCAGCGGGATTTCGCCTGTTGTAAGTATCCGATTGGTTATTCGCGCCGGCTCGCTCGTGCTTACAAACGCGGCGCCAAGGCTCTCTAACGCCTCTCGTACGTGCGGCATCCCCGCGTAGATATTCTTATGAACGGGTCCTGAGTACTTTGGCACCCAAATGTCTGGGTGCGCCACAACGTTGACTGCACGCGCCTCTTCGCGAAGCGCAGGGTCTTTTTGTATCGCGCTGAGCACCGACCACAAACCGCCCGTGTGATCGCGGTGCCCGTGGCTGAGCACGATGGTGTGAAGCGCAGATATGTCCACACCCAAGACCGCTGCGTTGAAGGTCGCCACGGTGCTATGACCCGTGTCGAGCAATATCGCGTCTTCGTCAGTTTCGACAAGAATGCTTAAACCCCATTCGGCGCGTATGCCAACGCGCGCGGCGGTATTCTCACAAAGCGTCGTAAGAGTAATTGTCATGTCTTCGTCAGCGGCCCTCCACTACGGTTAACGCCTTGAGTTGACGAGAGTGTTATCGCTGCTCCACGGAAGGGCTGCTGCAAATAAAAACTCTTCCCCCCCGCTTCAGGTAGCTTCTGCGTTGGTGTTGCGACCAGCCCTCAGCGCTGCCATCACGCCGCAAATGCGACGGTACGTTAAATTCGCGTGACGGTTCCAAACCGGTAACGCAACAAAACGACAGCTTTAAACGCGCACACGGCGAGAGAGATGGCACCGAAACGATGTGGCGATAGCGCCCACGCCTAACCGTGCAGCAGAATACTGGCCCTACGTGCTATTCGCCACGGCGATCGTTGCCGCCGTTCTCAACATCGCGTTATTCGGTGGCGGAATCGTTGAGTAGTTTCTCCTTTGGTTCCTTGTCATTATAGTGGGAATCGGTTCGCTGTGGGCTTTCATGAGACACGCGTTTGTTGCTGACGACGTTGCACGAAGTATTGGATGACCCACTGGAAGCCCGTTTCAATTTGAGGTAGCCCTGCACAACCCCGCCGTAGGGGTCGTAGGGGTGCTCTGCTTTTGGGTGCGCGGTGACTTCTGGAGCGCGACGGTAATCGCATTTGCGGTGTTTGGCATCGGGGCGGCGTACGGCCACATACGCGACATACGGCTCAGTCACAACTACGCACCTGGCAATGCAGGGCCGATTCTGTATATCAGCGATATCCTCTTGCCATTGCAGCTCATCGTTCTCCTGGTTGCGTACCGCGTCTAGTCAAAAATAAGCCACGGCTCGCGCTTTTCTGCAATGGGGTAAACGCTAGCATTTAATAGCCGAAAACGCAGCAAATGGAAAGTTTTATTGTAAGCAACTCCTAGTTCACCCTGTAACTAGCTTACCGGAGGTGAAACACATGGTGAGTCGAGCAGAGTACCTAAAGGTGACCGCTGCCCTCGTCACGACCGCTTTCGCGTTCGTAGCAGGCCTTGCGTGGAACCAAGCGATACAATCTATTTTCATCTATTATTTGGGAACTCCCAACAGCATTCCAGCAAACCTCTCATACGCAATTATCATAACCATTGTAGCAGTGATTGCAACGGTATGGATCGCTCGTGCCGCCTCGAGAGCGGCGGGCGAAGAGGCCGAAGCGGAAGTGAAGTAGGTGCGCACAAACACCACTTCTTTCTTTTTTTGCGAGTCCGCAGCCGCACGCTTGTCTTTTCTTTTTTCACCGTCATAGAGCGCCGAAGATTTCCGAAAGGATAAAAACAAGGGGTTTATACTGGTAGGCGTCAAGCCGCGCGCACGCCGCAGGAGACAATTCATGGCTCAGAAGAAGTATGACATCATGATCCACCTCTGGTGGGAAAAGCAGATACGTAAGATAACGATCGTATCGGAAGATACGCGCATAGAGATGTGGTTTCGCAATTTCGGGCACATCACCTTAGAAGAGAGACGAACGCGTGACGTCTTCAGCGGAATTATTGAGGGACTCACAGGGGCCAAGGAAGACGACCTACCTCAGATTTTTGCAAACGTCATTAAAAGCGGCAAAACCAAGACACGCGAGCGCGTGCGAACGCGAGAAGAGCTGCTTGCGTTGGTAAAGCAAGCGGTTCACTGAGTACCCCGGCCAATGGTAAATATGCCTTCGACAGCGCTCAAAGCCGCTTCAGTAAGGCATCTGGATTGCAAGCAAAAGCGTTGTATCAGTTTTTCACGATGTGATACGCGGTGTGCTTCGCGCCCTGCGCGCGCCGTAGCCGTTTTCGCGCTGCTTGCAACCCAGGGGCCGCGACCACGTCACAATGGAGCTGATCTAGTTGCTTTGGCACATCAGCCTAGCGACGCGCGTTAGATATTGTTAAAACGTTTGGGGTTCATGCACGTAGGTACGACCACGAGCCAGCAGGGGGGATTCACTAATTAAGACACGCGTTATGACGCTAACGTCTCGCCAGTTCAAGTTACTGCAACGATCGACCTTTTCAGAGTGGCAAGCACGCGACGAGGGGCGTGCCACGACTATAAAAGAGCTTCTTGCGAAATATTCCGCGTTCGTGATCCGAAGCGACGGATCTCTTTTCGGCGTCGCAACGGATTCGATGGGCAGGTCTGCGCGACACATGCTTGACGCGCGATTTGTTGACGAAAAGGGATTTAAGGCGCTGCAGTTTCAGTTTCCGAGCGTTGAAGAAGAGACTTAGAGGCCCGTTGACGCTGTGCTAAATTCACTTTCTGCGGACGTTCACTGAAAATGAGCAATCTAACACGTTCGCTCAAAAACCTCGCGCACGGCAGGGTAGCCAGTTTATCAGCGCCTGCCTGCTCAGTTGCTGACTAAACTACCCAATCCAACACCCAGAGTCGGTATCTTGCGTGTCCTCCACGCGTAACCCCAGTCGCTTAGCTCGGACGAGTATCTCGTTCGTCCATAGTCCAAAGCTCGGGTCGAGTATGACGCTATATCCACCTTCATACCCTTGTAGTGATCCATCCTCGTACCAAGCGAGATAGTCAAACAAGTCTAACGTCGGGGTAAGTCGCTCGCTCACCCAGCTATCGTAGTCCTTTCCTGTTTCCTCTTTCCACTCGAGAAACGTCGTTCCGTACAGTTGCCAATCTGCCACGTTGGCGTGCGTGAGCTCCATGAAAGACTTTGCGCCGGTGATTCGAATGTACCGCATAGGTCTCACCTGATTTTTTGCGCGGGGATCGTCCGCGTGTGACTGAAAAACCGCAAAATATACCTTTCCTTCTGCCCGCTGACGTCATCGATATACGAGAGAGAGCTAGAGGCAGTTTCTTCTATACTCACGCCGCGAACGGCGCCTCGCGCCATGACCAGCGCACCGGTGATAAGCTCGAATACGCTTCCTATCAGCCCTAACAAAAATGTAGGGCCTGCTAGAGTGTGCGACTTCATTCCGTCTGTGTGAGCCACCTCTCAAGTCGCTCGCATACGCCCTGTATAACAAGGTAGACCTTTCTTTATGAACATTGCGCAACAAGGATCAATATTGCTCACACGAGCGCAATCCGATAAAAAGCGTGCTCGTCGGCACAATTTCTTTGTTTATAGTGTGCTCAAGGAGCTTTTAATCAAAGCGTGGTACAAAACCAACAATTGCACCAGAAAAACTGCGTACTCAACACGAAAAAGCACGAACAGGCGCTTCCATCTGTGAGCCCAAGCGCAGGTCGCCGCTACGACATTCGCTTGGTACACCGCCATCTATCAACCCTTTTTTCAGCTACATCGCTTGCGCCATAAACTTTAAACAGAGGCCCGCTACTTAATTAGTGTGCCCCCTTACAGAAGCTTCGTTACACTCTTGGCAGCTGCACGCAATGATGGAGCAGGCCTAGTAAACCCCGGCGTTGTCGGCGGCTTTGCAGGTGGGGCACTCGGCGTAGTCGTAAGCGTCCTTGCCAACATATGGTCTGGGATCACTATCGGCGTAATCGTCGGCGCATTAGTCGGCGCCTGGGCTGGCACGCACCGTGGTGCGGTAATCCAGGGCTTGATTGGCGGACTGGTTGGATCATTCGTCGGGGTTCTGCTCGGTGTCGTCATAGGCATTCCGCTGGGGGGTATACTGACTGCGGCTATCGGCTTGCTGCTTGGCGTCATCGTCGGTGGAGCACTAGGCGCGTTCATCGGCCAGCAAATCATTGGAGGGGCTGGAGCGCTGGCGGGAGCCGTCATCGGAGCGGTTCTTGGACTCGCAATTGGCCTAGTCTTCGGAGCTCTTCTCGCGCCACTGGCGGGGATATTGATTGGAGGACTTGTCGGCGCCTTAATCGGCGCAATACTGTGAGCGCCCAAGCTCTTTTCGCGAATCTCACGGTCTAGACCATCTGTTTCATTTTTGCTTCACGCAGTGATGTTCCAACGGCGCCTGTGGAAAAAATTAAGTGCGAGCATTGACGCTTAGCTAGATGCCCCTGCATCGTGCGGGCCTTTGACAAGCAGTGAACGCAATGAGAGGCCAGGGCTGTTCTGTTCTCGCGTTTCGGATTGATGGCCTTTGCTTCCATCGGTTTTTATTATTAGTGCCGTTCGGCCCCGAAGGCAACGTCCGCCGAAACAACTCTGAAAGCGTAATGCCGCGCTACGAAAAAGACCCTATTGTGCTGCCTTAGCGGCTAGCTGAGGCTTTTCTGGCTACGATTGTCTCTCTGCGTTTGTTTTGACAAGCCCGTGAGCGTCAACGCGAATTTTCTAAAAGTTGGGTGCTTTTTGGCCCGCTGCCGGAGCGGGATCAGTAACTCGAATAAGACGCGTCTCGTGACCGCCTCCGCCTAAGCCAGCCTTTGAGCTTAGCTCTAGTCTGACGTATTTCAGACCCTAGCCGACTATGCGCTCGAACAACATACGCTCCGAGCACACTATTATATATCGTTAGTTTCACCACCTAATATGCTGGCCATTTTTGGAAGCGCAATCATAGCTGTTACAGTTGGTCTTCAACGCGAACCCTGGCTAGGCAAGAGTGCGCTAAGCCTTTTGGCGGCTAACAACGTCTCGAGTGTGCCCAGTGCCGCAAGATAAGTCAAACGGAATCAGACGCAATGCACGAGTCAGACCGAAAATCGTCCTCGTCTGCTCGCTCGTTTCAATCCTGCTATTCTCAGTGCTCTTTACTGGCGTAAGTAGCGGAGCGACGACCGGTGCAAGCAGTGGAGCGACGGGTTCTGCGCAAACGAACAAGTATGTGATATTTAGAGAGGATGACGTCGCGCCTAACGCCGACTTCGCCGAGCTTCAGGCTGTCAACCAGCTAAACATCAACATGAACGTGCCGGTGACGCTGGGCATCATTTCGCATCCGTACCCTACGCCTTCTGGCAATCAGTTGATTAAAGTAAATAACACGTTTCTCGAGTACATGCGATCACTCACGTCAAACCACCTTTTTCAATTCGCTCAGCACGGCTATACGCACCTGGATACCGGGCCGTCACCGGTGGGTCCCAGTGAATTTTATGGAAGGCCATATGCCGCGCAATACGACGCAATCAAACAGGGGCGCGACGACATCATCCAGGCGTTCGGGGTCACGCCCACTTCGTTTCTCCCTCCGTTTGACAAGAGTGACAACAACACGGTAAAGGCGTGCAAAGCGCTGGGGTTCACGGAATATAGCACCGCCTTTCAAGATTTCAACCAGAATGGGGGAAACCTGGATGGCATGCGATTAGATACGATCTCGATTGAGCTCGGTAACAATACCCTTCAGTCGCTCGAGAACGCAACCAACCAGTGGCTTAACGATCCTTATAGCATCAACACCTTCGTTGTGCTGTATCACCCCGCCGATTTCGAGGGACCCAATTATACGGTCAATGCCTCGAAAGTGACGCTGCTCGCCAATTACATCGATTACTTGCAGGGCACAGGACGCGTACAGTTCACAACGCTCGATCGTTCGGTGACGACGACGGGTAATGGCACCGCTGCTTCATCAAGCAGCGAGGGGACCACTGCTGTGGGAGCAACAGACGCTCCAAACGTCGGATTTGCTAACGCAGGAGCGGTCTTCGCAGTTGTTGGAGCTATTCTCGTTGTTTTGCTCGCCTCCGTACTCACGATTCGACGAAGAAAGAATAAAAACCGACCTAATGAGTGAGCCGGGGGGGCCAATACCGTTTTGGCATGGCACGACGCAACGGCTATAATTTAGTTCCTCAAAGAAAATACCGCTGTCACGCAACCAGCAAGGGCTGAGCCGTGGCCGCTAGCTAAAGCTTGAGTGTCAACGAATCTTCTTCGCAAGACCCTCGGCCAGCCGCTGCAATGCGGGCGAGCTATCGTGCGGATCAAGCTGGACTTCAATAATCGTAAACCCCCCAGTGTATGCCTGTGCTGCGTCGAGTGCTTGGTCAAGCTCATCCTCTGTCGTTACGACCGCCCCAGTCCCCCCGCCAACGATCTCCGGGAACCGACTGTACTGCCACACCTGCAGGTCGTTGAACGGCCCGTCTTGGATTGGTCGTTCGGTCGCATACCCATAATTATTGAATACGACGATGATTGGATTCAGGCCGAGTCGCGCGATGGTCGAAACCTCGATGCCGCTCATTTGGAAAGCCCCGTCGCCGACGAGCACTAACGGACGAAGATTGGGATTCGCGAGTTGCGCTCCGATGCTCGCCGGCACCGCAAACCCGAGCGAGAGGTAGTACCCTGGCGCCAGGAATTCAGTTCTGCGGTGGGTAATGAGGTCAAGCCCGCCGAAGAGCGCATCGCCAACGTCAGCGATGACTACGGTGTTGTCCTTGAGCGCCCAGTTAAGCCGCTCAAACAGCCTCCGGACGGTAATCTTCTGTCCTTTTATCGTCACGAATGGTACGATAGGCCGCGGGTGCGGAAAGTCGCGGGGGGTCCGCGGCATGATGGGGGCGGTAAGCAAGCTTTCGAGGAAATCGTGTAGACGGACGCCCGCGTAGGTGCGATACCGAATCGAACATTGCTCGCTCGTGACGTAAATTGTCTTTTCCTGGTCGATATGCGCGGTATACTGCCCGAGATTAACGTCTGTCATAAAGGCACCGAGAAGGATCAGGCAATCACTTGATTCGACATAGTCGCGGACGGACTCGAAGCCCATCGCCCCCTCATAGATGCCCATGTACAGGGGATGATACTCGTCGACAACGGATTTACCGAGAATTGTCGCAGCGACAGGTATCTGCACTTTATCGATTAAGTCGAGAAGCTTGTCCTGCAGTCCGAACCGGTGCAGCTCGACATCGGCAATTACGACGGGTTGCTGAGACTCGTTGATCATCGTCACCGCGTCGTCAAGAGCGGCCTGCAGAGCGTTGGGATCGCTCGTATCGTCTGCTCGCGTTACCGAATCCTGATTTGGCGGCTTCACGTGGACGAACGTCATATCGCGCGGGAGCTCAATGTATACCGGTCGCTTAACGCGGACTGATTCGGATAACACACGATCAATCTCTTGGCACGCCGTGTTCGGATCATCCAAAACCGCAGACGCGACAGTCACTTCCTCAAAGATCTTCTTTTGCGTGTTGAAGGACCGCACTTTATGGTGCAGGAGGGGGTTCCCTATCCTTTCTCTGATTCCCGGGGCTCCAGCTATGACGACCAGCGGAGATTTTTCCGCATAGGCCTGCGCCGTGGCATTGACGACCTTTAGGCCGCCGACAGAATAGGTAACGCACACGGCGCCTATTCCCCGTATACGCGCGTACGCATCGGCCGCGTAGCCAGCGTTGAGTTCGTCACACGTCGTAATCAGGTCGATCTCGCTGTCGCTCAGCTGTTTGAAAAAGCCGAGCACATAATCCCCTGGCACTCCGAAGACGTGTGAGAGGCCTAATAATCGAAGTCGCTCAATAAGGTACGCGCCAACGTTTGTGGCACGATGAGACGTTCTGGATGTAGAAGCACCATCAGTTCCCATTTGGTTCCTCCCCCTGCCAGACCGCCTTCTTTGCCGCACAGCGGTGCTTGGTTGTTAGATGAGAAGTTCTTGAAGGTTCAACAAGCATCAATCGTTTTACCGCACTATTCAGGCATATACCTGTGGCCTCTTATTCAACGTCCATCAGTCGGTCAATGCGCTTTTTTCGCCCGATAGGCACCACAGTCAAGAGCGTTCCAATGGGACAACGGCCACGAGTCCTGTCTCATCGCTCTCAATGTTAGCAAACACGGATATCGCGACTCTAGCAGATCCGCTTGACACGCCGCGGGCTAATGGGAGGTCCAGTCTTGCCGACTCCTTCTCAGCGGTTGCGGGTTTTCAAACAACCCGTCCCTGCAGCACGCAATGATTTATTATATCTAACTGGAATAGTGGGGGAGTGCTACGACTCGCGCGCTATGATTGCTAAAGCGCGCGCAGCGTGAACGTCGTGGCTGTGTGCAGGAGATCCCATGGAACCATACCCCGCAATCGCGCTTGTGACCTTTCTTGCGGCGTATGCAACGTTGGCCACAGAAAAAATCAACAATACAGTCGTGGTAGGCGTAGGGAGTCTGGTGTTGCTCATCACAGGCGTCCTCACACTCGCTGAGGCCATTAATTACGTCAACTGGGAGACCATCGGCCTGTTGTTTGGGATGTTCATCATCGTCGTGGTGCTATCAGATGCGGGGTTCTTCTCATACGTGGCATTCATCCTTGCAAAGAGGCTGAACTACAACCCCCGCACCATGTTGATCGTGTTCCCCCTCTTGGCAGGGCTGCTGGCCTCGTTCGTGAATAGCATTACGGTCATGCTCTTTCTTGCGGCGATTACGATCGAGATCGCGCGGCTCGTGAAGATCGACCCGGTGCCCCTCGTCGTCGCGGAGGTTGTCGTTGCCAACATCGGTGGGGCATCCACCCTCATCGGCGGCCCACCCAATCTTATACTCGGGACCCAGCTGGGGTTTGGCTTTAACGAGTTTCTGAGGAATGACGGTCCCATCGCGCTTGCTGCCGCCCTTTTAGCAGTGGGGGTGCTCTATCTTACGCAGCGGAGGGCGCTGACGCCTTTCGCGAACGTTGACACGCGGGCGCTCTCGAGAGTCGCTCCTGAGAGCGCCATCATCAGCAAACGGATGCTCCGTTTCGGCCTGGCCGCCCTCATCGCTGCTGTGGTACTCCTCGTCAGTGGGGGGTATCTCGAGGCGACATTCGGCATCCCATTGGATGTCGCCCTCGCCGCCCTCATTCCCGCCTTTGCCCTGCTCCTTGTCGGCAGAGGAGGTATCGAGGATACCCTCAAGAAGGTCGATTACGAACTGCTGCTGTTCTTTATCGGTCTCTTTGTCTTAGTTGGCGGACTTGAAAAGACCGGGATCCTCGGCGTGTTTGCAACCGGCCTGGCAGGGGCGTCCATGGGGAACAACGCCGTACTGCTCTCGCTGCTGCTTTTCGGGTCGGCCTTCATAAGCGGGCTGGTCAACACCGTCCCCTTCGCCGTGATGAT
>Ga0116123_1001113_pt1 | contig 16473 bp, 13 predicted proteins | sample June2015DPH_13_1_3_FD_89727 | JGI IMG/M metagenome (GOLD analysis project Ga0116123, IMG submission 89727) | Peatland microbial communities from SPRUCE experiment site at the Marcell Experimental Forest, Minnesota, USA - June2015DPH_13_100 | ecosystem: Environmental > Terrestrial > Soil >... | reverse complement strand
TCAGGTACGATGTCGGCAGGGAGAATGTTTTCTATGCCCATTTGACACTTGTGCCGTATATAGCTGCTGCCGGGGAGTTGAAGAGCAAGCCTACACAGCACAGCGTCAAAGAGCTGAGGGCCATCGGTATTCAGCCCGATATACTCATATGCAGGGCAGACAGACCCCTGTCTGCTGATGTGAAAAGAAAAATAGCCTTGCACAGCAATGTTGATCCTGATGCGGTCATTGCAGCAGTTGATGTTGAGACCGTCTGAGGTGCCCCTTTGCTTTCAGAACGAGGGGCTGGGCAGGCTGCTCGATAAAAAACTCCTTATGAAGGACCTTGAGCCTGACCTTTCGGTCTGGTCTGAAGTTGCGCGGAGAATTAAACATCCTGAATTTGAGACTACCATTGCCATAGTCGGGAAATATGTTGAACTTAAGGATGCCTACAAAAGCCTTGCCGAAGCCTTGCTGCACGGCGGCATAGCGAACAATTCGCGGGTAAACCTGCTCTGGGCCGATTCTGAAGAAATAGAGAAAAGGGGCGCCGAAGATCTTCTTTCCGAAGTGGATGGGATCCTTGTCCCTGGAGGGTTCGGATCAAGGGGCATCGAGGGCAAAATTGCAGCCATCAGGTATGCGAGGGAGAAAAAAGTCCCCTATTTCGGTATCTGCCTTGGAATGCAAACGGCTGTTATTGAATTCGGCCGCAGCGTCTGCGGGCTTCAGGCCAACAGCACCGAATTCGACGCGAGCATTAAAGATCCGGTAATTTATCTTATGGGCAAGTGGTACAACCACAGGACAGGCAAGGTTGAGGAGCGTTCCAAAGACTCTCAAATGGGCGGGACTATGAGACTGGGCGCCTACCCGTGCGTGCTCAGGGAAGATACGCACGCGTATCAGGCATATGGAAAAAGAGAGATATCTGAACGCCACCGCCACCGGTATGAATTCAACAATGACTATCGTGAATTCCTATGCGGCAAAGGGCTCTTGATAAGCGGGACCTCGCCGGACGGGGAGCTTGTGGAAATTGTTGAGTTGAGGGACCATCCCTGGTTTGTGGGATGCCAGTTCCATCCTGAGTTCAAGTCAAAGCCTATTGAACCGCATCCTTTGTTCAAAGGATTTATCGAGGCTGCGCTTAGAGAGAAACGCTCACTATTTCATTAATTGCAAGGAGCGAACTGCCTCTATGTCCGACACATCTCCCATAAAAGAAAGCTTAACTGAAAAACTCAAAAGCCCCCAATGGAGAATGGGGATATTTTTGTTGTTTTTTATCGCCTTCATATTTTTATGGGGACGTTTCATGGGACCTGAAGTTCAGGAGCAATATCCAGTCAATTACAGCCAGTTTATGGAGCAGCTCGATGCAGGAAATATAATGTCGGTCAGCATTAAAGGCCTTCAGGTGACAGGGGAACTTAAAAAGGATATCCCTGTCCTGCTTCCAGGCGAGAAGAAGAACACGCAGGTCAAGTCTTTTCAGACTTCCCTGCCGTCTTTTCAGGGAGACGGGCTTATCTCACGGTTGAGGGAAAAGCAGGTGATTATAAATATCAGCGCGCAGGACAAGGCTTCAATTTGGGGCCAATTAATTGTCGGGTTTTTGCCGCTCGCGCTTATAGTCGGTTTCTGGATTATGATCATGAGGCGCAGCCAGCAGATGCAGGGGGGGCCGGGAGGTCTTTTCAGTTTCGGGACGAGCAAGGCAAAACGCTTTGATGCGAAAAAACCGGGCATTACTTTTAAAGATGTTGCGGGCATGGAGACTGTCAAGCAGGAACTGCAGGAAACCGTAGAGTTCCTGAAAAATCCTGCGAAATACCAGAAGTTAGGCGCTAAAATCCCCAAGGGGGTGCTGATGGCCGGGTATCCGGGCACCGGAAAAACATTGCTGGCGCGCGCAACAGCCGGTGAAGCCGGAGTACCTTTCTACAGTATCAGTGCGTCTGAGTTTATCGAGATGTTTGTCGGTGTGGGGGCCGCGCGCGTCAGGGATATGTTCAAGAAGGCAAAAGAAACTCAGCCCAGCATAATTTTTATTGATGAAATCGATGCGGTCGGCCGCACCCGGGGAGCCGGTTTCGGGGGAGGACACGATGAGAGAGAGCAGACCCTCAATCAACTCTTGAGTGAAATGGACGGGTTCGAGCCGCATGAGGAAGTAATCGTTATTGCTGCGACCAACAGGCCTGATGTCCTGGACCCTGCGCTGCTCAGGCCCGGCAGGTTTGACCGTCATATTATGATTGACCGGCCGGGGTTAAAGGAGCGCAGGGGTATTCTCGAAGTGCATGTGAGAGGGAAAATCCTGGCCGCTGATGTTGACCTTGAGACTATGGCGAAGGGCACGCCGGGCTTGACCGGTGCAGACCTGGAAAATCTTGCGAATGAGGCTGCGCTGATTGCGATAAGGAAGGACCATGACAGCATATCCATGAGTGACTTTGAAGAGGCGAGAGATATTGTCCTGATGGGCGCTGTAAGAGGTGAGCCTATCAATGACATGGAAAAGCGCATCACCGCTTACCATGAGGCAGGGCATACGCTCGTTGCCAGGGAACTCCCCGGTACCGACCCCATCCATAAAGTCAGTATAATTCCGCGCGGAATGGCGATGGGAGTAACACAGCTACTTCCGGAGGAGGATAGGCACTATTATCCTAAAACATATCTGGTGAACAGGCTGCGCGTGGCGCTCGCCGGAATGGTCGCCGAGCGGATCGTTTTTAACGATACGAGCAGCGGTGCGCAGAGCGATCTCAAGGAAGCTACAGCACTTGCGGAAAAAATGGTTGCGCAATGGGGGATGAGCGACAAGGTAGGCCCTGTTGCTCTCGGCAGGGGAGAAGAGCACCCATTTTTGGGAAAAGAGCTGGCGCAGCCCAAACGGTACAGTGAGCATATGGCCTGGCTCATGGATGAGGCGATACGGAAATTGATGGTAGATGCGGAAGCAAAGGCAGATGAGATTTTGAAGAATAACCTGCACACCCTTCACCGTCTTGCAGAGTCCCTTATAAAAGAAGAGGTGCTGGACAAGAATGCTGTCGATCGAATAATAGAGGAATCAAAAGCGGCAGAGACACCACAGTAAATCATTTATTCAATCCAAATCGTTTCCGCCATATCACACCAAGCGGTTCCCAGTTAAACCTGTCCGCTTCTGAAAGGGCTTTGAGGTAAGCTGCCTTTCCTTTCTCATCGGGCGCCAACTCCACCGGAGGTAAATCAAGCCTGTAAAGCAGGGCGAAAAGTAGCATTCTCGCTACCCGTCCGTTAAAGTCGAGGAACGGATGAATACTCAGGAATCTGCCTTCGGCGAAAGCGAGTGTTTCAATAAGGACATCGTTTATCTGCGGCCTCGACCCTGGCGACAACAGCCGAAACTCTACATCTTCGCAATATTGGTGCATATGCAAGGGCACTTCATAATAAGGAGGCGCGGTATGCTTTCCGACAATGACATTCCTGTCCCTATAGCTGCCGGCCCATGAAGGGAACAATTCTCCAAAAGCGTCTTTATGCAGGCTGCGAACAAACTCAGGGGTGATTTTGAGATCGGAAGTCTCTCGCGTCAGAAGCGAGGCCATTACGCGTTCAACACCTTTTGCAAGGTGAGGCGCAAGTTCAGCGTATGACTTGATACCGAGAGACGATTCTATGAATCGTGTTGTTGAGGAATATTCTTCAGAGTATTCAGATACTCTTTCAGCATCTTCAAGCTTACGGGCTCGTCTTCGAAGGCCATCGACGCGTGCACCTGCTTTGGAATGCTTTCCAGATAGCGCTTCCTTTTTTCCTCCGGAGTGAGCTTTGTTCGCCACTCTTCGACTATGCTTTTTCGTTTTTTCATCTGAAATCCTCTCTTGTTTTAAATCTACCATATCGTTGAAAGGTACAGCAACATCTTCTCCCAATAAGCTCTTCTCAAAACGCTCCTTAGCCGCCGTCCATTCAGCTTCGGCTTCTGCTTTTAGTCGTTGAGCCTTCTCACGGCGGCGCTTGACTTCTGCGGCGATAATTTGTTGAACCTTTATAGCAGGCTTAGGGATTTGTAAGCGCTTAAAAGATTCTGAAGACAACCGGCGACGACCGGAAGATCCGGTTGTTTGGCCCTTGACCTGATTGAATACAATGGCACAGAAAAACATGGCGTAAAGATAATACGGGTCAACCGTATCAGGCTTCGGAGTAACAACATAAAACTCTGTTGAGGTATAAGCATAATCGTAGCCCTTCAAATCTTCTGCCAGAACATATTTTTTATTGAAAACACTCGGCTCGATTCTGGCAAAAAGAATATCACCAGGTTTTACCACGCTGCGCCCTTTGACTTCGGAGTACGGCCGCATCACTACCTCTCGAACTTCATTCTGGCTACATTCAGGCAAGCCGACATATGGAACAAGTGTTGTTTCATCTTCAGGCCTCTTAGTGCTATGCATATCTATCAAGGCAAGTTCCGACAATGGAACAATATGGGCTCGTGGAGTGTCTCCTTCCGAAAAAAAAGGTTGGTATGCTGTCGCATCAATACGATTACCCCATAATTGTCTTGACCTCACAGCAAAAGTTTTTTTTGTATTAGGGAGTGAGGGTGTTAACCCAAACGTTTCAAGCAGATAAGCGTCGAGGCTGCTTAAAAGCTCTTCTGCTTGTTTTAACTTTTTTTGTCGTGTTGCACGGGCCTTGTCCATTTCCTCTGCAAATCTTGCCTGCTGAGAAACAGGCGGGAGCGGGATAAGCAGATCCTGCAACTCTTCTGCATTGATATTGGACATGCCGATAATCTGGCGGCTAATTCGATCTATCTGCAATCTTCCTGCACGAGCGTTCAGGAAATCACTTACAAACTGTGGTAACGCTTTTTCTTCCATAAAGCTCACCCTGATAAGATAAGAAGCGAACACCCAATGCCCAGCTTCACAGAAAACCTCGCATTTGCCCACTAGTTCCTTTGAATTCGTTCGATTGAATAAAATATCTCCCGGGTGTAGACGAAAGGAATCGGCAATTGCTTGAGGAAGGTCTATATATTTCAGATCGCTCAGATCCCAGCCATCGTTTTGCAAATTGTTCATTCGAACTATCGGTACGCCAATAGGTGTATCTGTAGCACGCTCAGAGATTCCATATTGGACCAAGGAAACAAGTTTTCTTAGCGGTGTTAACGGATACTTAGGGTTGGCATAAACATGCCCGAACATAGATGACAAACGCCAATAATTCACATCTATTCTGCCTTTCACATCGCCCCGTCTGACTGCAAAGCATTGCGACTGTCCGCTGTCAGCGGGGCTTAGACGAAAAAAGGGGTCGGGTCTCTCAGAAAGTCGCTGTATTGTCCGAGAATGCCTGTGTCACGGAGCGTCAGGCTGTGTCTCTCAACCCACTGCGGCGCTTCTTCTGTCCCAACATTCTCAAAGGTAACTCTCACATCGTACAGATCGCATCGTTGGATTTCGGTTTTGGCTTTACCGACAATCTGAGAATCAATGACCTTCATGGTCTTGCGTCCGGTAGCGTCGTACCCTATATTGTCAGCCACAGCCATAAAAATGGCTTCGTCATCCTTCGGTTTCTCATTGTCGGCCCGTTTACGTACAAAGACGATGCTCGCCTTGACGCCTGCACCGAAATGGGCAAAGGCAGACTGAGGCAGGCTAACAACCGCAAGAATCTGGAATTTCCCGATCAACCAATCCCTGACACCTTGAAGTGATGAATTGGTCAGAACGCCGTCAGGAAGGATAATGGCAGCCCGTCCTTTGCCCGGCTTCAGAAAGCGCCATACTTTTTCGCAAAAGAGGATTTCGGTTTTTACGGAAGTTTTTTTCTTCACCATCTTCTTGCCCATTTTAGGGTCTACTTTTGCTGATGTTTTGACCGTATTGGCAATCGCGCTCATCTCATAACTGGACAGGTATGGTTTTTCTTCCTGCTTTATCATCGCCCCAAAAGGCGGATTGGTCAGTATGAGATCAAATCGGTTTTCCGCAAATCCTTTGTTTTGTGCGGTCAAACGCTCAATCGGTTCGAGAGCATCTCTGCCTGCTACGTTGGTGTGTCCGTCATCGTGGATGATCATGTTCATCTTGGCGACGCGGGCGATTTCATCATTTATCTCCAAGCCGAACAAGCGTTCCTTTGCAAAGTCATGCCAGTGTTTATAGTGTTCAGTTGTGCCTTTATCATAATAGTCGTCAGCTTCACGTCTTACAGCTTCAAGGGCATGAAGAAGGAAGCCGCCGGAGCCGCACGCTGGATCGAGCACCAAATCTTCATTGGTCGGCTTCATTATATACACCGAAAATTCTATGATCTCCCGAGGTGTGAAATACTGGCCGAAGTCTCCCTTGAAAAAACCGTCCATGAACTGCTCAAAGGCAAGTCCCTTTGTGTCAAGGTCTGTTTTGCTAAGGTTGATGCTTTCAAGGTGAGAAACAACAGTTCTGAGGGTGGCGTCATCGATCTTGATCGTATCGGTAAAAACTTCGGGGTCTTTTTCGCGCTGTGTAGAATAGAGTTCCCTGATGCGTTCGGCCAGACGCCGGCTGGACTCATGGGTCTTGATCTGGAATTCATACGGCTCGCCCTTTTTTCGCTTTGCCTGTTCGTCGCTGATTTTCACAAAGATAATTTTACATAGTTCGCCGAAAGCGGTTGGTGGAGATAGTCTTCCGCCGCCCCAAAGGGTTTGATGGCACTTCTGGATGGCTTTTATAAGCGTCTCTTTGGTCACCGGCTGTATGTCGAGAGAGCCGCCTTTATGATATTTGTATTCTTCCGGCTTACCATAGCGTATAGGTAGGTCGGCGATAATATTTTCTTCACGTTCCAGTGCGCCGTACTTTCCCGTGAAGTCGAATGCACGACGGGTAGTGCCCGCAACCACCATGACATAGTCGGCGCGAAACTTGGCCCATGTTCCATTTCCGCAAGCTTGTTCTACAGCCTGATTGAACTCGGCATCGCTAATACCATCTTTCTTGCACTCAATCACGGCATAGGGCTTTTTGCGTGTCTCATCATGAAAAACTACAAGATCAGCGCGGTCAGACGGTGTGCGGTCGGGAACGGTTACTTCAATGCCGATGCAATTGGGCTCATAGCCGTAGCGGTAGATCAGTTCCGCCCAAAATTCAGCACGAACCTTCTCTTCCGGATCGAAATACCGCTCTGTCTGGTCCACAGCAATATAGGTTATCTTTTGCTGTTTGTTCTCACCGCTGATCTTTGCATGTCCGTCTTTTATCGCTTTTTCAATATATGTCATGGTTTAACCTCCCTCGTCACTTTACAACATCATTAAAAGACTGCTAATAAGTTTTACTCTCGATAAACACCCTACAATATCAGCATTTTCTTTTATAAATCAATAGGTGTTTGTAAATGGTTCTAACTTCTTTGTATGCAATAGTATTTTGGGATGATTTTCGTATGCTGGATTGTTATATAATTTCGGTATCCCTGTGAGGAACATCTTGCGATGGAAAAGAAAAATGTTGTATTCATAGGTGATTCGCTTACAGAGTTTTTTGACTGGCAGGAACGGTTCCCCGCGTATAAGGTCTTAAATCTTGGGTTAGCAGGGGAAACAGTCGAGGGGCTTGTTGGGCGTATGGACGGGATAGTCCGTGTTGTGCGTAATGCAGGCACAGACCCTGACGTTATTTTTATTATGACCGGCATTAATAATATAGCGATGGAAGACTACGAAATAACCGGCGGCTATAAGCAGGCAATCAACGCCATAGCGTCTGCTTTCAGCAAGTCAAAATTGGTGATACAGAGCATTTTGCCGGTAAGACTCCCGTGGATCGACAACGCGGTTATACGGCAACTTAATGGATCGCTGAAACAGATTGCGGAGGACTTCAAGGCGGAATATCTTGATCTCTATAGTCTGTTTATCAGCCCCGCTTCAGGACCCAAAAAAGATTATCTGCTTGATGATGGTGTCCACGTAAGCGGGAAAGGGTATGAGGTGTGGGCAGGAGTTGTTGAGGACTTCCTGGAACAGCTGCTCACTGAGTAAGAGTTTCGGATGAAATCCAATGTGACCCTAATAGGCATGCCTGGCGCCGGGAAGAGCACTACCGGAATAATTCTGGCAAAATACCTGTCCCGCGGGTTCCTCGACACGGACGTTCTGATCCAGGTCAACCGCCAAAAAACTCTTCAGAAAATAATCGATGAGAGCGGCTATTTGACATTGCGAAAAATTGAAGAAGATGAAATCCTGAAAATACATGTTGAAAATCATGTCATCGCAACAGGGGGCAGCGCGGTTTACAGCTCAGTAGCTATGACCCATCTCCGGGATATATCAACTATAGTATTTCTGGCTGTTGATTTTGGAACAATCCTTCACAGAATTCATAATTTCGATACAAGAGGCATAGCAAAAGCAGAGAATCAAACATTCCGGGATTTGTTTGACGAGCGCCAAATTCTATATGAGAAGTATGCGGAATGGACTATTGACTGCAGCAACATGACCCAGGAAGAGACAGCGGAAATAATATCGAAAAAAATAGCGGCAACCAGATGTTAAAAGGGAACGCACCCTTTATTTACACTGGAGGATTGTTTGAAGTCACGGTTTCAGGGTTGAAAGTTATGTGATGGTATGATATATTGAAATTAAGAGGACCGATAAAGCCAACCCCTTTTGAAGAGGGGACGGAAAGCCGCGGGTCTTTTAAACTGAGATAGCCGAGCTGCCGAAGGAACTGGAAAGGGCAGCCCGGCTTTATTATTTTATGAACAGTTTTGAGCATAAGAAAGTGGAGGTGAATTATGAATGCTCAAACAGTCAGAGACATAGAGTACAAAAGAGGAATCGGCAAAGCGGGAACTGCGGTCAAAGAAGGCATCATAAGCAGCCTGCAGGGGATCAATGAGATTGAGGCCGGGATCGTAAGCCTTGTCAGGAATACCGTATCGGATGCCCTACGGGCCGGCGGCAAAGTGGCAGTAGATACTATCTCGATTGCAAAGGACGTTGTAAAAGGCGCCATAACTGCCACAGAGGAGGTCGGCACAGGTCTCATTTTGAGTACGAAAAGTGTGGCTAAGGGTATTGTGATGGGAGTAAGCGACACGGGCGGGGATGTTGTTAGTGTTGCGAGCCAGACCGTCAAGGGAGCGGTCAAGGGAGCGGTTGAGGTAGGGGCTGATGTGGCTCTTGTTGCACGGAGGGCGGTTGACGGGGTTATCGAAGCGACTAAAGAAGTCGGAGGAAACGTTTCGGAAGTTGCCAAGGCTGCTGTGGGCGGAGCTATCGAAGCAGCGGGCAGAATCGGGAACACAGCAGTAAAAGCGGTGACGGACATGCGGGTAGGAGTCGTTGAGGGTGTAAAGGGGATCGGAAGCGCCACTTTTTCGAAGCCGCGACTGGTAACAGGAGCGCATAAGGCACATTCCTCTTTTACCGAAGGGGAACACGCCGAAGCCGTTATAGGGAAGGCGAGTCATAAAAAGGCGAAATGAATTTTATGGCTTGGCGGTTTACAGTTTAAGGCGTGCGGTAAGGCACGGATTATCGACGAAGATACTTACTGCGCGCCTTCCCATGTTTACTGTTGCATCAACACTTCCAGCAATCTGTCCAACTCATCGAGGGAATAGTATTCAATCTCTATAGTCCCGCGGTTGTCTTTGTTATGGATTTTTACTTTTGTCCCCAACGACTGGGTAAGCTTGTTTTCCAGGTCTGCAACTTCCGGGAGTTTGTCCTGCTTCTTTTTTGCTTTAGTCTGGGACGGCGCGGACAATTTCTTGCACATGGCCTCAGTTTCCCGAACGCTCAATCCACGCTTCGTAACTTCACGAGCTGCTGCAATTTGCCTTTGGGCCCCTTCTATGGCAAGGATTGCCTTGGCATGTCCCATTGACAGGCTGTTGTCGTTAATGAGGGATTTTATTTCGCCCGGAAGCTTCAGGATGCGCAAGTAATTGGCAACGGTCGCCCTGTCCTTACCAACGCGCTGAGACAGGGTTTCCTGAGTGAGATTAAAGTCTGTTGATAGCCGGCTCAAGGCCTCGGCGGTCTCTAAAGGATTAAGATCTTCACGCTGGATATTTTCTATGAGGGCCATTTCCATAGAGTCCTGGGAAGACGCCTCTTTGACAAGCGCGGGAATCTTTCGCAGTCCTGCCAGGCGTGCCGCCCGCCATCTCCGTTCACCGGCAATCAGTCTGAAGGTCCCGTCTCCGACCCGTGACAGGAGGACCGGCTGGAGCACCCCTTTTTCCTTTATGGAGGCGGAAAGTTCTTTCAATGCCTCGTCCCTGAAGACCTTTCTCGGCTGGTTCTCATTAGGGAGAATTTTCTCTATTTCAACCTTGATGACCTCATCGCCCTTTTCCGGGAGCAGTGCCTCAAGCCCCCTGCCTAAAGCCGTTTTCATTCAACATCTCCTTTGCAAGTAATAGGTAGCTCTGAGCGCCTTTTGAGCGGACATCATAGAGTATTGCCGGCTTGCCGTGGCTCGGCGCCTCGCTGAGTGTAACGTTCCGCGGTATAAGCGTCTTATAGACCTTCTCGCTGAAGAATTTTCTGACTTCCTCAACAACCTGATGTGAAAGGGTGTTTCTGGAGTCGTACATGGTAAGAAGTATACCTTCAATGTCAAGCCCGGGATTGAACGATCCGCGTATCAGTTTGAGCGTTCTTGAGAGCAAGCCGAGACCCTCGAGGGAATAATACTCGCACTGCACTGGAATGAGCACGGAATCAGCGGCAACAAGGCCATTGAGTGTCAGGATGCCGAGCGAGGGGGGGCAGTCGATAAAAATGTAACGGTATTTATGCTTTATTTTTTCAAGCGCATTGAACAGGATCCTTTCCCGCCCTTCCTTTTGTACCAGTTCTACTTCGGCGCCGAGAAGGTCTATGGTGGAAGGGACGACATACAGATGCGGCAAGGCAGTCTCGACGATGATTTCTTCAAGAGAGACTCTGCCTGCATAGACGTCGTAAAGGCTCATCTGCACATTGTCACGGTTTATGCCGAGCCCGCTGGTCAGGTTGCCCTGAGGGTCTGTGTCGATGACAAGTATGTCCTTTTCAGCAAGAGCGAGAGAGGCTGACAGGTTTACGGTTGTTGTTGTTTTCCCTACCCCGCCTTTTTGATTTGCGACTACAATTGTTTTTCCCATGGAGTAATTATTGTATCATTATTTATGAAATGAAGTTCTTACTTACTGTGAATGCTTCATAAAATCAAGCCATATGGGCAGCGCAGCCTCTGCACCGGTTTCCTTGCGCCCTATGGATTCGTGGTCGTCCCGACCCACCCACACGCCGACAACGAGCTTGTCGTCAAATCCGATAAACCATGCATCGGAGAAATCATTTGTCGTGCCTGTCTTGCCGTAAACCACTTTCTTCAGCTCTCGTGCCCTTACGGCAGTGCCTGATTCGATGACCGCGCGCAGCAGCTCTTTCATCTTGTCGAGGGTATCCTGTGAAAGCACTTCCTCAGAGGAAGGGTGCATTTCCTCAATGGGTATGCCTTCCCTGTTCAATATGCGCTGGTATGTCATGGGTTCGATCCTTCTGCCGGTCGCAAATACTCCATAGGCAGAGGTCAATTCCAGCAGTGTTAAGTCAGAAGCGCCAAGGGCCAGCGGCATATAGGGCTGGATTGTGCTTTTAATCCCGCAGCGCTTTGCCATTTCGATTATTTTGTCAAGACCTATATCGTCTGCGAGGCGCACAGTGGCGGCATTTAAAGAAAGCGCCATAGCTGTTTTCAAAGGAACGGACCCGCGGTACTGGTTATCGTAATTTTTTGGAGACCAGGTGCTGTTAGGTCGCGCACCGGGAAAGGACATAGGCTCGTCAAGGATTTCATCGTCGGTAGACTTTCCGGCTTCAATCGCGGCGGCATAAACAAAGGGTTTGAATGCTGAACCCGGCTGCCGCATTGCGAGCGTGGCCCTGTTGAATTGTGTTTCCCAGAAATCGGTGCCGCCTACAAGCGCCTTGATAGAGCCATCCCCAGGGTCTATCGCAATCAGTGCAGCCTGCATGGCGGGATGTACGCGTTTTTCGATAAGGGCAATGCCGGTCCTGACAGCATCTTCAGCGGCTTTTTGCAAAGTGTAGTCAATAGTCGAATAAATTTTGAGCCCTGAAGTGTACAGTTTATCGCCGTATCGCGCTTCGAGCTGCTGCCTCAGCAGCTCAATAAAGTAGGGCGCCTCGTATTTCCTGTGGTGCGGGGCCGTGGGCAGGGGTTCTTCAATGGCCTTTTGATATTCTTCTGTGGAAATGAAGCCGATTTCGAGCATTTTTCTCAAAACGAGTTGTCTGCGGAAAGATGTTTTTTCAGCGTTTATGAAGGGTGAATATGTTGCCGGCGCACGCTGAAGTCCTGCAAGCATTGCAGCCTCGGCAATAGACAGCTCACTGACAGGTTTGCCGAAATAGGTCTGGGCAGCGGCTTCTATTCCATATGCCCGCGACCCGAAATACGCCTTGTTAAGGTACATGCCCAATATCTCGTCTTTGGTATAACGCTTTTCAATCTGCACCGAGATGATGGCCTCTTTTATTTTCCGGGAAAGGCTCCTTTCAGGCTTGAAGAAGAGCATCTTGGACAGTTGCTGGGTAATGGTGCTGCCGCCTTCGACAATGCTCTGTGCCATTATGTCCCTGTAGAGCGCCCGGAGTATACCGATGAAATCGACGCCGGAGTGGGAGTAAAACCTCTGGTCTTCAATTGAAATGAACGCTTTCTTTACAATAGTGGGGATCTTGTAGGACGGGACAAAGTTTCTTCTTTCCAGATAGAATTCAGCCAGCTCGTGGCCGTCGGCGGAATAGACAAAAGAAGACTCAAGCGGTGTGTAGGTCTCAAGGGACCTTACTTCAGGGAGATCTGAACTGCCCCAGTATACAAAGCCTCCAAATGCACCAACGCCTATTGCAAGAAGGGAAACCAGTATAATCCATTGCCACTTAAAAGCCGCCATACTTTATAATATTATAACATGGCATTGCAGGCTAACCTCACAACAATCTTCTATGTGATATAGTATGCGTATGGCTGAAGAACTGTCGAATGCCCCCCGCAGGCCGGGTGTGTATATTTTCAAAGGGCAAAATGGAAAGGTCCTTTATGTAGGCAAGGCGAAGAACCTGAGAAACCGTTTGAGAAGCTATTTCCGGGAATCAGCCGGCCTCGAACCTCGCAAAGCGGCAATGGTGAGGATGATAAAAGATTTTTCCTATATCGTTACAGATAACGAACTTGAGGCGCTTATACTCGAAGCAAGCCTGATTAAACAACACAAGCCGAACTTCAATATTATCCTCAGGGATGACAAAAACTATCCTTATATCAAACTGACTGTAACCGAAGAATGGCCGAGATTAGAGGTTGTACGGGGCATAAAGCGGGACGGGAATCTTTATTTCGGCCCTTATATACCTGCCCAGGCCATGTGGGAGGCGCTGGCTTTTATCAGAAGGAATTTTACTATCAGGCCTTGCAATTATGCGTTGGATAAGCCGATGCGGCCCTGTATTCAGTACGAGATGAAAAAATGTCCGTCGCCTTGCGCCGGGAAGATCAGCAAAGAGGAATATATGGGCATTGTCGAGGACGTGAAGCTTTTTCTCTCAGGCGAGAAAAAGGGGTTGTTGAAAAATCTGGAGCATAAAATGCAGGTGTATTCCGATCAGATGCGCTATGAAGAGGCTGCTGGGGTAAGGGACAGCATCGGACGGCTCCGGAGGGCCTTTGAATCGCAGAAAGTTATAGCTCAGGAACTCGGAGATATCGATATTATAGGCTTCTGCCGCGAAGGCGACATGGCAGCAATAAACATACTGTTTCTAAGAAAGGGCATTTTAATCGGCGCGAAGGACTTTTACCTTGAAAAAGTGACTGAGGCGAAAGAGCACGAGATAATGGGGAGTGTTGTAGAACTCTTTTATGCCAAAGACATAATTCCGCCTCCCAGCATTTTGGTCAGTGTGCTTCCGGCAGACAGGGACGCTTTGAAGAGCTGGCTCGGAGATAAACGGGAAGGGCGCGTCGATATAGAGATTCCCCGGCGGGGCAAAAAGCGTGACCTGCTTAAAATGGCGGACGAGAATGCAAGACTTCACCTTGACTCCAAAAGCAAAGCCCGTTCCGACGATAGTATGTTGAAACTGCGGGACAAATTACACCTTGCACAGGCGCCCCTGTCCATAGGGGCCTTTGATGTCTCCACAATTCAGGGCAGCGACTCGGTTGGCGCTTTTATCTTCTGGGAGAAAGGGTCATTTAAAAAAGGACTTTTCAGGCATCTCAGGATTAAAGAAACTCAGGGTATCGATGACTATGCCATGATGAAAGAGATAGTCCTGCGGACACTGAAAAACCTTGAGGACAAGGCGCCGGACTTGATCGTGATCGATGGAGGAAAAGGACATCTGGATATTTCGCACAGGGCCATGAAAGAACTCGGTATTGCAAAAGATATTATTGGTGTTGCAAAAAACCCGGACAGGGCCTTTCTCCTGAGCGGCGATATTGTTGACCTTGAAGATAAAGATAAGGCATCATTACTCCTTAAAAAGATAAGGGATGAAGTCCACCGGTTCGCAATCAGTTACCACAGGAAATTAAGGGACAAAAAACTTATGGACTCGCCCCTCACGCGTATTCCGGGCATCGGCAGGAAGCGGAGGCTGGAGCTCCTGAGACATTTCGGCAGCCTGGAGAGGATCAGATACGCTACGACCGACGACATCGTGAACATTAAAGGTTTCAACAGAAAAATTGCCGAACGGCTCAAAGAAGAGATAGGTAACTTATAACTTAATATTTAAGGAGACTTTATGCAAATTTTTATTTCAGGTTCGCTGGCTTATGACCGCATCATGGATTTTCCCGGAAAGTTTTCCGACCATATTCTGCCTGATAAAATTCACATTCTGAATGTCTGTTTTACCGTGAACGGCATGATAGAAAAGTTTGGCGGGACTGCCGGTAATATGGCCTACTCGTTGAGCCTGCTTAATGAGAAGCCGCTTATCCTTGCAACTATCGGCAGGGATTACCGGAGCTACTTCGACTGGCTTAACAAGAACAATATCCCTGTGGAGGGAATAAAGGTCATCGATGAAGAGTTTACTGCAGGTGCGTATATAACAACAGACCGGTCAGACAACCAGATAACGGGTTTTAACCCGGGCGCGATGAAATATCCTTCAGGGTATGATTTTACCGATGCGAAACCGGATGATTCCATCAGCCTGATTGGACCTGGGAATCTCACCGACATGATGGAATATGCCAGGGCCTGTAAAAATAAAAAGATCCGGTATATTTGCGATCCCGGGCAATCGCTTACTGCGTGGGACAAAAGCGCTCTTATTGAGTGGATCACCGGGTCCATGCTGCTGATCTCCAACGACTATGAGCTTGAAATGATAATGAACATGACGAATACGGACAAAAAAGGACTGCTCGAATTGTCAGGTGCTATTATCAGCACTCTTGGAGAAAAAGGCTCACTGATCAGCACTGCCGGAGGCGATATAAGCGTGCCTGCGGCCAGGGTTGCCTCTGTTGTTGATCCGACCGGCGCCGGGGACGCTTACAGGGCAGGGTTGCTCAAGGGCCTTGCCATGGGAAAGGACCTTGCGGCTGCTGCAAAAATAGGCACGGTGGCTGCTGCATATGCTGTTGAGAAATATGGCACGCAGGAGCACGTTTACACTTACGATGAATTTATTGAGCGGTATACTGCCACGTTCGGAGCGTGGGGGGCATGATTAATGAAGATGCGTTGAGGAAATATCTCTTCGGAGAGTTCAGCGGCGCGATTGGAGTGGATATCAGAAGACTCGGATCAGGGGTGCAGGGTTCCGGCTTCCTGGTAGAAGTCAGGACATCCACGGAAGTCAAACCATATGTGGTAAAAGCGCTCTTGTCCGAGGGGCTGGGACACGATTTCCCTTCTGACAGGGCTGCGGTCTTTCTTCTTGACCTCGACGAATATAAAAATCTTCCAAAGCATGTCGCGGCAATAGATGTGCTTGCAGAGCATGAGAACGGTTCTATTCAATCAATCGGCGGAGGCAAAGAATATTATCTGCTGATGGAAAAGGTTGAGGGGACGGATTATTTTATTGACCTGGCTGAATTTGCACGTAAAGACCGTCTGAATGCCGTTGATATCGGTAAGATTAAATCCATGACTGCCTACCTTTCATCTATACATGCGGTAAAAAAGGAAGCCAGGCAGCTTTACTGGAGAAAAATAAGGGACACTATTGGGCATGGAGAATGCCTGATGGGTGTGTTCGACACCTACCCTGATGGAGTTATGAATTATGAGGAGATGGCTGAAATAGAAAAGCTCTGCGTGGATTGGAGGGCAAGACTTAAACCGAAGACTGCCCGTCTTTGTCAGATACATGGCGATTTCCACCCTGGCAATATATGGTTTAAGAAAAAAGACGCG
>Ga0116123_1001110_pt1 | contig 16510 bp, 16 predicted proteins | sample June2015DPH_13_1_3_FD_89727 | JGI IMG/M metagenome (GOLD analysis project Ga0116123, IMG submission 89727) | Peatland microbial communities from SPRUCE experiment site at the Marcell Experimental Forest, Minnesota, USA - June2015DPH_13_100 | ecosystem: Environmental > Terrestrial > Soil >... | reverse complement strand
TGACCGATGACTCCGTCTGACAGCTCGGTGTCGTATCCCGGAACCGGCATTTGAACGGAGGCAGTTCCTGCGGCCAGGCTCTGGTTCACCTCGTGCACGTTCTTAGGCACGACCGTTCTGACGCGCCCCCTGTCTGGCGCCCACACGCGGTCACCGTCAAATCCGACAGCAAGCGGGAACCCCCGCTCGAGTCGGCTGCTCAGCATCCTGTTGAAGAGAAACGATTGAAACGCGTGCACGAAAAGTTTCTGCAGATTCGTGGAGAGCACGCCAAGGGCGCCATCGAAGTCATTGGGATACTTCGCCAGGTGGTTAAGCATCGCACGCTCATAGCGCAACCGCACAGGCATGCGCTTGAGCGCCTCTTTGAAGTCATACGTTTCCGCAACCGATTGCCGCACTGCTTTGACGTCGTCAGGCTCATCGGGGAACGGTTTTCCGATGTACGTCATTACCGCGCGCTCGAGGTCCCCATCAACAAGCGCACGCCCTACGACGTGATTAACGGGGCGGATTGTTCCAAAGCGCTGAATGCCAAAGAAGTTAGGAAGCCCGTGAGCATTGCGCGTTTCCTCGACGACGCCCCCCACCGCGCTTGTGACGTCATTTTGAGGCCCCTCGACGGCTCTGACCGTAATAGCAAAATCATTACCGTCGAGGTCGCCCAAGGAGACCGGCCTATCTGATCTCCCTATGGGCTCGGCGACGACGGTTCCAAAGCTGACCGGCTCGGCAAGCTGAATCGAATCGATGCTCATACGCTGCGTAGTCACCGCACGCTTATCCTTCGTTCCTGCCCAGCTAATCCTTCTTTGGCTTATCTGCAAGCGGCGCGACAGATCACGTGCCATGTGGTGCGTCTCCGTGTCCGTCTTGGTCACTTTGATTAACTGGTAGCGTCCCTCCGAAGTGAAGCGATCTGCGTAGACCTCGTTGACCACAAAGTCCTCAACGCGCTGACGGATTCGCCCGCCGATGCCGCCAGAGGCCGTCAAGTACACCATCATTCCCACAGTCACGTCGCTTTCTGGAACTGTGTTGGCATCGGTCATCGTCGTTGCCCGCTAGAGCAGTTTAAGGTCGCTGGTCACTTTATCTAGCTCCGACTCCTTGGCAGGGCCGATACCGAGGGCGGTAACGGTTCCGGGCGGCACCTCCGTGAGCCCGGCATCGACAACGAGGGCCGTGATGAAGCCGCGCCCCTCAGCTATCGACTTAAGCTCATAAATGTCCCTGAGCGTCGCAACTTTGAGCGCGACCTTTTTCTGCCCCTCACTAAACCAGCGACGCTTTGTGGCCGGATCCGAGCGCTCATAAGCGGAGACGGCAGCGTGCGCGAGCTGAACCGCCGTTTTTCCCGTGGACAACCGGAGGTCTGATCGGATAATGAGGCACTGTTTGTACTCCACGCGTGCTCCCCTCACACGATCGATTCGCCTGTGCGTTCTGACACGAGAGGCTAAGACTGGTTTATTATATAAATAGTAAACTCGTACCCGCTTACGACCATGGAATACGATGTCGTCGTGGTCGGCGCAGGTCCCACAGGCTCAATGGCTGCAAAGTACGCGGCAAAAGCTGGCGCACGCGTGCTCATGATCGAAGAACACGCGGCCATCGGCCAACCGGTACAGTGTGCGGGCCTTATCAGCACGCGCGCGTTTGAAGGATGCGAAGTGCCCGAAACGCTCAGCAGGCACGCCATCCGCGGCGCCAATATCCACGCCCCCGACGGGCGTATCCTAACGGTCGACGGCAAACGTACGATGGCCTACGTTATCGACCGAGGTGAGCTTGATCAAGCGATGGCCTTAGAGGCGCTCAAATCGGGGGTTGCCTCGCTTGTCAAAACGCGATTTAGCGGGTTGCGACGTCAGGGAAGCGACGTTATCATCGCGGCACTAAGCCAGGGCGAACCGATCGAAATACGGACTCGCGTGGTGATCGGAGCCGACGGACTACAAAGCGCCGTGGGGAGGCTTGCAGGCCTAGAGCGAGTGCAAACGGTGCTCACGTGTGCGCAAGCAGAAGTCTACGCCGACGTCGCGCACCCCGATTTCGTTGACCTGTACCTGGGACAGGACGTAGCGCCGGGCTTTTTTGCCTGGGTAATACCGACGCGATCGGGCACAGTAAGAATCGGACTCTGCTCGACTCAACGGTCACTCGACCGACTCGGCCCGCTGATCGAACGGCTTTCGCCGCGCTACGCGACCTCGCTCCTACACTTCTCCGCAGGAGGCATACCGATTGGACCGCCGCCATGTACGGCCGCTGCCGGCACCTTGATCGTTGGAGACGCCGCCGGCCACGTCAAGCCAACAAGCGGCGGGGGGATATATCCCGGGACGCTATGCGCCAAAATAGCAGGGACCGTCGCCGCTGAGGCAGCGGCACAGGAGAACGCGTCCAAGGACGCTCTGATGGCGTACGACACGCGGTGGCGGTCCGAGATAGGCCGCGAACTCGAGACGGGGTTGCGCATCCGTGAGGGATTTAACAAACTCAGCGACGATGATCTCAACTACATCATAAGGGCTCTTGACGACGAACACACGTTGGACATCATATCGAAGTACGGTGATATGGACCGTCCGTCCATCGTTCTTCGCAAGTTGTTGTTGAGTACAAAGGCGCCTCGCTTGCTGAAGCTCATCAGGCCAATGATCAAGTTGGGGATTGTGAAACGCGGCTCATAGAGGCGATATTAAAGAGGGAAGGGCTACGCGTGCGTTGGACGACGGGTCGCGCTTTATCTGGCAACGCTATTTAACGGTTGGTCAAAAGCATTATTTGATAGTAAAAGAAAGGGGAGCATAATGGATGCACAAGTTGACGTACAAGCAAATCGCCCGGAATTCTCTATAAATCTGACGCGCGTCGGCGTAACGAACGTCAAAAAACTGATTAAAGTTACGCGGCGTGACAAACGCCCGGTAATCTTGGTCTCTGAATTTGACTTGTTTGTTGATCTGCCCTCGGATCGCAAAGGCGCCAACCTCAGCAGAAACTTTGAGGTGATGGACGAAGCGTTAGAAGACGCACTGAACGCGCCAGTCTACGAAATAGAGCAGTTTTGCGGGGACGTAGCCGAAAAGCTGCTCGACCGACACGAGTATGCATCACGCGCAGAAGTGCGCATGCGAAGCGAATACATGGTAAAACGCGAAACCCCCAGCACGGGCATCACGACCCAAGAGATTACCAACATCTTCGCAGAGACGACAACGTATCGCACCAACGACAAGCAACACCGCACGCGGCGGATGATCGGGGCTGAGGTCGTCGGAATGACCGCGTGTCCCTGCGCCCAAGAGCACATAAGAGAGCAAGCCGAGATGCGCCTGAAGGAGCTCAACGTCGCGCCCGCAGACATTGAGGCGTTTCTTCGAGATATCCCACTTGCAACCCACAACCAACGAGGGCGCGGAACCATCGCCATAGAGGTCGGCACTGGCTACGAAGTGCCGCTCGACACGATCATCGAGATCGTCGAAGAATCGATGAGCTCGAAGATTTACGAGCTGCTGAAGCGAACCGACGAAGCTGTCGTCGTTGAAACCGCACACAAGAACCCCAAATTTGTGGAGGACTGCGTGCGAGTCATGGCGCACAAAGTAGTCGAAGCGTTTCCCTATTTGCCTGATGACTCCATTGTCACCATAAAGCAGCTCAACGAGGAGAGCATTCACCGCCATAACGCCTTCGCAGAGCGCGTCGCGTCGCTCGAGGAGCTTCGCCAAGAGCTAGCCCTCGAGCAGGAAGTCGAAGCAAAAGCCTTTTGTGAGACTTAACCCGCTAGAGGGGCTTTGATTGGAACCCCCTGACCTTCTTGCTGAAATCGCCACAGCCAACAAACGAATACGCGAGGCTGGTCGCGAGCGACTTGAGCTTGTCGAGCGCTTCAACCGCGAGATCCGAGAGCTTGTGCGCGACTTCGAAGGCACCCCAGACACGTTTCGGGTGTTTCTCGATCTGACGCGGCGCCTTCAACGAATAACGCGGCGGGTCGAAAAAGCACATGCAGATCAATCACTCGATTACACCGACCAGTTTGAAAAGGCGCTCACCGTGCTCAAGAAACGCCGTTTTGAAACCGCCATTAAGGAGCTTGATCGAATTCCAGTTTTGGGCCTTCTCACAGAGCAGCGTCAGCTATTTGAGGATTATAAGAAGGGCTATTCGGCCCTGCGCACTCGCTGCGAAAGCGTGGAAGCAGAAATCCGCGAGAAGGGCGCGTACTACGAATCTTTGCAAGACGTGGACGTCACCTCGTTTGACGAGCTAACCGCTTTAAAGGAGCAAATTGCGGCGTATAACGACGGCGTCGGCACATTCTTAGAGACGTTCGTTAAGCAAGCCCCCATCTTTGACGTCCTCAGAATAAGTCTCGACGCGAGTTACCATCCAGAGCTCGGATTCCCACCGTCGCCGAGCCACGAAAACGCTGAAAAACTCCTCTCTTTTGTGCAGAGCGAGGATCTCACCTCACTCCCCCTCTACCGCTTTCTCGAATATGCCAAATACTCGGACAGCAAGCTCTCGCACTACGTGGGGGATACTACAAGCTTCAGGCAGGTCCTAGAGTCAAACGTCGTGTGGCTTGAATCGCTAGATGATATCAAACGCCGATGGGCGCTGAAGCTCTCTCTCAAAGAGCCGGGCGTATCTCTTGCCGTGAAGATCCGGAGACTGATCGCTTTTTTGTCGAAGTTAAACGCCCCAACTGGTCTACTTACCTTTTTGCGCGAAACTCAGAAGCTCGTGACTAGTGGGCGGTATGAAAGAATACGTGCCATGAGCTCGGTAAATCGAGACCACCTAGAAAAGATCCAGCAGGGTGCGCACGTTGACGATCTAAGAGCATTGGAAGATGAGCGCGCACGCTTAATGCAACAGCTAAAGGACCTGCAAGAACCGCGAGCCGTGGAAATTGAGCTTGCGTGATAGAGCACCTGGTGCGATCAGCAAGGGATTGCGGACAATGCGGGTCGCTCCAGAGCCGCAGCCGCTAAACGCGATTCCCCCGCCAAGCAACTTTCTTATAGTTTCGATTGCTACCTCCGTAAAGGTTAGAAATGAAAACAGCTTGCGACGGCGAAACATTTTCTAGTGAATTTCTTACAACCGCACGTGAACTTGGTGCGACCGCCGCCCAGGTATTTGATGCTGCGAGCATAGTGGTTGACGACCGCGTGCGCCTCAAATGCAGCGTTCCTGTCTGCAGGAATTACAACGTCTGCTTGATGTGCCCCCCTAACGTTATGCCGCTCGATGAATTCAGGAACGTCCTCGCGCGATTTCAAAAGGCGCTGATTGTACAGATTGCGTACGAGGTGCCTAACTGGATGCTCGAACGGATCCACGCAGCTAAAGATCTTGCCACCCTTTACAATGATGAAGCGTATCTCAAAGGGTGGGATCAGACGTATTTGGTAGCTAAAAATACGCTTGATACGATCGCCGCTCGTCTTGAAGCTGACGCATTTAAAAAAGGCCTCAAGTTCGCTACGGCGTTTTCCGCAGGAAAATGCACGCTTTGCGAAGCGTGCGCCGGTGTAGGCAATCGTTGCCGCAACCCGTACAAAGCACGACCGTCTATGGAGGCGATGGGCATTGATGTGGGAGAGACAGCACGCAACGCTGGTCTGCCCTTTGACGAGTCGGCCTCGGATCGAATCGTGTTGAATGCACTCGTCCTGCTTTGCTAGCCGTGACGCCCACACAAAGTGATGGATGGTAACAGAATTGCTTGAACCGCTCGAAACGCTCATTATTAGTGAAGCAACCTGGAACGACTTTGATGCCATACTGCGTGTGCTCAGCATCGTCAATCACGAATTTGTGCCGCCGCTCACCGAAGGCGAAAACCTGCGCGTTAAAGTATCACGCATTTTGAACGACAGGCGGCGGGGCTGGATCAAAGCAGTCGATGGCGGACGCATTGTCGGCGTCGTCGCTGTCATCTACCACTATAGGCGACCTCAGCTCGGACTTATCGAGACGCTCGCCGTTCTCCCTGAGCTTAGACGGCTCGGCATCGGCAAGAAACTCGTTCAATACGCCATGTCGAAGCTCTTTCAAAACGGGATGGAAGCAACGCTCATAACCACATGGGAGACCAACATTGCAGCCTTGACTATGTACCAAGAATTAGGATTCAAGATGATCCTGCGAAAAAAAGTAGACGGCGCCTACTTCAAGCTTTTTTTCACGCGCAGTTTTGAAGAACGGGCTCCTTCGCGCAATGGTTTCTCGCGATTTTGGAGCCGACGGTAACAACGAAAACAGATTAACCGTTTTGTTCTGCGACACCTCGCCCCAACAAATCGTACGCTACTCTGAAGAGCCATATCGTACTTCACTGTGTGCTAAAGCGCGTGCGTTCATCGCTGAACCTTTTTCAAAGTGTGTCTTCGCCCTTTTCGCGTTCGAATCCTTACGACTTCTTCTATGGGCAGCGTGAATCTTGCCATCCCCTATTTCGCCGGTTCGCGCAGCTGGGTCAGCTTAAGTCCGTGCCTTCTGTCAACCGAATGCAGGAAGCTCGACACGCTACGTGGCGCACAAACACCGTTCTCTTTGGCGCTCAAATATGCCTGCCAGAAGCGGTCACAAATCAAACGAAACAACGGAGACAACAAAGGACTCACAAATATGGCGACCAACATGGAGCAGGGCCCGCCAGCGAAAAGAGCGCGTTTTGAGGTAGGGCCTTTCGGCGAAGCCCGGCTCCTGCTGCATCGACACATTAAACCGTGCACCGATCATATTTAACGATTTCGTTTCTGTTTTATCCTTCTTTTTAAAATCTGGACTCGAAACAAAGGTATTTTCTTGTGCCACGATAGATGTTTTGGTAAACGCACGACGTTCTGCCTATATCCACGGGTAAATCACGGAGCTTCGGGCTATCCACAGAAGTGAATTCCGAAAAAAAAGCCTTCTCCTGCTATAAATAGTTTCTAGCTGCATTTCGACTGCCGTTATCAAGCCACGTGGCGAGCTATGCGAACAAAGAGCTTCACAGAGACCGTTTGACAAAGATCGGCCACAACTACTACCTGTTCAAAAAAAAAGCTTGAAAATTTGTTATTTGTTCCATCGAGGTGCGCAAGTCAATTCTTCTTGGACGAGGGCTCGCGCGCGTTGCACCGGAAACAATGCAACCTGTTGAGTGGAAAATCTTGTTCGCGGTCGATATGCTCAAGTATGAAGCGTTCATACTGTGGTGTGACTGAACCAAAGCGAAGGCCGCATGTGGCCCTGCGCGGTCATAGGTGGTGATTTCCATGCCTTTACACAAAGTTACGATTGCCATTTCAGACGAACTGCTGGCCGCTGCTGACAAGGAGGCGAGCTCTGAAAACAGTAGCCGCAGCAAGATCGTCGCCGCAGCGTTAGAAGCATATTTAGGCGGAGCGCGCGAGAGCGAAGGCACTGCAGACGAAGACTTAGGAATGCTGATGGTGCCGCGTGAAACGGTGACGCGCCTCGAAGCCGAGCTTGAAAAACGGGAGCGAGAGCTGCGCCATAAAGAGGAGCTCCTCTATATGAAAACGGATATGATAGAGCGACTGACGGCGCAGTACGAGAGCTTCAAACAGGCGCGAGAAGACGAGATTAAGCGGTATGAGACCATCGCGGGGTTCTATGGCAGTGAGTCGAGCAAGATCATTAACCGACTGGCGGACGTGAGTGAGACGCTTACGCGCTTGCTGCCTTCTGCTGTGTCAACTCCCCCCCCACACCCCAGTGGCGAGGTGGGAGCTGAAGAGGTGCAGGCGCCCTTGCCGGAGCCGGAGGACGAGCCGCCTAAGCGGCCATTGAGGGAGCGACTGTTTCGACGGAAGCCTAAGACAGAAGAGGTAAGAAGACTGTAATAAGCTTAAAAAAGTAGCCGCAACAAAAAATGACCCCGCTAGTTAGAGCAACTTACGTATACTGAATAAGAGCCTCGGATCCAATCTGAGCAGGCGTTTTAAGGCCCCTTTAGGGTTCAGCTCTTCGGCTGTTATCCCTGCGAATGCGTGAAAGATCCGGGATATTTCATCATCTGAGAGATTCACAATGAACTCTTTGACTCTGTACGTGCGCTTGCGTGCTTTGCCAAACGAACGGTTCCACTCAGTTTCGTATTCTCGAAGCACCCTAACTGATGCATCGTTTTCGCGCACCGCTTTGTTCGCAACCTGGCCGGCGATTGTTCCGCTCTGGAGCGCCGCCATAATGCCCCCACCAGTTATCGGCTCAGTGTGATGCGCTGCGTCACCAACGAGCATCAGCCCGTTGCTCACTGTGTGTGGAAGCGCGTCGCTCACGGGACAAGCTCCCATCACCAGTTCGACCGGTTTGCCGCCGGGAAAGCGCTGCGCGACAAACTCGTCGAGGTACGCCAATGGGCGCTTGCCCCTTAACTTGCTTCCAAGTACCCCGAGTCCGATGTTGGCCGCGCCGTCTCCTTTTGGAAATGCCCAAGCATAGCCGCTCGGCGCCGCGGAGCCAAAGTAGAAATCGAGCGTGTTGTCCGTTAGTTCGACGTTTTGCATGTGATACTGGACGCAGCTCTCAATGTCCCTTAGCTTGAGCGTGGTGTTTATGCCCGCCCACCGGCCCACCTGAGATTCGACGCCGTCGGCACCTATCACGACCCTAGCACGCACATCAAACTCCTCACCAAGGCGGCTAAGTTTGACGCCTCTTACCGCGCCGTCTTCTAGAATCAGCCCAGTTGCACGGGTGCGCACCATAACGTGCGCTCCGGAACGAGCAGCATCCTTAGCCAGCTGTCGATCGAAGAGCTTGCGCTCTAGAATGATGCCAAGCGGTTCTTCCTTCCCGAGCATCTCGCCCGAGACTTCGACTATCGTACCATCAGGAGCGGTCGCCCTTACTCCCTTGACCTCGCTTGCCACCCACTTCCTGTCAGGTTTTACGTATTTTTCGAATGACGTGTGAAAGACGAGCGGAGTTTCAACAAGAGGCACGGCCTCTGCACATCTTACCGGCGCTCCTATCTCTGGCCGTTTCTCTATGAGCAGAACGTCGCTCTCTGCAGCTGCGTTCTGCGCTGCAACTGAGCCTGCTGGGCCTGCCCCGACCACTATGACATCAAAGTCTTCTTTCATTTGCTTCACTCACGTCTCTTGCCAGCAACACACAGCTTGATGTACCGATACGGTGTCCCCAGTATCTCCAGCGGCTGGCACCATCACGGCAACTATCTGCTAGATTGAACAGGGCAGCAACGAGCGTTCGTCAGCATTCATGAGCCAGATTTGCGACACTAATCACTCGGCGACTCAGCGCAGATGCAAAAAAGGAGTCTCGAGGTCCTGTGGGCTTAGATGTACCCTTTTCTTCTCAACCAGTCAGCTTGTGGCGGAAGATATCGCCAGACGACATCCGCCTTTTCATCTTGAATGCTCCAGGGCCGAATGATAATGACGTCGCCCACACGGAGCCACACTCTCCTTTTCATCTTGCCTGGAATTCGCCCCATGCGGGTTTTTCCATCCTGAGAACGAACCGTGATTCGGCTGCCGCCGAGCATCTTTTCGACCGTTCCAAAGATTTCATTTTGATGTTTTCTGGGCAATCTCACCTTGCTTGGTTGTTCTTCAATCAGCTCAACACCTCATTTGATATTTCATTTTCATGGTCTCTCCTTTAGTCAGGTAGGCGTGGGCCCTTATATATTGCGCGTCTGCCTAAACTCCCTCATTCGACATTTTGTCCCCCTTACCAAGAAAAGAGCATGAGCTCACAATAGGAGACGTGTGACCTTGACTGATAAACGGCAGCATAGCGCGCGATCTAGTTAGCATGAGAACTGTTAAGTTGGAAGTAACTCCTTCTACGATAAACGCAAGGCTGACGTCGGTGGATCTAATTGAGCAGTGAACCGAATCGATTGCAGGTATTCTTCACGGTTCTGTTAGGATACTGCGTGGCACGCCCTTACAAGCGCTACGTAGAGAGCTTCGATCTAGCAGGCAATGAGGTGGTGCTGGATTACGGGTCTGGCTCGGGTCGGATATCGCGGCATATAGCCGAACTCCTGTTGTCAGGTAAAGGTCACTTGACGTGCGTCGATGTTTCTAAAGTATGGATGGAGACCATACAAAAAAGGCTGAAAAAGTACCCCAATGTGGACTATAAGCTTGGTGACATTGCTGCACTTGACATAGCAGATAATGCCTATGACATTGTTGTCGTGCACTTCGTGTTGCACCACGTAGAGAAGGACGAGCGGCAAGAAAAAGTAGATATACTGGCGCGAAAGTTAAAGCCGCACGGCAGACTGTTCATTCGCGAGCCGACTCGAGAACAGCACGGCACGCCTGCTGTTGAAATCCGCGCCGTGATGTCTACGGCAGGGCTGCATGAGCGCGAGAGCAGAATGAGCAGATCGTTGATAATGGGCGAAGTCTTTGACGGAGTGTTCTATAAGCCCCCTGTGTGACGCAACCTCTCGCGCTTAGTGGCTTAGCGTCGTTTCGAAGAGACGATTCTTTTTCGGGAACGCGCCTAGGACTACGTATTGGTATCGCTTCCTTCAGCCGCGTGAGGTGCTTGCCGACACAGCATACCCAAGAATTCTGGGGCCCGTATACAAGAGAACGCAGTCGCAATGTACTAGTACAAGACGTAATGAACACGGTAATCGCAACTGAACAACCGCGACAAACAATCAGGGTTAGAGAGATGCAACATCCCGCTTTGAAATGCGCACTTTGTTACGACGATTAGATCGTGCATGTTAGCTTTAAGCCTCAATATCCTAGAGACGCTCAGTAATTTCGTCATTTCCGTTATTGAACAACTCGGTTACGCCGGCGTATTTGTTGCCATGGGGTTAGAGAGCGCGTGCATCCCGCTGCCAAGTGAGGTGATTATGCCCTTCGCCGGGTATGTCGTCTGGAAAGGGGAACTCACCCTGATCGGCGTTACGCTTGTGGGTACGGCCGGCTGCCTCGCCGGCTCGCTCGTCGCCTACTTCGTTGGGGCACACGGAGGTCTGCCCCTCCTCGAGCGGTATGGCAAATACGTGCTAATACGTAAGAGCGAACTTGGTCGAGCGCACACATGGTTTGAAAGATATGGAGAAATCGCTGTTTTTATCAGCAGGGTGTTGCCGATCGTGCGAACGTTCATCTCCCTTCCAGCCGGCGTCGCCCGGATGGACGTGAAGAAGTTCTCTCTCTACACGGTGCTGGGATCGCTTCCTTGGTGTTTTGGGCTTGCTTATGTTGGCGTTCTTCTAGGCCCCCACTGGTCTGATCTTGAGGCGCTCTTTAGATATCTTGATATAGTCGTCATAGCGGGGATAATCGGCCTTTTCGGTTACCTGATCTATCACAGAAAACGGATTGTAAACCGAATGCACTCGTGATGGTTTCGACTAATCAGCGTCGCCGCAAAATCGTAGACCAAGAAATAAGAGGGTTACGATGGGGAGCCTCAAAGATGGGCAAGGCCCGCGTCCGGGGGGGCGTAATCGGCCTCACATAACATCTTCACACGCTGCGAGGACGAGTGCTCAACCTACTAATTATTGCGCCGACTGATTATTCGAACGCTTAGGGGGCGCGTCTGGCTGCCTCACTTGGCATAATCGTTTGCGATGTCGCAATCAACAGGAAGTTAATGATATCAACTGTGCGTCACATCGACCATTAACAGCAGCCGCTTCACACGGCCAGCATCTACGTCTCCGCCTTCCAATCGTGGACAAACGATTTAAGCACAGCCAATGTTAGTCGTAAGGAGATACGATCGCCGATGCAAGAACTTAGCGAAAAAAGGGACGATATTGAAGAAGCCCTCAGCACAGCACGCGAGCGCGGGGCCCAGTTCGCTGATATCCGTCTAGAGAGCTCTGATGGCACTTCAATCTCCGCGAAAGACGGGATAACGAAGATAAACAGCTCAAATGAACTTGGGGCTGGAATACGGGCTTTTTTGGAGGGGGCGTGGGGGTTTGCCTACACGACACAAGTCGATCGCCGCGGCATGACCGATTGCGCTCAACGCGCGGTCAGTCTTGCCAAAGCCGTGTATGAGCGTGCTGAGAAGTTTTCGATTGAGGTGCCAGCGTTTGAAGACACCGTCAAGACGACCGTACAGCGCCTGCCGACGCAAGTCCCAATCGCCGACAAACTCGGCTACGTTCTGCAGCAAGAGCGAGAAGCAAAACAAACGGATAAGCGCGTCAGCAGCACAGAGATCGGATACGGCGACATCGTTCTGCATAAAATAATCGCAAATTCCGAAGGAACGTATGTCGACGAGACTGTCGTGCGGTCGATTGCTCGCGCAATGGTCTTTGCTAAAGAAGGTGCATTGCGGCAGTCAGGCTATAAGGCCAAAGGTGATTCAAGGGGGTTCGAGCTGTTCCTAGACGGCGCGGACATCGGCCGAACTGCTGCAACACAAGCAGTCTCGCTGCTCGACGCGAAACCGGCACCCTCTGGGCAGTTTGATGCCGTGCTTGACCCGTCGCTCTCAGGGGTTTTCGCGCACGAGGCGTTCGGACACGCAGCCGAAGCTGACGCGATCATTTCAGGCACGTCTATCTTGGCAGGGAAGCTAACCCAGAAGATTGGCTCTGATGCAGTGACGATCATTGACGACCCGAGCTTGCGGAGCTATGGTTACATGGCCTACGACGATGAGGGTATCCAGACGCGCCGAAAGGTGCTTTTGGAGCGCGGGATTTTGCAGACCTACCTCACCGACGTTGAAACCGGGTCGCGCCTCGGCTTGGGGTCAAACGGAAGCGCACGCGCCCAGCGGTACGACGCTCCGCCCATCGTGCGGATGAGTAACACCTTCTTTGAACCTGGGGATTACGCGTTTGACGAGCTGCTCGAGGGGTTCAGCGGCATATACTTCATCGGCTGGCAGTATGGCTACACGACCCCTACAACAGGGATGTTCACCTTCAAAAGCAGAGAGGCGTACGCGGTCGAACGCGGAGAACTGCGCGATCACTTGAGGGACGCGGCGCTGAGCGCGATGACGCTCGAGGTCCTTCACAACATCAACGCCATAGCGCGTACCTTGTCCTTCGACCCTGGAACGTGCGGCAAAGGCGGACAGATGACGCCAAACACCACAGGAGGCGCCTACATGCGTGTGAGTGACGTCGTTGTGGGGGGGATGTAAGTGACGACTCACACCGAGCGAGAGGCTACGCTCCTTGAGGTGTGCACGCGGGCATTGGCGCTCGTAGACACGTCCATCTACCAAGGAGAGGCGTTCGCCACTCACTCGAACTCTGTCAGCGCAGAGCTCGAGAAGGGTAAGATCAAATCAAGCCAAAGCGGCTTTGAGAGTGGCATCGGGATTCGAATCTTCAAGGATGGCAGCATGGGGTACGCGCACGCATCTCTCGAACGGGTCGAGTTCGCTGTCGACCAGGCGATCGCAGCGGCACGCGCCGGAAGTCCTGATAGAGATTTCAAATCGCTTCCGCCCGCCGAGCGCTATCCCGTCGTCTCCGGTACCTGGGATAACACGATCGCGTCACTCGACGTCTCAACGGTCGCGCAGCTTGCGATTGACGTCGCCGACGCATCGCGTATTGACGAGCGCATTGATATCATCAATTCAGGCGCGTTAGTCGGGTGGTGGAGCGGCGCGATCGCAAACACGTTCGGCGTTTCGGGAACGGACAGTGGAACGCAGGCAGCGCTCGACATCGACGTGATTGCGCACAAGGGGGAGGCCAGCGGAAACGGCTTCGAGTACGCTGCTTCGCGGCGTTTCGATTTCGATGTTGATTCGGTCGGAATTGCAGCGGGAGAGATGGCGCTGCGTAGTGTGAACCCACAGCCGATTGCATCAGGCAAGATGCCTGTCGTGCTTGATCCCCTTGCTGTTGGATCCATCATTGCAGCTGCGGTCACCGTGAGCGCTGAAGACGCGCAACGGGATCGGTCGTTTCTAACAGGGAAAATAGGCGAGCACATCGCCGTAAGCGAGTTCACGATCGTGGATGACGGACTCCTTAGCGGCGGCTTAGAGACAAGCCCCTTTGACGCTGAAGGAGTCCCCTCACAGCGAACCCCTCTCGTCGAAAGAGGTGTCTTGCGATCGTACCTCTACGACAGCTACACGGCAAACAAAGAGGGGACAACGAGCACGGGCAACGCCTCTCGCGGGGACTTTCGGCAGCCGCCTTCGATATCGCCCACAAACCTCGTAATCGCAAGCGGAGCTGAGGCGAACGTAATCGAGGACGTGCGACACGGCATTTATATTAGGGCCACCGGCGATCGGCCTAACACGAGCACCGGAGAGTTTTCCGGAATGGTCTACGCCGGCTACGCCATCGAAGACGGCGAACTCGAACACGCACTACAGCAAACCAACATCGGAATCGACGTTCTCGACTTGCTTCAGCAGATCGATGGCATAAGTAGCGAGGTCAAGACGTACTTCAGCTTGACGACGCCAACCGTGCGAATAAGAGATGTCAGCGTCGCAAGCAGCGGCTGAGGGGCAACGCAAGCAGTAAATAGAGGAAGAAATACATCCTGCTTACTCGGGAGAGAGGCGAGAAATGGTGGCTTTTTTGCGAGACTTGGAAAAAACAGCGCGTCAGAACGACAGCTGGCTCTGCGTGGGACTCGACCCTGATGGCACGGTGGATGATGTTTTCGATTTCAACCAGCGTATCATCAGCGCTACGCTCGATTTAGTCTGCTGTTTCAAGGTTAATACGGCGTTCTACGAAGCGCGCGGCCCTTCGGGGTTGGACGCGCTGATCAAGACGGTGGAATATATCAAAGAGTTCGTGCGCGTGCCGGTCATCGTAGATGCGAAGAGGGCCGACGTGGCACACTCATCGAAAGCGCATGCAAAGTACGTGTATGAGATCGTCGGTGGTGACGCCGTGACGGTTAGTCCCTATATGGGACTCGACGCGATAGAGCCCTTCATCGAGCGGCGAAACAAGGGCGTTTTTATCCTCTGCAAAACGTCAAACGCCGGGGCAGCAGAGATACAAAATCTATCGTGCGCCGAACCGCTCTTCCAGGTCGTGGCGAGAAAAGCTTTAGAGTGGAACTTACACGGCAATCTCGGCATTGTCGCGGGCGCTACCCAAGGCAGCGAACTGAAAACGGTGCGCGGCATCGTTGGCGAAGGTATTCCGCTCCTAATTCCAGGGGTAGGATCACAGGGCGGCAATCTTCAAGCGGCAGTCACGTCGGGGATGAACTCGCAAGGGCGCATGGGCATCATCGCTGTCTCGAGAGACGTCATTTTCGCGCCATCGCCCCACAAGATGGCAACTGCATTCCGCAATGAGATCAACGCGTTTCGGGGGGATATCGAGACCCCTACCGCCTAACTGACGCTGCGGACACTCACTTGAGCCAGGAGCGTGCTGACGTTTTCTGGCGTTATGGAGACATCCTGGATGAGGGTTGCTGCCGTCCCGGTTGCTGCCGCCCGCTTTGCCGCCTCCTTGTAGCTCTCTCCTAAGACCAACGCCTGTACAAACCCAGCAACTGCTGAGTCTCCCGCACCGATGGTGTTCGTGACCGTCACTCGGGGCGGACGCGCTATCCAGCGTTCATCTTCAGTTACGAGAAGCACGCCTCTGGCGCCCATGGAGACAAGCACCACGTCAATACCTCGCTCGTGCACTTGAACAGCAGCATCAACGATTGAACCGATGCTGTTGAGCTGCGTAGCCATCAGTCGTTCAAGCTCGTGCACGTTGGGTTTGATGATGTGAGGTTTTGCCCTCAACCCGGCCTTGAGGGGCTCGTCATCAGAATCGAGGACAACGGTAGCTCCTTTGGCTTTTGCGATTTCTACGATTTTCTGATAAATGATCGGGTTGACCCCCAAAGGAACACTTCCACTGATGATCACATAGTTGGCATCCTTGAGACGTTTTATCGTGTCGATCATCTCCATGAGCTCGAAGGACTGAATAAAGGGGCCGCGCAAGTTGAACGAGATCTGCCGATTTTTTGCTGTCTCGTGAATGTAAACGTTAATTCGGGTCTCAGCAGAGATCCTCACAAACTCGCAGTTGACGCCGAGGTTAAAAAGGCATCCTTCGAGCTCCCGGCCAGTGTACCCGCCAGCAAACCCGATCGCTTTGTTCTCCACGCCAAGCCGGGTGAGCGCTTTCGAGACGTCGATGCCTTTGCCGCCTGCATATCGCTCATCGCCGTCCACTCGGTTAGGGTTGTGATACTCGATGGACTCAACGGAGAGGATGCGGTCAAGGGCAGGATTTAGCGTAATGGTGTATATCATAGCTCCTCTGTCCGCGTTCACCAGAATCGCGCAGGCGATGTCGCGGTATCCGCGGGAACGAACGACCGCAGATTCACGGCATGGTGTACTCTTTCACTTTAAACTCTTTTCTTCCCGTGTAGATCTCCAGTGCCTCCTCCACGCCTGCGCCGTTTACGACGATCGCTGAAATCGCATTGCACATTTGAATGGCTTCCTTGAGCCGCTTTTGGTGGATGTTCCGGCC
>Ga0116123_1001102_pt1 | contig 16557 bp, 9 predicted proteins | sample June2015DPH_13_1_3_FD_89727 | JGI IMG/M metagenome (GOLD analysis project Ga0116123, IMG submission 89727) | Peatland microbial communities from SPRUCE experiment site at the Marcell Experimental Forest, Minnesota, USA - June2015DPH_13_100 | ecosystem: Environmental > Terrestrial > Soil >... | reverse complement strand
CCCAGAAGTCCGGAAAGGACTTGGCCACGCAGCCGGGGTCGTAGATGACCACCCCCGGGATCTTCAAGCCGGCCACTGCAAAGCTCATGGCCAGGCGGTGGTCCTGATGCGGGTCGATGGCGGCGCCGTGGGGCCTGCCCCCCGGGATAATCAGGCCGTCGGCGGTTTCCCGGGCCGCGATCCCCATTTTGTTGAGCTCCGCGGCCACGGTGGCCAGGCGATCCGATTCCTTGTGGCGCAGGTGGGGTACCCCGGTGATGACCGTCTCCCCCCGGGCGAAGGCGGCCACCACCGCCAGGGTGGGCACCAGGTCCGGCATGGCGGCCAGGTTCACATTGATGCCCCTGAGCGGTAGGCCCCGCACCATCAGGCCGGCTTCAGTGTCTGCCACGACGCAGCCCATCCGTGCCAGGACTTTCGGGAAGGAGGCGTCGCCCTGGCAGGACTCCGGACCCAGGTTGGCGATGGTCACCCGGCCGCCGGTGACCGCGGCCGCGGCCCAGAAGTACGAGGCGCTGGAGGCGTCGGCCTCGATGGCATAATCCCGGGGCTGGTAGGTCTGCCCCCCCGGCACCCTGAAATAGGAGTAGCCCTGGCGATAATAAGAGACGCCGAAGGCCCCCATGACCTCCAGGGTCAGATCCACATAAGGGCGGGAGACCAGCTCCGCGGTAATCTCGATTTCCACCCCCGCCGGGGCCAGGGGACTGATGAAGAGCAGGGCCGAGAGGTATTGGCTGCTGACCGCTCCGGAAAGCACGGCCCGGCCGCCCTGGAGGCCGCCCTGGACCACCACCGGCGGGCGGCCTGCGCCCCCCTCCGAGGCGGCCCGGACCCCCAGTTGCCCCAGGGCTTGCAGGAGCTCGTCCATGGGGCGCTGGCACAGGCGTTCCGTACCGGTGAGGCGGTAGCTCCCCTGCCCCAGGGCCGTTAGCGCCGTGAGAAAGCGCATGGAGGTCCCCGAGTTCCCCAGATAAATAGGCTCGGCGAGCGGCAGCCAGCGGCCGCCGGCGCCCCGGACCCGGACGGCGGCGCCCTCCCAGTCAATGCCGGCCCCCAGCTTCGCCAGGGCCTGGGCGGTGAGCTCCGTGTCTTCGGCCCTGAGGGGGTTGCGGAGGAGGCTGTCCCCTACGGCCAGGCTGGCGGCCACCAGGGCCCGATGGGTGTAGCTCTTGGAGCCGGGCAGGGTGAGGGTGGCCTGGACCGGGTCACAGGGTTTGATTTCTTTAACCATTTCTTTTAAGGCAGTTTTCTGTTTACGGTTTTCTGTTTTCTGTAAAAGTCAAAGGCAAAATCAAAGTCAAAGTCCCTTTAGCAGAGACAGAAAGCAGAAAACAGAAAACAGTTTCTAATGCGGTTAATCTCCCGGGTCCCATAATAAGCCGCCCGGGACATTACCTTCATATCCCTCCCACAACGCCTGGTAGGCCGCCCGGACCATGGTCTCCAGGGGCGCAGTCATCCCGGTCCACAACTCGAACTGGGCGGTGGCCTGGTGGATGAGCATTTGCAGGCCGTCGATGGTGGCCGCCCCCCGGGCCTTGGCCTCACGCAGCAGTCTGGTTTCCAAAGGCCGGTAAACGACGTCCATCACCAGGTGGAAGCGGCCCAGAAATTCCGGGGAGATGGGAATCTCCTCCACCTGCGGCTCCATACCGACCGGAGTGGCGTTCACCAGGATGGCGGCGGGGCATTGGTTAAGCCGCGAGAGAGGGATGGCTTCCGCCTTCAGGTCCCGGGCCAGGGCCGCGGCCCTGGGCGCGTCCAGGTCGGTGAGGCTGACCCGGCCACCCTCTTTAAGGACTCCAAAGGCGATGGCCCGGGCGGCGCCGCCGGCCCCCAGGATGAGGACGTGCTCCCCGGTGAGTTTAGTGCGGACCTGTAAGGCTCGCAAGGCCCCCAGCCAGTCGGTGTTGTAACCGATAAGGCGCCCGTCCCGGTTGACTACGGTGTTCACCGCGCCGATGCGGGCGGCCTGGGGGTCCAGCTCATCGATTAAAGGGATGATCTCTTCTTTGAAGGGAATGGTGACGCTCACCCCCTGGATGGCCAGGCCCCGGAGCCCAGCCACCGCCCGGGCCAGGTCGGTCACCGGAAAGGCCACGTAGACCGCGTTGAGCTCCAGTTCCCGGAAGGCGGCGTTGTGCATCTGCGGGCTCAGGGTGTGAGCCACCGGCCGCCCTAAGATACCGTAGATTTTGGTGAGGCCATTGATCATGTTAGCTATCAGCTATCAGCTTTCGGGGGTAGGGGCGACCCGCTGGGTCGCCCGATTGCTCTCGGCTTTCAGCGGTCAGCTTTCAGCTGTTAACAACAACGCGACCATGATTATATTATTGATGGGAGCGGATAAGAGATTAAATTCCCCCCTCGCCCTAACCCTCTCCCCCATCAGGGGAGAGGGGATAAATAAGGGACCCCTTAATGCTCCCATGAATATATAAGGGAATTATATAGTTAACCCCTCTGCGAATTATCTGTTGTAGGGGCGGGGTTTCCCCGCCCAGGGCGGCGAGACGCCGCCCCTACGGCAGAGACGGAATAGGGAGTCAAATATATAATTCCCATATATAAGATAGCCTCAGGAACCACAGCTTTTAAGGTGCTAATCTTCAAATCCCCGGATGGCAAAATTTCCGGAACGTTTTTCCTTTCGGATCAAGGCGGCTACAAGCCGCCCGATAACTTTTTATCTTTGGAAATTCTGCATTGGCCGTGTTTTCGGTCTTCTGGGCGACCCGCTGGGTCGCCCCTACTTCATTGTTGCAACAACTTCCAGAAGCGCTTCACTTCGTTCACCGTGAGCTGCCCGGGGGCGGAGGCCCGGTTCTTGGTAAACGGGGCGAAAGTGAGGAAGCTCCCCAAGAGCGGCGCCACCACCCGGGACCATTCGCCCGCCGGGCCCATGGCGAAGGCGATGATCTCCCGGCCCGCGGCCCGGGCCTTGGGGATCAGGGAGAGGAGGCGCAGGCTATCCTCCGGCACCAATGCCATGGTCACCAGCTTGATGATCCCGGCCTCCTGGGCCAGCATCTCTTGCAAGACGGCTTCCAGACGGGCCGTCTGCGGGGTCCCCGAAAAATCGTGCCAGGAGAGGATGATTTCGGTCCGGCCCCGGCGCGCCCATAGCTCCCGGCGCCAGGTGGGATCGGCGGCCAGTTCCACGTCCAGGAAGTCTGCTCCCAAGGCCATGGCCTCTTCCAGGAGCAGGCGGCGGCCCGCCTCGCTGCCGGCCCATTTGCCGCCCTCGGCCGCCAGCCGGTTGGTGGCGATGACCGGTCCCGGATGGCTCCGGAACAGCCGCGGTAGATCGACCTGCTCCAGATAATCCAGCCTGATCTCGGCCCAGAGGCCCTTGCGGGCGGCCCGCAGATACCTGGAGCGGGCCCGGTTCACCGTGGCCTCCACCACCGGAACGCAGATGCGTAAAGACGGTTTTCGGCCTGCGGTTTTCGGTTTTGGTCTCCGAGTCATGGTCGCTCAGGCTCACAGGGGCGCACGCTGCGGGCCGAAAATTTTAGGTATTGCGGCACGGGGGCTCGCAACCCCGACCTGGTGTGATGCTTCATAATTGTTATGACATTTCAAACTAGGGTTTTTTAACCCCCCTTTGCAAAAGGAGGGCAGGGGGGATTTAAAATAACCTCCTGAAATCCCCCTAAATCCCCCTTTTCCAAAGGGGGACTTTAATACCCTTGGAACTTAGATTTTCACTTGATTTAATGCCATACTATTTACGAAGGACAACACTAGCGGCTATTGCGAAACCTGATTTCTTTGTCATCCTGAACGAAGTGAAGGATCTCAAGTCCATAAAAATACGAGATTCTTCGCTTCGCTCAGAATGACATTTTTGCGCAAAACGGGGTTTTGCAATAGCTTCTAGTATACCATCGATAGCTCTCCGCTAGGTCATGCGGGAAACGGAAAACGGGAAACAGTCTTCTCTCAACTGAGGTTCTCCACCCCCGCGGCTTGGGGGAAGGAGCCCAGCAGCTTGAAATGGGCGCTCAGGGCCCTGGTTTCCTCCAAGGCTGCGGCCACCGCGGGGTCAGTCTGGTGGCCGTCCAGATCCACAAAGAACAGGTAGCGCCAGGCCTCGTTTTTCACCGGGCGGGAGACGATACGGGTCATGTTGAGCGAGCGTTCCGCCATGGGTCTCAGGGTCTTGTACAACGCCCCGGGGATATTGTCCACCGCGAAGAGGATGGAGGTCTTGTCGCAGCCGGTGGGGCCGGGGGTATCGGGGCCGATGACGAAAAAGTGGGTGACGTTGCCCGGCTGGTCTTCGATGCGGCTCTCCACCACCCTCAGGTCGTAGAGGGGCGCCGCGAAGGAACTGGCGATGGCCGCGGCGTTGGGGTTCCTGGCCGCCTTCTGGGCCGCCACCCCGGTGGAGGCCACCTCCAGGATGGGGAGGTTGGGCAGATGGGTGCTGAGCCAGCCGCGGCACTGGGCATAAGCCTGCGGATGGGTGTAGATCACCTCGATGTCCTGGCGCTGGCCGGATTTGTTCACCAGGTCGTGGGAGACTTCCAGGTAGATTTCGCCGCAAATCTTGGCGGCGCTGTCGGCAAACAGGTCCAGGGAGACGTTGATGATGCCTTCGGTGGAATTTTCGATGGGCACCACCCCGTACTGGTACTTGCCCTTTTCCACCTCCTGGAAGACCTCCTGGATGGTGGCCAGGGGGCCGTAGCGGGTGGCCCGGCCGAACTTTTTCAGGGCCGCCAGGTGGGAGAAGGTGGCTTCCGGCCCCAGGAAGGCCACCCCAAAGGGGATCTGGACCTCCCGGGCGGCGGAGATGATCTCCCGGAAGATGTTACGCAAGGCGGCCTGGCTCAGAGGCCCGGGGTTGAGGTGCATGAGGTGCGCCAGCACCTCCTCTTCCCGTTGGAAGTCCAGGGTCCCCCGGCCCTCCTGGTTTTTGATGCGGCCGATGGTTTGGGCCAGGGCCTGGCGCCGGTTCAGGAGGGTGAGTAATTCATGGTCCAGGGCGTCGATCTCTTGGCGGATGGCTTCTTTGTCGGTCATGGCTCACTTCTCAACGATGGTTTCCTGGATCTTATGGCCGAAGTGGCGTCCGGTCTCTTCCAGGGCCACCAGGACCTCGTCTCCGGGTTGCAGGGTGACGATGGAGACTGCCTCGCCGCCTGGCCGGGTGAGGCGGATGGTTTCAGCGTTTTGCAGGATGGTGGTGATCTCCTGGCCACCGGCCTCTGCGGCCACCAGCATCAGGGGACGGCTCTCCACCTTGACCCGGCCCACCACCGCCGGCCGGCTGCGGCCTTGATAATCCACCACCAGCACTTCATCCCCCGCGGCCAGTTCCCCCAGGTATCTGGTCTTGTCTCCGGTAACCCGGATATAGGCGTGCACCGGCCCGGCGTTGACCCGGAAGGGGCGGGGGGCCACGTAGGGGTTCTCCAGGGACTCGGCGTGCACCAGAAAGAGGCCGGCGGAGGAGTTTCCCACCAGCATGCCTTCTCCCAGGCCCAGGTTGGCGCAGGTGTCGACGCAGACCCGGTCCCCCAGGCCCAGGGACCGGAGGCGGCTGATGCGGGCCGTAGAGAGCGGCACCGGCGGCGAGGCCTCCTTCACCAGGCGGGCTATGCGCTTGATCACCCCGGCGTCAGCGGTGGCCACCACCAGGCCGTCCACTCCCTTCTCCAGGACCCCGAGGGCGGTGCTGGCCGACTCCGGATCACTCACCTCCACGAAGATGTTGCCGCTTTGGGCCACCAAATTTTCCAGGGGGATGACGGTCCAGTCCGGGGTCCTAACCACCACCGGACCCTGGCGGGCCAGGCGGATGACTTCGGCTTCGTCGCCGACACCCAGGATGGTGACTTCATGGAGGTCTTCCCCCGGCGCCAGGTCGCCGTCCGGGGCGATGACCTGGACCAGCCCCAGGGCCTTGACCTCCGGGCCCCGGCCCGGGGGAACCCAGATGGCGTCGGCCCCCGACTCCAGTGCGGCGGTGACCAGCTTCTTATCCCAGGGATCCACTTTCACCCAGAGTTGCTTCATCTTATCTTCCCGTAGGGGCGACCCGCTGGGTCGCCCGGGTTTTACTCGGAACTCGAAATTAGGCGACCCGATCACAGGCTGGAAGCCTGTGCCACTGTCGCCCCTACTCGAAAATCAAAACCCACTAGGTCTGGAGGAATGACAAGGCCTCTTCGACGCTGGCGTTTTCGTGCACCAGGAGGCTGATGGCCCCCACCATGCGGCTAGGGTCCCGGTGCTGGAAGACGTTGCGCCCGATGGAGACCCCGGCGCCCCCGGCGTCCACCGCGCCTTTCACCATCTCCAGGATATCCCGGTCCGAGCCCATCTTGGGGCCGCCGGCGATGAGCACCGGCACCGGACAGCCGGTCACCACCTTACGGAAGGACTCCAGCGATCCGGTGTAGGAAACCTTGACCAGGTCGGCGCCCAACTCGGCGCCCAGCCGGGCCACGTGCATGATCATCTGGGGGTCGTACTCGTCTTTGATCTTTTCGCCCCGGGGGTACATCATGGCCAACAGGGGCATGCCCCATTCCCGGGCGGCGCGGGCTACGGCCCCCATGTCCGCCAGCATTTCCCGTTCGCCGCTGTTGCCGATGTTGACGTGGATGGAGACGGCGTCCGCTCCCAGGACCAGGGCCTCTTCCACGCTGCATACCAGGATCTTGGCGTTGGGATGGGGCGAGAGGCTGCTGGAGGCGGACAGGTGAATGATGAGCCCCACGTCCCGGCCCCGGCGGCGATGGCCGCTGGTCACCAGGCCCTTGTGCATCAAGATGGCGTTGGCCCCACCGGCGGCCACCGCGTTGACGGTGGTCTTCATATCGATAAGGCCGTCGATGGGACCCACCGTCACCCCATGGTCCATGGGGACGATGACGCTGCGCCCGGTATCCCGGTTCATAATGCGTTCCATGCGAATCTGCTTGCCGATCATTTCCTGCCTCCTTCCATGGCGGCCTCTCATCCGGCGCGACCCGCTGCAACAAAAAAGCCGTGGTCGCCTGGGCGCCACGGCTTCTAAAAGTTTTTTTGGTTAAGGCCTACTTACTTTTAAAAGTCGAGGCGCACTCCCGGCCCGGAAAATAAAAATAAAAGCTAAAATAATAGTTCCAGAGCCGCCAGCATTGCATCTTCTTCATTTCCTCGACCAAAACATCCTAAAACATTCCAATCTCTATGTCAATAAAAAATCTTTTCCGATATAATTTTTGCCATAAGCCAGCCCTGGTTGAACCTGCGGGCCGGTAGCCCAGGCGTCCCGCCTGTGCAGGTTAAATTGTAAGTTTAGTTCACACAGGCCAGAGGCCCAGGCTACCAAGTCCAGCTAGCCTGGGCGTCCCGCCTAAATTCGAAACTCGAAGCTCCGGAGACCTCATGGCTCGCATCGATGACTATAAGATGGCCATCGCCCTGGCGGCGGGCGAGTTGCAAAAGATTAACCCCAAGCGGCTGGCAAACTCGAGCCGCGCCCAATATTTTTTGGAAGGGGGCGAAGGGGGCGAAGGGGGCCGGGAAGGGTTGCTGGTGCCCTATTTCGGCCAGGACCGCCGGGTGAGTTGGCCGGAGATCGCAGTGACTCCGGCGGACGGCGCCGGCCAGATCCCCCTGACCGAGCAGATCCTTATCCTCCACTACCTGATCCGGGCCCGTGGCGAGGCCTTGAGCGGCCGCAACATCGATTTCCGCCAGGTGCCGCAAGGCGGATTTTACTGGTCCGCCTTCGTCTCCCGGGCCCAGAAGCCGCTGTTGGCAACCTTCGGGCAGGACCTGGAGTTTTACTTGCAGGTGGCGGTCATGGCCGGGGGCGAGCCCCAGGGTCTGGGGGACGCCGCCGCCCGCTTCCTGGCCTTTCCCCTGGCGCCCGTGACCCACGTCCTGTGGCGGGGAGATGAGGAGTTTCCCCCGGAGGCCAGCATCCTCTTTGACGAGACTATCTCCCGCCACCTGCCCACTGAGGACATCGCCGCCCTGGCCGGGGCCTCGGTCTATCGGTTGATGGCCGCGGCCCGGCAACTGCGCCAGGGATGAGGAGTTTTGAGTTTCGAGTTGTAGTGGCGCCCCGCTGGGTCGCCCAGTTTCGAGTTTCGAGTTTTGATACCAGGTTACCGTCAAAAGGACATTTTTGTAGGGGCGGACCCAATCACAGGCTGAAAGCCTGTGCCACTGTGCGCCGCTATAGAGGATATCTCTAGTTAATCGACTGCAACTTGGTATTAACCCGCCCCCTCGCCCTTATGGGACCATCGGCGGGGACGGCCCGCGGACTCGCCCCCCTTTCTCCTTGCAAAAATCCGAAAAATACTTATAATTAAATCAAGGGGGGGCGTAACGGCTTCGACGTAAATAGGGAACTGTTAGTTGCATGCCGAGGTCCTGTCCGCTCGTAAAACGGGTAGGAAACACATAAATGCCGACAACTACGGCTACGCTCTAGCCGCTTAAGGCTAGCGCCCCGGGTTTTGCGCCAGGAAGGGACCCGGGGTGACGGTTTCTTGGCAAAGCTGCCGATCAGGCCGGCGGGTCGGTGGACGAAAACTTAGCAGGCTAGCCCAAAAGAATTCTGCCGCTGGAAGTCTTTCGGGGCGAAAATAGAACATCGGCTAAGCATGTAGACGCTTGCAGGGACTATTGGCGGACGCGGGTTCGACTCCCGCCGCCTCCACCAATTTTGATTAAATGATTTCAATAAGATAGGGGCCTCAAATGGCCCCTATTTTTGTGTCCCCGGACTGTCCCCAGGATAATCGGGGGGCATTTTTTTCGAGGTTGAAAGGTGGACGGAAATCGGTGAAAAACACCAGGCGATTTTTGCAATCGATTGCACTAAAAAAGCCCCTGCGGACAGGGGCTAGGCAAGATCATAAGACGCTCAAGATATAATTGACTGCCATGCCGACGATAAAGGCAATTGCAGCCGAGACCAGATAGTGGACGTGACAATAGCTCGTGAGAAAGAAGAGACAGGAAAAGTCGAGGACGAAGGCACACCCGCCGACAATCGTGTACCGGACGAACTGGATAATAGTGTTGTACGTGCCGTGCCGAGGAGCCGGAAAAGGGCTTCACGCATTTGATTACTCCTTATCCGTAATATCGCATGTAGAGCTTAAAACAGGTGGTACCAAGAACCGCCATCGAATAAACGGTGAGCACCGCGCCGAGAGGCAGCCTGCTTCTGAGCGGAAACATGCGATTTTGGAAAAGCAAAAGGGCCGGCAGGGCTAAGGGGATGAGGTATCGTCCCAGAATGCCCTCCACGACCGGGGCGCCCGGCTTCGTCCACGACAGGTACATTGCCGTCGCGATCAAGAGAAGGCCGAGTGAGCAGATTATCCCCAACCATGCCTTCTGCCAGGCTCTTAGAGGATGTCCCTTCCCAGAGTCCAAAAACGCCGTCATGAACAGTGCCCAGGGGTAGGTTTTCCAAATCCATGTGGGAAGGCTCGTGTCGAGCCAGCCCAACAGCCCGACAAACGTTTCTATTATGGCAACCCATTGAAGGCTGAACGTATTCAAAAGGGCGTTGACGAACATGCCCGGAGCGGTCAGGATGAGCATGAGTTGCTTGCCGGCATCGGAGCCGTGTAGGTGCACATATATGCTTCTCGCCTCAAGCCCCCAGAGCACGGCCGCCGCAAGTCCAGCCGCCATAACGCCCCCGCAGTATGCCGCTTTATGCATGCGGCCGCCAAATCTCAGCGACGGGATTATCATCACCAGCCCCGATAGCGGCGCGTAGACAAGTTTCGACATTGAGAGGATGATGCAAAGGCCCGCAATCGCTCCTGCGCTGCCTGGGTCCAAACACTCCTCCGTATCACCGATGGAGGCATGCAGTACCAATGCCGTGAGCAGTATGGAAGCCCCATTGATGAGCGTATCCGAGGAAAGCGAAGCAGCGAGGAAAAGCGGCATTGGCATAAGCCCTATAAGAACCATCACCCACTTGAATACGGGTGTCGTCCTTATTGCGAGCCAAAGCAGGCATATGAAGCAAAAAAGACAAAGCAGCCTTCCGACGTAGGTCATGGTAAGGGCAGAAAGCCCAAAAACCCTTCCAATTGCTATTCACGCTGCTTGCGGCAGGTAAATAATCGGAGCGTTCAGGGCCGTATTCGGGTAATCGACGAAGGTCCTCTCCCCACCTACGGGCTTCCGGACAAGCGTTGACAGCAGGGCAGTGTCTATCTTTTGGTCGGGATGAAAAGGCACATAAGAGAATGGGGCAACTACGTCTACCACCTCCGTAGGCAGCCACCCGCCCACCTTTTGCCCCATGCGGACTGCCAACAGCCGCCCCTCCGCTATCTGATAGGCGCGGAAAAAATGATTACCCTCGTCGGGTGCCTGAAAGGGGCCAGTCACGAAGACCATGTACAGACCGGCCGTAAGGGCAAGGACGGTGAAGACCCGTTCCGGCCGGACAACCGCGCATATTCGTGTAAATAAAGTCAATGGCTATAACCTTTCCGTCAGGACGACTGACGACGAAACGGCCAATAAGCCGCAGCGAAAGGCGTCGGTCTTCGTTTGTGATCGCTTCAGCAGCCCGGCGCCCCGAAGCGCGTCTTCCCCGAAGCGCCTCCAAAGTTTCTGTTCTTGAATCTGGATTCTCTCGTGGACGGCATGATAGCACAAATCCCGAAAAAAGATAAAGGCGCCCCCCTGGGTTTCTCGTGGAGAATAGCCTTTAATATTAAGATGTTTAGGTACAGTTGCGCGGGTTCGACTCCCGCCGCCTCCACCAATTTATTAATTAAGCATATCAATAAGTTAACCTATTTAAGCAACCTGGTATTTGGCCGTTCTGACCACGAACGCCTATTAGGTTGTTTTTTATTGCCAGCCCCGGCCAATAAACCTTCCAGGGCCGATCCATCTTGTCTCGTCAGATTAGGGATGCAACGACCATAGGTTTTGTAAACCAAAGAGCTTATGAAGCAGGATTTATTTTTAGTAAAATATGATTTGTTGGGAAAGAAGAGAGAGGCGGAAGGAGATCTTAGGATTTAATAAATGAAATATATGATCCGGCTAGCGGAATATATTTTGGATTGTTTTATATGGCGTATCAATAGCAGTGATCAGGACTTTCTCATGTTTGTGCCTAAAAGGCTGCGAAGCACTAGAAGCAAGTCAAATCAATCTCAAGGCCGCGTCAACCTGGGCCTCCAACTGCTCCATGGTAAAGCCGTCCACGCAGATGCCCTGTTTGGGGCAGGTGGCCATGCAGGAGCCGCAGCCTTTGCACTGGGTGGCGTTTACCTCCACCGTCTTCTTGACGTTGCCTTCCTTCATGTACTCAAAGAGGGTCAGGGCCTTGAAGGGGCAGGCGTCCACACAGAAGGCGCAGCCGTCGCAGTTCTCGTCGATGACGTGTGAGATGGTGGATTCCAGTTCCAGGAAGTCCCGGGAAAGAATGGTGGCCGCCCGGGAGGCGCAGGCCAGGGCTTCGGCGAGGGACTCCTGGATCGGCTTGGGGTAATGGCACAACCCAGCAAAGAAGATGCCCGCGGTGCTGGATTCCACCGGTTTGATTTTGGCGTGGGCCTCCATAAAGAACCCATCGGCCGTGAGGGAAACCTTATAAAGTTCTGCCAGAGGCAGATTCTGATGGGGTATGATGGCGGTGGCCAGGGTCAGCAGGTCCACCGTAACCTCAACCGGCGCCTTCAGATTCTGGTCTTTCACCAGAATACGGATGCGATCCCCCTCACCATCCACCTGAGGCGGCTCCTCCAGGGAATAGCGGAGGAAAACCACCCCTTTTTGCCGGGCCTCGAAGTACAGGGCTTCCCGCTCCCCATAGGTGCGGAGGTCCCGGTAAATGATGTACACCTGCGTCTCGGGGTTCAGTTCTTTCAGACGCAGGGCGTTTTCCACCGAGTGACTGCAGCATAGCCGGTTGCAATAAGGGCGCTCTGGTATCCGGGAGCCGACACACTGGATAAAAGCTACTGACCTGGCCTCCTTGACTCGCAGGGATTGCTGGGCCAGTTCCTGGTCCAGGTCTAAAGAGAGTAAAACATTGGGGTGCTTTTTGTAGAGATAAAGTCCCTCGGGCCGGTAAGGCTCGGCGCCAATGGCGATAATCACCATTCCGTGGTCAATCTCCCGGCCGGTGGACAGTTTTGACTTATAATTTCCCACCGCGCCCGAGACCTCGGTGAGGATGGAGCCATAGTGCACCGTGATCTTGGGATGTTTTACCACCGCCTGCACCTGGGCCTCAACGTAAGTTTGGACCGGCTCCTTCCTCCAGGTGGTGTGGAGGCGTCTGGCGTTGCCTCCCAAGTGATCCAGCCGCTCCACCAGGTGCACCTGGTAGCCCTGGTCCGCCAGGGCCAGGGACGCGGTCATGCCGGCCATACCCCCGCCAATCACCAGGGCCACGTGATTGACGCCTATAGAGAGATAGTCCAGGGGTTTCAGCAGCCGGGCCTTGGCCACTGCCATCCTGATCAGATCCTGGCATTTTTCCGTGGCCCGCTCAGGCTCCGATTGGTGGACCCAGGTGCACTGATTGCGAATGTTGGTCATCTCGAAGAGATATTTGTTGAGGCGCCCTTCCCGGAGCACATTCTGAAAGATGGGGGCGTGGGTGGTGGGGCTGCAGGCCGCCACCACCATCCGGTTAAGCTGGTGCTCCTTGATCATTTCCTCCATCTGGTTCTGGGCGTCCTGGGAGCAGCAGAAGAGATTGGCCTGCACATAGGCCACGTCGGGCAAGTTGCGGGCCGATTCCACCAGGGAGGGGATGTCAGCTACGCCGGCGATGTTGAGCCCGCAATGGCAGATGAACACCCCGACCCGGGGCGGCTCCCCGGCCACGTTTATCTCTGGAGGAAACTCCTTGATCTTGACCAGACTGCCCCGCGCCGGTGCCAGGTCCCGGCCTGCCGAAACGGCCGCGGCGCTGCCCTCCATCAGCGAGTCAGGAATGTCTTTGGGGCCGGTGAAGGCGCCGCAGGCATAAATGCCGGGCTGAGAGGTGGCCACCGGCGTAAAGCAACTGGTGTGCACAAAGTTGCTGGCAGACAGGTCCACCCCCAATTCCTGGGCCAAGGCCACGGTTTCCGGACCCATTTCCAGGCCGGTGGACAGGACCACCAGGTTGAATACCTCCGTTTGGAGCTGGCCGCTCTCATCCACATAAGTGAGTTCCAGGTCGTGGGTCTGGGGATCCTGGGCCAGCCGGGAAATCATGGAGCGAATGTAGCGCACCCCATACTGCTCTTTCGCCTGCTGGTAATAGCGCTCGAAGCCCTTGCCGTGGGTCCGCAGGTCGATGAAGAAGATGGTGGGTTCAATGGCGGCATCGTGCTCCCGGGCGATGAGGGCTTGCTTGGTGGCGTACATGCAGCACACCGCCGAGCAGTAGTGCCGGCCGTGGGCCGGGTCCCGGGAGCCGACACATTGAATCCAGGCCACCTTTCGGGGGTCGGCCCCGTCGGAGGGGCGCTTCACATGGGCCTGGGTTGGCCCGGTGGGGGACAGAATCCGTTCAAATTCCAGAGAAGTGATGACATTGGGATAGCGGCCATAGCCATATTCCGCCTTCTGGTGGGGGTCAAATAATTGGTAACCCGGGGCCAGGATGATTGCCCCCACCTGGAGCTCTGTGGTCTCCGGCCGCTGAGAATGGACGATGGCCTTGGCCTGGCAAACCGCGACACACTCCAGGCATTCGCAGCAGCCCCCGCAGTTGAGGCAGCGGGCCGCTTCGGCCACCGCCTCTTCTTCGCGGTAGCCCAGGTTGATTTCCTTAAAGCCCTTGATCCACTGCTCCACCGGCAGGGTCTGCATCAGGGCCCGCTGCTTCTTTTCGATGTCGGCCCGGACGGGGGACCACTGGCCTTCTTCCTTGGCCAGGTGCTTGAGCGGCATCTGGCGGCCGGCTTTTAAATCCTGGCCCTGGAGGTAGCGGTCGATGGAGATGCCCGCCTCGCGGCCCGCGGCCACCGCGGCGATGGCGATATAGGGGCCGGTCTCCACGTCGCCGCCGGCAAAGACGCCTTCCCGGGAAGTGGCCTTGGTCTCCGGGTCCGTCTGAATGAGGCCCCGGGGGGTGAGCTGGATGCCGTCGGCCTCGGTGAGGAACTGCAGGTTGGTCTTCTGGCCGATGGCCATGATGACCACGTCGGCATCCGCAGTCCTGGTCTGATCTTCGAAATAGGTGGGGGCGAAGCGGCCCTGCTCGTCGAAGACCCGGGCCACCGCCTTCAATTGGATGCCGGTGACCTTGCCGCCCTTCTCCAGGATCTGCTTGACGCCCCAGCGGTTGACGATCTCCACCTCTTCCTCCCGGGCCTCTTCCACTTCCCAGGGGGAGGCGGGCATCTCTTCCGGGGATTCCAGACAGATAAGGGTGACTTTGCCCTGCTGCCGGACTGCGGTGCGGGCCACGTCCATGGCCACGTTGCCGCCCCCGATGACCAGCACCTTTTTCCCGGCCAGATTTTGCTTCTTGCCCATGGCCGAGTCTTTGAGGTACTCGACGCCCCAGAGGACCCCCCGGGACTCGTGCCCCGGCACCGGGATCCGCACCGAATCCTGGGCGCCCACCCCGAGGAAGACGGCGTTGAAGCCGTCCCGGGTCAGCAGGTCGTTGATGGTCCGGTCCTTGCCGATGGGGGCGTTACAGTTGATCTGCACGCCCAGGCGCTGGAGGTAGTTCACTTCCCTTTGCAGCACTTCCCGGGGCAGCCGGTATTCCGGGATGCCGTAGCGCAGCCAGCCGCCGGGCTCGGGCGCGGCCTCGAAGATCACTGCCTGGATACCCTTCAGGGCCAGGTGGAAGGCGCAGCTCAGCCCGGAGGGACCGGCGCCGACGATGGCCACCTTCTCGCTTCTGCGGGGAACTTCGGGCACCGGCAGGGCGTCCCAATCCACCGCGTCGGCCACGAAGCGCTTCAGGTTGCAGATGGCGATGGGCTCATCCACTTCCTGGCGGCGGCAGTCAGTTTCGCAGGGGTGGGGACAGATGCGGCCGATGGTGCCGGGCAGCGGCAGCCGGTCCATGATGAGGGCCAGGGCCTCCGGGAATTTGTGCTCCTTGATCAACTGCACATAGCCCTGGGCGCTCAAATTGGCGGGGCAGGCCCGGACGCAGGGGGCCCGGTCCAGCTTCTTGATGGCAAATGCCCCCGGGATGGCCTGGGGGTAGAGACGATAGGCGGCCTTGCCCTGCGACAGGCCCTGATTGAATTCGTCCGGCATGGGTACTGGACAGACCTTGGCACATTCCCAGCAGCCAGTGCATTTGGCGGGGTCGATGTAGCGGGGCTGCTTTTCTAGAGTGGCGGTGAAGTTCCCTGGCTCACCGGTGATGCTCTTCACCTCGGTGAGGGTATGGATCTGGATGTTAAGGTGCCGGCCGCACTCCACCAGTTTGGGGGCCAGGGTGCACATAGCGCAGTCGTTGGTGGGGAAGGTCTTGTTCAATTGAGCCATGGCACCGCCGATGGCCGATTTTTTCTCCACCAGATGGACAAAAAACCCGCTTTCCGCCAGGTCCAGAGACGCCTGGATGCCGGCGATGCCACCGCCCACCACCATCACGGCGCCGATTTTTTGGCTTTTAGCGGTATGGCTCATCTCTGCCCCAAGAAGGACTTTTGCTAAATTAATCCCTTATCTTTCAACAGGGGTTATGCTTGTGATATCCATAACTTGTTTAATCTTGGGCATTCATTCGTATATGCAATATAAATTACATAACCGGATCGGTCAAGAGATTTTTTCTGGTTAATTTTAATTTTCTTGTCAGAGTTAAGGATCAAGAAAAGGTGTTTTGGCCAGGGTGGGGGAAATCGTTAGGCCGCAAGCGCCGGCGTAGCGGGGGGACCTCACTCCTCACCGAATCCTATGGCCCTTAGCGAATCCGAGCTGATTCGCGCCATCAAAGAAAAGGAAAGGAATAACCGCGGATATCTTGCCATGAACGAACCTTATCACCAAACTCCCGAGAATTCCAGATATGTTCTGAATATCCATGCCCCTCAAAACCAGAAATTTATCCGTTTGAACAACCTCTCCTTTTCATCTAACCTCAATCCATGCCTGACAACATCAACGCTCTGGAAACTTTCAATTTCCGGAGAAATTCTTGTCGAAGGATCGACCTACTCCGGATCAAAGGACTCTCTGGGAACCTCCCCTGATATTGGAAGTAATATGACTAATAAAATTCCCTGGTTCCTGATTCTGGGTCTGATTGTTTTTCAAAGCGGATGTGCCCTGGAGAAATATCATCAAGGTTCCGAAGTTATTCCATGCTTAGATATTCTCAAGACGATGCTCGACCCGGGCCACAATCCGGACCCTCACCCGGCTGAATGATGGTAAAGGGCTTTCTGTATTGAAAGCCAATTAGAAGAGGTTCCAAGCCACTGTCATTTCTGTTGCGGTTCCCAACGAGCGCTGGCGTCATTATAAACCCAGACCTGGCCATTCAGGTCGTACATCCATTGATTGCCGACTTTTCGCACATTCCTGGCTTCGGCGGGTGCAATCGGGGATAATTCATCCGGCGTTCCCACT
>Ga0116123_1001052_pt1 | contig 17060 bp, 28 predicted proteins | sample June2015DPH_13_1_3_FD_89727 | JGI IMG/M metagenome (GOLD analysis project Ga0116123, IMG submission 89727) | Peatland microbial communities from SPRUCE experiment site at the Marcell Experimental Forest, Minnesota, USA - June2015DPH_13_100 | ecosystem: Environmental > Terrestrial > Soil >... | reverse complement strand
CCCTAGGACGCCGTAGACCAAGCCAGCTGCTACTACAAACACGATTGCGTCGATGAGAAGGATTACCTTCGGACTGTTGAAGAAGCGCATGCCGAGGGAACTCGAGCGTCCAGACCTCAGCTGGGATTTGACAAGGACGCCCGCAATCTTGTAGATACGCTTCGGGTTCACTTACTGAGCTCCTCTACTATGTCCCTCAGGTCTGAGGTTCCGGTGATCTTGAGGAACACCTCTTCCAGGGAGGACCCTGGGAGCCCAGCCTGCCTGCGAAGCTCGGGAACCGTCCCCTCTGCGAGAATCCTGCCCTGATACATGATGGCGACCCTGTCGCAGATGGCCTCAGCGATTTCCAAGACGTGCGTGCTGAACAGGACGCAAAAGCCCTCCTTCGCAAGACTGCGAAGGAGGTCCTTCACAATCCTGGCCGACCTAGGGTCGAGTCCGTTCAGTGCCTCGTCCAATATCAGTAGCCGTGGATGGTGCATGAGGGCAGCCGTTATCGCGATCTTCTGCTTCATGCCTTGAGAGTAGCCGCTGATCATCTGGTTTTCGTGGCCTACCATCTCCAGGGCGTTGAGGAACTGGGTGATTCTCTCCTTCCTGACGTCCAAGGTCATGCTGTACATGTCGGCCACAAAATCGAGATACTCGATACCGCTCAGGAACTCGTAGAGCTGTGCTGTCTCAGGAACATAACCCACCAACCGTTTGGTTTCGACCGCCTCACTGGCGACATCCTTGCCGAAGACGCGTATTGCGCCAGAATCTGGCTTGATCACACCGAGAATCAGTTTCATCGCAGTACTCTTCCCCGATCCGTTCGGACCGAGGAGACCTAGAATCTCGCCTTTCCGCAGCCTCAGGCTTATCCCGTCAACTGCACGTGTTGCACCGAATGACTTCGAAACGGTCTCAACTTCGAGCGCGATCGATTCGTCTACTCTTTCAGTGCCTAGCAAGCCGCGTCTTTCTGACCGTTGTCTGCAGAGGTTAAAGCGTTTTGACTGTGCTCCCAGGCGTAACCAGGCGTAAGGATGAAATGGATTGGGGGATTCGGACCTTACAACCAGTACCGTAAACAGCAGGGTTTTCGCTAATCTAGACAAACAAAGGTCGTTCTGCGCTTTTCCTGGCGGGCTGGTCACATCAATCTAGCCGCCGCAATCTGGGAATCGCGTTCAAGTCTTAAATGCCGCAGAATCTCAACGGAAGCTGATGTCCGAGAGCAGATTCTGCAGCAAGTGCGGCGCAGAGCTGCAGCCTGGTACCGCCTTCTGCCCGAAGTGCGGCGCTCCTGTCGGACAGGCCTCAGGCCCCACCGGGGCCCCAGTAAGCGGCATCGACGCGCTAATCAAAGATCCCGGCGTGCAGAGCTACTGGATCAGACGCTTCTTCGCCCTCGTCATCGACGTCATCGTCATCATCATCATTCTCGCAGTAATCGCCGTGTTCGCTGTGATACCTGCCTTCGTGCTATCTGGAACGGCTGGGGTGGTCTCCTTCTTCGTGGGGGTCTTCTCGATTGCAGCGGGGGTCATCGTCTTCTTCTACTTCGTCGTGGCCGAGGTGACCAGGGGAGCGACCTTTGGCAAGCATCTCCTTCACCTGAAGGTCATCGGGCCCAATGGGGGGAACCCCAACTTGATCGAGTCTCTCGTGAGGAACGTCAGCAAGATCTACTGGCTCCTGCTCCTCCTTGACGTCATCGTAGGCCTGGCCACCTCGAAGCAATACACTCAGAAGTTTAGCGACAAGATAGTCGGCACTTCGGTAGTGGGCTGGGCGTTAGGAACGCCATCAGAAGTAATCGGCGTAGTAGCAAACGAACCGGGAGTCTCGCGCAGCCTCGATTTCAGCAAGCCCGGGCAATCCGAGAATGTCAGAAGCAACGGCGGTGGGTTTCCACCTCACAGTCGTGCTGCAGTCAGGAGCGTCTGACGCTGTTTCAAAGGAAAGACAGAGAGCGGACCCGGTGGGGCCCGCACCCAAACAGGTCAGGAAAACGGATTCTACTGTGCGATCGACTCCGGCTGCGTCCTCAACTTGTGCGAGGGAAGGAAGGCTAGACGACCAAGCCGCCAAGCGGCCTTATTCCGTCAACGATCTATTCGTTCCGCGCAGACGGCGGACGAGTTCCTTCATTAGGCTCACTCCGATGTCGGGATCGGACCGCACAAGGCCCAAGAACGCCCAGGCAACCAGTACATAGCAGGTCGTTGGTGTGATCGCCACGACATCCGCGGATCTAGGCTGGTCGTCGATTAGGGTCATTTCACCAAAGAAGTCGCCCTTCTTGAGACCAGAGATCTTCTTGCCCTTACGCCGCACCTCCACGCTCCCGTCGGCTATCAGGTAGAACCCTACGCCTGTCTCGCCCTCCTTTACGATTGTCTCTCCTGGTTGGAAGGAGCGCTCCACGCATCGCTTGGCGATTGATTTCAGTTCCTTCTCCCTCAAACCTTTGAACAAAGAAACAGACCGGAGCATGTCAACCGTCGGTCCTTGAGACTTCTCCGGCAATTATGGAGTTTTCCAAGCGGGTGAGATTTAAACTCACTGCGCCGGCCGTCACGATTTCATTCGTGAGCGCGGACAGTTGGTCATGGTGGCAGATCAGTCCAGGCCCGGTGGGACTCGCCACCAAACAGGTCCGGAAAGTGGATTCTGGTCCGTCCCTAACCATGCCTAGGATTGTCCCGACCCAATTGGCAAACATGGTATTAGGGGCTTCAATTACTAGCTCTGACGCTAGATAGGGATATATCAGAGCGACCTGCAGAATCACGTCAGAATGTGCAAGAGTTGCATTTGGTCCACTTTGGACTTGGTTCCTTGTACGTGCAAGTGTGAAACTGCAAGCACCCTCCCCGAAGAAAAGGGCTCGAGAAAGTGCCATGATTGCGGTCACAAGCTGAAACTGGCCTAACTAAGTGCATCCTGTTAACGAGTTCTCGCCCAAACGGCAAGGCTTTGGCCAACTTGGATTCTAGCTCGTCGTCTTGGGTCCCTCAAATTCTCGTCCTGGGGCAACCCAACCTCAAATAGCGGGCCTGCCAATCGGTGGCGATGTCATGCCGCTGATTCTCCTGTGTGAAACGAATCACACGAGTTGAGTCAGTGACGGAGAAGTGGGATCCTCCAGGTGTTGTAATGCGTAAACCCCAGTGTGAGGTTTCACGCCAAACATCAGAACTGTGCCATCCCTGACGAACAATTTTGCGTAACTGGAACTCATCGAGAGGATGCGCGAGCGGATAGGCGAATCCTTTGGCAGGAAGAGAATGTGTGCGTCGTGCGACTGCGCGAGAGTGATTATCTCTTGAGACGTAACCTCAAGTAGTGAATCCAGGTCCGAGGCGAATAGATTCTCCAGTGCACTGACGGACTTTACGAGTAACACAGACCGATCCTTCGATTTCTCCCGCAGCCTTGTCGTCTCTCTAGTAACTAGTTCATGGATTTCATTGGGCGTAGCACTTTTCGGCAAGCTCGTTGTCTGAAGGTCGCTGGTCCTCACCACGTTGAGAATGCGGAGCCTGTCAGCTACAGCACTTTCGCCAAGCACCCTTGTCAGGATTGAGTTCGTTCGCTCATCGTTCGCGCCTGGCAATGGGAGAAGGATCGCACTCCTTCCCATCGATAGAAAGTTGATGATAGGAGGCAGCTCGATTGTTCTGAGCGCGGAGTAAGGAACGTTCTCATCATATTCGATGGCGAGAGTGCTCCCAGGAATCATGCCGCCAAACAGTCTATCCAGAGCGCCACTCCCAAAGGAATAGGATCCATCGATGTCAGGCCTTTGTGCAAATTTGCCTATCTTCGAGTAATCAGGAATGGCATAGGGTCCGAAAAACGTGAATTTTCCTTCTAGAAGTGTAAAGAGATACTTATGCTGAGGTATCTTTGTCCCACGCAGTTTGTGTATGATGAATTCTCGAACCGCACGGTCTTGTTCCTCAACCCTAAGCAACTCGAGGATCCCATCGACGAGGTAGTCTATGGTCGTGGCGCCGGGTTCCTCGCTGACGAAGATGAGCTGGGCGCCGGAATTGTTTGCGAGGGCCATTAGAGTCTTCTCGGCTCGTAACCTTTCTTTCTGGTCTAATTCCTTCGCGAGACCATCCCAACTATCAAACACAATGGTTCTGACTTTCTTGGGTTCTGTAAGTTGCATGACAAAATCCAGGACTGATGTCGCGTCCTCGAGCCTAATATCCAAGAAATCTTGATTGTCCAGGGTCTCCTTCATGGCCGGTATGTGCTCTTCAAGGAGTTCTTTTGGAACTCTTGAAGATATGTACGCGCCTTTCCCTTTGCCTGCTGCCTTGAGAATCTCAAGGGCGACTATTGTCTTGCCAGTGCCTGCGAGCCCCTTGATGAGCAAGGTTCTGACGGGACGCTGCGTGAATTGTTTCAAACCAAGTACCGTAGCAATCCGTGTCTCTGCCAGATCTTCGGCTCCAGAACCAGCCGTACTCCTTCGGCGATTCACCTGAGTAAGAGGTCTCAACCCGGGGCTTCTTCTAGTCGTCATGCTTTCACACTTCTCTGTATCTTGAGCATAGTCGCGCTGAAATTGAAGGGACCTTCTATGCTCAGGAGTTCTAGCGCCCACTTGAGCCTCCTTACAAGGTCCTTGACTATCGCCCTCTCCAGCGACAGTGTTGCCTTCTCGCCGAAAAGTGCAAGTAGCTTCCTATGGAATTCAGCCGGGTCAGGAAGACTACTAGTCATCTTCATGTGAGATAAGACCGCCGCAGCCCCACTTTCACCTAGAACCTTGTCCAACCCGCCGTGTACCGCATTGGCAAACGTGGTTGGGAAGTCTTCCGTCTCTGAAGTCGCTGACATTGAATTCAAGGACCAGCCTTGCACTCAGTGGTTAATGAGCGGACGATGGGCTTGGAAGCACCAGCCTCGGAAACACGAACCGAATTCGTTCTGTTAAGTCTCATTTGATTCTAGCCTCTAGAGGTTTAGTACGGCCCTGACGGCGAAGTAGAGCACGGAAAAAGGGAACAACAGAACTATTTTAGTATTCTGATAGCGTCAGGATATTGGATTGTGCGCATGCTGCAGTCTTGACACATAGACTTCACTCTACGCGTGACACCATGCACCACCCTGAAGGACTCGAGGATCGGAGATGTGACCTCGATTCCCTGCATCCGCATGATTGGCTTCGTGAGAACAGGGAGCTTGGCACGAGGGCGGCATAAACAAACCCAGCCAATGTGACATGTGTCGCAGCTAATCATCCTTTGACCTCGCAGACTTGGGAGGTCCCTTTCCTCTCCCAACCGACCTCAATACGGCAGCAAAGAGCACTGATCTGAACGCCTTATCAAAGAGCAATCCTGGGATAAGCGCAACAATAACATTCATCGCGATTGTGACTCCTTTGCGGAACTTCCTTGTTGCTACGAAGAAAGCAAAATCGCCGTTTGTCCTCCCCCTTGACTTGAAGTAGAGATAACCGGCGATGAGCTCGGCGAGGGTATCCCTGTCTAGGCTTAGGAGAATAGAATCAGCCAGCCTTAGGAAGGAAGGGGAGGAGGAGAGCCTTTGAATCTCCGCCTCATCAGAACTACTCAGGTTTGACCACCTTGGGAATTTCGAAGGGGCCGACGGATGAATGGAGATGTGAAAACCTGACATATAGTTTCAGTTTTGGTCAGCCTTCATGTGCTAGGCACCTTGACAGCCTGACAGTTTCTTCTGGAACTCGAGTCGTTTGATCTGTCGCCGAACCCGAACACTCCGTGCGGCTGGCGAACTCACTTGGACGCTTTTGATTGTATCGTCGCCCTAAGCGAGATGTCGATGGTGAGTCCATCGCCGTGTTTCTCCACCGAGAACTTGTATGCATCAACGGTAGCATCAAGCTTGTCCAGATACTCTCTAATCTGGTGTTCGTATGACGATATTCTGTCTCTCACGTCATCCAAAGACACGTGACCTCCTTTCTTTTCATTTCTTGACATGAATACTATCTCATTTATAGGATATATAAATTCGTGCGCGTCTCAATCATAGAAATCGGGCCTCTTCGTGGGAGGCCACAGTTGATTCAGTCTTGCCCAGTGACCGGTCAGTGGTGCTGAGAATCCCTGCACGGCCGGAGAGACTCATCACGCGAATCTCTTAGGTCAACCAAGTTCAAATCATGGCCTACAGTGCATTCGAATCATTCTAGATATCGACCACGGCCGCGTTGATACCATTGGATCATCGGGAGCGATGGCCTGTTGAACCGCCAACTGCTCAGAAGCGCCGTCTCTCTGTGCATACATTTATCTCAGGCTTCTCGCTCGTGGGCTTATTCTTCGGAGACGAGAAGACGACCAGTGAGTATCAGCTCCCAAAGTCGGTGATGAAATGGGTCGCGCTAGGGCTGCTCCTCACCTCCGCCGTTGTCATCGCAATCTCGATACTCTCGGGCGTGAAGTTTTCAGACATTACCAAGCTCGGCTACCTGACGTTCGCTCTTGCCGCTGGAGTGTCGGCATCTAGGCTGCTGGTCCAGATAGTGAGGTTCCGGGTGATTACCCTCGGTCTTTCGGGGGACCCCAAACCCAATCTTAGCGGGTTGGCGCTCACCAGAGTCGCAAGCGAGTTCGTTTCTCTCTCGACACCTGCGACGAGCATGGGCGTCTTCATACGCACCGCCTGGCTGAAAGGAAAGGGAATAGATGGAGGAAAGGCTCTCTCGATTGGCTACTTTGAGGTGCTGATCGAAATCTATGTCGGTGCCGGTCTCGCTCTCATCGCCGCGGTCTACGCCCTGACGAGAGGAGCCGTGGCGATCGGGTTAACAATAATCCTAGTTGCAACGATTCTGATCGTCGGGTACACCGTCGTTTTCATAATCCCGGCCCTAAAAGGCATTAAGGTCCCTCATTTTGTCTTCACCTTTTCACGCTATCTAGTAGGGGGACCAAGAGCAGAGGACCTCTATCTCCGTGCCGTCGTCGGAGCCCTGAATTTTTCACTTTCAGCCCGCGCGATCGTGAGCAGGAGCGCCCTGCCTGTCGTGGTCAAGGCTGTCGGCCTGACCATCATCGAGGACTTCTTGGCCGGTGCGGCTCTCTGGATCGTCTTGAACGCCTCAGGCCTGAAGATTGACCTAGTCTCTTCTACCCTGACAGCCTACGGCGTGGTCGCCATCGCCCAGATCCCGGTGACGATCGGCGGGGCCGGGATCACCGAACTCACGATGAAGTCCTACCTCACCACTGTGTACGGATTCTCCTCATGGGCGCCCATAGTACTGTGGCGAATCGCCACGTACCAGGTCCTTCTGGCGACAACCGGCCTAGTCTTCATTCTCTTCGTCCGTAAGGCCACCAAAGGTTCCAACAAGACATCACAGAAGGCGGGTTCGGACGCAATCGCGAGCAAGGCTCCGGGATTGACTGCGGCCGGAGTTGAGAAGGAGATCGTGAAGCTGGAGAGGCGCTATGGTGTCGTGAATACATTCAGGTTCGCGATCGCGGGTGCGGTGGGTTTTGGTGTCACCGAGGTCGTTCTGATCATCGGCCTCCTCAGCTTCTACGGAAAGCTGAGTCTTCCGCACGCGAGTTTCACCTCGCTCGCGCTCCTCGGGCTCGATGTTCTCTCGCTCGTGATTGGCGTCTCGGTTTCCTTCCTAATCAACGAGCGAATTACTGTTCACGTGCCGAAAACTGCGAAGGACGAAAAGGCGAACAGGTTCAAAAGACTTCTGAAGTTTCAGGCCGTGAGCGGGGTCGGGAATACAGGCATCATAGTGGTCCAGCTCGTCCTATTGGCGACTCTCGAGGTCTCGCCGCTCTTGGGTACAATCATAGGAGCGGTGGTCACCTATCCGATCGTGTACTTCATCTCGATCAGGTACGTCTGGAAAGCACACCGGACTAGATGACCGGTCTCCCTGGGTCCCTTCCGTTCCGAACCCTTGATCTGAGTCTCGACGCATGTAGAACGTTGCGTTGCACCCGTTGGTCTACACTCGGCATAGAAACGCGCGCGCAACTTGCGTTCTCAACCAAGTCTTCCTACGGCGAGGCGTTCGGCCATAATCGTTACTCCGCTTGGTATCAACCAATGGGTAATTATAATAAAGAATGCATCACGACGGAGCCTCGGATAAATGCAAAATGCCTCTCGCCACGACTGACAGACTGCGTTTCATCGAGTTTCTTGGACTCATAGCGGGGCTATTAATCGCGTTTGTATCTACCAATAGTATCTATTTCCCTTTTGGTCTACCCAGTGAGTCAGTGCTCGTTCTGCTGCTAATAATCTTCATTGCGTATTCGCTCTTTGTCTATGTCGAAATACTGTCGAGGGAAAAATCGAGTACCAAGTTCATACTCATGGCGGCTATTTACTTCTCGATTATTCTATCTCTGTTGTTCAGTGGGACTATTCTAAAGGCCCTTTCGATAGAAACCAGCACATCACCAGCAATCGGTGCTCTTCTGTTCACGGTATTGGTGCTCCTCTACAATCTCACTATTCTAATCCCAATCCAGAAAATCATGAGAGACGAACCAACAGAAAAGCCGAGGAATTCCCCTTCAGTGATTGGCTAGGACGATTCTACCAAGACTTCCTGCTCCTCGCTACGATTCTCGCTAGTTTGTGCTTCTTCCTGATCTGGTAGTCATTCTCTGGACAGCTTGTTCGTCACTATCTCAGATGATCATCATACAATTACAGGCTCTTTCTTAGGATCTGTTGGAAGAGGTTTCGAAGAGCGAATCTTCAACAAAACGAATGCGATGAGAATAACTAGGGCGCCGCCTGCAGCGATGTAGGGAATCTCGCTAAGACCAGAAAGTGCAACTTGCGGATTCATCATTCCCCCAAGGACTACTGCGAAGATCATGATTCCAACCGAGAAATAGAACAAAACCCTGTAGATCTCATCCGGCTTGAACTTCTTCAGCAGCTGTTTTCTGTCAAGCTCGCCTCCGACGAAGTTGATGACAACCCCGCCGGCGCCAATGGCGAATGGAATTGCGAATTGGGTGCTCATCTGATGTTCCGATAGGTCGATGAACTGGTGAAGACCAAGAGCTGAAGAAAAGAGCAGGAGCAGAGTGATGGCGGCAGATCCAAGGAGGATTCCCTGGTCAAACAACCCTCCGGAAAGTGCGGGTCCATAGGTTCTTCTCCACGGAAGTGTTTGCTCGCCTGGTTTCAAGTCCTTCGTAGTCTTTTTCGTCAGTACGGGGAGCTCGTTCTGAAGGAGGTAGATTTTGTGCTTTGAATCAAGCTCGATTCTATTGCCATTGTAATCATAAACGGCTCTGTTCAGCAGCCTGGTGAACGGGTACAACCACTCGACTCCTCTGTCCCTGGCCGTGGTGAGGGCGTCAAGAACTGTGTGGAGGAATGCTCCGAGGCCCAGGAACGGGTTGACCAAGCAAACCAGTCCGAGAAAGAGGAAGCTATGGCATAATGCCCTGTGCACTTGTCGGCGAGTAAAGGACTCCTTGCTAAAGAACCCGTACTCTCTGTCCAGGTCAGGAATCGCAGAGCCAATTCCAATTAGAAGGATTACTTCCGGTTTGCCGAAGAAAACCGCCCCGACAGCTATTCCGAATACGACGTGTGTTGGAAAATTCGTGTCGGCACACCTAGCTTCAAGTGATTCGCTTACTTCCTATAAAAACGGAAGCCGTCAAGAGAACGCACAGCCACGCTCAGAAGGACAAACGGAAGACTGGTCCTATGCTAGCCGTCGTTTCAGTATCTCTGCTTCTTGACCTGGATCCTCTCTGAAACTAGTAGGCCACTCCGTGCAAGTGCCTCTCGTCTCCGCAGGGAATCGATGGCCCTGAGGCAATCATTCTTGGTTTCGGATTCGTGAGGTCGCCCCTTGTCCTGGAGACGGTAAGGTCCTGTAAGCGTGTTCCTGATTCCCCGGGTCTCCTAGGTCTGAGAAGGAGCATATCTCGGGTACGGCGAACCCAAGAGAGAATTGATAGCAATTTCCCTGTCGCTCATCCAAGAACCACCAGCACAATTCCCAAGACAGTTCTCAACATCCTGCCTATCTGCCAGTAATGATTGTCCTTCACGCCCCTGCCAAAGAGACGCCAGTAGATCATGTTGGCCCCGCCCTCAGTTGCGAAAAACACGCCGATGGATTTGAAGAGTATCAAGCTGGCAAGCTCCAATCGGCGTTCCTGTTCACTTCGAAGCACCAGCCCTGCCCCTTGTCGTCTATCGCTACGATGTCCGGGAGAATCACCAAGAGCCCGGACCCGTCCTCCATGCTCGGGGCTAGCGTGATTGCTTTCAGTGACGCGGTCAGAGACCTGTTCTGGCGCAGGATTCCTCCGAACTCCGCCTCGGTCTGGCCATAGTTCACTCGCATGACGTCGCCCGCGGTTAGCACACCCTCTATTTCAGGTTGGGTCGCCGTCCGCGAGAACTCTGAGTTACGATGCGTGCATCCATCCGCGCCGGGTGTCGGGAAGGAATACACCGATGTGACTATCGTCTCCAACCGCATCAAATACCTCTCTGATGAGGAATTGAAGCAACTTGCCAACGTTTATGAAGCAAAGGTTAGATTAGAGAAACCTAAGGAAGTCGAAGATATGATTGGGAAGTTGAGTTTCGACAAATGACCAAGAAGAAGTCTGACAATTACGATTTGGAAATCCTCGAAGCTCGGTTTGAGTTGGCCGACCTTCTTTGGGAAGGCGCGGTGGAACCAACCCGCGAAGAAGAGCCTTACCCAGTCCAAACGTCTGAGTCTTAGAAGCCACAGGCCATCAACCGAGCCTTAACACCGACAAGGTCCTGAGGCATGACCTATGGTCGAGATGTGCCCAGAGTGCGGAAGCATCAAGGTCTCGCTACCCCGTACGACCAAGGAAGGACGAATGACCACAGTCTACTACCGATGCGACGAATGCGGGCATGAGTGGCAAGAGAAGAGATACCGTTAGCCATTAAACGGTTTTGGACAGCCCGAAGGACCCCCTAAACCAAACGGAGATTAGACAGAACCTCTGTTTGAATTACTTAAGTAACGTATCAGCATACGATTGGTGAGGTAAGACGGGACGCAAGTCCTCCGAACTCGAAGATTTTACGCCATTCTAATGGCTGTCCTCCTAGTCTCTGTGACATCAATCGCAGTGGTCTATGCCACCTATCCGCTACCCACAGCGCACAAATATGTCTACCACATCAATTTCCTTTGTGGATACCTATCAGGAACTGTGGATGCGAATCCAGGAACCTATTCGACACTGGTCAATGTCCTCGATCCTAGTTACCAGAAGACGAGTGCAACCGTCACTCTCGAAGTCAGAGACATGTCAGGAAGTCCAGGGCTATTCTCGACTTCTGAAGAGGTAGTCTATGACTCCCCTTGGGCCATAGGCTGCCTTCAGATCGAAAATCTGAGCCCCCTTTCCGGGCTCCCTGACGTGGGCTTCCTCACCATATACAGTAGCATCAAACTGGATGTCGTTGCTCAATACACAGTCGCGACGGCGACAACAACTTCCATAAGCACAATCTCCATCCCGGCAGAGACATTCACACCATAGGACAGCCTTCCCCTCTTTTTTCAACTCGGTGTTAGTCGGTCATCTGTGAGCCGACGCTTGGCAGGAGCCGAAACTTGACAGAGAAGATTTAGGGGGTCAGGAGCCGAGTTCTTGACAGAACCCGTAAGAAGCACGTCAGGAGCTGATGCGTCCCATCTCCCTGAAGTTTTCGGGGCCAGCTGTCAGGAATCATATTGCGCCAAACTCAGATTGTGCTGAATACCGGCGCGACGCTGACCGGTAGAGCGCTGGCACAGACCCAGGTCACATTGGACGCCAACACTGTCACAGCTCGTTAAGAAACTGCTTGTGGCTCGACCTCCCTCTTAGGCCAATGTAAGTTCGCTACCGCGGCCATAATTCGTCTTGCGACGAGATTACGGCCAAGAACTTGACGGAACCTTTACCAGCAAATCATAAATAACATTCCCCTGCACGAGCAACCATGTCAAGCTCGAATAGGTCTGGGGTGGACTTGTTCTGGACCGTGGCCATAATTCTAGTGGTTCTCTGGCTATTCGGATTCATCACCGGATTCGGCGGAGCGTTAATCCATCTACTGATAGTCATCGCAGTCATCGTGGTACTGTACAGACTCTTCACAGGGAGAAATGTAGTTACAGGCAAATGACCACACCCCAGAAACCGTCTTTTGTCGGATCATGTCAGGTTACCTGGGGCAGACTCTGAATGTCCTTCTCTGAGCGTGCGCAATCAACACTAAACCAGAAGTGCGCTTTCTGCGAAGAGGGATTACACGAGAAGTGCATTAGAATGAAGTCAGATCTATGCTGCTGCGGTGCCGAATCGAGCCTTCAGGTGACTCCTTCTTCCTCAGTTGAGCATCCTAGGGATGATAAGCAGGAAGAGGAAAGGACAAGACAAGAAGAAGCAAAGACAAAGCAGGAAGAGGAAAGGACAAGACAAGAAGAAGCAAAGACAAAGCAGGAAGAGGAAAGGACAAAACAAGAAGAGGCGAAGGCAAAGCAGGAAGAGGAAAGGACAAAACAAGTTGTACAAGAGGGGAAGATGAGCGTGCCTGTAAGGCTCAGCAGGAGTGATTCTGAAGAGATAGATCGAATGACAGGCATCAGCGTCGCGAAAAAGACAAATGGCCCGAAACGTAAAAGGGAGAGGAGGAGTTGAAGTTCGACGTCGATTCCAACTTGCCCGATCACCTTCAGGACGGAATTGCCGATTTCGACTGAGTTGTTCTTCTGATTTCCAAGTGAGCCCCTTTCAGCCGCCTCGGACCGCGCCTCGGCGGGTCGTAGTTGCGTCCAAGAACAAGTAGATGGAATTCCTCAAGAACGTCATTGAGACGGCGTGAGGTTCAGTCAAGCCTGCGGACAGGACTCAGGATTCTGCGGCTGTGAGCGCCGGGACACTCAATACCAGCCCTATTCGCAAGGCACAAGCGACATGATATTTCCTATGATGACCGTTAGCACTGTGCTTGGCAATGAAGGGGTATTCGCTTATCATCTTCTGGCAGGCATCACACAACGTTGGCAGATGACTCGAGCGACCACTCTTGATCCTGACAAGTGTTACTGAAAGGCTTCTGAACAACAAGCGGAGATCGGCCGCCGTCTCGTGTCTGGTTTCGTGACGTCTTGACACGGCCAACCCAGAAGGCTAATTCGAAGCCATCATTATGCTCATCGCCTAATCGGAGTGATTTGGCACATCATGAGGGAGTCATCAATACTGATGTGAAGCAACGATTCCGAATAACCGGCCAACTGTCAAGAAACGGACATTCGCCTTAGAGACAGGATAGCCCTCAGTCGCTCCATGGGTTCACAGGTGGAGGAATAGTATGAGCACGACGGAAAGAGAACGCAAGTTGCGGTAGTATCTCCGGGTGACGCAACTTGCGTCCAGCAGCTGCTAGGTCTTCATGATCCTTCGACCTGCTTTTCGCTTCCTGACTGGACCCTTCCCACCTGGCGTCTCGGCTGCGCGCCTCTTGGCCGCTTCCATCCTTCCACCTCTGCTCTTCTTTGCCATTTTTGAATTCACCTCCTTAGTCTTTTTTCTTCAGAAGCAATGTCTTACTTGCCCGTGACTACGTTTCTTCCTGTGAGAAGCCTATACACTATCACGATGACAGCTATGACCAGCAACAGATGGATCAACTCTCCGCCAGTCCCGCTGATGAATCCGAACAGCCAGAGAACTACGAGAATTATGGCTACCGTCCAGAATAGGTCCATTCCATAATCCTTCCCGGCTCATATTCGGGTCCAGCGATTATTTAATCCCTTTCTTGCTGAAGGAGCCTAGGACTCGGAGAACTCCGTCGAGCTTGTCAGCCGCGTGTCTGAGCCGCCGGGCCCGTCCCGGATTGTTCATCCCTATGCGGTGCGATAATCCTTATAAAATGAACAGACGAATCCGATGGTAGAGGCCTTGAGCAGCCCAGTCCTTCCCAGCCTTGGCAGCCTGACTTTGACGGACCTGCTTGTGACCATCATCGGCTTGGTCATTCTATGGATAGTCATCTCAATACCCGCGTGGTTGGCGGGCAAGGCAATCACCGGGGGGAAGTCTACCTTTGGCGACGCGATGGTCGCCACCCTGGTTGGCCCGATAGTCTACTTTGTGATCTTGATCGCGGTGGATTTCTTTCTAGGAACGGTGATTGGCTCAGGGGCATTCGTCATCGCCTTGATCCTGGCTTTCGTAGCCTGGATATGGGTCTACAAATCAAGCTTCGGAACGAGCTGGTTGGGCGGCCTCGGGATAGCCATACTCGCGGTAATCATCTTTGCCGTCATGAGCGTGATTCTCGGAGCCCTCTTCGGCATAGTGGTTCCCGCATCGTTCTTCCCTCACATCTAGGTAACTGCGACAAGCACTCTACAGACAACAACACCAAACCGCTCCGAAGGCAGAAGCTTCCACCTCAACTCATCAAGGGTAGAGGAAGGATTGCACCGGGTCCGCTACCAATTAGGTGTGTTTCTTGGTCTGGGTCGCGAGCAGCGCGCTGCGTCCGAGCAGTTTCTTGTTCAGGATGAAGATTATCACCTGGTCGCCCACGTCCACACCGACCGTTCCGCCAATCGGCTGGACTACGAACTTCCCGCCACCCGTGAGTCTTGCTACCGTCGCTTCGACGACCGCGACACCGGTCTTGGACTTGAATACCGTCGCCCTCTCCCTGCCCGCTCCGGCCCTCGAAACGCCTCTGCCCTTGTCAGTGGTTCGCTCCCGCTCGACCTCTCTTTCCTTATCTGATGACAAATTAGCTCAGCGGCTGCTATACAAACACATCTTATATAAACTGCAAGAGAAGATGGGGAATGCGTTTCGGTTCATGCATGAACATAGCAATACACCCAGAGAAGGCGGCCGAAGAAAAAATGAGCCGGCATGAACGAAGACAAGCGCGCCGAGTGGTTTGGCGCCGTTCTCTCCCTCCTCTATGAGTTCAACTGGACCATGAGCGAGACGGAGATATTGCGGCGCTCGATGAAGTTCTCGAACGTCGAAGATCTGCGTTCGCTATTAGCTGATCTCAAGAAAGCAGAACTAATCTCGGATCCTGTTCCCGGGAATTGGAAATTGACGAAGAAGGGGAAAGAGCTGGTCAGGAAGTCGCTCGGGTAGATCTACTGGACGCAGTTGAAGAGGTGGCTCCTGGCATCGCGTCGCTTCGTCTCCTCGACCACTGTCTGTCTCATGTTGCTGCTCAGCATCTCGACAGATTTGTGTTCCGTCCGAAAGACATAGCGCGCGCCCTACTGTTTCCTACCACCTTCGGGGCTTCGCATTTTGGGCGTTTTATCAGGCGTGAGCTCGCAGGTCACAATCTGCCCGAAGCGTGGGAAGCCCAGCTGGGCCCCCTATGTCATGCAAGTCGAGGGGAAGTACGGCCAGGTCTACAGATACCAAGTCTACCGGCATCCTGACGGTCGACGAGTAGAAGCCCCGAATCGCCGCGGCCGCCAGGGAGCGCTTGGCCTCAGAATCCCCGCGCTGGACGATGAGATACGCGTTGATGTAGTCGCCGAGCGGGTCGGTGTGTTTTCTCTTAGTCACTACGTCCGTGGGGCGTGATTCGAATACCGACCGGAGGTTGTCCTGAATCAATTCGTCCGGGGTCATGGCGATGCCCTTCCCGCGCAGCCAGCGGAAATACATGCATAGTTCGCCGGCGTACGCGCGGCGGGTCCTGACATTCCCGTGATTTCGCAGGAACGTTTCGACGCTCTTAGACGACCCCAGCTCCTCAAGGAACAGGCGGAGACCGTTCTCTGCCTTTCTGTCGGCTGTCATTCGGTTCTTAATAGACGGAATTTGTTTATCCACGGCCGCTAGCTTGTTTTCGGGCCACCCGCGGCCACGAGTAGCGAACTAGCCAGCTCATCGGCCGCCTGGTCGCGGTTCTCGACCGTGACGGTTATCGTCTCCTTCGCCTTCTCCCGAAGCTCTGCGAGCAGGTCGTCCTCCAGCCTTTCGTGGACGACCGCGAGGATCGGCTTCCCGGAGTCCAAGCAGGCCCTGACCCCCTTCCTGAACTCCGGGCTGACAAGCTCCATCGGCCCCACTTCGTCGATCACGATCACCTCGGAAGACACCGCGGCCTTCAACAGACCGGCGACCCCTACCGCCGAGAGGTCAGCGAGGTTGACACGGTACCGGCCCACCCTAGGACCGAGGCTGGCAGAGATGGAGGCGAGCTCTCCTCGGGTCCCGTCGGTAAGGTTGAGCACTTCGAAGCCGACCCTGGCCCCCTCGACCTTCCTCTCCGTCGTAGAGCAGCCCCCCACGATCAACCCGGCGCTCTTCAGCCTCAGGATGACCCTCGACACTATGGTCGACTTCCCCACTCCGGGCGGGCCGGTCAGGAGCCAGATGCCGCTCATGGGTGTCGCCGTCGGACTCGGTGGTAGAAGAACCTGTGCACCCCGTGGGCGCGATCCTGACCCGATTCACTTAACAGCGCAGAGTCCGAGGTCGTGAACTGGTTGAACCTCGTCCGGACGAGTGAAGGGAAGACTGTTCTGCTAGTCCCAAGGGAGAGCTTCTCGCCCGTCCCTCCGACCGTCCCAGTCTTCTACAACCCTGCGGCTTCCATCAACCGCTCCGTCTCGGTCGCAATCGTCGACGCGACCGGGGGGCACACTTTCTGCGACGCCCTGGCCGGAATCGGCGCACGGGGTCTGAGAGTGGCCGCGGAGGTGCGGAGGAATCCGAGCGTGACCCTGGTCGACATAAACAGGGAATCGGTCAGGCTGGCCCGGAGGAACGCCGGGCTCAACGGAGTCCGGGCGCGGTGCGAGTTCATCCCCGGCGAAGCGAACTCGTACCTCTACTCGAGGTATGGAAAGGGCGAGAAGGTCGACTACGTCGACGTCGACCCGTTCGGGACTCCAGTGCCGTACCTTCAGGCGGCCCTTCGCGCCACGAGGCACGGAGGGATAGCGTCGTTCACGGCCACCGACACCGCGGTCCTGTGCGGGGTGCACATCGGAGTGGCCCAAAGGCGTT
>Ga0116123_1001026_pt1 | contig 17420 bp, 16 predicted proteins | sample June2015DPH_13_1_3_FD_89727 | JGI IMG/M metagenome (GOLD analysis project Ga0116123, IMG submission 89727) | Peatland microbial communities from SPRUCE experiment site at the Marcell Experimental Forest, Minnesota, USA - June2015DPH_13_100 | ecosystem: Environmental > Terrestrial > Soil >... | reverse complement strand
TTCGTCCGCTTCGAGAACGAGGACGGCAGCTTCACCTACTACGCAACCTACACCGCCTTCGACGGCGAGACCACCCTTCCGCAACTGCTGGAGACGCCGAACTTCGTCCATTTCAGATTCAGCACACTCAACGGCCCCGCCGTGCAGAACAAGGGCATGGCGCTCTTCCCACGCAAGGTCAACGGCCAGTACGCCATGCTCTCGCGCCAGGACGACGAGAACATCTTCATCATGTTCTCCGACGACATCCGGTTCTGGGAAGAGCCCAAGCTGCTGCTCTCGCCCTCGCAGCCGTGGGAATTCTTCAAGATGGGCAACTGCGGCTCACCCATCGAAACCGAGGCTGGCTGGCTCGTCATGAGCCACGGTGTCGGCGCCATGCGCAAGTACTGCCTCGGCGCCTTCCTGCTCGACCTGAACGACCCCACACGCGTAATCGGCCGCCTGCGCGAACCTCTGCTGTCTCCGAACGAATCGGAGCGAGAAGGCTACGTTCCGAACGTCGTCTACACCTGCGGCGCGCTGCTGCACGGGCGTGAACTCGTCATCCCCTACGCGATGAGCGATTCCGCCACAAGGTTTGCCACCGTGCCTCTGGACGAGCTGCTGGGTGCGATGGAATAGTCCGCCTGGCGGCGGACAAGGAAACTTGGTTCAGATGACGCGAACCGAGTGCGGCTTCAACATATCTGACGCTGTGAGACTTTTCTCCGACTAAGTGTCCTGGCACAACTTCATCCTCAAGTCGGCCTGATGAAGTCAAACCTGTTCCTGTAGAGTTCCCACTTTCCTCCCAATCGCAGGGCGAAATTGCAGTTGCCAGTCTTCTTCCATGTAGGCGACCCGAAGTAGTTTGCCATGACCTTTCGCAGGTCTAGACTGGGAATGATGTGGAAGTCGACGTCGCGAAACTTCGCGTCCCTGAGGCAGACTAATACATGATAGAAATCTCTGCTCTCAATTAGCTTCGATGCCTGCAACGTGAACTCAAAACTATTCTGCTTGTTCAGTGTGGCTGTCTTTACTTGAATGTAGGCATGCCTCAGTATTCCATTGGCACTTTCCCTTATGGCGACCAGATCCACTTTTTCTTCAATGTGTGGGGAGAAGATCATCCATCCGCGCCTCTCGAGCTCAAGTGTGAGGAGCGTTTGGCCTATCTCCCCTTTCGCCGTGTCACTCAGAGCCAAATTGGTTGGCATGGACAATACCCCTTACTTCGAACTTAGCCTTTGCTTTGTTCTCTTCTTCCATTCATCATGGCTAATGATTCTCCTTTCTTCGAGAACGTCGACCAACGATGAGAGCATAATGTCGAGCATTTCGACCTCTTCCCTCAAGTCGTCAGTAGCTTTGTTTTGTCTTCGGCGTTCCTTCTTAACGCTCAATTTCATCCCCCCTAGGTGCCCTTTCTCGATTTAGGAGAGATCCGTCGTGGGTCGAAGTGGCAGCGTCAGTCTTCTCGTCTTCTTTTCACGCCTGGGCTCGAGCTTGGGAAGTCTGATTTCGAGGATGCCTTCGGCCAACTCTGCTGACACTTTGTCTGAATCTATGCTTTCGGGGAAGCCTATGTTTCGGCGGAAGGTGGAGAAAGCCCGTTCCCTGTGCAGGTAGGTCTTTCCCTTCTCTTCCCTCGCCACGTCAGAATCAGCGGCCACTGACAACTCGTTCGGTCCGACTTCGATCGCCAGAGTCTCCTTCTTCAACCCTGGAAGCTCTGCTTTCACGACATACTCCGTCCCGGCGTCGATGACATCAACGTAGGGTATTCGCGTCGGCAGTTCATACTCAACAGGCCACTCGAACCCCCTGAAGGGGTCCCAGGGAATCAGGCGAAAAGTGTCTAACAGGGTGTTGACTGAATTAGCCCAACTTGTCGGAGGTTCCTTAACGGCGAGCGCGGGCTTCTTCGCCTTCTGAACGGCTAGCGCTCCCGCTCTCTTCTTGGGCATGATCTTGGACATAATGGTCTACTCATCCCTAGCGGTGAAGCTTTGCCTTTATTCGCTTCAGATAGTCCGCGAATCGGCTGCTCAGCGTCCTTTCTTCTCTGCTTATCTCCATACACTTCACCGATCCTTATAGGTCGTCCGCAGTATATAGAGGCAAGGTATTTTTTGCGTTCAGATGCAATGCGAAGTCGAGCAGGTTCACACGAACTCGTGGCGCCTGCTGATGCTCTCTTTGCAGACTGAACCCTTGCCGCCGACGCGCTTGTTGCAGTGTTGACAGGCCATTTTTTCGTTGCCTTCTACGAAACTGTGCGACCCTCTAATTCGATGCGCTGGACAGCTTCCTCCACCTGAACCCTTGGACGCTCCGCAGTTCCTGCAAAAGTACATTTCGAGTTTAATCAGTTCGGGCCGATATAAGGCTGTTACGAGAAATGGTCCCACTGCGCGCGCGCGCGCGCCTCGCTGTAAAGGGTCTCAGTTGAGAACGCAAGTTGCGGCAATATCTCCACGCAACGCAGCCTGCGTCCAGCAGCTGCTACGTCTTCATAATTCTTCGACCTGCTTTACGCTTTCTGACAGGACCCTTTCCGCCAGGCGCCTCGGCGGCGCGCGCCTTTGCCGCTGTCATTCTCCCGCCTCTACTTTTCTTTGCCATTTCTTGATTCGTCTCCTTAATCTCGTCTCTTCAGAAGCAACGTCTTACTTACCCGTGACTACGTTTCTTCCCGTGTAAAGCCGGTAGACGACGACGATCAGGGCGATGACCACAAGTAAGTTGATCAGACCTCCCCCGATTCCGCCGATGAATCCGAATAGCCAGAGAACCACGAGGACTATGGCTACGGTCCAGAATAGGTCCACCATTGTCTATCTACCACTTGACACCGAAGCTGTATTCGTGGTCGTCTTTGTTCAGACTTAGCGTTCCAGCCTGCGTGGTGCCGGTCTTGTTTCCAGGAATTGTGGCCCAGGACACGGTTGCCTGATACGATTCACGGTTTGGCAGTTGGACCGAGTATTGGCCATTGATGACTACGGCCAAGAACTTCTGGCCTGTGACGGCATTCGTGAACTCCACACTCGCTGGATAGACGTCCGCCTTGTTTAGAGGAGAGAACCGGCCCGAGACAGTAACGGTCGGGTACGCCTCTTTTGCTGGCATGATCTCTATCGACCCGAACCTCTCCAGTGCTATGGACCTGTCCCCGTCTCTTACCTCTACCACGGCCTCATTGTCCACGTTAACAGTCTCTGGGATGCGGAAATTGAGCACCCCGTCAAGTGGTAGTGGGAGTTCTGACCTTGCCACCCCGGCTGGGTCCAGAGCGCTAAGCTGCTTACCATCGTAGGAAGCCTTGCATCTTCCCACATACCTATTTCCCTTGACGATGATGGCCCAGTTGCTGGGGAAGGGCAAAGCAACTCGCTCCTTGAAAGTCTCGAGATAGACCTCCGGCCGCATCTTGTCCAAAACGATAATCATTACCTGGTCACCTACCTCCACATCGGATTGCTCTCGAACAGAAGCAACAACGAATTTCCCTGCTCCAGTTAGCCTCTCTACTTTCCCTTCGATGACAAGGACACCTAGCTTCGATTCTGGCACCATCATCCTCTCCTTCCCTGATTTATCCTTCTCAGTACGAATGGGCATAGGTGGAAGTCATTGATCCCGATATAACAACCCAACGTATTTTTTGCACTCGATTGCAATGTGCCTGAAAAGTACCCTTGACGACTCCCCACAATGCATGTCGTTAAGCTAAAAAGATGCAAGCCTCGGTAGATAGAGGCTAGCATGAAGCCCAAAACTGCGACGGCTTCGTTCAGGCTGGACGAGTCTGCACTCAACGCACTCCAAGAAGACTCGAGGAAGCAGAACGTCAGCGTCAACACCCTGCTCAATCAACTCGTCCTCGCGTACGCTAATTACGACCGGCCGATGAAGAGGTTTCACATGATAAAGGTGCCAGCGTCGAGCTTCAAGCACATCCTGGAGGCGGCGACCAGCGAGGCGATGATTGAAGCCGGTAACTCCGCTGGTAAGGACGTTCCGAATACGTACATCAGAGCCAAGTGGGGGGAGCTTACTGTAGAGAACGCTCTGAACTACCTCAAGACCACCGCCGACTACACGAACCTCTTCGAATACAGCGAGGTCGTACGCGCCGGAAAGGTCAACGTCACCCTTACGCACGATTTCGGCGCCAAGGGAAGCCTGTTTCTGCAGCGCTACGTGCAGGCGATCTTCGAGCCGCTGGGAAAGCCCCCGAGATTTCTGCCAGACGAGAACGCGGTTGCCTTCGAGCTTCAGTGAATAGCGGTCGGCCCGGTCAGTCCGTCTGACGCTCCACTCTCTCTTCCGTTTTCATTGCAAAAAATACATCAGGTTCAATAGCCGCCGTGCACCAAACGCACTGAACTGCGATGCTAACTGAGAAGGGAAAAGCGACCGCCATCCTGAAGATAAATGGGATGGACAATCCGGGACGGGCCCAGCAGCTCAGACGCGCAACTGACAAGCTCGACGGAGTCTTCCAAGTCGACATCAACTACATCTCAGACACGGCGACAATCAGGTACGACGCGGATAGACTAACACTCGCCCAAGTCGCTGAACCAATCAGAGGTATCAGCTCAAGGGGTCCCGTTCCGACGAGCAGGTACATTCAAGGAAAGAGAGGGAAGGGAGAGGTCAACTGGAATTCGCGCCGGCGAGGGAGATATAGTAGAACTCAGAGAGGCAGACTCGGGGAGTAAGGACCTCCTCTCACCCGAAGAGAGCCCGAATCTGGTCCCGATTCACAAGAGGAGCTTGAAACTGCCCCGGCCGGGATTCGAACCCGGGTCGCCGACTCGAAAGGCCGGCATACTTTCGGCTTGCTCACGTGGAGTTGACCGGGCTGTACGCGTGCAGCTCTATACTACCGGGGCTGAATTTGACCCCCGCCTGTTCGGCACTTAGAGGTTTCTCGTTACCTCGCCCGTCTGGTTTCGGGAGCAGGATGCTGGATCCAGCGGAGACCACTCTATGAAGAGCAGACCCCGGTAATGCCCTTTCAAGTCGAGAAACATTATATAGAATACAAAGGGCGAAAATTCCGAGTCTTTCAAATGGACGGTCGCAGGTCTGTTTCACTGGAATCAATAGAGGCCAGGATGAGGTCCTATGCCGACAGGGCCGACAAGGCCCTTGCACAAGAGCTAGCACACTACAAGCATTCAAGGTTTCACGACCCGCTTGTCTATGCGGTCGAAGGCGGTAAACGCGTCAGACCTGTCCTGTTGATGCTTTCGGCTGAAGCCCTAGGCTGCACCGATGATTCGGTGCTCGGGGCCTCGGTCGCCGTCGAGCTCCTGCACACGGAATCAATCATCCATGACGACATCATCGACGAGGAGATGACAAGAAGGGCGAAGATGACATTCCATGCCAAGTACGGGTACAGCGCATCCTTGCTGACCGCGGACTTCGTGTTCGCGATGATTCTGGCGATCGCGGCCAGATATAGGGACAGGCGCGTTGCTGAGGAAATCAGCGGCGCCGCCCTGCGTATGGCTGAAGGGGAGTACTCGGAGCTCACGATCGACCCGCAGGTCTACAGCCTCACCTGGGACGAGTATCTCAAGGTAATAGGCGACAAGACCGCTGCCCTCTTCGAGACCTCAGCGAAGTTGGGGGCGCTGGTCGGCGGAGGAAGCGAAAAGGGCGTCGCGGCTCTTGCTGAGTATGGGAGGAACTTGGGAACGGCGTACCAATTGAGAGACGACCTGCTCGACTGGAGATCGCAGGAGAAGATAGTGCTGGGCCTCCTGAAGAACCACAGTGAGAGCGAAGTCGTAGGCAAGATGACAGCGCTTTCCCAGACCTACGCAGAGGAAGCCAAGAGGCAGCTGATACAGCTCCCCATGAGCAGTGCCCTTGAATTCCTGGAAGACTTGACGGATTTCACTGTGCAGAGAAAGTACTGAAGGAAGAAAGGTGCCCTCCTTGCAGCAGAGGGGGCGAATCTAGGCCGTCTGGCCGAGGATAATGATGGCCATCACAAATCCATAGATGGCAATTGCTTCTGCGAGCGCGACGAAGACCAAAGCGCTCGTCCTTATCTCAGGTTTCTCCACCACTGCGGCGATTGCGGCCGAGCCAGACTGGCCAAGCGCATATCCCGCGGCCACGGCAGCCAGTCCAAAGGCCAGACTAGCGGCGAAGAACTTGCTGGCACTATCGGTTGTAGTGGTGCTTGTCTGCGCTACCGCGGCGGGCGCCGACATGGCTACCAACACAAAAGCGGCAGCACCCAACAGCAAGACAGGAAGTCTATTCATGAATAAGCGAGCGAGCCACGCTCGTGCACAACTTATAAGCGTTGCAAACAAAATCGAAAATCTGGACAAATCAAAGAGGCGTCTTACAGACCTAGCTTTTTCATGATATCCTTCGGAGACATGTGGGCCTCGACTCCGACCGCTATTGCGGCGATGCTGTTGACCTCGAATTCGAGGAGCTTTATCAGAGCGAGCGCGTAGGCCGGGCCGAGCTTCTGCCAAGCGAACGTCCTGGTCAAGGTCGCCTTCATTCTACTTGTGAACGCCTCCTCCACAGCATCGATGAGTTCCTCGTCACTTGTCTGCTCCTTCACTTCAGTGGGATATATCTGCGGGATTTGCTTCACAGCTTCGGACACGGACTCAGAGCCAATCATCCTCATGAGGACTGATTCGGGCACCCTGAATGTCGGGGTGACAAGGAGGTTTCTGACCTCCTGACTTGGCAGACCCCACAGCTTCGCGCGGAGAACACTTACCACGTTGTAGGCATCGACATCGATGGCCACGATTTCACCTATTCCTGCCACGTCTACGGATCTCGAAGAAGAATACAGCTTGGATTCCGACGAGTAAGCTTCGGATATTGCAGTCAAGACGGCATGGTCCACATAGATGTCAAAGAACCTCGCCTCGCCGGTGGCGGAAAAAGATGTCGCGGCCCTCTCAATGTCGGCATGGAACTCGGTCCCCGATAGAAGCGCAACCCCTTCTCGAACGTCACTCGCAGAAAGGACCTTCACCATGAGCTCTCTTCTTCCAACGAGTTCTTCGGCTTTCATGTCGAGATACTCAATCGACTCTTCGTAGGATTTACCCAGTGCCTTGGACTTCAAAACAGACTTCAGATCCCATGCAATGTGCTTGAGGTAGTAGAGCTGAATCAGCCTGTACCCGCCAGCGGCCTTCATGAGGTCATAGTGGGCCTTGTCGAGTCTTTTTCTCAGAGCCAATTCGAGTTCTCTGGCCGTGAGCGGTGGAACGAGATTGGAGAGCGCTTCAGAATAAGGCGTGACCTTGAGCCTGTTGAGCAGCTCCTCCAAGGTAGCCGACTCTGCCAACTTTTCCATTGGTTCCTTGTCGAGAAGGGTCCCACGCTGAGCTGAAGCTCTCGTCCCGACATATGTCCTGCCAGGCATAGCTCAAGTCACAACGGCGTGCTTCTGTCGCATTTGGCTCGCTCACCTCATGACCGTTATAATACTTAATAGCGTAACCCGACTCGCGACTTTGCTGAAAGCGTGGGATTCTTCTGGGCGTAACCCCTCTCTCAAGGGTCACTGTCATAGCGCCGAGGAGCGATTACGAAGAGGTTACCAGGGCACTCGCCCAATTCGAACAGTTCCATTTGATGGCAGACAAGGAATCGGGTTTTGACCCCCTCGTCCAAGACCTTGACGTAAGAGCCGTCAGGCTCTTCGCAATGGCAGACCAGACTGTGAAGGACCTCGCAATACCACTGGCGCCCGGCACCATGGACATTGTATTCCGAGGAGTGAAGATACCGAGCAGTGAGTTCGAAGCAAGGAACTGGGACGACCTGCTGAGGAAGGCAGAAGCCATGCTGAGCCCCGTCGTGGACGAGACGAGGAAGCAAAGGTCGGCTCTGCAACAGGCTACCAATGCAGAGATGAATACTCAGACGCTTCTAGACGCGATGAAGGTTGTCTCGGGTTTCTCCGCGGACTTGGGCGACGTTCAGGCCCTACGCTGGATCAAGGTCACCCTGGCTGTCGTGGAGAATCAGACGTTACCCGAATTCAGCAAATCACTTTCGGACATTACTGTGGTTTCACACACCCTCTCGCAGAGTCATAGCCTTGTGCTCGTAGCATCGTCATTGTCTGAAGCGGACCGCGTGGACAAGGTCATGAAGGCCTTTGGAGTGGAACCGTTCGCAATTCCTGCCGGCCTTCCGCAGAATCCTGCCGAAGCGTACAGCAAGCTCACCCAAGAAAGCGAGGCTGCCTCGAAGGAGAAGGAAGCCGTGAAGTCCGTAATCGCCCAGCTAAGGGCAAGTTCCGAGACTACACTACTTGCAGTCAGGGAGCTTGCGGGAGTCGCGAGGGACATGCTAGATGACGCGAGGATGGCCGGCGGTATGAAGAGGTTCGCCATCATATCCGGTTACGTCCCCACCAGGAGAGAGAAGGAGTTCAAGGACAGGTTCGCACGATGGATGGTCCACGGAGAACCGGTTGGCCATGAAGAAACCGACGCTGGCGCCCCAACACTGATGGAGAATACGAGTTTCATGGCACCGTTCCAGTTAATCACCGAGGCGCAGGGGATCCCCGGAGGGCACGAGGTCGACCCCACGCCCCTGATCTCGTTCGTGTTTCCGATATTCTTCGGAATGATGTTCGGCGACCTCGGTCACGGCGTTGTTCTGACACTGTTCGCCCTGCTGATAAGGCAGAGGAGCACCGGGAACCTGAGAAAGTGGGGCAACATATTCCTCGCGGCGGGAATCTCCGCGAGCGTCTTCGGGATTGTCTTCGGCGAAGTCTTCGGGTTCTCGCTTTACCGTTACGTTCCAATCCCGCCCCTGATCGAGATAGTCCAAAGGCCTCTGGGGGCCAATCCTACTCTCGACCCTGGAGGCGTTGAAGTCGTCCTCGTCATTGCCATACTCATTGGCATAGCGCACATGACCACAGCCCTTGGACTCGACGTGTACCAGTCGATCAAGGGCCACGAGACTGTGGAACTGGCTACCGAGAAGCTCCCGACACTCGCGATGTATCTCTCTGGGATCGGGTTCGGTCTCGCGTTCATTGGTGCAGGGTACAGTTTCAACGTGTTCAAAACCTCCAATCCAGCGCCCCTCTTGGGATTACCGAACGACCTCCTAGGTGGCGCTTCGCTCGCCGTCGTGTCCGTGTCGATGATCATCCTATTGACTGGCAAGGGAATAGCGATAATGGCGGGGAAATTTCAGGGTGAATCAGCTGGAAGTGCTTTCGCAAACGGAGGCATCGACGTCTTCGAGAAGATTTCCAAGTTCCTTTCAAACACGATAAGCTACGTTAGGCTCGCGATAATGCTGCTCGTGCACGCGTCGCTCCTCTTGGTGACTAACATGTTACTCGCATATCCGCTGTACATTTCTGCGGTGCCGATAGTAATCTTCAACATACTCATCATCGTCTTCGAGGTCCTGATCGTCTACATACAGGACCTAAGGCTGCACATCTATGAGTTCTTCTCGAAGTTCTACCAAGGGACAGGCACGCCCTTCAGAAAGATCTTCCCTGACAGGGTCAGAGTCAGGGTAAACTGGCTGTAGGACTTCCTCAGATGTCCGCCCGGAGTGGGACCCGATGCGAGGCTGATTGGGGACTGGGGGGATGAATCGATTCCGAATTCAAGGACGACTGCGGGCAAGAGGGCTATGCAGAACAACCAACCTACTGACTGAACGGTTGCCTACCCTGGGAAGATGTTCTTGACAGCGCTTGGTGCAAAGTTGGTCACGATCTGAGGGAAGAGCCCTAGTCCTATGATCAGACCTACCGCGACGGCGAAGACGATGATGAATGCAAGAGGTTCGTTGACCTTTTCAGCGCTCTCTGGCTCATCAATGTAGAACCTCTTGATTATCCACGCGTAGTAGCCGAGGCTGAAAGCACTGTTCAGGATGCCAGCGACTGCGAGCCAGGCGAATGGGCCGTTTACCACTGAGAGGAATAGCAGAAGCTTGCTCCAGAACCCGCTGAGTGGAGGCACGCCAGCGAGGGCGAGGAAAGCGATGGTCATGGTGAAAGCTGTGATGGGCATCCTCTTCCCCAGCCCATTGTAGGCTTGCAGGTCGCCTCTCTTGAGTTCGAGCAGAACAAGTGCGGCTGCGAGGAAGGCGACGCCCTTCATGATTGCGTTGTTCAGAATGTGGAAGAGCGAACCTGTCATCCCGATTGTGGCCTCTGCGAAGAGCGAGTTCGTCTGCCGACTGTACGCATACGCTACGAAACCCACGAGGATGTATCCGGCTTGTGCGATGCTGGAGTAGGCGAGTAACCTCATCATGCTCTTCTGGGTGAGTGCGGCGACATTCCCGAGCGTCATCGTCAGGACAGCCAGAACTGCTATGACGTTGGCTAGCGTGAACAGCGGGTTCTGCGTCAAGACGTATACCGTGGCGAATGCGAGGATGACTCTGATTGCCGCTACGAAACCGGCATTCTTTGTCGCGGCGGCGAAGAGAGTGCTCACGGTAGTCGGCGCGCCCTCGTAGACGTCTGGAATCCACATATGGAACGGGACGATCGCCATCTTGAAACCAAAGCCCGCGATGAACAGGATGACCGCTACGCTAGCCAACGGGTTGAACGGCTGCGAGGCGAGGGCCTTGACCGCAGGGATGATCTGGGTTGTGCCCGTCAATCCGTAGGTCAGACTAATCGCGTAGAGTATTATTGCCGAGGACATCGCACCGATTATGGCGTACTTCACCGACGCCTCGTTCGACTGGACCCGCTTCTTGTCGTAGCCAGCAAGGGCATACGTCGGCAGGCTCATGAGCTCCCATGAAACGAAGAGCATCAGCAGGTCCTGGGAGTACGAAAGGAGGAGCATCCCAAGCGCGGTGAACGAGAGGAGACCGTAGTAGATCGGCGAATTGGCACCGCGTATGTAGCTGCTTGAGGCGACCACGATCATCAGCGTCACGCCGAGCGTGGCAAGGGCGAAGAAGCCGCCGATTGCGTCAGAACCGAGCAGGCCGCCATACGAGGCGTTTGTCGAGGGCCATATGGTATTGGCCCCGACTAGTACGAGGGACATCGAGAGGACTGCAATCAGGATGTAAGCAGGAGTCTTCGATTTTTTGTCGTCGAGGAGCTGGAAGAGCGGAGTGCCGAGCGACGAGGCGGTCAGAATGATGATCGTGACAGAGAGCAGATTCATCTCAGCCACCCCTCAACCCGGCTATGAACTGCGCAAGGGGTACGCTCGGAGCGATTATTAGATAAGAGAAGACTATCAGTATGACGAGAGGTACAAGGTAAGATGCGATGGCAAGGGCGTCGGGCTTAGGAATGTCCCGTCGCGTCGCGCCTTCCTCAGGAGATGAGAGGATCGATCTCTTGATGAACCAGAGGAAGTATCCGCTCGTGATAACTGGAACCAGTATCGTCACCCCTAGGATGGAGTAGGCCGAGATACCCGCGGCGATTACCATGAACTCAGCTAGGAAGTTCGCGAATGGGGGCAACCCCATCGCCGCGGCACTGCCCAAGACCAGAAGCACGGCTGTCCTGGGCATTGTGACCTTCAGTCCCTTCAGCAGTGGTATCTCTCTCGTTCCGGCCTGCTCATGAACGTATCCTGAGAGCATGAAGAGTGCGCCAATCGCCAGGCCGTGAGTGAACATCTGGAAGATTGCGCCTTCGACGCCAAGTGGGCTGCCAGAAGCTACGGTGGCGTACGCCCCTAGGAGGACAAAGCCCATGTGGTTTATGCTCGTCATAGCTATCATCCTCTTGAGGTCTGTTGCCAAGAGAGCGACGATTGCGCCATAGAACATTGTCACTGCCCCGATCAAGAGGAAGACCCACGCATACTGGTATGAGGCCTGTGGGAAGAGGCAGATGCTGATTCTGAGAAAGCCGTAGCCGCCCATCTTCAACAGGACGCCTGCGAGGAGGACGCTAATCGGGGCGGGAGCTTCGACGTGAGCGTCGGGTAGCCATGTGTGGAAAGGAACGACAGGGAGTTTGACCCCGAACCCGATGAAGGACGCGAGTAGAGGGAGATATTCGAGGGCAACAGGTATCTGGTGGTTCTGGATCATCGCTTGGATGGTTGGCATATCGAATGAGGGCGAGGGCATCCCCAGGTAGAAGTAGAGGAAGCCCAGGAGCATTATCGTGCTTCCGGTGAACGTGAAGAGAATGAACTTCAACGCCGCATACTTCCGTCTTGGTCCGCCCCAGACTCCGATGAAGAAGAACATGGGGATGAGGACGAGCTCCCAGAAGATGTAGAAGACGATCAAGTTGAGCGAGAGAAAGACCCCCATTATCGATCCTTCGAAGAAGAGGAGGAGGGCGTAGTACTCCGCCTCGTGATGATCGATCAGCCTTCGCGAGCCGATGATCACCAATATTGACAGAAGGCTCGAGAGGACAACGAGCGGTGCGCTGAGACCGTCGAGTCCGACCAGATAATCCAGACCGATGAACTGGAAGTTGAACCATGTGTACTTCTCCGTCAGCGCGTACTGGCCGAGAGCGGGAGGGTGAACATAGACGAACCAGTAGGAGTAGAGGGCGAGCAGAAACGTGATCACCGACAGACCCAACGTGAGGTAGATTCCGGCGTGTCTGTTCTGCCTGCCGACGAGGTAGACCAAAGGCGTCCCGACCAGTGGGATGAAGATGAGCAGAGAGAGGAGAAAACTCATGGCCAAATCCCCAATGCGAAGATCAGAGCCACAGTCAGGGCTGACAAGCCGAGGGCGAAGACGAAGATGTACTGCTCAGTTATCCCTGTCTGCATCCTCTTAGCCGCCCTGGACAGGGCCTGTCCGAGGGTCGAAATGCCGTTCGCGGCCCCGTCGATCACCCTGGTATCTACCCAGTTGCCAGCGGCCGAGAGACTGAGACCGATGTAGGCGCCGGCGTTGTTCATCCTGTCCAGCCCGTTGATTTCGATACTTGCGAGCAGCCACCTCGAGGCTCTAAGGGGTGGGTCGACGAAGACCCTGTAGTAGATTGCGTTGATGTACCACCTCTTCTCAAGGAAGGTGTAGACTGCGTGCATGAAGCCAGTATTCCCGACGAACTTGTCTGGAGGATACCTTCTTGCGATGTAAAGCAGAGTGGCAACCCCAAATCCCGCAATCACGAAGGCGAATGCGATCAGGGCGGACTCCACGTTGAACCCGACGGAAGCGACCACCGGTGCAGTGAAGTGTGGGGAGAGCGTGACCAAGTAGGCGTTGGACGCCCACTCGAGAAAGTTCTCCACACCGAGCGGAGCTGAGATGAGCCCAATGAAGAGCGTGCCGATTGCGAGGACCATGTAAGGAGCCCACAATAGTGGGCTGACCTCCCGACCCCCGTGCTCTCCACCTCGCCGCCCCTCCATGTTCGTGCTTTCTTTCCCGAAGAAGATGATCCCGACCATCCTGAAGGAGTAGAACGCTGTCAGACCTGCGGTCACCGCGCCCACCAAGAACAGCCATATCTGCCCCGAATCCCATGCCGTCGCCAGGACGGCATCCTTACTCCAGAAGCCGCTGAATGGTGGAATGCCCGCCAGCGAAGCTGCGGCTATCAGGAAGGCGATGAAGGTCATATTCATCTTCTTCCTCAACCCGCCCATCTCGTTGATGTACTTCGATCCGGAGATGTGGATGAGCGCTCCTGCCGCCATGAAGAGGCACGCCTTGAAGATCGCGTGACTCATCAGCTGGTAGAGTCCCGCGGAGAGTCCCTGGGCGAAGTTGCTCGAGTAAGCTGTTAGCCCGAGTGCCATCATCATGTATCCGATTTGGGAGATCGTCGAATAGGCGAGTATCTTCTTCAACTCGAATCCAACGAGTGCCTGGGTGGCAGCCAGAAAGGCTGTGAACGCGCCAATCCAGGCCACCGTCAAGAAGAACGGCTGGATCAACGAGGGGTTGGAAGCCAGCGCGAAGTAGAAGATTGGACCGACCCTAGCCACGAGCACGACACCCGCGTTGACCATCGTCGCTGCATGAATCAGCGCGGAGACTGGGGCTGGACCGGCCATCGCGTCCGGGAGCCATTCGTGGAGCGGGAACTGTGCAGACTTCCCGACTGCGCCTCCAAAGATCAGCAGGGCAGCAGGGACTAGCAGCCCCGACTGGGCCAGACTAGTCGTCCATCCTGTGTTCTGACCGAGCTGAGCGAAGTTGAAAGTTCCAGAGTAGATGAAGACGAGTATGATCCCGACCAGGAAAGCGACGTCGCCTATCCTTGTCATGACGAAAGCTTTCATTCCTGCGTGCGATGGCGGGTACGCCTGGGCCTCTCCGAGAGCCGTCTGACCGATTGTCCCGACCCATTTGTCCTTCTCGTCGGTGAACCAGAAGCCGATCAGTGCGAAACTGCAAAGTCCGACGCCCTCCCATCCTACGAACATCGAGAGGAAGTTGTCCGAGAGGACGATCAGCTGCATGCTCCCGATGAAGAAATTCATCAGGAACCAGTATCGAGTCAACCCGCTGTCCCCTTTCATGTACTCGAGACTGTAGACCATGATCACTAGACCCACCCACGCAACGACGTTCGAGATGATTATGGTGAACGGGTCGTAAAGCACGCCGACATTGACACTGAGCGTCGGGATCCACGGAATGCTGGTCGGGCCTGAGGGGGTGATCGTCTGCCCCTGCAGCGTCGGAATCAGAAGCTGGAGAGCGAAAAGCGCGGAGACCAGGGAGAAGAGGACAGCGACGCAATCCCTGACCCTCGACGCCTTACGGTACAGAGCGATGGCCAGGGCGCCGATGAACGGGACGGCGAAGACCGCCCAGATGTAATAGGCTGAGACTACTGCACTCATCTACCCGATCCCTCCTTTGATCGGAAGTCCGGATGTGAATGATGAAAGGAATTTCATGATCAGTTCTGGGTAGATGCCGACCAGGAGCATAATCGCAGCCAGCACGAAGAGTGGGACCAGCATGGTAAGTGGCGCCTCCTTCACTTCTCGGAGCTGGGCGGGGAGGGGTCCGAAGAAGATCTTACGAAGGGGCCAGAATGTGTAAGCAACAGTCAGCGTCGTCCCTATGATTGCGGCGAATGCCACGACCATGTTGGCGGCGGTCCCGAGCGTTCCCTGGGTGAAGATCCCGACGAACAAGATCCACTCTGCCTGGAAGCCGCTCATGGGCGGGACGGCGGAGAGAATCAGTGTGCCGAGGACGCAGAGAGTCGCCGTCAGCGGCATTATCGTGGCGAGCCCTCCCATCTTCCTTATGTCCCTCGTTCCTGTCTGCGCGAGGAGGATCCCGGCGACCGAGAAGAGGATGCACTTCCCAACGATGTGGCTCAGGAAGTAGAAGACCCCTCCAGAGACGCCGAGAGCAGTGAGACTACCAATACCGAGGAGTGAGTAGGCGTTCTGGCTTATCGTAGACCACGAGTAGAGGTACTTGGTGTCGGTCTGTACGAGGGTAACGGCGCCGGCGTAGACCATCGTGATGAGTGCCCAGACCATCAGAGGAAAACCGAAGGGCTTGAAGACGGTCGGCATCTCCTCGACGAGCAGCCTGGCCAACACGTAGTTTCCGACACCGACTATCATTGCCATTATCGGCGCGAAGGAGGTCGGATGCTCTGCGTGGGCGTACGGGAGCCAGGTGTGGAGACCGAAGATCGCCATCTTGACGAGCCAGCCGACGAGAATCAGACCGACAATCCAGTATCCAACCGTGCCAGGTTGAATCGACGCGAGTGCCGTCACATCAAAGCTCCCCGTCGTGATGAAGACGAGGACGATTCCGGCGAGGAAGAGGAACGCCCCGAGATGGTTCCAGATGAAATACATCACCGCGATTCTCTCTCTGTCGACGTAACCAAAGAGGCTCATGAGGAAGAACGAAGGGATGAGCAGCAACTCGAGGAACATGTAGAGCTCGATTAGGTTCGTCGAGAGCGAGAGACCAACCAGGCCTACCGTAAGGAGCAGGAAGTTGACGTAATAGAGGCCATACTGCGACTTCCTTTCCTCGCCATACATGTCCTCAAGCCTGTGCTTCATGTACGGCATCGAGTAGACAGACGTGGCCGTGCAGACAAGGCTCATGACCAAGGCCACTGGCAGGCTCAGGCCGTCTGCGAAGAATCCGAATGTCAAGCCGATGGACGGTGCCCACTTGTAGGATTCACTGACAGGGGCACCCCCGAAGTAGAGGCCTACACCTGTCAGGAGCAAGAGGAGCGTGGTGTAGAGGAGCACGGCGAAGGCCACCCAACCGACGTTCTTCCCCAGCCTTCGGCTGAGAGGATAGACAGCGCCAGCCGCTACAAGAGGAAGGATGATTGTTTGTAAGAGAGCATAGGGAATACCCATCTAATCACCGTTCTACCTAACAGCACTCGCGCGAGGTTTTCGCCGCATTTTGTTAACCCTTCAACGTCTTGAGTTCGCTCACATCGGTGTCTTTGTGCAACCTGTAAGTCACTACGACTATCGCAAGTATTACTGCCGCCTCTCCGGCCGCGAGCGCTATGGAGAAAAGCACGAAGGTCTGCCCGATTGCGTTATTCCAGAGGAACTGGTTGAAAGCCACGAAGTTCAGGTTGGCCGCGTTGATCATTATCTCGACGGCGAAGACCATCCTGAGAGCACTTCTCTTTACTATCAAGCCGTAGATGCCGATAGCTAACAACATTGCGGAAACGAGGACGAAGTCCGCGAGAGTGTTCACTGTTCCTCTTCCTCCTTCTCGACCTTGGCCAGAAAGAGGGCACTGACGATGGAGGCGGCAAGGACCAGAGCCAGAACTTCAAGCACAATGGAGAAGCTCGAGGAGATCAGCTGCCCTATTTGGAGGACGCCCGTCACGTTCAGCAGCGAACTGAACTGGGAGAGGTCTGAACCGACCACGGCGAGTCCGAGTGCCGACGCCATCACCAACCCAGTTAGGATTCCCCCGAGCCTGGTCAGCGACCGGGGAGATGCTTCCTTCGCCCAACTCTCTTGCCTGACGAGCATGACAGTGAAGAGGATCAGGACGGCTACGGCTCCGATGTAGACAGTGATCTGGAAGACCGCGACATAGGGCGCGTTCAGCAGGAAGAAGAGCGCGGCGACTCCAAGGAAGCTGCCGGCGAGGGCGACGGCACCGTAGACTATCTCGTCCGCTTCGAGGGCCACGATTGCGCCCCCGAGGGTCACGACCGACATCGCGACGAACGTGAGGTCAGCCATGGGAAGTCGTCCCCTTGTCGGTGTCGATTTTGACCTTATAGGTCATGCCTTCAAGTTTGGGAGGCACGGCGAGCATGTCGGGGGTGTACTTGAGGTTCATCTTGTCGTACCCAGAGAGCTCGTAGTCATTGGTCATGCGGAGGGCGTCGAACGGGCAGGCGTCCACGCAGTTCGAAGTCACAATCCCCGCAGGGGAGAAGGTGTGGTCGCCCTCGACCGTCACGTCCATCACCC
>Ga0116123_1001024_pt1 | contig 17450 bp, 22 predicted proteins | sample June2015DPH_13_1_3_FD_89727 | JGI IMG/M metagenome (GOLD analysis project Ga0116123, IMG submission 89727) | Peatland microbial communities from SPRUCE experiment site at the Marcell Experimental Forest, Minnesota, USA - June2015DPH_13_100 | ecosystem: Environmental > Terrestrial > Soil >... | reverse complement strand
GTTCCATTGCCCACGTGGGCGCAAAGCCCGTCTTCGTGGACATCGATCTTGTCACCTTCAACATCAATCCGGCCCTGATCGCCGCGGCCATAACCCCAAGAACGCGCGCCATCATGCCCGTGCACCTCTTTGGATTGCCCGCCGATCTCGATCCCATCCTGGAAGTCGCCAAGGCAAAAGGCCTCCTGGTTATTGAAGACGCCGCGCAGGCCATCGGCTCCCATTACAACGATCGCTTCATCGGTACGTTTGGCGATTTCGGATGTTTCAGCTTCTTCCCCTCGAAAAACCTGGGCGGTGCAGGCGACGGTGGCCTGATTACCACCAACGACCCGGTCCGGGCGGAGCGCGTCCAAATGCTTCGCGGCCACGGCAGTAAGAAGAAGTACTATCACGACATCCTAGGTACCAATAGCCGGTTGGATGCCTTGCAAGCCGCCGTTCTGCGTGTAAAACTCCCCCGCCTCGATTCTTGGGCTGCCGGCCGCCAAAATCGCGCCCAGCGCTACCGCAAACTCTTTGAAGAGAGGGGACTGACTTCCTTTGTCACGTCTCCGCCGCAACCCCCGGCGAAGTTCCACCATGTCTACAATCAGTTCACCATCCGCGTGCTGTTGCGCGACGATTTGAGAGATTCTCTCCGTACTGCGGGCATCCCCACCGAAATCTACTATCCGCTCTGCCTTCACCTTCAGCCGGCCTTCCGATACCTCGGCTATAAGCCTGGCGCCCTGCCTGTCGCGGAAAAAGCCAGCAAGGAAGTACTCTCTCTGCCCGTCTTCCCCGAGCTCAAGGATGCCCAGCAGGACCTTGTCGTCCAATCGATCGCGGCTTTCCGAGCGATGCGGGGAGGTGCCTGAGGCTTGCATGGTGGCCTTTAGGAACCCTCCAAAACAGTACCTCTCACATCTGCTAGGCCCCTCTTCGTCGCGGTTTCACAAACGTGCGTACAATTTTCTTGCTCGCAACTCTTCCATGAAGTCCTGAGCGCCGGACCGTGATGCAAAGTTAATCACCGTCATCTGGTTCTCTCGACTGTCCGACGGTTGGTGTCGTTCGATAATCTGTTACATGCGGGTACGGTTCAGGAGAGAGTCCGCGGCTGGCGATGTCAGGTGGATTGCTCGTCGGCACCGGGTCACCCTGAGAAAGACTGGGAGCCTCATCTTTCCCATTCGCCGGTGTCTCGACCCTACTTGGCTGTACCACTGAGTTCTACCGCCAGGGGAGGTCAATCTCTAATGAACAAAAAACCTCCAGAACCTCAAGAACTTTCACTACCTCACAACCTTTGAAAGGTCTTCGCCCGTAAGCAACCATTCCAGTGACTTACCAAATTCTCGACTGATCGCAAGCAGGACTTCCGCTCCGACTTCGTTGCGCCCGTGCACGTCAGCGGACAAGTAACTCTGGCTAACACCAATCCGGCTAGCAAAGTCTGCCTGCGTAATACGGGATCTAAGTTGTCGGCATTTGGAACGAAGTCGGGTCCAAATGTTTCTTTGCCACCGGCGGTAAACGGTGGGCAGGCACGCACTAGGCTCGTTTAGACTTCCTTTCCGCAACGCGAATGATTAGGCGCTTGCCAAGCGCCCTGGCTGCCCGCGTGAGTGTATCCAGTGTCACGGACACATTCCGAGGTTCGAGCAAGCGATCCAGTTGTGATCTGCTCGTGCGAAGCTGCCTCGCCATCGCTCGTTTTGTCTTTTGCTGTTCCTGCATGGCCTGTTCAAGTTGCCACGCCAGCACCCGCTTAATTGCGACCGCCTCGACTTCTTCTCGGATCCCTTCTTCCTCGATAAAGCTGTCGAAGGTCGACCCACTATGGTTCGTTCTTTTGCGATTTTTCCTTACCTTCATCGGAGTCCCCTTTGATGCTTACTTTTGTTGTTCCTCGCTAGCACTAAGTCCTCGCCCGGCGTCCTTCGCGTTTTCTTGATGAATCCGTGGAGCAAAACCATCCGGTTCTTCTTGTCGATGTAGAAAAGCACCCGTGCGATTCGATTCTGCGCCAAGCTCGTCCGCACTTCGTAAATGCCATCACCCAAGGGCTTGCACACTGGCATCCCGACTGGCCAGCCGAATTCTACTGTCTTGATATCCTCGCCGATCCGCTTTCGGTCCTCGGTTGAAGGAAGACTCTTCAGCCAATCCCGTACGGGTTCTCCGCCCGCCTCCGTGCGAAAGAAGATCACCGGAGCCCGTTTACCCTGTCTTTCGAGCGCCTGGGACGCAGCATCAATGCCTGTCGGAGATTTGGGTTTCTTACCCACTAAAGGAGTGTACCATATACGGTACATTTATGGACGAACAATTCGATACCGGAGGCTATTCTTCGCACATTGCTCGGGCGCGGCGAGCTATATCAAGGCCTGAAGCGGCTCAACACTCATGCTTCTGTCGCATCTGGCCTCGTTCGACAAGACAGATGCAGTCGCTCAGGTCAGAGTGGCTCTCGCGATCAGCCCCGCCATGCAGATGCTGAGGGTTGCCACTGGGACCAAGCATCCGCATCAGACTTTTCGCTGAGCGCTGGGTAACGTCGCTCAGTTTAGTGAAGCCAACCGTGGCGTTGATGAAATCGCGAAGCATGATCTTGCCGGTTTCAACGTCACCGGAAAGAAAGTTTTCGATTCCCTCTCGGAGAAGCGCCTTGCGGAAACCAGGATCACGTTTTACGCGTGCCCGGACTGTTTCCTTAAAATCTCGTGTCAAAGCCATCGTAGCTACCCGCAGAGATTTAGGATCAAATACCAGACTGATGCCCAGCTTTCTCAGCATCTCTGGCAGGGATGCGCCTTTGGTTTCCGGCAGGATCAGCAGAGGCGCAAGGGTAAGGGGCCAGATTGGTCAAAAGGAGTGGTAAAGCACCAGAACAAGAGGTAATACTCAACCGATGGTCGAGTGGAGGTGATGGCTGATGTCAGAGAAACATCTTGTAGGGCGTCGACAGTTCATCCTGATTTCAGCGGGAGTGGCTGCTGAAGGAATCGGGATTTCCTGCGGGAACCGTGCTTGGCCGATCGACATTCAGGAAGCTGCCAGGAAAGTGGGTCGCATACCGCGACGCACGCTTGACCGCTCGGGTCGAGAAGTGTCTGTGTTGGTTGGCGCCGCCACGTGGTCCGCACTAGCGGTCGAAGCTGGAATCCAATGCGGCGTGAATTACTGGCACAAGTCGGACAAATGGAACACATGGAACACCGAAAGCGTGCCGCAGGCCATCCTCAAGAACCGCGACGCGCACTACTGCGAAGTGTGCTGTGATCGGGTTCGCGGGAATCACGAGAGGGGCGTGATCGACGAGGAAGCGCACTACCGCTTTGTGAAAGAGGCCCTGGCGCGCACAGGGCTCGGTTACTTTGACGACATGCAGTTTCACTTTGGCTACCACAACGTGGCCGAAATTCAGAACCGTGGATTGATTCGTGCTTACGATCGCTTGAAAAAGGAAGGACTGGTGCGTCACCTCTGCCTTTCGCAGCACAGCTACCAGGGCAACAGCACGGTGAAGGACGGCGAGCCTAACTATGAGATCCTCGCGGCGGTAATGAACGACGGCCTTTATGAGCACGCGCAATTCCCCTTTACCTATGGAGATAACCAGCCAATAAACGACTTCGTGAGCAAGGCCAAAACGAAAGGCTTCGGCACCACCGCCATGAAGACGACGGGCGGCGCCGGTCGCATGCTAGACGACCGCGAATTCATGAAGAGCTTTCCCGCCGGCACGACGCCTCACCAGGCCCTGGCTCGCTGGCTGACCACGCAGACGCCCCTGAGTTGTGCCGTAATCCAGATCAACAACCTCGATGAGTTCGTGGACACATACTCCGGGGCAGGCAAGTCCTTGCGCGCAGAGGATTCCCGGGCTATCGAAATGATGTGCCTGTATGCGGACCGGGAGGTCTGCCGCCTGTGCAACAACTGCATGACGCGCTGCGAGAAAGGCCTCCCGATTGCCGAGATTCTGCGCTACGAGAGGTATGCCAGGGACTACCACGAACTAGAGCGGGCCCGCGGACTCTATGCAAAGCTGTCTCTTGACGCCGGCGAGTGCTCTGCCTGCGGCGCTTGTCTGCCTCATTGTTCGCAGGGCCTGAAAATTCCCGAGAAGCTTCGCCAGGCACATCGCATTCTCAGTTGAACGACCGAGCGCGAGGCTGAGAGACTTGTCGAAGAGGGTGAGAATCAAGGACTTAGGTATTCTGCATCAATAGTCCAGATAGGCATACCAGGAGAGCTCCTCCGGCGGATCGGTAACGACAGCGACAACCGTGAACTCCGGGACACGGCGCATGGTGCGGCGGTGAACCGACCGGCGAAAGCGATCAATACGAGAGACCTGGGCGCGCTAAGGAAGATCGGGGAAGTAATCGCCTGGAGGTGGTGAGTTTAACCGCTTCTGCACACGCCTCAGCGAGGCAGAGCTACGACGTGGTTCTGATCGAGGACGCAGCGCCCAACCCGAGGATGTAGTCGAGGGAGAGTGAAAGAGTTCTTACAGTTAAGCACCACACGGAGGGCCCCAGTTCGTACGGTTAACGTGCGTCACGGCACGGAGGATTGTGCCAACGCTTGTTGGGCTTGTTCCGTCTCAGTTGTGTCCGACTAATTTTAGATGGACTTTCTTGCTTGCAACGCGCAGGATATAAGCTGCGAAAATCAGAACGCCCTAATCCTCTAGCACGCTGAAAAGTTCCCATATTCTTTAGGAGAACAATTTTTTATGCGTGCTAATTCTTTGCGCGAATCTCTACCAGCCAAAAAAAACACATTCATGTCAACCGTTCGAGGATCACAAAAATCAGACGTTTCGAAGAGTTGGGTGCCTTCTCGAGTCCGTCGAGATCTGCCTCCATTCCGTCACCGTCAAACGGATCCCATCCTTCCAACGGTTCGGGCAACGGCCAACCCCGGCTCCGGGATCAGCTCTGCCTTTTGATCCGCCAGTACAACCTCGATCCGAATCTCGTCAAGACTTACGCGGCAGATTTCTGCGGCACCGAAGTTCTCAGCGACGCCAGCCGGGAATTGGTCGAGTCCTTCGTCGCCCATCTCGCGGCCGCTGCCAAAGAGAACTTAGCTGCTCTGGTCTGCAAACTGAACTCCTACGCTCACCCGGTGGAGGCACAGCCATGAGAAGACTCATTCCCGGTCTGCATTCGGGACAGCAGGACCTAGCAAGCAATCTCGATGGGCTATTTTTGGTCCGGGTGGAACGTGTTTCCTATCGCTGGCATCCCCAGAAACCCTTCCTGGCACTACGCTTCACCATTCTGGAGCCAACCTCTTTTGAGGCACTTTCCTTCTCGGGACGCCTCTACTGCACCGACCGCGCGCTTTGGAAGCTCAATTGGTTTCTTCGCGATTTTGGCTACGATACCGAGTTGCTCAGTCGCGATCAGGTGGATGAAAAGTCCCTCTTGAATCTCCGTGGAGTCATCCGGACTACCTGCACCAACCTGAACGGTCGTTCCTACCAGAATCTCGAGGCGTTTGCGCCGGCCGCAGATTGGGAAGCACTCTCCTGCGCATCGAGCAGCCACGGCGAGCGGGGGGAGCAGCCAAGATGACCTATAGCTACACCCAAATTGCCCAGTACCTCCGCTGCCCGCGCAGCTATCGCCATCGCTACCTGGACGGCTGGCGCGAGAAAGAGACCCGGGCGGCCATGATCTTCGGCCGCTGCTTTGAAAAAGCCCTGGGGTCTTATTTCTGCGGCGACGATTGCGGCGCCACACTTTATAGCGAGTGGGGCGCCTTCCGCGATGCTTCGTTTGAGTACAAGAAGGGAGAGACCCGGGATCGGCTGGTTCACCAGGGTGTGCATCTCCTCGAACGCTTTGCCCAGGACAATCGCATTCACATTCCCCAGCCGCAACAGAATCTTCAACTTAAGGTAGTCCGGGAACTCCCGAACGCAAATCAATTTGTTGCTTACATTGACGCCATCGGTGAAGTCGATGGCCTTCGATGCCTCATGGACTGGAAGACCACAACCAGTCGTTATCCCGAGGAACCAGCTGGTTTGCTGTCACTAGACCCCCAATTGGTCTGTTATTCCTGGATGACGGGGATCAGCGAGGCAGAGCCAGCGCGTAATGCTGATAGAGGGCCCTAATTCGTACCCCATCTCTGGCAAAAAGGGCCAGACATTGACAAACTCTTGAAATGCCAACTAGCAGAATGCACAAGGCTTAGCTGAGTTCGTTTTGTAATTTTCGGTTATTGCGCGTTGGAGAGATGTTAGCAAATGAGCACACCCTGGCGACGCTTGATTGGGTCCTTCCTGCAGATTTTCCCTTGGAACAGGACGGTCCCAATTCTGAAGCACAAATCATGTCGTGACGTTTACATCGAGCGTCGGTAGTACTGGCTGTCCCTTGCGAATCCGCTGCAGTCGTTCCAGCTGGTTTAGAATGCGATCGAAGGCTCGCTCGAAATTAGACTCGTACCTGAGCAAACGATCTAACTGTGCGTACATGATGTTCCCGCGAAGCAATTCGACGTTCATCCGAGCTCGCTCATTCTTGGAGAATTTGAGATACTCGATCTCCTGATTAAGAGCGTTGAGAAAAGTGTCCGCGCATTCTTTTGGGGAGGATAATCCACTGCTTGCACCAACACTCGCATTGGAGCGACTCGAGTTTAGACAGAGCGAATATAAATCAAGGAGTTTCCTCTCCACAGCAGTGTCAACCCCACAACTACCCTGGCATCGGAGCAACATGCCTTTGTTATCTCGCTCTTGAAAGCCATCTCTTTCTATCTGGCTCCTTAAGGTTTCAAAATGGTCCAAACGGATCTCCAAGACTGTAGGACTTGCTTTTTTCTGCACGGGAGCGCCTTGTTTCGCGTCGAGCGACTCCGTTCCCTGTTGAATCACCGCGCCCTCCGTAACGATCAGTCGCCGATGACGCCAGACGAGGGCGACAAGCTTATCGACAAGAAGGTCTTCAAGCGTTCCTTCCGGTTCAAGATCGTCCCGAAGTCCATTCCGGAGAGAATCAAATTCGGCTCGCGGTTCCCACTCTAGCAAAACTACTTTTGAAAAGATTCCGTGCTTCAAAGCGTTGTGTTTGCTTTTGTCCTTGCCCTGCTGCGTTTTTGGACCACCGCTCTTGCCGCCACGACTAGGCGCGATCTCCTGATTGGTGACCTATGCACTTTGATTAGTGTCGTCCTTCCCAAAGGGAGTAATTTGTTTGTTGGCTGAGGCTCGGGATCCATTGTTTGCTGATTCAATCTGTGCAGCAGCCACTTCTTCGCAGGCAGTTCGTCCCTCTTCTTTTGATGCGTCCATCTATCACTCCAAAAAAGCAGGCGCATGAGCGCCTGCACCGATATTTTCGAGTGCCACTATAACTGTGGCACTCACCCTAATCCTTCTTGCTAACGCCCGCCCCGGTTTTCATTCGAGATCATTTCTTTCTGGGAGTGCAACCGGTTGCACAATTGATTGATTCGGGGAGCGTGTTCAACTTCTATTCGTTGGTCCGTTCCATTACTATGATAAGTTTAGAACTATAAAACTACCGCGCATACTCTAAACGCGATTCGCATGAGTTAATGTTTCCTAACTCGACACTATCGAGTCAGCGCGGATTTCAAGTGAGTTTGTTCCTCCCCCGTGAGTAGCCATTCCAACGACTTATCAAATTCTCGACCGATGGCGAGTAACACTTCCGCCCCGACTTCGTTGCGCCCGTGTTCGATTAAAGACAAATAACTCTGGCTAACTCCAATGCGACTAGCAAAGTCTGCCTGCGTCATATCGAATCCTCTTCGCAGGCCCCTGATGCATAGTGCGGAAGACTGGGCAGAGCTGTTACTGCCGGAGATCGAGCGCCAACAAGAACTCGGCAAGTAAGTGGTGTTTCGAGCGGATGCCGCGTTCGCCAAACCGGAGATCTGCGAAACGCTGGAAGAAAGGGGGTGAAATATGCGATTCGGCTTCCGGCCAACGTCACTCTGGAGCGGGACATCGCGGAGTTACTGACGCGGCCCGTAGGAAGACCGAGCCACAAGCCCGTGGTCTGGTACAAGGGCTTTCTCTATCAGGCCGCCAGTTGGAAGACAGCACGACGAGTAGTGGCGAAGATGGAGTTCCATGCTGGGGAGTTGTTCCCGCGAGTGGGATTCATCGTGACCAACCCGGAGACACCGAGTCGGGCAGTCGTGCGCTTCTACAACAAGCGCGGTACAGCGGAGCAGTGGATCAAGGAGGACAAGCAGGCAATATAGATGACCCGGCTTTCTTCTCATCGTTTTTGCTCGAACCAAGTGCGGCTGGCGCTGAGCCTGTTGGCTTACAACCTGGGAAACCTGTGGCGGCGGCTGGCGTTGCCGAAGCGAATCGAGAACTGGTCACTGACGAGTCTGCAGCAGCGGCTGGTGAAGACGGGCGGACGGCTAGTGAGACATGCGCGCTATTACTGGTTGCTGCTGGCGGAAGGACATCTGACGCGGCGGCAATTCAGGGCCATGCTGGACCGGATCGCAGTACTACCGGTGACGACGGGGGGAGAGAGAGACAAGGTGGTCGGGTCTGCATCAGAAATCTGTCTTATCAGAGGCTGGGCAAGGAGGAGTGTTGCAAAAACAAGGCGCAAGATGAGACGATTCCGGCTGTGCCGCTGCGGATGGCCAGACCGTTGGGGGTACTCCGATGAAAGATCGTTTCACCATGTCACGAACAAGCGAGATAGGGGTACGATGGTGCCGTTTCTGAATTCAAAAAGGAGATCCCAGCTAATGAGACTGCCTGCCTTAAACTCGACGCCATCCAACTGGTACTACCCGCTGTCTCTCTGTTTGCTCGGGGCGTACGCAAATCTAATCGCTTACGGCTTTCAGTATCCTGCTGGGGGTACCTATAATTTCGTGCTGCCGATGGCCAACTGGTTGCGGAACCCATCGCTCTATCCAGGTGATCCGATTCGCGATGCCTTTGTGAGGCATGCGAGTCTATTCTGGCCGACAGTAACCGCGATGTCGAAATACTGGAGCATGGAGCATGTTCTATTTATCTTGTTCGTCCTGGCGAAGTTGATATTTTTTCTGGCGATCGGGCGATTGGTAGCAGCTGGCGTGCGCAACAGGCTCCTGGGTGTCTGTATTGTCATCGCGCTCGCGCTATCTGGGGTATTGCACGCCGCGACGCCAATCGGCGGCACGTTCATCCTGGGGACAACGTCGGAGCAAGGCGTGCTGGGATTTCCGATTCTGCTCCTGGCCGGCGTTTTTCTGGTGGAGGGCAGATGGTTGAGCGCAGCGGTCACGGCTGGGCTTGCTGTATACATAGATGCGATCCAATTCCTGCACACGCTTCCCGCCTTTGCAATATTCGCGCTGGTTGATTGGCGAGAGCGGAAGCGCCGGATTGTCGCCGCAGCCGTGGTCGGAGCTGGTATCTTCGCGCCCTGGTTCGCCCACTTTTACCGATCCCTTGCGGTCAGTTTCCCAAAAGACTACATTTCGGCCTTGCTCATCTTCTACCCGCACCATATAACACTTCGGTGGACGAGTTTCTCATCCCTGGTGGAGAGCGGAGCCATAATTGCGGGTCTGTGCGTCGTAGGGTTTATCGGAAAGAAAAGAGGGCTGCTGCGCAGGGAGGCGAGGCTTGAAGTTTTGGCTGGGTCTTATCTTATCGTTGTGATCGCCGGGATTGTTGTCGATAAGCTCTGGCTCACACCGAGCAATGCCCGACTCATGCTGCTGCGTGCGGATTGTTTCCTCTTACTGTGTGTACTCCTGACAATTCAGATTTACGGGGCCAACCTCACGGCACCGGTGCACACTTTCCAGCCAGTCACCGTCCTGCTGGCGCTTTGCGCGGTTCTGCTACCGCTTTTCTTTCGGCTGGGCTTGCTTTTGTTTCTAATAATGCTCGTCATATGGATAGACCCAAAGGAGAGAGCTGAGCGTTTTTTCTCGACCGTATTCAGCCGGTTCGACTGGCTGCCTGCGTCGCGGATCGTTGTTGCCGGGTGCTGTCTCGCGTTTCTCGCAAAAGGTATCGCTATCGGGGTTCCTTCCGCGGTCCGGTTGTGGAGTTTTACGCTCCCACCCACGCCAGAGGAGAGTGCGTGCTACCAGGCCCAGCTATGGGCACGCAGCAACACTCCTGCCGATACGCGTTTCCTTGTGCCGCCGGCTGGCTGCGGTTTTCGTGTTCTCTCGGAGCGTTCGAGTTGGGGCGAATGGTCAGACGGGAATGCTATGTATTTTGATCCGCTGTTCGCGGAGACGTTTCTGAGCCGCATGGCGGCAGTGCATGAACCGATCGCTCTACCCGGGCCTGACGTCCTGCATTTGTGGCAGGATTATTATAGGCAGCAATCGTGGGAGCAGATCCGGGGCATAGCAACGCGAAACAACCTTGATTACATCATTCAGTTTCGGGATGTCCAGTACCCAGCGACGCCCGCGTTTCAGAACCGTCGCTTCGCTATTTATAGAGCGGTGCCTTAAACCCGTGCAGGAGCAGAACGAGGCTCAAAAATAATCCCCCATTGAATCCGTAATGCGTTTATCGGATAAAGAGTTTCTTGGCGGTCAGTTACACGATGTTGAACTGAAATCGCATGATCTCTCACGAATGCTTTTAGTCCCGATGTGCCCAGCCACTTTTGTTATGGCTACTGGGGGCATCTCGGTCTCAACCGGCCATTTTCCCAGCGGCATGCTAACGTACTTGTTTCTATCTAGCCAAGCCTTCGGCCCGTACATCAGCATCGGTTCAACCCCCTTGATTTTGCCAGAGTAAATCAACCCACCGAGCGAGCCGCCGGACCATATAGTGCCACCGCGAAACGCAGTCTGCTCAATCAACGTTGTCATGGAAGACACGGCACCCGCGTTCTGTTCGTTGACCTGGCTTTGTTGCTGTTCTCGGAGCGCAATGACGAGCGGCTACAGCGGGTCTGTCGAGACAGTTTGGCCGATGTATCTTTACAGTTGCGTGACCTTTGCTCCCCCGACACTCTCGATTCAATCCAGATACCAAATGGCGTTATTCCTCGCCCATGAGCAACCATTCCAGGGACTTACCAAATTCTCGGCTGATCGCGAGTAAGACTTCTGCTCCAATTTCCCCCTGCCCGTGCTCGACCGTTGACAAATAACCCTGGCTGACTCCGATCCGCTGCGCCAAGTCCGCCTGTGTCATGTCAAAACCTCTGAGTTCCCTAATCCTCCGCCCGACAGCCTTCCAATCCACGGGCACAAGCTTAGACCGTACGATTTTCCTTGACATAGTATATATCTTTAGCTATAAAATATAGCTATGGATATTCAGCGAAGACCGCCATGCAAGCAATGGCTAACATGCCCGCCTTTCCCTTTTACATCGCTATTGCTGCCCATGGCAATGGAAGAAATGTGACTCGAGATCTCTGCAGGATTGCGGGGCAGTCATTTGGGGTGCGCTACCAAGGAGGATTCATGAAGAGAAATGTTGTCAGTTTTCGCTCTAATGCAAAGCTCGCGCGTCAATTGTGGGGCGAGCCTTCTCGTTTGGCGCTCCGCGGACTTCGAGAGCTCACTGCTAAGCATTCTCTATCGATAGCCGCGGGCGATCTGCAGTTCTTGGATGGTCGATGGTACGTGACCCACTGCGGGCTCCTGCAGCTTGCTTCCCGTAAAGGCTGCCGTGGGATCAAGACGATCCTTCAAGAACGCCTTTCGGATGTAGGAGCCGGTCGCTGGGTTTTCAAGGCAACTGTCTTCAAAAGCTCTTCTTCGAAGGGTTTTGTCGGTTATGGCGACGCCGATCCCTCAAATGTGTCCTCTCTTGTTCGAGGAGCAGAAATGCGTGTGGCTGAGACACGAGCTGTCAATCGTGCCCTGCGCAAGGCCTACGGAATCGGCCTCTGTTCGGTCGAAGAGCTGGGCGCGTTCTCGAGCCCGACGAGATCTGCCGCCATTCCAGCACCCTCAAACGGATCCCATCCCTCCAATGGTTCGAGCAACGGCCAACCACGGCTCCGCGATCAGCTCTGCCTTTTGATACGCCAACACAACCTGGATCCGAATCTCGTAAAGGCCTACGCTGCGGACTTCTGCGGCTCGCAGACCCTAAGTGGCGCCAACCGGGAACTGGTCGAGTCCTTCATCTCCCATCTAGCTACGGCGGCCAAAGAAGACAGAGCCGCTCTGGTCTGCAAATTGAACTCCTATGCTCAACCGCTGGAGGCAACGCCATGAGAAAACACATTCCCGGTCTGCATTCAGGACAGCAGGACCTAGTCAGCAATCTCGATGGGCTCTTTTTGGTCCGGGTCGACAGGGCCTCCTATCGCTGGCATCTCCAGAAACCCTTCCTGGCACTGCGCTTCACCATTCTGGAGCCCACCTCCTTTGAAGCGCTTTCCTTCTCGGGACGCCTCTATTGCACCGACCGCGCACTCTGGAAGCTCAATTGGTTTCTTCGCGATTTTGGCTATGACACCGAGCTGCTCAGTCGAGATCAGGTGGACGAGCGAGCCCTCCTGAACCTTCGGGGCGTGATCCGGACTACCTGCACCAATCTCAACGGTCGTTCCTACCAGAACCTCGAGGCGTTTGCCCCGGCAGCGGAGTGGGAGGCAGTATCCTGCGCAGCGAGCAGCCTGGACGAGCGGAAGGAGGAGCCAAGGTGACCTTTAGTTACACCCAAATTGCCCATTATCTCCGCTGCCCGCGAAGCTATCGCCATCGCTATCTGGACGGCTGGCGCGAAAAGGAAACCAGGGCGGCCATGGTCTTCGGCAGCTGCTTCGAGAAGGCACTGCAAGCCTATTTCTGCGTCGACGATAGTGGCGCCACACTGTATCGGGAATGGGGTGTGTATCGCGACACTCCGTCCGAGTACAAGAAGGGAGAGACCTGGGATCGGCTGGTCCACCAGGGTATGCATCTCCTCGAACGCTTTGCCCAGGACAATCGCATACGCATCCCCCAACCAGGGCAGAATCTCCAGGTCAAAATGGTGCGGGAGCTCCCGAACGCGAACCAATTCATTGCCTACATTGACGCCATCGGTGAGCTCGATGGCCTTCGTTGCCTCATGGACTGGAAGACCACGACCAGTCGGTATCCCGAGGAACCCGCTGGGTTGTTGTCGCTCGACCCTCAGTTGCTCTGCTATTCCTGGATGACGGGGTTGTCCGAAGTTGCGTTAATCGTCTTCGTACGAAAGCATCAGCCCGAGATTCAATACCTTAGGACCACGATTTCAGAAGAGCAACGCTCGGAGTTTGGCCGGCTCGTGGGGGCGACAATCGGCCAGATCGAGGCCGCCCAGTTCCCTTCCCACAGCGGGATTCGTTTCCCCCAGAACGGCTGCGTGAGCTGCGCGCATCTTGGGCTTTGTCTCAGTGACCAAAAGCTGATCGATTCCAGTCTCACCCTTACTCCAGGAGCGAGCGATCTTGCATGGCTTGACGAGCTTGTGGATTGACAGGAGACCCATGGTGACTCCGGAGATCAATCACCGGCGAGCCGTCTTCGTACTGGGCAGAATCGATGAGATTCTGTCCTGGGAAAAGACCAAGGAGCATGAGAAGGACGTGCGGTTCGTAGAGTTGGGGGAGTACTTGTGTGAGGTGCGGGCCAAACAGTATTGGAGGTTGGAGAAACTGAAGTCATTTGACGAATTCCTGCAAAAACGCTTCGCCGACTCGCGCCGCAAGGCCTATTACTTGATGGCGATTCACGAGCACCTGACACGGATCCCGAAGCAGGAACTTCAAAAAGTCGGTTGGAGCAAAGCGACGGAACTTGTAAAGGTGGCCCGCAAGGATGGAGAACAATTTGACTGTGCAACCTGGTTGCACAAAGCGAAGGAACTGCCGAAGGAGGGGTTCAAGGGAGAGGTCGAGCGACACTTGACGGGGAAGGAGACGGAGCCGTGGGAGATCATCTACTTCAAGCTCTACAAGAGCCAGCTACGCGTCGTCGAGCAGGCTCTCGAAACTGTGGCCCTGATGCTGGGAACGGACAAATCGCGTGGCTATTGTCTGGAGATGATCTGTGCCGATTTCCTTGCTGGAGCTCATCTACAGGAGAACGATCGGCAGCAGGCTTGCCCAAGCAAAGATCCCATGGGTTGATAGTTGCGAAATGAACCGCTAATCGGCCGATGGGAAAGCCAGAGGAACCGGTATGAGTATACTGCGCCAGCGGAAGCCCCGCCGGAGACTGGACCCCGACAACTACCGGGCTCTACGTAAACAGGTTTTGGCAAGAGACGGATGGCGTTGTCAATGGTGCGGGGCGCTCAAAAACCTGCAGGTCCATCACAAAAAATCCCGTAGCAGGTTGGGAGGCGACACGGCAGAAAACCTCATCACCCTGTGTGCCGAGTGCCATCGAACTGAGCACGCGCCCACGATCTGAAGGGTCGAAACTGAATAACGGACTTGCAAACAACTGGAACGGAGGTCTAAAGCGGCGGTTTTTCTGTTCGTTTCATCAGGATTGAACCGGTTCCTCTCGCTCGTTGAGCATTATCTGTCGTACTGGCCACAAAGGAATGCCCGGATGACACCGGGCCTGCCGCCATCGCAAAGCAGTAGACTACTTGGCATTCCGATAGAGTTTTTGCTTAAGGGGCACGCGAGCTGATTCGCTACCTATAGTCCTTGCCCTCGTCTGCAAGACCGAGAGTCAGATTGGGCGGCAGGGTTCATAGCCTCACTGCGGAGGCGCAAGTCCTCCCCCCGTTCCTTGTAAAGAAGGTTTGAGTTTCAGAAAGAAAACAAAGTATGCCACAAATCGCGCATGGCCCCAACTGTCTTGCATCATCTCTTGGAACAAACAGGGCAGCCGTCGTTTCCATTCGAGTATTAGTAGCTAGTTGTCTGGCAGAGCGACGGTAACTGGTCTTTCAGAGTTTTCTCATTACATGCCGCACTCAGAGCCGTATCCAGAAACCCACGTTTGAACGTGGCTCGTCGAAGCGCTCTCTGGGAGGCACCGGTCCCTCTTCGACCGGCAGGCCTCGATTTGCATACAAATTGCCCTAGGACTTCTCTGTCCGGCACCAACTTGCAATCGCCAGCAAGAAGAACAACGCTGCAGCGTGAAAGAAACTCAAGTAGGATATGGCATTGCCGCCGGGGGCACCCATGTGGGGTGGGAATATTTTAAAAGCATCGAGCATCCGAAAGATCAACGCGAGGACAGTGCAGATCAAGCCTAGCCAATAACCTATTGCGGAGAGTTGTTTTTCCATTCTTATCTCCCTGGTTCAAGTTTCTTGTTGTTCGGCCCATGTTCGCTTGTACGATAGGTGTTACAGGCATGTCAAGTGCGTGGGACATGGCGGATTCTTCCATCGCCCACAAGTGAGGGAATTATGAAGAAACTACTTCTACTTTCTCTACTACTTCTTATTCCATGTGGGCTTTCGGCGCAACGGGTAGATGAGCGTGCAGTTGAAGCGGGCCTTTGCAGCGGCACTCTGATCTCCTGTCCGATTTATCCCCGTTCTTCCCCTGCCGCTGGAGAAACTGTTTTCGTTGTCGTTTCTTGGCCAGGACTATCGATCACCGTGACCCATATCACTGACAATCTTGGTGATACCTATAGGCCGATTGTTGGCCCGGCAAATGCGGGCGGAAGCAGCACGATGCGTGGGCAGGTGTGGTATTTGAAAAACACCCCGAGTGGAATCACAACTTTTACAGCAACCTTTAGCGGAAACGTGACGGGCAACGTACTGATGTGGGACATGCCAATGACGGGGATTGACCCTCTCAGCCCGCTCGACCTTGGCACGGTGAACAGCGCTTCCGGCTCTAGCTCGCAGAGCGCAATGAGCGTGGCATCGGGCACGCCATCCAATCCTACTTCCAAGGAAATGATGTGGGGCGTTTTCCTCCAGGATGTCGGCGGAACCCCTCCCACGACGGGGAGCGGGTGGACAAACACATCGGGGGCCGAGAATTACTCGATGCTAGAATATAAGATACTCAATCCAGCCTCCGCCCAGACCGCTACGGGAACAAACAACAATGGCTCGAATTGGATTGGTTTCACATTCGCTTTCAAGGCACATCCGGCCGAGAAGGAGATGGTGGTTGCTACTTCCGCGTGTGCGGACACTGTGGGCACCGCGCAGTTATGCGCAACGAAGGCTCCCGCCGTGGTCATCTATTCATTCCCCGATTGTTCGATCAGCTTCGCCACTTGAGAGTCCGGGGTAAGACGTTGGAGAAGAAGTATCACTTCGCCTGCACATTTCGGGAAGTAAAGCAACAGTGGTATTATCAACTAGTTATAGCCGACCATGCGTACTGTTCGGAACGCAAGACCGGCGGAAAGGGGTACGATAAAGTTCTCTTGAGTTGAACGACGCGGTGTCGTCCGCAGGCTTTGCTTGTGACCAGCAAATTGACCTCAATATGGCAAGAGAAGCGCCCCGGAATCCTTTGCGGCGTAGTGATCAGTGCCCTCCTGATCGCTGCCCTATGGCCATTAGATTTTCTCCCTCCGAACAGAGTCAGTTGGCTGCCAGAAGCAAATGGAATTCGGCTGGCAGACGATGGCCTTGTGGTAAGCAAAGTGTTCTTGAGGGCAGGAGGAACCGAGACCCGAAAAGCCTGCAGCATGGAGGTCCTGCTTCGTCCCGCTAACACCGAATCTGTCCATACCGAAGTGGCACGGCACTACGGGGACTGGATCGATGAACGCGGGCTCGGTCCCCCGGACATGGATGGAGCCATTGCACAGTATGACTTTACCGAGAGTGCGGGCCGTGACATCCATAACGCAGTAGTTTCTGGGCCGGATCTGGAAATACCGAGAAGGTTCGAGGTTCCACACAAGGTCTTGCTGAAGTCTCCAGTGAGTGAATTTGACGCGAATTGGGATTACGTGAAAGACCTCTTGATGAATATCGCCGGATTTGTTCCGCTAGGATTCGTTCCTTGTGCTTATTGGGGGAGTATGTGAAACCGATGGCATGCAATTCTGTTTTCAATTCTAGCCGGAGCAATCCTGAGTTTCGTAATCGAGGTGCTGCAGGCCTATATCCCGCAACGTAGTTCCGGCATAACTGACATTATCACGAACACTCTAGGAGCCGCTTTAGGGGCTTTACTCGCGCGACCGAGTCTGGTTCGGGCGATCCAAGAAAGAACAAAAATAATCACTGCGTAGGGCGACCCATAAAGCGGAGTACGTCCTGGAGAGGAACGACAAATGGTGGCCTGCGGAAGGTGTCAGGAAACGATGAAGCTCTCCAGCCTTCCGGTGTGGCGGGATAGGTTTGTACTGCTGCTACCGACTTCGAAGTGGAGTGAACCCTTGAACTGACACACAAAAATGGGGCACAGTTTCCGGGAAAGGAAACACAGTGAAGAGAAAGCGATACTCCCGGAAACTGTGCCCCATTTTTGTGTGTCAGTTCAAGGGTTCACTCCACTTCGAAGTCGGTAGCAGCAGTACAAAAATGGGGC
>Ga0116123_1000993_pt1 | contig 17829 bp, 17 predicted proteins | sample June2015DPH_13_1_3_FD_89727 | JGI IMG/M metagenome (GOLD analysis project Ga0116123, IMG submission 89727) | Peatland microbial communities from SPRUCE experiment site at the Marcell Experimental Forest, Minnesota, USA - June2015DPH_13_100 | ecosystem: Environmental > Terrestrial > Soil >... | reverse complement strand
CTAGGTCGTGGGTTCGATCCTGCGTTGACCGCTACACAGAACGCGATCAGCTGGAGCGGTTATGCCGCCGTTTCTTCATTCCTTATCTTGATATTGGGATGGATGTGTACGAGGCCGAGTCAGGATACGTGTTGCATGGACAAGTATTTCTGTCTCTTCCAGGGAGCCTGTGTATGCGGTGTTTCAATTTTCTCAGACCTGAATTGTTGGAGAAGGAAGCACAACACTACGGAGAGGCCGGAGGGCGGCCACAAGTCATTTGGCCTAACGGTGCACTCGCCTCCACTGCGGTTGGCCTATTCGCGCAGCTAATTCTGCCGTGGCACCAAGAAGTCCCGGCAGGTTCAGTCATGTATGACTACGACGGTAACCGCCATACCATGGTCATCAGCCCTCGCGTTGCCGTTCTCGCCGGGGTGCCGTGCTCCCATTTTGGTGCGCTTCATGACACCGGTGCCGCCCTTTGGACTCCATAACGCTCTTCATTCTCCGGCTAACCTGCCTGGATCTGAGAAGGGCTCTGGTTCTCGCTGCGCCCGGTAAGGACTCGTTCGGTGCATTGCTTCCGTTCCTACCCTCTCTATTGGGCACTGGCTCGGGATAATTCCTGCGCCCGGCAGCTTCGCGTCTTCTACTTTCCCGGTTCCTCGCCGAACAATCTTTGAACGACTGACGAGATTTTTCGGGTCCCTCCCACAATGCAGCCGCTTGCTTTGGGAGCAGTATCCACTCGCTTCCGGGTGCCCCAATTACAAGGGCAGAAACGGAGCAAATCATGCACATAATTGTGGTTGGAAGACTTCCTGAGCACTCGCGACTACAAACTCAGTGACGGGAGGGGAAAACGAGGGTGCTGCTCAGATTCCGCAGATTCTGCAGACGGTGTCTGCAAAATTGGCCATTTCAGATAGAACTCTCTCATAAGAAAGAGGTTGCGCCACGAAAACCCTCTCCCGTTTTTGGCGGAAGCTCAAGTGGTGGTAAGGCAGATTGTTTTTCGATCTATGGCTTGAAAGCCGAATCGACCACTACATCCGCTTACGCTGAAATCAGCGCCAAGCGGAACTGATTCAATTAGCGCATCTCTCTGCGCAATCTCCCTGCCAGCGCCTCTTCCCGGTGATGAGGGTCATTCGCCAGCATCCTCTCTTCGGGTGTCAGGTCTGCGAGAAAGCGGAAGCCCCTGACGCAATCGGCGCAAATTTTGTCGCGATCAATCCTCGCATCACGCCTTACAAGGTCACGAAGGTCATCCCAGTCGAACTCCGCGCCGTGCTTGAATTTCTCCATCAACCGTGCGGGATCGAGAGTATCCCGCGACTGCCAGAGCTTAAGCACTACGAGCCTACGGATGAGCGCCTGATCAAGCGGCCGTGTCGCATACATCCCCAAATCATAAATATCGCGCGCCTTGTTCCGCTGATAGCAAGCGCGGATTTTTTCAGCAAGGATTTCCGGCAGGGCCAGGCACACGATTTCAGCAGGCACAAATGGCAGGAGCGCGAAATAGCTCTGCTGGCATTGCGGCCGGCGCTCTGGCGCCAGCGTCGGAGTCTCGCGCTGGCTGATCTGCAATCTTATTTCGCTGTCGCCTGCCCCGTTCCATTCATGGGCGTAGGTCGGATTCACACCCCAGGACAGGCCGTCCACGGTCTCGTAATAGCTGTTGTCAGGAATGCGGAACCTGATCTCCTGAAATTCTTGCTCAAACGCCTCCATCATGGCGAGGATGAGCTCCTCGTGGTCGTGCTCCTCAAGCCCGGTGAAATCCAGATCGGTTGAAAACCGCCCCTGGCTTCCGATGAACATTTTCCGCAGGCATGTGCCACCCTTGAAGGCCAGCCGGTCCAGAATACCGCGCTCCGAAAGAAGCTGGAGCAGGAAAGTCAGCACGACTTCTTTCTCTGCGATCATCATGTCGCGGAGACCGGACTGAGCGGAGTAGCGCCGAAGCTGGGTTTGCGTGAGCATTCTTACGCGTCTTTCTTCAACGCTTTTCGCCGGCCGAGCCCGGCAGTCTCGCGCAGCTCGTCGCGCGGCACATTCACGAACAGACGCCATGTTTTGTCATAACCGACAGCGCCCCTCACCTTGCTCGCAGGATTGGGTCCCATCCATGTCTGCGGGCCGCGGGCTGCCAGCCGGAGCAGCCGCTCGCGAATATCGGCGAGCATGTCCGCTTTCACGTGATCCATCCCCCAGCCGAACCGGCGCACCAGTGCCGTCGATTCAATCCGTTCCAGATAATCCACTGCCCTCGGCCAGTCGAGACGGCGGCTCGCCGCCGCGAGGATCGAAACGGCCTCTGCCACGCCGCCGGCCAGAGTCGGCCGGTCGATGCAGTCGATGGCTGTCTTCTCCCGGTCGGACATCGTGACCTTGTAACCGAGTACATCCACCGGGCCAAAACCGAAGAACTTGCGTGGCTTGGGATTTACGATCCGCACGCGCCCTTCACCCACCTGTCTGCTCCGCAGGTGGGCGGGTGTGACGATAATGATGGTCTTGCGATGCTGAGTCGTCAGGCCGTAGTGTGCGGCCGCACTTCCGTACCCGATGTAGTAATGCTCGGTGATACGGCTCGCGAGAGCGAACAGATTGCTTTCACCCAGCACGTCCGGGCCCTCCTCGGGCGGGATAATGAGGTACTCTCCCCAGCTTGCCCGTTCGAGCCAGCCTTTCCGGCGCAGGGATTCAATCACCTTGTCCGCCGCTTTTGGTTTCACGCCGAGCAGTTCGATAATCTCCGTCCGGCCGACCTCCCGCCGTTTCTTTTCGGCAAGGGCTAGCACGACCCTGCTTTCCTGCGGCGATAAGGTTCGAATGGTGGAATCCATGATATTCATTTGCGCAAAACCCCCCAGCCAGGGGGGTTTTGATCAACAAAATAGCAATTTGAATGACCTTTGTCAATATTTAGGCGCACAAAACCCCCTCTCAAAAGGGGTTTTGTGCAACAGAATATAAGACCTTGTTCGCGCGGATGTCGTCAAGTTTTCTTGCAGAAAAACTCGACGCACTGCCATAGTCGCTGAAATATCCACATCTTTTCTAATTCTGCGTGCATACCCGTGTGTCCCCGCGATTCGCCGCATTTCGCGCATCCGCGTTCATTTTGTGCTCGGCCAGTCACACGTTACTGCGCTGGCAAGCTTCCGGCAGACTCTCACGCAGGGCACCGATTCTGGCGCCCGATTCTTGCGCATGACCAAGCCGAAGGAAGAACTCGCGATCACCTAGAAAAAAGAAAACCCGCCGACGGGGGGCTTTAGAAAAGTTGAATTCTGTTAGTCAAGAAACCCAGAACCAATCTGGCAGAATCATGGCGCGGCCCGCACGCAACTTGCGCACGCCACTCCCCGCCTCGCGCAACCCAAACAGCGCCGTCTCCTTCGCCTGCGCCGGCATCACTCCCCGCGCCCGCTCCACCGCCTGCTCCAGAGCCGCCTCCGCCCCCGTCGTCGTCATCGTCGCTGTCGCCACGCCGACCGCCACTCCCACCATCGCCGTAATCGTAATCATCGCCAGCACCAGCAGCAACGCCATGGCGGTCATCATGGTCATGATGATGTTCATCATCGTCGTCCTGCTCCCTTTCCTTCTCCTCTTCCTCCTTGCTCTCCGCGTCCGCCCTGTTCTCCGCTTCTTGTTTCTCCGCAACCTCCCTAACGCTTCGAATGCGTCGCTGAGACTTCCGGCTGGAAAGTTCACGGGGTTTGCGAATCTGCCACCAAGATGGATTTGGGAACAAACATTGACGAATACCGCCCAAAACCGTGATACATGACATAGGAAAATGCTAGACGAACCAGCCACTTAGTGTTTCTGTGCTTGCCTTCTAAGCAAGGTGTCGCGGATTCGAGCCCCTCTGGACAAGGCACCGAAGTCTCTATTTTCACAACTTTCAGCGATGCGTTTTTTCGCCTCTCTTCATCACTGAGTTCAGATTGCAGTTGCGGCATCAATTTCGACGACTGTATAGCCGAGTGCGGAGTATCCTGCCAACCGCCTCTTGTACATGCGAGCCAGCATCGGCACCATCACGTCCGCATAGTCGTAGACGTGGACTTCGCTCTTGTTGTCGTGGAGACGATGCAGGCGGCCTACGTACTGCTGCAACGTACCTTTCCACGAAATCGGCATTGCAAGAAGGAGCGTATCAAGACGCGGGTCGTCAAATCCCTCGCCGAGGTAACTTCCGGTCGCTAGGATCACGCGCGGTTCATCGCGAGGAACGGCTGCGAGAGATTCAGCCAGTTTCTTTCTCTGCTTGGTGCCCATCCCACCCTTCAAAATGAAAATCTGTGGACAAACTCCACTCAAGCGTCCAGCCAAATAATGGAGATGTTCCGTCCGACCTGTCAGAACAAGTGGTGAACGTCCGCTGGACAAAGCCTGCTGAAGGTCTCGGATGATAAGGTCGTTCCTCTCTTGGCTAACGATAAGAGCAGCATAAATATCTTGGATAGCCGTCTCGTTATCAGGCTGATTCCAACCAAAATCAGTGATCCGTGGGAAAACCTTATGTTGGAGTGGTGAAGACTCGGCAGCTTTCTTCGCGCTGAGATTAAAACGAATCGGGCCGCACTGCATGTAGATGATGGGTTGATGGCCATCTTTTCGAGTCGGTGTTGCCGTCAATCCCAAAACGTATCTTGCTTTGACTTCGCGAAGGACTCGTTCAAACGTGACTGCTGACAAATGATGACATTCATCCACAATCACGTGTCCGTAGTCCGCAACGAAATCTTCAATTGCTCCTTTACGCTGCAAGCTTTGGATTACGGCAACATCAATCAAGCCGGTTCTCTTGGCTTTTCCTCCCCCGAACTGTCCGATGTGCTCAATCGGCAAAGCTAGAAACGCCGCCAATCGCTCACGCCATTGGTCCATCAATTGTCGCCGATGCACGAGGATCAGCGTGTTAGCCGCCCGTTTGGCGATAAGGCAAGCCCCGACCACTGTTTTTCCGAACGCCGTTGGCGCACAGAGTATGCCTTGGTCGTGCTCAAGCACCCGCTCGGTGGCGTCTCGTTGTTCAGACCGCAATTCACCGTGGAAAGAAACATCGATTTGCCGCCCTGCGGTTCGTTCATCATGAACTTCCACATTGATGTGATGTGAGTTGAAAACACGGACTACCTCTTCCAAGCAGCCTCTTGGAAGGCCAATGTGCTCGGGGAAGACTGCACTACAGGATATGACACGCGGTTTGCCGTAGGTCGAGAGCCGCATCGCTTGAGCTTTATAAAATTCAGGATTTTGAAAAGCAGCGATGCGAATCAGGCGATCCACCATCCCGGACGGCAGGCCCTCTTTCTCGATATAAATAAGATTGCTCACCACCACACGAACATTCGGCGGCAGCGGACCGGTGATTTGTCTTTCCTTCCGTTTCCGGGAAGGGCGCCAGAGCCAAGGAGCTTCGCCCTCGTCTTCATCGGGCAAATGGACGTGCACTCCGATGGGATTCCCCTCGGGAGCTATCGCGTAAGTTATTCGAGCGAGCTGATCGATTGGTATTCTCTGAACAGACTCTAAAAAGCTCCACTGATCAGGATGGGGCTGAAACAGTTCATCCAGGAACACGCTGTTGCCTTGCTCTCTGGGACGCTTTTGCAATGGCAACGCAATCAAATTTCCAAAACCGCCTTTGGGCATGGTGTCCTGGTTGGGGAAAAGGCGGTCGTACGAATCAAGACCGATTTCATGCCTATTCTCCATGGTGCGTGTCAACAAGGCACATCCCAGCCTTCTCGCATCCGCAGCGGATACCGGACGGTCAAAGAAGATCCATACATGCGCGCCATTTCCCGATCGCGAGCGCTCCACAGCCAAGGGGACTTGGAATCGCCCGCATGTTGCAGCAAACGCGGCTGCATCGGCTACCCAGGACTTCTTGTCGAAATCCACTGCAAGAAACCAGCAAGTGTCGTCGGGCAGAAGTGGATAAATGCCGACCGTGTGCTTTCCAGTTAGATGATTACGAATCGCCTCATCCGTCAGTGGCTGGAGCATCCTGGTTTTGCGGGCCACCTTCTTTCGCTCTTCTGGTCTCGCGACATGGATGGCACGCCAATCCATGATGCAAGCAGGTGAATAGCCAGATTTGCCGCTCTTTCCTTCCCACCGAATGGCGAAAACATCTTCGCGCCCACGAAACAGATTTCGAAAGAGCGCAATCTTCTTTTCTGGAGTGGAAACCCCGCTTGTGTCGGTGGACGAGAGCTTTGGAACCAGGACCGATTGTGAAACGGGTCCAGTGGCGGGCGAATGTTCAATCCCGAGCATCGCACGGAGACGCGCATTCTCTTCACGAAGCCGTTGGCATTCCTCTTGCTTTGTCTTCAGGCGCTCTTGAATATCGTCCTGACCAGGCATGTCGCTGTTCATTGCCATGAGCTCCACCGAAGATCTTATCCGAGGAACGAGGCAATCAAACAAGCGATCTTGAGTTGAGTCCGATTTGAGTCCGATAGTAGCCGAATACCAGCCAAGATCAGCCTGTTCGACACAGAACAACGCTAAGCGGGCCAATAATATAGTGTTTCCACTTTTGGTTCGGGACCAGGAGGTCGTCGATATGCTCGACGAGAACGGTCAGACGTAGTCTTTCGCAGTCCTTGCGAGTCCTTGAAATCCCGTCAGTTGTTGTTCTCCCGCTACCCTTCTGTTTGGAAGACCGATCCCTCGCCAATCCTTTATATGTACTCAATCTGCAGCGCATTCTACTGGCTGAACAAGACAAATCGCGCCGAAACTCTCAGCAAATCTTACCTTCGCCTGCTTTGCGGGATCTGCACGGCGGCTCTCCTCCACTGATCTTCAGAACGCACGCCAACCCTTCGCGACTTGATTCAAAACTTGATTGTCTGGAGTACCCAATGACCATCTACAAGCAACCCGGCTCTCCGTATTACTATTACGACTTTTACTTCGAAGGACGGATGCATCAGGCCTCAACCCATCTCAGAAACAAAAGCGTCGCGCATCGGGTTGAGTGCATCAAGAAGGCAAAGCTCGGTCAGAGACGCGCAGGAATCCTTCCCAAAAAGCAGATTCCTTTGTTCCGGGATTTTGCGGAGCGTTTTCTCCACACGGTTAGAGTAGAACGCCGGCGCAACACCTATCGCGCCTATCTGAGTTGCGTCCGCAATTTGGAGCAAGTCTTTGGCAGGAAATATCTCGATGAGATCACTCCCGAGATGATCCGCGCCTTCAAGGAGGCGCGCCTCGAGCAGCAGCGGAGTCCCGCACCGATTAACCGCGACCTGTCCTGTTTGCGGCAGATCCTTGGAATTGCTGTGAAGGAGGAACTGATCCAGAAGAGTCTCTTCTTCGGCGGTCGGGTCGAGTTCTTGCATGAAAAAGGAAGAGAACGAACCCTCTCCTTCGATGAGGAACGAAAAGATATAAACGCAGCGGCGCCAGTTCTCAGGGACGTGGCCATGATCATGGTCGAGATGGGGTTGCGTCCCGGTGAAATCTTTCAGCTGTGCAGCGAGGATGTACGGGTCGAGCGGCCCGCGCCCCACGTTCATGTTAGGCAAGGGTCATTCCGGTTGAGAAGTATTTTCTGCCAGCGGGGGCTGATCTCTTGGGTTTCCGAGGCAATAGAAGCCGAACAAATGAGTGCCAGCATCTCTGTCAGATGGTGGCTGGATGGAATTTTTGCGTATCACAGGTCAATCGGTGTAGGGCCGATCTCACTTGCTTGTTCGGCGGTGGAACAGACGAGGATCCCACTTTACTGGGCGAGGTGCCGAAGCGGACAGTAGGTGAAACCGGGGATGATCCTGGTTGATGAGGATGTTGCGTTGGCGGCCACTGGCGGCCAGTGATGGCACAACCAGAACAGCGCTCCGCATTTCGCTATACCAGCGGCTCCCGAAAGACTGGCTCGCTACACAATCGGGTGCATCCCATTTGGGCACATCGCCCGCGGTGATTTCTTGGATGTCAATCTCGGCAGGGATGTGAATTTCGATGAAGGCAAACCCCCGCGGCACGCGGCCAAGATTGCTATGCACCAGAATTTCAAGAAGGGCGGTAGCATAAGACTCGGTAGCATAAATCACGCGCTGGCCTTTGGTATTCCAGCGCGCACCCCCGATGGCGGCACCAGTTCCGTCGAAAAGAGAAAACTTGGCGCGAGCGATTCGAAAGGCCTGCAGCGGCCCCTTATACTGGGAGGCCATACTGGAGGCGGTCGATCAAGGATTCAACCTGGCGCGCACCCAATTCCGTCAGTGCACAGTCGATCGGAGTTCGATTGCTCAACTCTGGGTGTGGTCTCGTCAGCCATTCTCTAGCGTCCTTCTGATCGTCCCATACTGCTTCAGCGGCGGCGATGACACGCGCCAGTCGTTCTGTTCGTTCACTCTCCATTACTCGAAGTTTGCCGGTCCGGCGCTTGTAGGTTGCTTCGGGCACAATGCGATAGAGATAGCGGTTGGCTTCGCGGACCACAAGAAAGACGCGCCGCACCGTGATGCGTAGCGCAGTCTTTGGCAGTCCCTCGCCTACGATTTCCTCCAAGTCCTCAATGGAGGAAACAACCTTTCCGAGAACGGGCCTCCCGCCCATCACCTCGGCGATACGCTTTGCTTCGATCATGACTCCTCCAACGTGGTATCATTATATCCCATAATGCCAGTCAATTGATACTCAATCCTCGGCCGCCTCGTTTCCAACCTGCCAGAATTGTCAGTCATACTTCCGTGCCAACAGCAATGTAATCAATGATCTACGGGAAACGGCAGCCTATCGAGTGCCAACCTTTTGCCGGTCTTATTGGCACTTTGCTGTTCGATCGTTGCTGGCTCCTTGTTTCGTCAAGTGTGCCTATCGCAAAATAAGGAAGCTGGCAAAGACTGTACATTTTGCAAAGCAAAATAAGGTCGAATGCCCAGCTGCCGACCCCACGCTGTCTCTGCTGGGCGAGAGGGCGAGACTCAGACGTAACCGCCTTGTGAAATGAATGGCCAGCCCACGAATGTACGGCGGGCCTTCACCGTCAATCACGGCCTACTCTGCTTCATGTAGCGTTCCGCCCCAGCACGAGCCTGGGCATTCGGTGTTGGTGGATTCAAGACCGTATTCACAGAAACGTCGCGGGCTTCTAGCAGGCGAGAGTCAAGGATGGGCTTCGTGCACAACCTGGCCTGAATTATCGGGGTAGGCGTAGCTGCTGTGCTTCATTCTTGAGGCGCAGAGGATGCGCCTATGCATCAGGAGGAAATATGCCAAAGAAAATTCCCGTGTCGCGCACGCTCGAATCCGAGAATTGGGACAGCGTGACGGATAATGTCCTGAATACCGCGCTGTCACAGCTGCTCCCATTCCTGCAACATCACTCTGCGAAAATACTGGCTGATGCATTGCTCGAAAGGTTGCATACCCATCTCCAAACGGAACTGAGCTACATCAGAACCGGCAAACTTTCCGATGGACTCGCCGAGTACACCTCAGCAAAAACTTTTCGCGACAAGTTTATCGGAATGGGAGGTATCGCCCGAAGCCAAAAGCCTTTTCCAGAATCCGTCATCAGTCGTCAAGGTCCGTTGCGCGACTCAAAGATAGCACTCGCGAAGCACGGAGCGTGAGTGTACCGTCGAGAACCTCTACCTCGCGCTGCCAGCTTTGACCATTCTGGTCTTTTACATCGGTCGAAACGTCCCGCAAATCTTACCTTCACCTGCTGTGGATTCGCGAGATCCGCATAGTGGTTCTCTTTCGCTGATCTTCAGAACGAGTGCCAACCCTTCGCGAGTTGATTCAAAACTTGATTGTCTGGAGTACCCAATGATCATCTACAAGCAACCCGGCTCTCCGTATTACTATTACGACTTTTACTTCGAAGGACGCGGGCATCATGTTTCAACCCATCTCAGAAACAAAACCGTCGCGCACCGGGTTGAGTGCATCAAGAAGGCAAAGCTCGGTCAGAGACGCGCAGGAATTCTCCAAGAATGTGGGTTCTCTGAGTACTACCTCGGCTGTGCCTAGAATAGGCTGTCGCTAGAGGCGCTAGATTCCCATAATAACGGGCGCAGCGAAGTAGTTCTCGAAGGTAACCGATAGTCGCGAGCCCTTCCTGACATTGTTTACCAGCGCTGGCCGAAAGCATCCGATACAGACACCGCCGGCGTGCCGGACACTTGGATAGACGACGCCCGCGGATCCAGCTTGCAGCAACTCGCTCGCCAATCGCTGCGAAGCCTTGTAGCTCGATGAATCAAGACAATCTGCGAATGGAGTAGCGCCACGAAGATCGTGAAATTCTCCGCGGAAGTCGGCAAGAAAATCGACATAGGTGAAGACTTCTCTTCCGGCCCAGCGTACTTCCCTGAGCTCTTGTGATCTGTGATAGGCCACTTCGAGCTCGGAGGTTTTTCTCGAGAAGCCCGCGTACCACGCGCCTCGCTCGGGTCCGTTGAAACGGTTTCCCAAGGGGCTGGTGTGCGTGAATGCGGCATTGACAATGTGCGAGTAGGACAGACCGAACACCAACTCTCGCACGGTGATCCCAGGCAGAAGCCCGGCTTCCCCGAGGAGTCTTTCGTTCGTGGCACCTTCGAGCTCAAACAACTTGTTCAAGTCCTCGGGATCTTCGGTAAGCCTGGCGAGAATCGTCTCGCCTTTGTCGATGTAGCGGGAGGGGATTAGGCGGTGGGTGTCGTCCTGCTTGATTTCGACGGTTCGCGGAAGCACTTAGCGGCCGCCCCGCCGAGAGTCCACAAGCTGTCTCACCCGTAGCATTCCAGGCAGTCCTCCACGGAGCATGTAGGCCAGCGGCGTTCCGCCTTCGAACATGGGATTGTCGTTGGGCAATTGAATCCAACGGTCTGCTAGCTTCTTACTGTAGAGGATGTTCAACGCCTTGAAGATTCCTGTCAGCACCGAGATTCTGGTCACCCGATCCTGATCCAGAGTGGCAGGCGTCTTCCTTTTTAGCTCGTAGAAGGCACCATTCGACATCCCGCCGAGTAACGCCCGGGCATCTTCATCACGCAGTTCCCAGAGCTCACGAATTTTCAGGAACGCCCTCAAGGCAGACGGAGTCAACTCTCGCAGGACTTCCTTGTTGGAGAGGTCCGCAGGTCTTTCCCATGCCACTCCAGCGGCGAGTCGATTCAGCGTCGCCATTGCCAATCGTCCCCGATATCCATTATTGGAGAATTATACGTACATTATTGGAATAACGCAAGGCCTGCAGCGAATCGACCATGCCGAATGTACCACCGCTCTCCCTGTCGCTGCCAAGCATCTCCAGAGTATTCAGTTCATTCCATCCTCATGCCCGGTCCCGACAGACTTCCCGCTGAGAACGGCTCAATTTTCTAGACCTTCTATGAATGGATACATGCGCGCCACCTGGGTATGAAAACCAGTCAATTTGAAACTGTCTCGAAATCCTGGAGTATGGCCGACCACAAACAGTGCTTGGGAGCCAGGCTTGGCTATCTGGAAATTCTCCAGACGCATCATTTTGACCTTGCACGAGTCGAGCGGGCACTGGGCTTGTTCGAGCTGTAGTTCCACTTCAGAAGGATATCGCTGGCGCACAAACCGATTGTCGCATTGAGGTGCAAAGATGATCTACACAAAACCCATCCGAGTCGCGCTGTACGCAAGAGTTAGTACGAACAATCACGGTCAGGATGTCACACTGCAGACGCGGGAGCTTAAGGAATTCATAGAGCACCGCGGCTGGCAGTTCGCCGGGGAATATGTGGACCTGGGGATTTCCGGGTCGAGAGTCCGTCGGCCAGAGCTCGACCGACTCATGGCGGACGCGCACCGGCATCAATTTAATGTTGTCATCGTCTGGAAATTTGATCGGTTCGCGCGATCAGTGTCTCACCTGCTGTGAGCGCTAGAGACATTTCACACACTCGGTATCGATTTCGTGTCACTGAGTGAATCGCTGGATACGTCCACACCCGCCGGCAAGATGGTCTTCACGGTGCTGGGTGCTGTCGCCGAGCTGCAGCGCAGCCTCATAGTCGAACGTGTGAAGGCTGGATTGCGGAACGCACGCGCTAAAGGAAAGCGACTCGGACGGCCGCGGGTCATCCTGGATGTTTACCATATTGCCGAGCTGCGCAACGCCGGGCGCTCTTGGCCGCAAATCGCAAACCAACTTGGGTGTGGCGTGGGTACGGCGTATCGGGCCTTTCACAATCTTTCCAAAAAGCCCAAAGACGAAACTCTTTCCTCGTTGATCGTCCCACAGTCGTAGATCTCGGCATGAGTCTCACGGTCTTGCACCTTTCCAAAAACATGCTGACTTCCGTCCTCAGGATTTTCGAAATTTCTCAGCGTCCAAACGTGCGACGCTCGGTTTTCCACAAACAAGTGGTTCTGAGAAGGACCTAATGGGGATTCACGACTTACGTGGGTCTAAGCCTTAGATTATTGCCTGCCTCTCTCGAAGGTAACAAGGACTGCCGACTCGTCCTTTCCCGTTTCCACTGCAACCAAATCAACGAACTGACCTTGCCCGTGCGCCTGCTCTTCGAGTTGCTTCCACTTCCTCGCTAAAAACCAAGCCGACCCCGACGTGCCGCTCTCACCCAAACCGGCACATGCAATCCAGGTTCTTTGCGGGAACTGTTTCGGATGAATTTTCAGAACAATTCCGTAATCCAGGCCGGCACGGCGATCAGCGCACATAGACTGGCGGCTTTCTTTCGACACGAAAAAGCCTTGGCTCAAGTCGATAACGACAAGGTCGTTTGCGGCATTATTCAGGACATCGATCGTCTTGGTGTTGGATATCAACCCAAAGGAAACAAAGTCCAAGTGGAGTTTACTGGAGAGAGAGTCAGCATCCACGAACGTTGATTCGCGGTCGCCGTCCTTTCCCAGCGCTGAAGCAATATAGGAAGCGGCACGTATTTCACAACTACTGGTAGTTTGTTTCGCTGAAAAACTGACGTTCTCGGTTCCCTTTCGGCAAAACACAAAAGGTTCAGCACCTGGACTGGGTGTCGGCAGGAGTGCCTTTACATCAGAGCGCAGCACGAGGGGAGCATAGACTAGGTCGTATGGCTCATCCCCGGCACCAAAAATGTTCTTGAAGCGTCGGCGATACCATTTGGCGCGTAGCGCCCAAAACTCTGTGGTCACAAGTATTGTGAGGATACCGCCAACAACGTTGTACGTGACGTTCAGAATGGCAGACCAATTGAAGCCCCAAAGCGTCATAAGCAGCGAGGCTATAACAGCAGTAAGTTACATGCAATGATCGGCTGTCCACCGAAGGGGTGAGTGCGGATCGCGAACCATTCGACAGGGCTTGCCTTCTGTGCCGCCGTAATAGGAAGTTTGCGGTAATGTGGTAAGGCAAGGAGAGGATTCAACGAAATGTGCGAACCATCTTTCCTCGGTCAAAGGAACTCCCGCGATTTGATGTCCGCGTGGGTAGAGGACGAGGCAACAGCCTAGTCCCACCGAACAATTATAGGAATCACAACCACATTACCGGCAGGTCGGCTCCCAAGACACAGGCCATCACATTTGGGTTGGGCACGAGTTTGCCGCCCGCCGTGCTGGCGACAAAGGCTACATCGGGAACGAAGATGTCACAGTTTTGGATCTTCTTGAGTATGGTGTCAGTGATCGGTGGAGTTCCCGGCACACCTTGCGTGTCAGAATCGATATGTAGCTCGACAGCGAGGAAAGAATCTTCCGTGATGCGTTTGGCAGCTTTCTTTAGAACGATGTCGATCAGATTGCGATTGAATTTCTGCGGTGTGTCGCTTTGCCAAGCATAGAAGGCAGTTATCTTTCTCGTGGTGTCGGACTGCGCTCCAGGAACTCCGGCGGGTGTAGTACAATGCCTGTTAATCCCCTTTACGGGGACTTGATACGTCTGTAGTATACCTCATGGACCAATTCAACCCTATTCCCAAAGGCCGTGCGCGGCTAAGCCAGGTGCTGCAGAACGCGGGAGAACTCATCTCGGTTGAGGCTGTTACGTCCGCACTCCAGGTTGATAGGCGGAAAGCAACTAAGCTGTTGGCACGATGGGGCAAGCAGGGGTGGGTCAAACGATTGCGGCGCGGACTATACGCGCCGGTGCCTCTGGCATCCCTCGGTCAAAGCCAGGTGCTCGACGATCCCTGGCTGATCGTGCCGTCACTCTTCGGGCCTGCATACATCGGTGGTTGGACGGCAGCCGAACATTGGGGGCTTACAGAGCAAATCTTTCGAAGTGTTTGCGTGCTAACTACGCGCGACGTACGGGGTAAGGAGAAAAATATTCAGGGCGTGGATTTCTTCCTCAAGAAAACTTCACGACGAGCCATGTTCGGCATGAGAACGCTTTGGCGTGGGAAGATAAAGGTTGAGATATCGAATCCGTCCAAGACCATTGTCGATATGCTCGATGATCCAGCCGTCGGCGGCGGGATTCGCCATGTGAGCGATTGTCTTGATAAATATCTGAGCGGCAAGAACGGTGCACCGGATGAGTTGATTAGCGCTGCCGAGCGACTGGGCAATGGTGCCGTTTTCAAGCGCCTCGGATTTTTGGCAGAACGTCGAGGAGGACCAGAAAAGCTGATTGCGGATTGCCGAAAGCGGCTCACCACAGGAAATGCCAAGCTCGATCCTGGGGTGCCAAGCCGAAAGTTGGTAAAACGCTGGCGTGTTTGGATACCGCCTAGTTGGATGGAGAAAAAAGCGCCGTGATCGACCGCGCGGAAATCCTGCGTCTAGCCAGTGAATTTGCTCTTGAAGCGCGCATTGTGGAGAAGGACTACATTCTTGGCTGGGTCCTCGCAGGTATTTACCGCGACCCGCTTTTAGCTGGTACTTGGGTCTTCAAAGGTGGCACCTGCCTCAAGAAATGTTTTTTCGAGACGTATCGATTTTCCGAGGATCTGGATTTTACCGTTACCGATGCAACGCAACTGGATGCTGCTTTTCTGGAGCAACGGTTTCTGGAACTGAGTAACTGGCTCTATGAAACTGCGGGCATCGAGCTCCCAGCCGAGCAGCGCCGGTTTGACATCTATAACAACAGGCGTGACCGGAAATGTTGCGAAGGCCGGGTCGGCTATCGCGGTCCGATAGCACCACGGGCGGGCGATCTGCCGCGCGTCAAACTCGATCTCACGGCAGACGAAATCGTGGTTTTGCCCACAGTTTTACGTCCAGTAGGGCATGTCTATTCTGATGCGCCAGCGGAAGGCATCACTGCGCGTTGCTACGCTTTCGAAGAAGTGTTTGGGGAAAAGGTCCGTGCGCTTGGCGAGCGATCGAGACCGCGTGACCTCTACGATGTAATCAATCTTTTTCGTAACGGTGAATTTCATGCTGATGCCGACGTCATTCGTGAAGTCGTTCATCAGAAGCTAAATGTGATGAACAGTATACGACAGGGTCTGTTGGGCCTGTTGCGGCTTGCCCGTGAGCTTGGCAAGCGGTGTTTAGCGACTTGCTCTGGATAGCTCCGTACCGCGGTTGAGAATCTCTAGATAGTTGTGATACGTGAAGAGGCGATGGCGCTGTTTGCCGGTGGTCTCACGGACCATGCTGAGCTTCACCATGTGCTGCAAAGCCTTCGCCACAGTGGGCGCAGAGAGGGAGAGTTGTTCGGCCGTCGCCGGGATCGTGATGATCGGCTTGCGCTGAAGGTGCTGGTGAACGCGCAAAACAGATGCAGCGGGGCGGCCAAGCTCCTCGATCCTCCGGCGGTCTTTTTCGATGAGCGTGTGTATCTCCTTCGATGTATCGGCTGCCTGCTGGGCGGTTTCTTTCACGCCCGTTAGGAAGAATTCGAGCCAGGTTTCCCAGTCTCCGTGGGTGCGGACACGGTCAAGCAGTTCATAGCATTTTTGCCGGTTCATCTTGAAATACAGGCTGAGGTAAAGAATCGGCTCACGGATCGCTCCTGCGACGCATAGAAAGAACGTAATCAACAAGCGGCCCAGTCGTCCGTTTCCGTCCAGGAAGGGGTGAATAGTTTCAAACTGCACATGTACGAGTGCGGCCTTGACCAGAATCGGTAGGTCTTCGTGCTCGCGATGCAGAAACTTTTCGAGCGCGTCCAGGCATGCTGTCAATTTCTCAGGTGGTGGCGGAACAAATGCTGCGTTGCCGGGCCGCGTGCCTCCGATCCAGTTTTGGCTTTCTCGGAATTGACCTGAACGCTTCTGACTGCCGCGCCCCTTGGACAACAGAATCTTGTGAATCTCTCGTATCAACCGCAGAGAGAGCGGAAAATCCTCGCGGAGCCGGCGAAGCCCGTGATTCATTGCCGCCACATAATTTGAAACTTCCTGAACGTCTTCCAGCGGGACGCTGGGGGCTTCAGCGCTTTCGAATAGCATCAGGTCAGAAAACGAAGACTGTGTGCCCTCGATCTGCGAAGAGAGGACGGCTTCCTTCCGAACGTAGAGATAAATGAACAGCGACGGATCGGGCAGAATGGATGCGAGTCCATCCAAGCGTCCGAGTGCCTGGTTTGCCTGCTCAAGCAATGGCAAAAGCGGCTGAAGAGCTAGAGGAGGGTCTGGTGGCAATGGCGGGGGCACATATGCCCTGAAAGACTCTTCCTTGAAGGACTTCACGACATAAGTCCCGAGGCGGCTGTTGGGTTTGGTTGGTGTCGCCATCACAAAACCATCGTTTTGTTAGAAATTCCGCAGCGAAAGTATATAGCCTTTTCCTTTCGTTAGTTAGAGAAAGGCAAACCCGCCCGGGGCAGGCTACTTTACGGGCCATGTTCTGGCTTGGGTGCGTCGGGCCACACCTCTAGGAGGCAAAACCATGAGCGCCTGCATAATCACAGCCGAAATTTTCGATGCTTTCTTGAAATGTGAGAGCAAGGCTTACTTCAAGTCTTCAGGACAGATCGAAGAGCCTGACGAGCTTGTGAACTGGCAACGGGAGGTTAGACAAGAGTTTCGACGGAGCTGCCAGTCGCGATACCGCGCCGTTATCACAGATGCCTTTGATGCCCCTCAACCGTCATTCCTGGACGAATTGAAAAGCGGCAAGCATCACATTCTCCTCGATTGCAGGCTCGAAGCAGGGCGGCTTCAATCCCGCATCGATGCGGTCGAGAATGTAACCCGACTATCGCGCATGAGGTACCGTGGGTACATTCCAATTCGTTTTGTTCCGAACGAAAAACTCAGCAGACACGACAAACTCTTACTGGCGTTTGACGCTTATACATTGTCTCTAGCCCTCAACACGACGCCGACCATTGGGAAGATAATGCACGGAAAGGATCAGCGAACGGTGACTATTCGACTCGCACCACTTATCGGCGTTGCTAGGTTGATGGTCGAAAAGATTTGCACCCAAACTGCAAGCCTCGAACCTCCACAACTTGTCTTGAACAAGCACTGTATTGAATGCGAATTCAAGGCGCAATGTCGCGCGATCGCAGAAGAGAAGGGTAGCCTCAGCCTGCTTCCAAGAATGAGCCGAATGGAACGAGAGAAGTTGCACGACAGGGGAATTTTCTCTGTCCAACAGCTCAGCTACACGTTCAGGCCAAGACGTAAGGCCAGGCAGCTAGCTTCCAGGCCCGACAAGCATTCTCATGCGCTGAAGGCATTAGCTATCCGTCAACAGAAAATCCACGTGGTCGGCAAATTTGCCATGCCGGTTAGTGGTCCCGATATTTTCCTCGACATAGAAGGTGTACCAGACCGAGGCTTCTACTATCTGATCGGATTGCGGATCAGAAGTGGAGATTCATACGCGCGGCAGGCGTTTTGGGCAGACGACCTAGCTGATGAGGAGAAAATCTGGGCCTCGTTCGTCACCATCTTAGCTGCAACGCGTAATCCGCGCCTGATACAT
>Ga0116123_1000987_pt1 | contig 17887 bp, 34 predicted proteins | sample June2015DPH_13_1_3_FD_89727 | JGI IMG/M metagenome (GOLD analysis project Ga0116123, IMG submission 89727) | Peatland microbial communities from SPRUCE experiment site at the Marcell Experimental Forest, Minnesota, USA - June2015DPH_13_100 | ecosystem: Environmental > Terrestrial > Soil >... | reverse complement strand
GCTGGCCGGAAGAGGGCGCGGAACCGCGCCCAGCGTGGCGCGGGCGCGGGAACTGGCGGGAGCGCATCGGTCAGCTCGCGCTCCGCGGCGTTCGCGAAAATGGCGCTAAACCCCAGAGCCATAATCACCTCGACACCGATGTGATCGACGCGGCGCAGGAGGAACAGTTCGCCCAGGCAGAGCACGCCCCAGAGCATCCACATCGCGAAGAGCCGGGCGTTGGCGCCGGGCCGCTGGCCGGCTACCGCCACGGTAGCGGCCACCAGCACACCCGCGATCAGATCGGCCGGGGTGATGCTGCACCAGTGCAGCCAGAACCTGTTCGCCACCGCGGCGAGCGCGAAGACGGCCAGCGTGGCTTTCGCCAGATCGATGCGGGGTTCAACCTGCATGGCGCCCCCCTAAAATCCAGGCCGGCACTGGTCCATCATCGGCCCAGCCACGAGGACAAACAGCGTGGCCAGGATGACGAAGACGATGGCGCCGAACGCATCGAAACGCATGATGCGCGCGGCAACGCTCCCGGCCGCTGGGGCGACAAGCCCCACGCCGATGGCCATCGACAAAAGCCGGGGGCCGCAGTGCTCGAAGCTTGAGGCCGCCAGGAACCCGGCCAAGGGCGCGGCGATGGCGATCAGGAGACGCACCAGGCCGCCAATGCCTGCGCTGGCGCGCCCGGTTTCCGCTTGATAGCTCATGCGGCCCTCCCGCGGCGGGCGGCCAGGTTGTACGCAATCGCCGCGTGGTGCTCGCAATAGGGAACGCCTGGCGCTTTCTGGCATCCGCAGAAGCCGAAACCGGCTTGACGGGGGTCGCCGATAGGCCAGCGGCATTGGTCATCGCGAAGCTGCCTGAGCGGCAGCATCAGCGCCGCCACAGGCGGGGGAGGGGAGGGTGGCAGCGGGGAAGCGGCCCGCACAAAGCGTGAGGGCGGCAGGCGCAGCTCGACGCGGCCCGGTCTATCGCGGCGTGGAGACGTGCGGCGCGGCCCGGGCTTGCGTGAGGTGGTCTTGCGGCCGGCCAGGCCAAGGCGGTGCACCTTGCCGATGACGGCGTTGCGCGTGACCTCGCCGAGCAGATCGGCAATCTCGCTTGCCGAACGGCCATCGGCCCAAAGCGCTTTCAGACGTTCGGTGCGCGTATCGGTCCAGCCTGGACTGTTGCCCGCAGGCGCGCGGGCGCATATGCTGGTGTGCAGCATTTTCGGACTTCCTTTCGTTGATGCTATCGAGGCGGGCGCGGGTACCAGCCGCGGCCCGTCTCACTCTTTCCCGCAGCTCTTGCGGGTAAAGCTCACCCTTAAGGCGCGCGAGCTGGCCGGTTTCGGCCAAGCCTTGATCTCGGCGGTTTAATCTTCAAGCTTCCCGTCTTCTCCAAACCAGCGCTCTCCAGGTAATAGGGGATCAAGCAACTTTATGCCGACGTAGCCGAGAAATCCGCCCTTAAGATTCGGTGGCCGTTTCTTCTTCTCAGGGAAGTCCGTGCCGGGCAGGAACCCGTCGAGCCAATGACCTTTTCGTGAGTCTTTCGCCCTCATTTGTCGCGCTCCCTTCCCGCTTGAGCTACCTCGCGGTCGAGATCGGCGATTACGGCCTCGCTGTCATTCCAGAGGCGGGTTAGCGCCTCGATGCGCTCAGGCGTCCAACTGGAATTGCTTCCAGGCAGCCGGGCGGGTATGCTCAAACATGGCATTTTCGGACTTCCTTTCGTTGATGCTATCGAGGCGGGCGCGGGTACCAGCCGCAGCCCGTCTCACTCTATTCCGGCGCCTTCGCGCCCGGAATTCCGTCTCTCACGGCTTCGCCGCGAAAAATCCGCCGAACAAACCCACTAAACCCACCTAACGAGAAATATCATTTGTTTTTCATAGCCTTAGTTTGGTGGGTTATCGGGTGGGTTTGGTGGGTTAAGTGGGTTTCAGATCAGTGTTTTTGGCTCGATTGCCCTTTGAGGGCTTTGGCAGCGCCTTGGCCGGCGCGGGCTTCAGGTCGATGGCCGGGCGAGCCGCTAGGGTATTCCCAGCGCGATCCGGCTCGCTGAATTCGATCTTCTCCCGTGAATAGCGAAGGACCGGGCCGAGGTTGACTTCAACCTTGCGCACCGTCCGCGACCGCTTGGCGTTCTTGGGGGCTTTCCCGAACCACATGCAGCACCTCACAACCCGGCTTCGGCATCGCTCACCAGCTCGCGGCGATGCCGTTTGACGAACGTCTCGAAATCGGCGGGCTTGCCGCCTGCCTTCCGGTGTTTCTCGCGGCCTTCCTCGATGGTGAGGAAGCCTTCCAGCATCAGCTCAAGCACGTCAGCCGGCCGGGAATAGGAAAGTGTCCGGCCGCTCATTTGCGCACCGCCCGATCAAGATCGGCAATCAGGTTTGCCGTGTCGCGGCGGAGGGTATTCAAGCGGATGACCAAGGGGCGATCCGCTGCCGCTTCAGCCGTGTTCAGCGCGTCCGCAACAAGCTGCGCGGAACGGCGCAACAAAGAGTTCACAGCGTCGGTTTGACGTGCGTTCAGGGGCATGGTGAGTGCCTTTGATATTGCTGATGTCAGATGAAATGTGTAGCATACGCTTTAAAATCATTCAACGTTAAAATCACCGTAACCGATAAAATAACCGGAATCGATATATGACCATCACCGCACAGCAAAGCAAAGCTGCCCGTGCCTTCCTTGGCTGGACGCAAGCCGAACTCGCAAGATCGACCCGCTGCGCACAATCTACTGTGGCCGCATTCGAATCGGGCGTTAGCGCGCTACAGCCCCGCATAATGGAGGATCTGGTAGACGCATTGAAAAGCGCCGGAGTCGTCTTTATCGATCCTGTGGAAGGCGTGCACGGGCCGGCCGTAGGGCTCCGCTGGGACGTTGCCCAGTCACGCCAGCCCGGCGAAGGCACCGCGGCCAGCGAGGCGGGCGAAGGCGGGCTCAAGGCGGCATGGGACTTCGAGGACGAGGAAGATGCCGATCTTGACGCGCTTCTAGGCGAGGAACCCGCGCCTAATCCAGACATGGCGGAGCTTTGGCAGGCCGATCCACAGGCTTGGGAGCGGCTTAGCCAGATCGGCCGGGAGACCCTGAGCCGGAGCATGTTCGGCGATTGCCGGGCGGCGGCCGAGGGGTATTTCCGGGGCGGACATCATGCCGGATGATGCACAAGACAAGCCGCCGCGCCCGGCTGCGGGAAGCACCAATTCTAAGGGAACCGAACTGGCTTCGGTCCCCGAAAGGGACGGCCTCAGCGGCCGAAACGTGGTCAGCGTTCCATCCTCCTGACTGCGGTCAGATCTTTCCGCCGGGCGATGAAGGCGCGGATGAGCGGCAGAAAGAATGCCTTGCTGAACCGTCCGAGCGGGGGATCTGGTTCCAGGTAAAAGGACTGCCCAACGATATCGGTGTTATATTCCTCGAAGACGATCCACAGGCGAAGGTCCTGGTCCAGTCCGGCTCGCCGTTTCTCTATCAAGGGTATCTCGGCGGCGAAACGGCCCCGTTCCGGTTCCTTGGTGGTGATGGGAAACAGCAGTAACAGGTCCCCGTCCACCCTCGCCACACGGACACCCACCGCCACGGGACGCTCCTTGCGTCCTTCCGTCTCGCCCCGGCGGGCTTCACGCGCCCACAGATATGGGTATCGGATAACGCAGGCGGTCTGAACGTCGTCATAGCTCACGATTTGTCTTCCGCCCCCTCGTAGGCCAGAACAGCCGCTTCGACCTCGGCGAGAAGGTTGTCGGACATGCCCTCGATCGTACCGGCGGTCCTTGTGTCGGCGCGGTGGCGGAGCCGGTCGTAATCCTCGATGGACAGAAGGACCAGCCGCGGCTTGTTGCGCTGGGTGATGGTTACGGGATGGCGCAGAGCCTCGGCGATGATGTCGCCCGATCTGCGCGATAGGTCGCTGGTCGAATAGGTACTGTCGGACATAGCGCTTTCCTGTATATGCTGTGATTGCTGTATATTACAGCAATCCGACTTGGCGAGCAACGAAACAAAGCGGGATCAGCGGCGCTGATACCCACGCCGCGATAAGGCCCCGAAAAACCAAAGGGAGCCGCGAAGGCTCCCCTGGCAGGCGATTCCCCGGTCGCATTGACGCAGAACCCGAGTTGTTATAACGTTTGTAACAACAGGAGGCGCCAATGCTGGCTTTGAAACTGACACAGATCGGGAATTCCCTCGGCTTCGTGCTGCCGAAAGAAGCGGCGGCCAGGCTCAAGCTCGACAAGGGAGACACGGTGTTTCTCACCGAGGCCCCCGACGGATACCGGCTAACCCCCTACGATCCGGCGTTTGACCGGCAGATGGCGGTTGCCGAGCGGATCATGAAGAAACGGCGGAACGTTCTCCGGACGCTGGCGAAGTAGTTTGCCGCCGATGACCTGGGAATGGCTCGAAGAAAGCGTCGTGATCGCGATTTACGACGCGCAACTTGCTGAACACGGCGGCATCGGCGGCCTCCGCGACGAAGGGTTGCTGCGTTCGGCCCTCGCCCGTCCGCAGAACCTGCTTGCGTATGGCGACGGCCCCGACGTTGGCTACTTGGCCGCTGCTTACGGCTTCGGCCTGGCACAAAACCACGCCTTCCTCGACGGCAACAAACGGACGGCGTTTGTCGCAATGGAAGCCTTTCTTGAGTTGAATGGCTATGCGTTGGCAGCAGACGACCGCGACTGTATAGCCACCTTCGAACAGCTCGCGGCCGGACAGATCGGCGAGGCTGACTTGGCTGCGTGGATCCGCACGAGGATCTCTAGGGCTGGGTAAACCCAACAGCCGTGTGACCGGCCGCCAAACCGGTTTTCTGTTCCGCTGCTACTCAGACCCCAATACCGGCCTACGCACGGTTGATGCTGGTGCGCACTGCGGCGACGTAGACCCACACGATCAGAAGCCACTTCACAAGCATGCTGGCCACCAGGAAGCCGGCATAGGGCTGCTCGCTGGCGGTTACCGCCGAAAATTCGGGAATAGCTAGCATAGCTAACCCAAGAGCGCCGACTATAAAACTGAGCCCACCGCGGAGCCGGTCAATGCGGAACCGGTAAAAAAGGCTACCTGCGAAGAAGAAACTGTATACAAACAGTGCGCCGAGGGCTTCCGCCACCGCCGCGAACACACCTTCGACGGGGGAACGGGAAGTCGTATAAGCAAGACAGATGCTAATCCCGGCCTGACACGCCCCCAAGAGAAGAGCGGTGATGGTTGTGAGGTTGTATGGCCCCATAATTTCTATCCCTCTATTTACTTGCCCGCGCGCTAGCGCTCCCTGGCACACTCCGCCAGAAAGTCAAGGCCCGCCGGTAGTGACAGTGCAAGCCATGGAACGGGTGAACGATTAGAGGCTTGGGGGTGCTGCCCCCTGGCGCGCATCAAGCGCCTTCCGCCCCTCCTTCCTTCGCTCCGCTACCGCTGCGCTTCGTGCAGGCGTGGCCCCCGAGAAGGCTCTTGACGCTTGCACCCCCCGCCCTCGCCGGGAGCAGGGTTTCCTGCTCGGCAGGAAACCGCCAATAATTCTGCGTTGAACGGCGGGCAGCACAGGTTGATGTGGCGGAATCTAATAACTACGCCAAGTTGTGTATACAAAACACACTACCATTCACCATGATTGTAGCGGTATATATCTGCATTTTTATTTGCAAAATCAGCGTGCTTAAGGGATGCCTGGACAGGTTTTCACTTGACAGGAGGAGCCCATGATACGCCGCTTTCTGATTTTTTCATTAATCGCTATCCTTGGCATAGGCACGGCCCATGCTGCCGCCAGCGGCCCCGCCGCCTGCAAGGATGACAAGGGGCTTATCGAGCCCGGTTGCGCCGCCGAGGCGCTGAAAACTCTTCACGAGCAGCAATTGGCGGCCCTGAGAAAGGCTGGCGGCTCGCTCGATCCGGCCCGCGGCAACGCCGAGATCTCTGGCGCGCTCGATGTACTGGTGGACACCGTGGCATCGGTCATCCGTGACCGCCCCCGCAATGGTTTGGGCGGCTTTGAGTTCCTGCCAGAGACCCTGTTCACTCTGCGCCAGCAATTCCACCTTCATGGCTGGCCCGAACCCGCCGATGTACCGGTCGGGGTCCGCTTTCTGCAAACGCGTTTGCGGGGAGCCACTGGCCCCGAACGCGAGGCTATTGTGACGGCTGCCGTGTACGCCTGGCGCGTCATGGTTTTCAAGTATGAGCCCTGGATTCCGCAAATGGTACTCTGGCAGGATCAGGAACTCCGCGAGGACTATCGCAAAGCCTTGGCTGCCGTCCGCGAAACCGCAGCGAAAAACAGCTCCTACTTCGAGCGCGTGATCGCCCGTTTCACCGGCTCACGACGCTTCGAAGGGGCACCTGGCCTGCTTCACTTCCTGACTGAGGCCATCATCATGGCCGTGCTACTCGGCTTTATTCTTGCCTATGGAGCCTTCAAGAATGGCGGAAGTGCCGTCGGCATAATCAGGACTTTGCTGATCGCCCCCCCGGCCATCGTGGCGTCCGGCATCCTGTTCTATGTAATTACCGCTTTCACAGGCGATCCCGGCAATATTGGCTTTCTGCTCTGGCTGGTAGGCGCCTTTCTTCTGTTCGTCGTCTTCGCCAGGAAGGTGAACGGTTTTTGGCCGGAGGCGGAATTGTCTCTCCATGGCTCCGCCCGCTGGGCTAACTTCAGGGACATGCGGGCCGCCCGCCGTGTCAGGCAGAAAGACGAGCTGCCGCAGGGGTTCGCCCTCGGCCGGGCCTTCGACGCGCCGGGCCGCGCCGATCCGCGCCTGTTCTACCAGGGGCATGTGCTGACCGTGGCGCCCACCGGCACTGGCAAAGGCGTGGGAGCCGTCATCCCGAACCTCCTAGCCTATGAGGGCTCCGCGATCGTGCTGGACATCAAGGGCGAGAATTTCGCCGTCACAGCGCGCACACGGGCAAGCATGGGGCAGGAAATCTGTCTGATCGATCCGTTTGGTGTGACTGGCGCCAAGCCGCAGGGGCTCAACTGGTTCGACGTGATCGACATCAGCAGCCAGGATTGCGTGAGTATATCGGAGAACCTGGCCGAGATGCTGGTCATTCCAAGCGAAGCTGGCGGCGATAGCATTCATTTCGAGGAAACAGCGCGCGAGCTGTTACGCGGCTTGCTGCTTTTCATAGCGACCTTGCCACCGGAGCGGCGCAATATGGGTGAGCTGCGGCGGCTTATCACGCTACCTTCGGAGGAGTTTCTGGAGGTGCTCACCGACATGGCCATAAGCAAACTGGGCTTCGAGGTCATTGCTCGCACCGCCAACAATTTCATAGCCAAGCCCGAGAAGGAGCGCGGCTCGGTGCTTTCGACCGCGCAGCGCCATACCAACTTTCTCGACGATCCGCGCATCGTGGCGGCGTTGGAGCGCTCCGATTTCACTATGGCCGACCTCAAAACCAAGGCTAAGACGATCTATATCGTGCTGCCGCCCAACAAGCTCGCGACCAACAGCCGCTTTTTGCGCGGTTTCATCGGCCTAGCGCTGGCGGCCATCACGGGCAGCAACATACGCCCAAGGCTGCCGGTCGTTTTCATGCTGGACGAATTCGCCCAGCTTGGCCGCATGGCGGCGGTTGAGGACGCCATCCCGCTGGTGCGCGGCTATGGCGCGGCCTTCTGGATCTTCGTGCAGGATCTCTCCCAGATCAAGGCCGTCTATCCCAAATGGCAAACGTTCTTGGCCAACGCCGCGCAACAATATTTCGGCGTCGCCGACTACGACACCGCGCGCTATGTGTCGGAGATGCTGGGGCAGACCACCGTAGAATTCCAGACCAGAAGCACCTCAAACCAGGATTTCAAGTTCGGCCACGGCAGCACCAGCACCAGCCAGCAATTCACCGGGCGTGCCTTGCTGACACCTGATGAGGTCATGAAAAACCGCGGGGCGATGGTGTTCATCGCGGGCGAGCGGCCCTATGGCCTTCAGCCCCTCAATTACCTCTCCGATCCCGAATATGCCGGGCTCGCCGGCCTCAATCCCTACTACGCCGCGGCGTAGCCGCGCCGCTTCCTGCGGCGCAGCTCGCGTTCCAGTGCCGCCGCAGCGCCTTCCCGCTTCTCATGGAGGGCGCTGCGGACCTGGCCGCCCCGGCCGATCCTGCCCCAACGCCTGACCAGCGCCCAGCCGCCAAACAGGTCCGGCTGGAGATCGAGGGAATAGAAGCGCGCCATGTTGCGCGCCGCGTCGATCTTCGTGAGGTAGACCACGCCCTGCCCTCCCCTCACAATGCGTGATAGTCGGAGGGCGCGGGCCAATTCGTTGTGTCATGCAGCGCGATGGCCTGGTCGATCAGCTCGCGGGCAGCCCGGAGCGCGGCGAGGTAATCGCGGGGATTGGCCAGCACGCCCGCGCCATTGTTGCGCGGGGCGCCATCGCCCGCCAGCAGCTCGCGCGCCCTGTCGGCCTGGTCGAGGATCAGCGCTGTGTTGTGCGCGGCTTTCTGCAAGGTTTCGGTCATCTTGGTTCCCTTCCCGTTAGCTTTGCGAGGCGGCATCCGCCTGCTTTAGATGGCGGTACAGCGTGGCGCGGCTAACGCCCATGCGCTTGGCAACCGCGGTTGGCCCCACGTTCCCGTTCAACAGCGTTTCCGCCGCCCGCACATCCTCCGCCGTCATGCTCTTGGGCCGCCCGCCCTTGCGGCCGCGCGCGCGGGCCGCCTTCAAACCGGCGTTTGTGCGCTCGCGGATCAGCGAGCGCTCGAACTCCGCCAAGGCGCCGAAGACATGAAAAACGAAGCGGCCACCGGCCGAGTCCGTGCCGAGGTTCTCCGTGATCGAGCGGAATTTGACGCCGGCGGCTTCGAGCTGCCCCACGGTTTCGATGAGCTGCTTCATCGACCGCGCTAGGCGGTCTAGTTTCCAGACCACCAGCGTATCGCCCTTGCGCATATGATCGAGCGCCTTGGCGAGTTCGGGGCGGTTCTCTTTCGCGCCGCTCGCCGCTTCCTCGAAAATCCGCTCGCAGCCCGCCTGCCGCAGCGCATCGCGCTGCAATGCCAGATCCTGGTCAACCGTTGAAACGCGGGCGTAGCCGATGAGCATGTCGCAAATCTCAGCAAATCAATTCCGTTTTGAGATTATGATTTTGAGATGAGTTTTGCAACGGAAAAGGCAGCTTTTTCAGGTGCCAATTCCGCAAGCCGCCGCATGTTGCAAAAATGCTCGTTTTTGAGATTGCCGCAACCCTTCACGGTCAGGCCCTGCGGCGGGCGCCCATTGCACCGCTCAGTCAGTCGGTGTATAAACGCGTATACACATACGCGCTGGAGATCGTCATGAATACGGTTCGTTGGAATATCGCCGTGCCGCCGGACGTGGATCAATCCGTGCGCATGTTCCTCGCCGCACAAGGTGGTGGCCGCAAGGGCGATCTTTCGCGCTTCATCGAGGAAGCTGTGCGCGCCTATCTTCTGGAACGCGCCGCCGATCAGGCCAAAGCTGCCGTTGCCGCTTCGGGCATGAGCGAGACGGAACTGACCGACCTTATCGATGAGGCAGTGCAATGGGCGCGGGAGTCCTGATGCGCGTCATTCTGGACACCAACGTCTTGCTTAGTGCGCTGATTTCGCCTTACGGCCCGCCGGACGCGATTTATCGCGCCTGGCGGGCGGCGCGCTTCGATCTGGTGACTTCAAATGCGCAGCTCGACGAACTGCGGCGTGTGAGCCGCTACCCAAAGCTCAAGACCATCCTGCCTGCCCATCGCATCGGCACGATGGTCAACAGCATGCGGCGGGCCATTGTGCTGGACGTACTGCCGCCTCTGCCAGCGGGAGTCGAGGCGAATGACCCAAATGACACCTTCCTGCTGGCAATGGCCTTGGCGGGAGACGCCGATTATCTTGTGACGGGCGACCGGCGCGCTGGGCTGCTGCAACGTGGCAGTATTGGCCGCGCGCAGATCGTGACCCCAGCCACCTTCTGCGCCAAGACACTTTGACGCCATGCCCATGCTCAACCCAATCGATCCTGTTACAGAACGCACGGCACGGGCATTCTTGAAACGAATCTCCGCGCAATATGATATCGCCGGAGCCGTGCTGTTTGGGAGCCGCGCAAGGGGCGATTTCCGCCAGGATAGCGATGCCGATCTGGCTGTGCTCTTGCGGGGGCAGAAGAAGGAACCACTGGCGGTGGTGAGCCAGATGGCCAGCGCTGCCTTCGACGTCATGCTGGACACCGGTCTGCTGGTCCAGGCGCTGCCCATCTGGCTCGAAGATTGGGAACATCCAGAGCAGTCCAGCAATCCGGACCTGCTGAAAAATATCCGGCGCGATGGAATACCATTATGAGTGCGGCAGAGCTGATGCTGAAGGCGGAGCGCAGTCTTAAAACTGGAGGATTGGGACCTATGTGCGCGCAAGCTATCGCCGAAGGAAATCGCGGCCCTGCCGTGAGCGTGCCGCACTCTCCCTGGCGAGTGGCGGCCGTCGAAGCCCTGCCTGGGTATCGGCTGAAGGTCCGTTTTCTCGACGGTACCGAGGGTTTTGTCGACATGAGCGCAAGGGTCCGATCGACCGGCGCCGGCGTGTTCAGCGTGCTCGCCGATCCAAGCCGTTTCGCAGAGGTCTTCGTCGACTATGGCGTTGTCACTTGGCCGGGTGAGATCGACCTGGCACCAGATGCCATGCACCGAGCTATCCGTGAAACCGGGCAGTGGGTGCTGTCGTAAGCCACCCCGGCTTGATTGCCCGGAACCGCTTGACCTGGCGCTGACAGCCGCCTGGTGGGGCTATTTCTCTTCCCCGGTTCCGGCTCGGGCTTCATTGCCTCGGAGACGACATTGGTGTCGAGCAGAATCATTCGAAACACAGCGGCTCGGCCGGCTTGTTGTCGCGGGCCTGATCGAGGGCTTCGACATCGGCGTTGCTAAGGCCGATCTTACGGCTCATGTCCGCCAGCACGGTGCCGAGACGCAGCCGGCCTACCGGTCGCACGGCTGCCTCCAGGATGGCGCGCATTTCCGCTTCTGCGCTGCGATTATGCTGTGCTGCACGAACCTTCAAGGCACGATGCGCCTCCTCGGAGAGGTTGCGAATGGTGACGGCGGGCATGATGTCAGACCCCCTCTAGTTGATAGCACTGCTATCAGCATAAGATTATTGCTATCACCGATCAAGAAAACTGCCGGATCAGCATCCAGTTTGCGGCAGCACCTCGCGCATGGCCTCGGCGATGTCGCGGCGGAGGGCGATATTATCCAGTCGGGTTTCAACCGCACCCAGCCGCGTCTTAGTTTCCTCGATCCTCTGGCTGGTGGAGATAGCGTACAGCAGTAAGAACGCCACGTTCTCCTTAAGCTCGGTCAGGATCGCATTGTGGCGCTCCTGCTCTACCGCGGCCTTTTCGAACGCGGAAACGCGGCGGGTGAGGTCGGCGATTTGAGCTTCAACATCCATGCGAGCGCCCCAAGTGGTGGAGGCTTTCATATTACGCTGGACAGGCTGGTAGTATCAACCAGACCAGCCGGGCAAGGCGTCCCGCCCATCATCTCAGTTTTCGGCGTGGGAACCCCGGCATTCATGCCGGGGAGGAATTCGCGCCCTTTCTTGTTGCTATAGTTGTACCCGTCGGCACGGCTTAAGGTGATGCAATATTTGGCGTTGATGCCCTGCACGACGCCCGTCGCCGCCTGGATGTTGAAGCTGCCAGTGGCGCGCACCGCAACCCGGCCGATGTGAACCCCGGCTTTCTTCCCACTCGGAACGGTGGCGCGCACCATGTCGCCGGTTTGGAAGCCGCGAATGCGCTTTTGCCTGGTGAAATAGCCGCGCGGGAAGCCGTAGGCATCAAGCCTGGTGCGCTGGTATGCGCCGCGCCCGGTGGCCTTGATTGCAAGCGCTGGTGCGGTCCATCCGGTCAGCGCCTCGACCTCGCCGACGCAGGCAGCGTCCAAAGCGTGCGTCTTTGGCACGGCAAGGCGCGTGCGGTTCCATTTCGTTCGGCCGCCAGAGCTGCACTCGACCGGCAAGCCGGTGGCGTCCAATGCCTGGAATAGCGCCCAACGCGTGGTGTTGACGGCGGCGGCATCCTTCAGTGGGCGCTTTGCGTGCGCCTTGATCCGCGCCAGAACCGCTGGGCGCGACGCAAGGAACTCCTCGACCAGCCGCGCGCCCTTTTCCGTGTTGCACGGGATACACGCACAAGCCAGATTCGAACCCCGGTTCGAGCCGCCGCGTGCGCGTGGCACGATGTGATCGAGATTCAGCGGCACTTCCGTCGCGCCGCAGTAGGCGCAGGCGTGATCCCATTTCGCGAGAAGATATTCGCGCAATTCGTACCCGGCTAGCGTGCCGCGCTGATACTCGGCGCCCTCAATTTCAGGGTTCTCCATCGCTTGCGTGTCGAAGCGGACAAGCTCCATCGCGAGGCCGGTGACCGGCGCCAGGCGGCGCAGGCGCGCCACCCAGCTCGACACGGTTTCGACGCGGTGCCGCAGCGACGGCGCGAGCCATCCCTTCGGCTTGGTGCGGTTATCGAACCGCGCGGGCCGGTAGCGGAGATTGCCACGGCGGCGGCGGCGGAATGCGTGCCGCGCGGTGAGCTTCTCGCTGATCCGCCGGCCACGGTGCGTAAGTTCCGCGAGGAACAGCACGGCGATAGGCTTGTTGCCGCCTTCCTCACGCGTCACCGCGATTCCGGTTGTCTTGCTGCCAGGATCGAGTTTCACGCGCACCGGCTGCAAAAGCTGCAAAACGCTGTCCTTAACGCGCGGGTCCACAAGCCGGATGGTGAACGGATACCGCCGCGCTACCCGCGCCCGGCCACGCGCCAGCAACAATCTCGCCCGCTTCTCAGAACACGGCATCAAAGGCCGCTTGCGGGCGTCAAGAACAAATACTGACATTTCGCGGCCTCCTTTCTTCCTTCCTTCGAAAACTCGCCCTTACGGGCCTTGTGACGCTGGCCTTGCGGCCCGCTCCCCTCGGGGATGTGATAGAGCGGCTATGGTCCGAACCGTTTCGTGGCTACCCTGGCCTTGTCTGCTTCCGGACCTTGTAGAGCGGCGAACTGAGGAAGCATTCGCCGGTACGTCTTGAACCTCTCTAAGCACGGCTGCCGGTTTCCCGGCCCCCTGGTCAATCTAGGCTCTCGGCTTTCGCTTCAAGCCTCGGCCTTTAGGCCGGGGTGGTTGACATCTCCTGGCGAAGCCCGATGGCGGGAACCATCGGGGAATGCCCGCCGGTTCGCGGCCTCGATCTTTTTGATTGTGCGGATCGCGGCAAGATTGTCCTGGTATTTCTGCGCCTCGGTGGCTTTGCCCAGGGCCAGCGTATCGTCGATGATGAAATCGAGCGCTGGAATATTGCCCGGCGAAGCTTCCTGGAGGTCAAGGGTTGGGGATTGCCCGAACAGCGCGGGTAGGTTTTTCGCCCGTTCGTTTATCTTTCCGGCGGGAGAAGAATCGTCTCCGGTAGCACTATCTCTTCGGCTGACTGCAGGGGAAACCCTGCTTCCATCAGCTCCGCTATCTGCCTGGCTGCTTCCTTGCTTGCTTTTTGCGCCACCTTGTTCAGCGTCCCATCCTTCTGCATCTGGCGGTAATTCTCCAGCCGCCATTCCTCCCAGTGTTTGAGGGCCATCCCTGTGTATTGCAGTCCTAGCATGGTCTTCTCCTTCTAGCCCGCCGTCCCGCAGCGCTTCATTAGACTGCGGCTGCCCGGCATTGCCCGCGAGCCGCCGCGCGAAGGCCCGGTAATAACGGTTCTCAGGAACCTTGGTGTTATAGATAAACCGCTGGCAGCCGATCCAGCGCAGCAGGACTTGCTCCTGTTCCAGCGTGGGATAACAGCGAAAGCGGTTGCCTGTTTGCATGCCATTCGACATATTCGGTTCGAATGAAGAACACAAGTGATAGAAACCAGAAATAACTCGGTTTTCGAGATGAAGTAACTGTCGGCATATAGAGAAAGGAAGCTTCTATGATTCAGGTTTCTGCACTAGAATTCCAGCGAAACTTCGGCAAGTACCAAGATCTGGCCCAACGGGAACCAATTGCGATTACCAGCCATGGGCGGCCCGCCTTTGTGCTAATGCCCGCCGAGGAATATGCGGCGCTGATGACGGTGAAGAAAAGGGCGTTTATGACCGCCGAGGCGGAAGCCGAGATCATAGAGTCGGTACGCCGGGCGGAAATGGACCAGCGGCATGAATACCTCAATGAGCTTATGAAGTAGGTATGTCAGGCAGGCCAAGCTGCGCCGTTTCCCATACAGCTTGGCTTTCCGCGTAATGTCCGAAAGAGAGGACCATGCTATGGCACAAGTTTCTGCCTTGGAATTTCAACGGAACTTCGACAAGTATCAAGACTTGGCGCACCATGAGCCGGTTGAGATCACCCGGCACGGCCGGGCAGCTTACGTACTGCTTACCGCAGAGCATTACCAATGGTTGCAAGCCGCCGTGGAGCGAAGGACGGCCGAGATACCTGACGCTGTGCTCGAAGCTGTGAAGCGAGATATAAGGAGGGCACAAGAAGACCCGGAGACGGCGCACCTCTATGAGCATATAAAGGTAGATGACTAAGTGGTCACCACCCCGCCCTTCCCTCACCTGCCGGTCGATCCTCGTGAGCTATGAACATTCGACCGATTAAGCCGCCCGAAGACCACAAAGCTGCGCTGGCGCGCATCGACGAACTGAACGGAGCTGGAGGCTTTCCCTATTGATCCGCCTACAGTTCTCGATACTATCCAGTTCGGTATGGAGAGTTGCGCGATGAGCATCGACCCCAAGGATATTTACGACGTCATCGACCTGCTACTGCGGCACGTTGCCGAACTGGAAGCGGGCGAGCGGCAAGTCCGTGCCTCCATTGATCGCCCGGACGGCCGCAGCGTCAGGAAGGGGCACAACCGCGATACGCAGATTAATATCAAGGCGGCAACTTACGTCAAAGCGCGCCTGACAGCGTACTGCGCGCGCAAGGGCATCGCGATTACCGATTGGCTGGAAAAGACCGTGATGTCGCTCGATGCCGACAGCGTTAACGCGGCGGCAGAGGTCACACCGGCAGCAGCGGCTGTCGTGGAAGTTATGGCTGAGATTTTGGAGGCCGGCACGGCCCGCAGTAAAGTCCCTGTGGTCGAGCTGTACGGTGCTTACGTTGCCGCCTGTTCAGCCGCCAAGAAGCGGCCTGTGAGCGCGGAGGCGTTTCCAGAAGCCGTCACCGCGATCTGTCAAAAGTGCAACATCGAACTTAAGAATAGCGACCGGCACGGCGTGTTTTTAGCCCGTGTTAAGCTCTGCCAGCCCGCTCGCGCGGACAGCGCGTCCGGTTAAGGCGGCGCAGCCGTATTAAGCGAAAGGAATTAGCACGATGAGTGAAGCGATTTTGGACGGAACCGGCGAGGATGTGCCGGGGCGGCGCATCCTCGAAGGGACCGATCTTGAAATATCCTACAATCTGGAAGGCAACGATCTAATCCTGCGCGTAAACAAAGGGCCGGTGCTGATATTCCGGGTCCGGCTGGCTGGCGCCGTCAGGGAGATGGGCGACGACGAACTGCTGGCCAGCAACATGGTGGCCCCGGATTTCATATTCAGGATGGGGGAAAGCCGCGAGCGGCTCTATCAGACGGCTAAGCGCCTTGGGCTCGATGATGAGCAACTGGCGAGGCTCAAGGCGATACAATGACGGGCTTTTTGTTTCCCTGGTCCTAATCCGCCTGAGTGTTTTTTGAAGCCTTGGGGCAACCTCCAAGCCATAGGCTTCCAACGACAACAAGGTTTTGCGTTGAAGCGCCGGGGCCACCTTCTGACCATGCGAGCGTTCGTACTCTTTGCGGTCATCCGCGCGGGCTTGCCTTCACGCTGGCGGCGGGGCAACATGCGGCTATGTCTGACAAAGCGCAAGAACTCTACGATGCTACCTTCGCGGTTCTACCGTATTTGAAAGCCTCTACCGATCCCTATGTGCGGGAGATTATCGATGAATTGGTGAAGGACCGCGACCTTTCAGCTGGTGATCGCCTTCGCAGAGAGGCGGAGGCTGCCGACCGCAAGGACGCAGCCATCTTGCGCTTACGCGAGGCGCTGACGGAATTCGCGGCAAGCCGAGCTTGTTAAGCCAATCCGGTGTGCTTCTCGATAATGGCAAGCGGCTGGCGTCCGGCTTGGGGCGGTCTTAAACACTCTGCTAGGCGCAGCAAGCCGAAGACCGGTAGTTGGTGTCACGGCCACTCGGCGATGAACCCTTTAGCCTTGTATGGCTCAATCTTGTTCCACTCACTGATAACGCGCGCGGAGAGCTCGGGATCAGTGTGCCAGAGTTCTTTGGGCGTAGCGTAATGATTAACGACAACGAGCATCTTCTCCACCGCTGGCCAATGACGGTGCAATGTCATGGGATAGCGACGCGCTGTCCAGAAATTGCCAAGACAAATGACACTGCGGATATTGCGCAAACCCAACCGTGCATCGATGATTGGCAGGGAAAAGACAACATTCTCGCCAGTGTTAGTTGCTCGGTGCTCCTCCAAGATGATGTTTGCTGGCACGCCCTTTGAGGTTAATTCCCCCTTGATGACCTCGCATTCGGTGAAATCCGAGCCAGGTGTCAGGCCCCCGCTGACAATCAGCCAGCAACAAAATCCCTCGCGCCACAGCCGGACGGCTGCCTCGACACGCTCGGTGACCCCGCCCCGTGTTCCAAACACGAACAGCAAATCGGCAGGCTTGAGCGGCGTAGAGATGAGATGCTCAGCATTTATGCGCTCAATGTCGGCCAAGGAAAGCGTTGGAGTGGGCATCTCAGGCGTGCCATGTGATACAAGGAATCTTCGATTCCAAAGAGGATCGAAGCTGACAATGGCGATCTTGGGACCACAAAAGCAGATGCACCGAGCTTCGGGCCAATGACAAAAGTGTCGAGCATGGGCATCGTCCTGAGCAAAACTGGCCCGGAACTGGACGTTCTTATCCTTGAGAGCGATGGCGAGTGGGTGTTTCCGAAGGGCCATGTCGAGGATGGCGAAGACCTAACCGGCGCCGCGATCCGCGAAGTCCGAGAGGAAACCGGGGTGGTGCTTGCGCGCGAGGATCATCGCGGCCACGTCGATACCTTCAGTTTTTATTTCGACGGCGAGAAGGCTTTGAAAATCATCGAAGTTCAGTGCTTTCTCATCACCTCGAAGCCCGAGATAACCATCAACCGCTCGGAAGGATTCACCGGCGGCCGGTTCGTGCCCGCTGGGCAGGCCGCGAAGATGCTCACTCATGACGACGCGCGCGCGGCCTTAGCCAAGGCCGTGACGATGGTCTCTTAACTGCGCGGCATTCTCGCGCGCCGAAACGGTTCGGCTTCGGTGAAGATCAACCGCCGGCGGAACGCCAAGGGGCTTTCCGCGATCAGCAGCGCCTTCAGCCCTTCCACGGGCGATGTGAAATAGGGCCGCTTAAGAAAGCGCGAGGGATCGTTCGTCCAGGCGGGAATGCTCAAGTTCCAGCGCCGGGCGAGGTGCTCGCCGGCCGCGCCCAGAAGGGCATGCTCGCGGGCATCGTCAAGGGCGGCGGGCTCCATAGCGATCATGGCCTGTGCGGCTCCTGACGCCAGGGCCTGATAGAACTGGTCGAGGGATTTGGACAGCCGCCTGCCGAAGTTTTCCCCGGCCTGCCGCCGCTCAGCGACCTCAGCGAGGCTGTTCGGGCGGCCGTTCATTGGTGGTAACTATTTATATATATACTTGCATCTGATGCGGCGGAGCGTCTTCTGCATCCTTGGGGCAACTTCCAAGCCGTAGGCTTCCAGCGATAACCTCGCGCACTCAGCCAGCCGCTCATGCGCTGGCTGAGACAGCCAATAATCCAGCTCTGCTTTCTGGGAAATGAGGGCTCTTAAATCCGCAAGCGTGGCGGCGGCCTCGACGCCTTCTGGTACCTG
>Ga0116123_1000935_pt1 | contig 18584 bp, 18 predicted proteins | sample June2015DPH_13_1_3_FD_89727 | JGI IMG/M metagenome (GOLD analysis project Ga0116123, IMG submission 89727) | Peatland microbial communities from SPRUCE experiment site at the Marcell Experimental Forest, Minnesota, USA - June2015DPH_13_100 | ecosystem: Environmental > Terrestrial > Soil >... | reverse complement strand
GATGCGCTTGGAAACCGTGGCTTGCGCTTCCTGCAAGGCTTCGAGAGCAAAAAGCGCCTGAACAATGCCGGCCTTCATGTCAAAAGTGCCGGGGCCATAGGCTTTGTCCCCCGAGAGGCGATAAGGCATTTTGGTGATGGTGCCGGCGGGGTAGACCGTATCGTAGTGACCGAGGACGAGGAGTTGCGCTCTGGGCGGAGCAATGGCGGGAGACCAGACGATGCGAAGATGATCGCCGCGATGCTTCTGGCGGAGCACCTGGACGAGCGTGCCGCGCAGCAGCCATTCGTCCGCGAGATAGCCACAACAGCGGTCGGCGTGCTCTTTATCCAGGCTGGGAGACTCCAGGAGCGTGAGTTGCCGGAGGACTTCCAACATGTTAGGCAGCCTGGGGCGGAGCAGGGCAAGAAGAGTCTGTGGTAGTGAACGCGTAGCCATGAAGGAGTCATGGTAACAACCTCGGCAACGCAGGGCAACATCGGAGAGGGGGAGGAAAAGGCAGTTGAGGCGGCATGTAGAAGATTACCTTTGCTGGCCGTCCAGATTGCTTATAATAATAAGTTTGCAGGGATCAAGGGATGCGCCGCAGAGCAAGGGAGTGGCGGCGCAGGAGCAGGCATGCAACTCGACATCAACGAAATACAGAAATATTTACCGCACCGCTATCCGTTTCTGATGATTGATAAGGTGCTGGAAATGGTGCGGTTCAAACGGATCGTGGCGGCGAAGAGCGTCACGATCAACGAGGCTTACTTCCAAGGCCATTTTCCCGGGAAGCCGGTGATGCCGGGCGTGCTGATACTGGAGTCGATGGCACAGGCCGGCGGATTGCTGCTGCTGCAGGAGATCCCAGACCGCGACCGCAAGCTGATGTATTTGGCCTCGATGACGGACGTGAAGTTCCGCCGGCCAGTGGTGCCCGGTGATCAATTGCGGATCGAAGTGGACGTCCTAACGTGGAAGGGCGATCTGTGCAAGATCAAGGCCAAGGCGTTCGTTGAGGGCAAGCTGACGACGGAAGCGACGATGTTGTGCGTGATGGCCGACCGCGAAGAGCCAACGAAATCCTGAACATGGGCGAGGTTCAAATCCACGCGCAAGCGCTTGTTTCGCCGGAAGCGAAGTTGGGGAAAGGTGTGCAAGTCGGGGCATTCGCGGTGGTGGGGTCCGGCGTCGAGTTGGGCCAAGGGTGCGTGCTGCACGAGCACGCGGTGGTGCGAGGCCCGGCGAAATTCGGGGCGCGAAACGTGTTTCACCCGTTCACAGTGATTGGGGGCGATCCGCAGGACCATACGTATCGCGGGGAGCGCGTCGAATTGGCCGCAGGCGATGGAAACATTTTTCGCGAGTACGTGACCATCAGCCGGGGAACAACCAAGGGCGGCGGGACTACGCGCGTTGGGAATGAGAATTTTTTTCTGGCGTATTCGCATGTGGGACACGATTGCCAGGTGGGAAACAACACGTTGTTTGTGAATGGCGCGACGCTCGCGGGTCACGTAACGGTGCAGGATTACGTGACGATCGGCGCATTTTCGCCGGTGCACCAGTTCTGCCGGTTGGGGCGCTACGCCTACATCGGCGCGTGCACCGTAATCACGCAGGATGTGCTGCCGTTTGCACTGGTGGTGACCGAGCGGGAGACGAAGTGCTTCGGCCCAAATACCATCGGGCTGGAGCGCAAGGGATTTTCGGCGGAGCGGATCAAGACGCTGCAGCGGGCGTTCCGGGTGCTGTTGCGATCCAGGAAAAATACTTCGCAGGCGCTGGCAGAGCTGCGGAAAACATGGGGAGATTCCGCGGACGTAAAAGAACTGATGGATTTCGTGGAGAAGGCGGAGCGCGGGATCGTGAAGTAAGAGCAGGGCTGGCAAGGGCTGGGGTGCTTCCTGTCAGAACAACAAATGAGGATCTAAAAAAGGGAAGAGTGGATGGGTGGCCGAATACGCCGCCGGCGACCGAAGCGCGGTCTGGGCTTTTGAAATGAATGAAGACAGGGAAGGCTGGGGACTGATCGCGGGGAACGGGCGATTTCCGTTTCTAGTGCTGGAGGGCGCGCGAAGCCAGGGAATTGAGATGGCGGTAATCGCGCTTAAGGAAGAGGCTTCGCCGGAACTGGCACAAGCCGCGAAGCGTGTACACTGGGTCAGCCTGGGAGAACTGAGCAAGGCCATCGAATTGTTGCAGAGCGAAGGTGTGACGCGCGCGGTGATGGCCGGTCAGGTGAAGCACAACAAGATTTTCAGCGCGATCCGGCCGGACTGGAAGCTGGCGAAACTGCTGATTTCGTTGCCCAGGAAAAACACGGATTCCCTGATCGGCGCGGTTGCCAAAATGCTTGAGGAGGAAGGGATTCAACTGGTGGATTCCACGCTGTTTCTGAAGCCGCTGTTGCCGGACGCGGGTGTGTTGACGCGCCGTGCGCCCAATGAGCACGAAGCCGCCGACCTCGCCTACGGGTTGGGCGTGGCGCGGCAGATCGCGGCGATGGATATCGGGCAGACCGTGGTGATCGCGGACCGCGCATGCGTGGCGGTGGAAGCGATGGAAGGAACGGATGAGACAATGGAGCGTGCGGCGCGGTTTGCGAATGGGCGGCCGTTGGTCGTCGTGAAGGTGAGCAAGCCGGGGCAGGATATGCGCTTCGATGTACCCGTCGTGGGGCTCCCGACCGTCGAAACCATGAAGCGCACAGGGGCCACGGCGCTGGCCATTGACGCGGCGCGCACGCTGCTCTTTGACCGGTCCAAGCTGATCGAACTGGCGGACACCGCAGGGATTGCCATACAAGCCTTTTCTCCCGACCAGGTTGCGGAACCCAAACGGGGTTCCGAGGGAATGAATAAAGAATGAGTGGGAACAGCGGCCAGGCGGGAGACCCGCGGAAAATTCGGGTAGCTGTAGTGGGAACGGGGGAATTCGGCCGGAACCACGTGCGGGTGTATCGCGAAATGGGGAGTGTGGAGCTGGCCGGGGTCTTCGACCGGGATGGGGCGCGCGCAACGACGATAGCGCAAGAATTTGCGACTCGCGCGTTCAACCGGTTAGAGGAGTTGCGCGGGGCTGTGGACGCGGCCACCGTGGCCGTGCCGACGGTGGCGCACGCGGAAGTAGGCTGCCGATTGATGGAGATGGGCATCGATGTGTTGGTCGAGAAGCCCATGGCCAGCACCTTGGCGGAAGCGGATGCCCTGCTGGACGCGGCCAGCCGCCATGCGCGGATTCTGCAGGTAGGGCATGTGGAGCGCTTCAATCCGGCGGTGCTGGCGGTGGAACCCATCGTGAGCCGTCCACTGTTTTTTGAAGTGCACCGGCTGGGCGTATTCACACCACGCAGCCTGGATGTGGACGTAATCTACGATTTGATGATCCACGACCTGGATATTCTGCTGGCGCTGGTAAAAGAGCGCGTGACGGAAGTGAAAGCGGTGGGAATTCCCGTGCTGACGGACAAAGTGGACATTGCGCATGCGCGGCTGGAGTTTGCAGGCGGCGCGGTGGCCAACGTGACCGCGAGCCGCGTCTCCACGGAGCGCGTGCGGAAAATGCGGTTTTTCCAGCGGCACGAGTACATTTCCCTGGATTACGCGCGGCGCGATGCATTGCGGATTGGCGTGAAGAGGCCGGGTCCGCAACCGGAATTTGCGTTTGAAAAGCTGGCGGCACCGTCGGTCGAGCCACTGCGCGGGGAACTCGAAGCGTTTGTGGAGGCGGTGCGAACGCGAGTTTCCCCGAAGACGGATGGGACGTCAGGGCGAGCCGCGTTGGAGTTAGCGAGCGCGGTGATGACGAGCATCCGGGAGCACGCTGCGCGCGTCCAACCTGTAGCGCCATCCGGGGTGGATAAAACAAAAAGATGATTCCGCGAATTCTGGTACCGATTGGCGCCCGCCTGCCAGCCACCGATGTGGCGACAACGCGGCGGCGGCCGACCACGCTGGACGAACGGACTTTAGTGCCGTCGAACTTGCCGATTGTAAGGCTGGACGGTCAATCGACCATTCCAACGAACCTGCCACTCGAATCCATCGCTACCCGCGTGGTGGTGCCGCGGGACATCAATGTGGAAGCGGTGCAGCGGCCGGAGGAGTCCCACCTGCCGCTCCAGCCGACGGACATGGACGAGCGCGTGACCGTGCCGCAAGGCGCCGTGCCGCCGGAGGAGTTTTCGCCACTGCCGCCGGTTTCGGAAGAACTGGTTGAGCCGGACATCCTGCAAACGGGCGAGGTGGCGTTCCTGACGCCGACGCGGCCAAGCCAAGGGTCGCTTGGCGACGCAATAACGCGCGTCGTGTCCATCACTCTGCACATCTTGCTGGCGCTGTTCCTGGTTTTCGAGCCGAAAATCTTTGGGCCGCACGTGCGTACGAACGAGGAAGAGGAGATCGCGCGGCGACAAATCACGGTTCTTTTGCCGCCGGGCGCGCTGGAATCGTTGAAGCCCTCGCCCAGGTCGGCGCCGGTGCCCCATGAATCCATGAGCGTCGATCCCAAGATTCTGCGCAGGGTTGCGCCACCCATCGAGCCGCCTGCTCCTCCGCCACAACCTGAACCACCGAAGAGAGAGCTGCCAAGCGCGCCAGTACCGCAGCCCAACGCGGTTGCGCCGCCGATGCCGCCGCCGCAAGGAGCCAGAGGCGATTTTCCCAAGACACCGCTGAAGCTGGAGACTCCCGATATGCCGGTGCCACAGAGCGGATTGAACCTGCCGAAACAGTCATCCCCTGGCGACGCCATTCGCGAAGCCGCGCGACAATCAGGGAAAATGAATTCGCCGGCGCCCATTGGCGGCGGCGGGCGACTCCCGGGCGGGGGTGGGCAAGGGGGCGGCGGTGGACACGGAAGCGCCTACGCGGGAATCCAGATGCTCACGGACAATGAGGGCATCGATTTCCAGGACTACCTGCACCGCGTGTACATCAAGGTGAAGCAGAACTGGGAGGCGGTAATGCCGGCGTCCGTGTACTTGGGCGACCAGGGAGTGGTGTCGCTGCAATTCCGCATCATGAAGGATGGCTCGGTGCCCGACGGGGATCCTGCGCAAGTGTACAGTTCGGGGAAAGAACCATTGGATCGAGCGGCATTTTCGTCGATCCGCGGATCCAATCCGTTTCAGCCTCTTCCGTCCAAATTCAAGGCGGAGTACATCGTGCTGCGTTTCACTTACTATTACAACCTGCAGCCGCCAAACAATTGACCCGATTTTCTCATAAACTACAATTCATCCGTTTTTCCAGTCCAGTAAGACAGCGTCACTCTGAGACGATCCGATGAGGATCGCCGAAGGATCCCAACAATTAAAATTGGGCGCCGTGTGTAAGTTGAGATCCTTCGGGGCGCAAACGACGCGTCCCTCAGGATGACAGCGTGCTACGCTGTTTGAATAGCGGGTAAAAGGGCATCACATGAGAAATTCAGATTAGCAGACGCCCCCCGAATGGCGGCCGGCGCATAAGGATTTTTTCCAGGTGCGGGAGCCCGGTGATCTGGCGGTGGTTTCCGTACGAACTGCAACGCGGACCTCTTTTTGCTGATCTGTTACCATTCTGCTGAGGCAGAGGCATGAAGCTGGCCCGGCAACAGGTGCTCGGGAGCGTGTTGATCGCGCTAATCGTGCTGGTGGTGCTGCTAATCCGAGCCTGGCCGCTGCTGTTCCGCAAATGAGCGAACCCCGCGAATTGCCTCTCGTAGTCATCGTAGGACCCACCGCTTCCGGAAAATCGAAATTGGCTGTGTGGCTGGCCCTGCAAGCGGGCGGCGAAGTGATTGCCTGCGATTCCACGCAGATGTACCGCGGTTTTGACATCGGCACCGCGAAGCCCAGCGCGGAAGAGCGCCAGGGCGTTCCGCACCACATGATGGATTTGCTGGATCCCGGCGAAGAGGCTACGGCAGGGGGATACCGCGAGCGGGCGATCGGCGTGCTGGAAGACCTTCGCGTCCGGCAACGTCTGCCGATATTGACGGCGGGGACAGGGCTGTACTTGCGCGCCCTACTCGAGGGATTGGCGGACGTGCCACAGCGCTCGGAAAGCCTGAGAGAGAGATTGCGAACGAGCGCGGCGGAGCACGCCCCGGGACATTTGCACCGGATCTTGCTGTGGCTCGATCCCATCTCTGCGGGAAAGATTGCAGCCGCAGACGAGCAGAAGCTGATACGCACAATCGAAGTGTGCCTGCTGGCGAAGAAGCCGATGTCGGAAGTGCAACGGAGCGGAAGGACACCCTTGCCAGGCTGGCGAGCTGTGAGGATCGGGTTACAGCCAGAACGTGAGGAGCTGTACAAGCGCGTGCACGCGAGGACGGAAGCGATGCTGGCCAGCGGGTGGATGGAGGAAGTGCGGGGAATGGCAGCAGGCGGTTTCCCAGACGAGGCGAAGCCATTTGACTTCATCGGCTACCGTGAATTGCGGGCGGTCTTGCGCGGGGAGATGAAATTGGAGGAGGCGCGAACAGCGATTCAGCAGGCCACGCGACGCTATGCCAAGCGACAAATCACGTGGTTCCGGCGAGAAGCTGGCGTGCATTGGTTGGGCGGGTTCGGAGATGATCCCAAGATCCAGTGGCAGGCGTTGGGCATCGTGCGCGAGGAGTTGCAGGGCGCGGTTCTGGGGAGAATGGACGTATAATTGAGGCGATGAGGCAGGTTGGTGCGATAAAGTGCAGTGAAGGCATGATGACTCCCGGTTGTATTCACCCGTGAAAACACAACACGCTACTTCCGCGGCTGAACGTGTCCTCCTGGTGGGCGTGGGATGGAAGCGGGCGCCACGCTTTCCTGGCATGCCGACGGGAGAGCAGGGCCGCGAATCGTTGCTGGAGCTTGAGGAACTGGCGCGCAGCGCCGGGGCGGAGATAGCAGGCACGGTGTTTCAGTTGCGCGAGGCGGCGGACCCCGCAACGCTGGTCGGGCGCGGGAAATTAGATGAGATTCGCGCGGAAGCCAACGCCCGTGGGGCGCCGTTGATCATTTTCGACAGCGAACTCACCCCGATGCAACAACGCAACATCGAGGAGGCTACCGAGCATCGGGTGATTGATCGCACGCAACTTATCCTGGATATTTTTGCGAAGCACGCGCGGAGCCGCGAAGGACAATTGCAGGTGGAGCTGGCGCAGTTGAACTACATGCTGCCGCGGCTGACGGGGCGCGGCACGCAGATGTCCCGGCTCGGCGGCAAGAGCGGCGGCGGGGGATCCGGAGGCACGGGTGGAGGAGCCGGCCGCATCGGCGTGCGCGGACCTGGCGAAAAGAAACTGGAAACCGACCGGCGTCGCATTCGCGACCGGGTAGGGAAAATTCAGGACAGCATCAACGAAGTACGCAAACAGCGAGCGCTGCGGCGGGAAGCGCGCAACGCCGTGCCGCTGGGAACGGTCGCGCTGGTGGGATACACCAACGCGGGGAAATCGACGCTGTTCAATGCCCTGAGCCGCGCGGAGGTGCTGGTGTCCTCGAGGATGTTCGCGACGCTGGACCCGACGGTGAGGGCGATCCGCCTGCCGTCGAACCGGCGCATCCTGGTATCGGACACGGTGGGGTTCATCCGCGACTTGCCGAAAGGACTGATCACGGCGTTTCGCGCCACCCTCGAAGAAGTGCAGGAGGCGGCGCTGCTGCTGCAGGTGAGCGATATATCGAATCCCCGGCACGAGGAATTGGACGTGGAAGTCGAGAAAATTCTGGATGAGCTGGGCGTGATGGGAAGGCCACGGCTGCGCGTGTTTAACAAAGTGGACCGCCTAACGGAGGCGCAGCGCCAGGAACTCGAAGCAGCTTGGCGAGGCACTGGCGGAGGAACACCGCCGGTGTTCGTTTCGGCGCTCACAGAAGAAGGGCTGGAGGAGTTGCTGAGGCGGATGGATGTGGCGGTGCCTGTGGACCCCGTGGTAAAGCTTTCCCTGCACATGCCGCTGAGTGAAGGGCGGTCTCTGGCGCTGATACACGCGCTGGGGCGCGTGCTTCATTCTCAGGTGAGCGAGTCGCACATGGATCTGGAGGCGGAAGTTCCGGAGACGATCGCGCGGCGGCTGAAGCTCAACGATTTTGTTGTGAAGGGAACTTCGCGAAGTTCGCCCGCGTATCTTTAAGTGGGGTGAGAATCATGGCCGCTTTCATTTTGTGGTGTCTCTTGCTGGTGGTATGTTGGCCGCTTGCGCTCTTGGCGCTGGTGCTGTATCCGTTGATTTGGCTGTTGCTGCTGCCATTCCGGATTGTGGGAATTGCGGTGGGTGGAGTGTTTGAACTATTGCGTGCCATTCTCTTCCTGCCGGCACGCGTGCTGCGCGGTCCGCGGGCGATTTGAAGCGAAGCGAAAATGTGGAGCGTTACTTCCGGGTAACTACCTCCAATTCCGCGAAATGTGAACAAAATATGACAATTAGCGGGGGCGGGACAAGGTTCCCCGAGGTCGTGTCCCGTTGTGGAAAAGTTTGTGGAAACTTGCAGCCAGCACCCGGAGGCAACCAGAGCACAAAACGCTGTCGAGGAAAGAGGCCATTTCGGAAGTCTCTGTAAGTTATTGAATATGCATGTCTTAAATATTCTTGCTCTTCCCTGTGGAGATTGCCGGGATGCTTTTCCGGCAGAGAGTGCCACCAGACTTTTGCACAGCTTTGCAGCAGGGGTGTTACGAAAGAGTATCCGGCTGCCCGTTGGCAGCGCCCCCTGCGTAGTAACCCCAAAGTACAGCCCCGGCTGGGTCACAAGAGCAAGCTTCCAGCGTTGACGCTTTCCAGAGCGGAGTCTATAGTGAGCCGAGTGGTGGTGTGTTGCCGCAAAGGCAGCGCCCGCTATCGTGGCCCTATGAACCTTCCGAACTCCTTGACCGTCCTGCGGATATTTTTCGTGCCGCTGCTGATTGTGGTCCTGCTGACGCGAACTCCCAACGTGGAGCTGTGGGGTTTCCCCATGCATTTCGAGTTCTGGGGCGTTCTGATCCTGTTGGTTGCGGCGGCCACCGACTGGGCCGATGGATATTTTGCGCGGCGTCATTCGCAAGTGACGACACTCGGGATTCTGTTGGACCCCATCGCCGACAAGTTGCTGATTTCCGCGGCGTTCATCTCGCTGGTGGACATGCATCTGCATCTGGTGCCGGCTTGGATGGTGGTGATCATTATCGGGCGGGAATTCACGATTTTAGGATTGCGCAACATTGCTTCGGCGGAGGGCTTCACCATCGCAGCGTCGGCGCTGGGGAAAACAAAAATGGTCTTGCAGGTGTGCGCGGTGGCGGTGCTGATCACCAGCGCCCGCCACCCATCGCTGAAGCGCTTTGCGTGGTTCCTCTTGTGGCTGGTGGTAATCAGCGCGCTGGTTTCCGCGGGGCAGTATTTCCTGAAGTTCTGGAGCCAACTGGATGACCGCATCAAGCAGCGGCGGAAGCTCAGCCTGACGGAAACACGGAAGAATTCGCAGGATGCCGTGCCTCTCTGATGCCGACCGAAAGACCATCCTGGATTTGGCGCGCCAGGCCATTACGGAAGCTGTCTGTCACGGGCGCTTAATTCATCCCATCCCCAATAGCGGTTTGTTGGAACGGCGGTGCGGTGTGTTCGTTTCTCTCCATGTGAGGGGAAAGCTGCGCGGCTGCATCGGAGTGATTGACGGCCGCGAGCAACTTGGCGAGAGCATTGTGCGCTGTGCGGCGGGGGCGGCGCTGGAAGATCCGCGCTTCACGCGGATGCAGCCAGAGGAAATTGGGGATGCGGAGATCGAAGTGTCGCTGATGACCCCGCTGGAGCTAATCCGGCCCGAAGAAATTGAGATCGGAACTCACGGCTTATTGGTGGAGCAGGGCGGGCGCCGCGGATTGCTGCTGCCGCAAGTGGCTCTGGAGCACCATCTGGACCGCGAGCGCTTCCTGGAAGAAACCTGCTGGAAGGCCGGTCTAGCGCGGGATGCCTGGAAGAACCCGGACACGAAGATCTATGGTTTTCGCTGCGAGATTGTTTCCGAAAACGAGTAAGCCATATTCAAAAGAAGAAGCCCGCGGCGCGGAGGTGACGCGGGCTTCCCGAAAACGGAACAGGCGGAAGAGGGATTACTCGATTTCGACGTAATCGCCGGCGAAGGTAGCGTTACTGATGTAAGTAACGAACATGGTTGACGAGTTGTGGTCCACTCTGATCACGATGCCCTCGCCGAGCACTTCCCGGGGCAGATCGTTCCACTCGTATTTTTGAGGTGTACTGCCGAAGCCAAGCAGTTTGTATTGAACGTCCGCAGTAGTCGGAGTCATTTCCGCGCGCGCGCCCTGATAGCGGAAGATGCGGAAATAGTCCCCAACCTTCACGCCCTGATTGGTGCCGAGGTTGACATACACGATGGAATTCTGGCCATAGGTCTGCGAAAATTCCTGGCCTATGACAAGCATGCCGACGGACTTGCCGCTGACAGGCGCAAAATGATCGAACTGGCCGGCGGGCTTGTATGGCGGCGAGGGGCGTTCCTCCATGGGCCTGAGGATGTCGCCGCGTTGGATGTAACTGCAGGTGAAGGTAACCTGTGCGGTAGAAACATTGGGCTGCACGTTAATGACAACAAGTTGTCCGGTATCCGAGTAGATCGTGCCCATGGCCTTCAAGAGCTTGTCCTGCCACTTGAACCATTTCACCCGTACCGGATCAGGTACTGGCCGAACGGCAAAGAAGCGGTCCCCGACGCGCACGCCCTGATTGGAGCCTTTGTTGATGTAAACGTAATCACGGTTGGCGAAAACGATCTTGACGTTGGACTGCTCTCCGGAAATCAAGCGCACCTCATCCTGCACTTTCTCACCGGAGATAAAGCCGGCACAGTAAACCGCCGAAAAATCAGGCGAGGTGTGGGCGCCGACCGCTTGCGTGGAAGATACGACCTGGCTGGGGGCGTTGCCCTGCGCCGAAGCGCCGACGGCTGCCAGGAGAATTCCGAGACACATCGTTGCTGCGTTTGCGCGCATCATCATCGTACTCCTTCGACTCACGCCAGAAAGGGCCGTGCGGGGACTTGCACCTTTGAAGCTAGCAAGCGCCTCAGGCTACGTCAACAAAATGGGTGAGGACGCTTTACACATTTGCAAAGGCATGCTACAAGCCCTATTTTCAAGGGATTGGGGGTAGTTTACGTCCATGAAACCGTTCGGAACCGGGGTGGGGCGCATTTGCGGAGTGGCCGCGGCCGCAACCGCCAGGGAATTGAGGGTTCTGCTCCGGCAGGCGCTTCGCTACACCCGGACCGTGGAACTTCGTTTGGACTGGCTGCGGAGCGACCAGGAACGCCAGAAGTTCTTAAGTTGGCTGAAGAGATCTCGCCCGGAAGGCGCCATTTTAGTAGCGACTTGCCGCCGGCGCATTGGCGGGGGAGAGTTTGCTGGAGACGCCGGCGCGGAATTGTACTGGCTCATGAAGGCAGGGCAAGCGGGCTGCCAGTGGTGTGATCTGGAAGTGGAAACGCTGCGGGAGCTGCCGGGAAAGTCCGTGGAAGGATACGCGATACCATCGAAGATGATGCTCTCGATGCACGATTTTCGACGGACGGCGAAACTTCCCAAGAAGCTGAGCCTGCCGCCCCATGGAGGAGTGGACGCGATCAAGATGGCAGCGATGTCCCAGACAATTGGGGACAGCGTGAGACTTCTGAAAATGCTGCGTCACTCGCGACAACTGATTGCCGTGCCGATGGGAGAGATCGGATTGCCCGCGAGGTTGCTGGCCCTGCGCGAGGGAAGTGCGCTGGCCTATGCACCGGTGGCGGCGGTGACAGCGCCGGGACAAGTGCACCTGCGCGATTTCAAGGAGATGTACCGCGCGCACAAGATTACGCTCAAGACGCGGGTCTTCGGCGTAATCGGGAATCCCATCGGGCACTCGATGTCGCCCTTGCTGCACAACACGGGTTACATTGCAGCGAAAAAGGACGCGGTGTTCCTGCCGTTCCTGGTGGAACGCCTGGACGATTTCCTGAAGGCAGCGCCGGATCTGGGCGTGGAGGGCTTCGGGGTAACCTTGCCGCACAAAGAGGCGGTCTTCCGGCGATTGGATGATTGCGAACCTTTGGCGCAACGGATAGGCGCAGTGAACACCGTTACGGTACGGCGTGATGGGTCGCTCTATGGAAGCAACACCGATTATCTGGGAGTGCTGCGCGCACTCGAGAGGAAACTGCAGCTTCGAGGCAGCCGCGTGCTGATTTTTGGGGCTGGCGGCTCCGCACGGGCCGCGGCTTTTGCGCTGGCCCATGCTGGGGCTGAGGTTTTTGTTTGTGCGCGGCGGGAAGCGGCGGCAAAGGCGTTGGCGCGCGCCGTTGGCGGCGAAGCGGTGCGGCGCGGCACGTTGGGTAAGGAGCGCTTTGACGCCATTTTGAATGCGACACCCGTGGGGATGCACCCGCAGGTTGGAATTTCGCCCCTGAGGGCCGGCGAGTTACACTGTCCTGTCGTGATGGACTTCATCTACCGCCCACTGCGGACGAAGTTGCTTCAGATCGCGGCGGCGAAAGGGATTCGCACGGTGTCCGGCGTGGAAATGTTTCTGGCACAAGGAATCGCGCAATGGGAATTGTGGATGGGAGGCCGAGCCCCGGAAGCAGCCATGCGCCGCGCGGTGCTGCAGGCGCTGCAAGCGGGAAAGCAAAAACGCGGGTGACCTGGTCCAAAGAAAAGCCGACCTGACGCAGGTTGTACTTTGCCTTCGACTTGCAACCCTAAAACTGGAATAGTGATCGCAAAACGATGATTCAGCCTTGTTTCCAGGAATTTCAACGGCTCGCCAAACGCGGGAACCTTATCCCGGTGTATGACGTTTTCTCCGCGGACCTGCTGACGCCGGTGAGCGCCTATTTGCGCGTGGCGCAGGGGGCGAGATATTCCTTTTTGCTGGAGAGCGTGGAGGGTGGCGAGAAAATCGCGCGGTATACCTTTGCGGGCGCCAATCCGGAAGAGGTGTTTCGCTACGCCGGCGGAGCGTGCGTACTGGAGAGCCGCGACCGCATTATCTGGGAAGAGCGTGACCCCATTTCGTTCTTGCGGGAACACATGGCGCGGTTTCAGCCCGTGCGTTTGCCGGGTTTGCCGCCGCTGGTGGCCGGGGCGATCGGGTACTTCAGCTACGACATGGTGAGGCTGATCGAGCGGCTCCCCAAACGATTACGCGACGACATCGGCGTGTATGACGCCATGTTGATGTTCTATCGCGGGATCATCGCGTTCGATCACGTGCAGCACCGCTTGTGGATCGTGCGCAATGTTTACACCGAGGGGCCGGGAACTCTGCGCGCGAAGTACAACAAGGCCGTGAAGGAGATCCGGCGAACCTGGCAAATGCTGGAAGAGCCAGTGGCCGGGGAGCGGCCCGCGAAGAAGAAAGCCGCGAAATCGCAGGCGCCAAAGGTCAGTTCGAATTTCAAGCCGAAGGAATACCTGGAGGCGGTCAGGAGGGCGAAGAAGTACATTCGCGAGGGCGATATTTTCCAGGTGGTGTTGAGCCAGCGATTCTCGGCGAAGACCAAGGCCGCGCCGTTCGACATTTACCGCGAACTGCGGGCGCTGAATCCCTCGCCCTATCTCTTTTACCTGCATCTGAACGACGTGCATGTGGTGGGCAGTTCGCCGGAAATGCTGGTGAAGGTGCAGGGCAGGGAAGTGTTTTACCGGCCAATTGCCGGCACGCGTTGGCGGGGCAAGGATGAGGCGGAGGATGTGAGGCTGGAGCGCGAGATGTTGGCCAGCGAGAAAGAACGCGCCGAACACATAATGCTGGTGGATCTGGGGAGGAACGATCTCGGGCGGGTGTGCGACTACGGCTCGGTGAAGGTGGAAAAGCTGATGAGCGTGGAGCGCTACTCGCACGTGATGCACCTGGTGTCCAGCTTGCGCGGGAAACTGCGCGAGGATGTGGACTGTTTTGACGCGCTGATGTCGTGCTTTCCGGCAGGGACCGTTTCCGGAGCGCCCAAGGTTCGCGCCATGGAGATCATCGAGGAGTTTGAGAAGACGCGCCGGGGCATCTACGCGGGCGGGATTCTATATCTGGATTTTGCGGGGAATCTGGATTCCTGCATTGCGCTGCGAACGATGGTCATCAAGAATGGCGTAGCGCACGTGCAGGCCGGCGGAGGCATTGTCGCCGATTCGACGCCGGAAGGGGAGTTTCGCGAGTCGGTGAATAAATCCAAGGCGCTGCTGCGCGCGCTGGAATGCGCGCATGGCGGTGGCGATTCTCCGGGAGTGAGACACAAACCGTGATTCTGCTGCTCGACAACTACGATTCGTTTACCTACAACCTGGCGCAATACCTGGGCGAGCTAGGATGCCAGGTGGAAGTGCACCGCAACGACAGGATTTCCGTGGAACAGATTGCGCGGCGAAAGCCGGAGCGGATTGTGATTTCCCCGGGCCCGTGTACGCCGCAGGAGGCAGGCATTTCCGTCGAAGTGATTCAGAAGCTGGGCGGGAAGATTCCGATCCTCGGCGTGTGCCTGGGGCACCAGGCGATTGGGGCAGCCTATGGCGGCAAGGTCATCCGCGCGCCAAAACTGTTTCATGGCAAAACGAGCGAGATCCGGCACGATGGGAAGGGGATTTTTGCCGGGCTGCCGAACCCGTTCACGGCCACGCGTTACCATTCGCTGATTGTGGAACGCAGGTCGCTGCCCCGGGAATTGACGATCACGGCCGAAACGAGCGACGGGATCATCATGGGACTCAGCCACCGCAAGCACAAAGTAGCGGGCGTGCAGTTTCACCCCGAATCCGTGCTAACGCAAGCGGGGAAGCAACTCCTGCAAAATTTTCTGGCGCTGTAGCGGTCCCGTGGTACTCAAACAGTTGGAAGTAGTGGCTGCTTTTCAACTCTTCGTTCATCGGGAGTGTGCATCATGAAATGTCGGGCTAAGATCGCTGCGCTTCTGTTCTCTGTCGCTGCGCTCATGGCGAGCGCTCAGTCAACACCGGATGCGCAGGGGACGTGCAGGAGACTCAGGTTCGCGGTTATTGGATCGATCCATCCACTAGGCTGATGTGGGCTGGGAAAGACAACGGAAAAGATGTGAACTGGCACAAGGCCATTAGATACTGCCGCGATCTGCGATTGGCTGGCTATTCCGACTGGAGGCTCGCGACGCTCGGGGAGTTGGAAGGGATCTATGACAAGGACGCCAATACTCCCGGGCGCAACGGCCAAGGGGCTTCAACTTGGCACGTGAAGGGCAATCTGTTCTTGACCGGCAATCAATGGAGCAGCAGCCGATTAGTAGATGATCGCGGGCACCCTTCGGGGTATGCGTCGCGCTTCGATTTCAACGAAGGACGGGTGTTCAACGGCGACGAACTCTCGTTCTACACCAACAAGCGCGCGCTGTGTGTGCGCGGTTCCGGAAAATGATGCTCGCAGGCCCGCCTCTGGGCGGCCTGTAAGGGCCGCTGGCGGGGGCTGTGGCCGTGAGAGCTGAGGTCTTGAAAGACGGCGCTGCTGCGCAGCGTCATGAGGGTGACACGTCACCCCCGAATGGGCGCTGTAGAGCGCCGTCCGGCGCTCTGGGTTAACTTCCTCGCGTCGCGCCAGTTAGAAAAACAGCGGCGCTCTGGAGCGCTCCAGGGCGCTGTCCGTTAACTTGTTGATTTTTCTGCCAGAGTAGTACACTAGGAATTACTGAAGTAGTGTCAGAATGGTACCTCTTAAGTAACTCGCGAAATAAAATAGAACAGAGATATTACAGAATAAAATATATTGAATGATTGGTTAAAATAGAATAAGGTGGCCTTCAGCGGGTAGTTCCTCCGTTTCGCCCGGCTTCGGAGGCCCTCCATGTTTCTATTTCACCGTACCCTGGCAATCCTTCTGGTTTTCACTCTTTGCATGTATCCCTTGCTGTGCAGGGCAGGTGCGAAAGGGCCATTGGGAATTCTGACGCAGGCTTATGAGGCTCGCCTGAACGAGGCGGCCGCCTTTCCCGGACTTTCCGTGTTTGAAGGCGAGGACGTCTCGACGGAGGCGGAAGGCCGGCTGGCTGTGCGTGTGGGCCGAGCGACGGTCTGGCTGGCAGGGTCCAGCGGCGCAACGCTGCATGGAATAGACAGTGGCGCCCATGTGGATCTGACCGCCGGGACGGTCTCCTTCACTTCGCCGGAAAACGGAATCGTGGAAATCCACGCCGAGGAAGCGTTCCTGCGCCCGGAAAAGAACCAACTGACACATGCAGAAGTCACGATTCTTGCACCGACCGTGCTTCAGGTTCGCGCGCGGCGAGGGGATCTCGCCTTCCGGTACCGCGAGGAATTTCAGGTGCTGCCGGAAGGTGCAACGTACCGGATCTATCTCGATTCTCCGGCAGAGCCACAAGACACAACGGGTTCGGGCGCGCAAAAATCCACCAGGTTGCGAAAGGTTTCGTATTTCGTGGTGGGAACCGCGGGTGCGGGGCTGGCGGCGTGGGGAATCTACGAGTTCACACACTCCGGCAGTGGCATGGAAAGCCCTGCCAAGCCTTAGGAAGCAGACGCCCGCCAGGCCTCATTCTGTTGCTTGGCTTCAACCGTCGCTGCTGGTGTTCAGAAAGGTTTTGAGCTGTTGCAACTTGGCGAGAGCCGCGCCGGAATCGATGGCCTGAGCGGCCACTTGCGCGCCGGATTGGAAATCTTCGGCGAGGCCCGCGACGACGAGAGCGGCTGCCGCGTTCACGATAACGACGTCGCGTGGGGCGCCGGGCTGTCCCTCGAAAATCCGGCGGATGAGATCGGCATTCTCGTGAGGAATTCCGCCACGGAGCGCTTCAAGGGGCGCCCGCGCGACGCCAAACGCCTCGGGCGTGACGATAAAGTTCCGGATGCGGCCGTCGCGCACTTCCGTGATAAGGGTTTCACCCGCAAGCGAAATTTCATCCAGCTCGTTGCCATGAACCACGAAGGCGCGTTGCGCGCCCAATTCCAAGAGAGTTGCGGCTACCAGGTCGAGGGCTTCCTGGGCAAAAACCCCCAGCACCTGCCTGTCTGCGCCGGCCGGGTTTGTGAGTGGCCCCAATAAATTAAACACGGTGCGTTTGCCGATCTGCTTGCGCGCAGGCACCGCATGGCGAGCGGCCGCATGAGCCACTGGCGCGAACAGGAAACCGATTCCCACTTCGCGAATCGCCTGGCCCGCGCGCCGCATGGACACGTCAATACGCATGCCGAGCGCTTCCAGGACATCGGCGGAACCGCTGCGCGAACTGGTTGACCTGTTCCCATGCTTGGCGACGCGCGCGCCGGCGGCCGCGGCCACAAAGGCCGCTGCCGTGGAAATATTGAAAGTGCCGCTGGCATCGCCACCCGTGCCGCAAGTGTCCACCAGATTTTCCGGGCGTGACTCTCCGGGCGCGAAGACGGGCGCGGCGTGGCGGCGCATGGTGCTGGCAAAGCCGGCCAGTTCGGCGACGCTGACAGGGCGCAGGTTCAAGGCAGTCAGAAGGCGGACAATCGCCGGGGTTTCCAAGCGGCCAGAGAGCAACTCCTCCATGATGGATTCTGCTTCGGCGCGCGTGAGGGTGGCGCCGGCTTCCGCTTTCTCGATCAATGCGGTGCTGTTGGTCATGTCTTCTGCGAAGGGCAAAACCACTGCCTTGCTCGAACCCCGCGTCTCAAGTAAACTTGGATGTTTTGCGAGACCTCAAATACTAACATCTGTGCACTGCACCATCGTCGCACAGCATAGCGACCGCGTCACGGCCGCGTAAAAGGCAGAACCTCAAATGAAGATCCACGAATACCAAGCAAAAGCGATCCTTGCTCGTTACGGCGTCGCCACGCCCCGCGGCGAAGTGGCATTCACGAAGGAGGAAGCGCGCGAAGCGGCCCAGCGCCTGAAATCCCACGTGGTTGTGGTGAAGGCGCAGATCCATGCGGGAGGGCGCGGAAAGGGTGGAGGCGTAAAGCTCACACGCTCCGCCGACGAAGCCGCGGAAACGGCTTCGCATATCCTGGGCATGACATTGGTTACGCCGCAAACGGGCCCGCAGGGACGCCTCGTGCGGCGGCTGCTGATTGAAGAGGGCCTGGACATCAAGCGGGAACTCTATCTGGGGCTACTGATTGATCGGGAGACGGAGCGGCCCGTGTTTATGGCAAGCTCCGCAGGCGGGATGGAGATTGAGCAGGTGGCGAAGGAAAATCCCGGCGCGATTCTGCGCGAGCCGATCCATCCGGCCGTAGGATTGCAGGCCTATCAGGCGCGCAAGATTGCGTTTGGGCTGGGGCTCACGGGAGAGCAAGTGACGGCGGCGGTCCCGTTCTTGCTGGCGCTGTATCGCGCGTTCATCGATACGGATGCGTCGTTGGTGGAGATCAACCCGTGCGTTGTGACCGGCGACGGCAAGATCGTGGCACTCGATGCAAAGATGACGTTTGACGATAACGGGCTCTTCCGGCACAAGGAGCTTCGCGAGTTGCGCGACCTGGATGAGGAAGACCCGCTCGAGGTGGAGGCATCCAAGTACGGGCTGAACTACATCAAGCTGGACGGTACCGTGGCTTGCATGGTGAACGGCGCGGGACTCGCCATGGCCACCATGGACATCATCAAGTATGCGGGCGGGTCGCCGGCCAACTTCCTGGATGTGGGCGGCGGCG
>Ga0116123_1000925_pt1 | contig 18736 bp, 17 predicted proteins | sample June2015DPH_13_1_3_FD_89727 | JGI IMG/M metagenome (GOLD analysis project Ga0116123, IMG submission 89727) | Peatland microbial communities from SPRUCE experiment site at the Marcell Experimental Forest, Minnesota, USA - June2015DPH_13_100 | ecosystem: Environmental > Terrestrial > Soil >... | reverse complement strand
CCATCCACGTCGAGACCAAAAATCATCTGCGTCCGGGGTGAATCGCTGATTTGCGTGCGCGGCTCGGCGGAGCCGTCGGTTGAAAATAGGAGAAGCATGCGGCCATCCAAGGACTCCGCGCTCTGCTCCCTCGCAAAAGAGACCGAAAAGCGATACGTCTCCCCCGCTTGAGCCTGAACCGCACTCGCGCACAAGGTCAGGGCCCACATTCCCGCCAGAAAAGCGCCTAAGCACCCTCGCAACGGCATATTTCCTCCGCTTCCATTCTATGTACGCTGTGGGGATTCTACACCAATGAGTCACCGTTGCTCAGTATGAGTTGAGGTTAACTTTTTTCTTGAGGCGATGTTCACGGTGGCAACACATAGCTAAAATACTTCCTCCGGCCATTGTTTTTTGTCATTGCGGCTTCGGATATTGCCATCACCGCTACAACGTCCGGGCTGGGCGTGGAATGTGAATTCGAAACGAACTACGGCAGAAGCGGCCTTCTCGCAGGGTTCTTCGGCATCCATCTTTCAGCTTCCCGATCTCCATTTTTTTCGGGAAGCTCAGCGACGACCAGTTCGCAATCGTCAATTGACCCAAAACGGCGAAGGCGCCCGCTGTGATCGCTGCGGCAAACATTGCCGTGCTTGGCCACCCTACGCGCCACACCAGCAGCGCCAGCGACAAGCTCAACTCAAACGTGACCAGTGCCACCAGGAACAGGTTCTTCCCCAGCAGCACGTGCTGGAATCGCAGCGGCGCCATGAAATACGTCTGGATGCCTTTGCCTTCAAATGCAAACGCGTTATACGCCGGCGAAATCAGGATGAGGATCAGGTACGCCATGATGGCCGGGAAAAACATTTCCGGCTTCAGCGAATGTTCCCGCAGCGCGGAGCCTTTTCCGAATTGCATGGTGAAAAAGACCACCATGATCGGCGCCAGCAGCCCCGTCAGCATCTTGATCGTTGTGGATTTCCCCGCCCCGTTCGGCCCAAGAAACCCGAAGAAATGGCCCGCCTGTACTTTCAGGTCGGTGGCGTCCACGGCCGTAAGCGCTCCAAACGTCCTGGTCAACTTTTCAGTCGCAATCGCGATTTCGCCCATGATTTCCGCCTGTCTTGACACACCCGCGCACGCCACTCTATCACTATCTGATACGCAGCCCATCGCCGGAATTTTCAATGCATTGCAAGAAGAAGCTTTACGTTTAGCTGCTGGGAACCGGCGTCGCGCCTGGCACCTGTGGCCCGCGCCCCGGCAGTGCCGCCAACACTGCCGGAAGCTCCACGCGAAACACCGCGCCGCCTGTTTGCCCGTTGTAGCAGAGAATTCTCCCGCCATGCTCCTGCAAGATGCCGTAGCAGATGCTCAGTCCGAGCCCTGTTCCCTTGCCCACGGGTTTGGTGGTGTAGAACGGATCAAACACCCGGTGCGGCTCGCGGATTCCCGGCCCCGTATCCGAAAACAGGATCACCACATTGCCGCGATCCCGCAGCGTCCGGATGGTCAACACGCCTCCGCCCGCCTCGTTCATGGCATCCACGGCATTGTTAATGATGTTGAAGAAGACCTGCATCAGCTGGTTATTGTCGCCGCGTACCCCGGGCAAAACCGATTCCAACTGCATGTCAATGCGCGACCCGCCGCTACGCAGGTCGAGCGCGCGCAATTGCACCGCGTTTGTCACCACGGAGTTAATGTCCAGCAGCGTGCGCTCCGGTGGCACCTGCCGCGCAAAACTCAGCAGGTTCTGCACCAGGTTTTTTGTTCGCCGCGCCTGCTCGCGAATTTTCGCCGCCGTGCCCCGCGTGCGGTCCGGCAGCGCCGGGTCATCCGCCAGCAAATCGGAATATCCCAGAATCGCCGTTAGTGGATTGTTGATTTCGTGCGCGGCTCCCGCTGCCAATTGCCCCAGCGACACCAGCTTTTCCGATTGCACCAACTGGGCCTGCAACCGTTGCAGGTTCTCGATCGACGACTCCGATTTCGCCAGCAGCCGCGCGCGATCGGTGTCCGCCAGGTGCGTACGCAGAAACACAAGTAGCGCCAGGGGCAGGGAGGCAACCAGCGTCACCGTGAGCCGGAATTCTCTGACCGCTTGTGTGTCGCGCTCCATCCACAGCGCATACAGCGCAAACACAGGCAGGGACATCACCGCCGCCATCGCAAATCGGCTGGCCCACACGCTGTCGCCCACCACTGTTTCCAGTTCGCCGACTGGGCTGCTCTCCATCGGCGCGTCCAGTTCATCACGTCTTTTGTACGCCACCCAGCCCGCATACGCATACCAGAAGAAGACCGTCAGCAGCGGCAGGTCGTACAAGCTCCCCGTGTAATACTCGCTGTGGCTGATCGCCACGTTCACCGCCAGCGACGTCAGCATATACAGCGTCGAGGCGCCAAACAGGTGCGCAAACACGGCTCGCCATGCTCCGCGCGTCCGCAGCCACAACCACGCGAATCCCCCGATGATCATGAGGTGCTGGATATAGTCCAGCACGTTGTAATTGAAATTGTAGATTTCCACGGTCGGCGTCGCGTACATCCACGGCAGAACCACGAACACGTACAGAAACGTCCACCACGACAGCAGCAGCGCAAAATCCATGTATCCCAGGCCGATGCGTATTTCGCCGCGCTTCAGGTGTGGCCGCATCGCCAGCGCCGCAATCAGCGGAATATTCCGCAGGAAGAAAATGATGTCGCCTGCAAACAAGTCGGGCACCGGCTTGTGCAGGTACACTTCGTAGTACGTCCATTCGAATTGTCCGACCATCCACAGCGTGCAGCTCAGCGCCACCAGCATCCAGAAAATGTTTCGCCGCCAGTGTGGCGTGCCGGCATTCAGCAACAGGCCCGCGTTCGCCAGCAGCGGCACAAAGCACTGCGTGATGTTTCCAAAAGCGTTGAGTTTCGCCCCGGGTCCCAGGAGATGAGACACCAGGGCATAGAAGCCAAGGAACACAACCCAGGCCCCCACGAACCGTGCGGTTGTGCGGGGAACAGTCATGATCGTTCTTCCATCTATTCTAGGAGTTTTCCGGGGAGCCCCGTCTCTCCGCTTGCCTCACGGATGGCGTAAGTATCACCGCGGCGTCAGCCGCAACCTGGTAAATGTACTTGCGGCTTTCCCGTGCCCTCGGTGGGACCGGAGTCAGGCGCAAAAGGCTCTTCATCACAGGGAATATGTGGCCCATGCACAGACGCGAAGAACTTGACTGAACTTGCGAATGTTGTTAAGGGGACAATTGCAAGCGCGCTGGCAGAATCTTCCACTTTTCTGCCAACACTCTGCAGGGTAGCGGCCAGCGCCGCTGTTCTCTGGCAAGCTGGCGGAGGAGGAGGGATTGTACGCCTCGTTGGTGAGCGGGAGGCCAGGCTTGGTGAGCGCTGGTATGTCTCTTGTTTTCAATGGCCCGATTCGATCTAAGAGAATCGTCAGTGTTTGAGCGGGTTCCGAAAGCGGGCAAATCGACCGAAAGTAGTAGCAAGAGTAGTCGCAAGGAAGGAGATTCGAGGTGGCTTTCGCGCCGACAGTTGGGGTGCCGAATCCCATGAGTTCGGGCTATCGGAGAAGCGCCGCTGTCGCCAAACGCGGACGAATGAGGTTTTTTGCACGGACGGGCCAGAGCCGTGCCAGTTCTCCAGGCTTAAAAGCCCTCCGGCCAGTGTTGTGCGCCGTGGTAGACGGCGAGGACCACGATGTCGGCCTTCTCGATGGCATACGCAGCGATGAAGGGCGTATTCGGAATGACCAACTCACGGGTGCCGGGAACCCGGCCAGTTCTGCCCGATATGGGGAAGGCGGCAAGCTGTTGAACGCTGGTGACGATCTGCATTGTGATCCGGGCGGCAACTTCCTTGCTATTGGAGAAAGCGATGTAATCGTGAGCCTGATCCAGTTGCTGGGTAGCCTGCTCGGTCCATTCGATCACTGGCGAGCGCGTCCCGTTTTCTTGAGCCTCTTAACGACCTCCTCATGGCTTACCACGCGGCCTTTTCGCATCTCTTCCAGCCCCTCGCGAACCAACGCGTCCTGGTAGGTGTGCAGTTCGATGTAGTTGGCGATCGCCTCGTTGATCAGATAGCTGCGCGGACGTTCTTGCGCGGCGGCCAGCGAATCAAGCGCTTCGATCTTTTCAGCGACGGCACGGAAACTGATGGTTTTCTCATTGCTGCTCATAATGCCAGAACGATAACACATATTATTCTGTATTACAATGCGTCAGTCCGAGATTTCGTTGAACGGGCAGGGCGGGCCGCCTACCGAAGAAGTCCCGGTTGGGCCGATTGAATTTATGGCCTCGCGGAGTTTTGACGAACGAAAGACCAGAACGATGAACATTTACCTGGAAATAGTTTTGCGGGACGAAACAGAGGAGTGAGGACGTATCCCTTGTTGGTGAGGGGGAGAGGCCAGGGTTGGTGAGCCCTGGCATGTCTCTTGTTTTCAACAACAATTTCCGATCTAAAAGAATCCCCAGTATTTAAGCAAGTCCTAAGGCCGCCAAATCGAGCCAGAGTAGTGGCAAGATTAGAATCATAACCACCCGATCCTGTGGCCTACTGTTTCGGGAGAATTGTTGTTTCAGCATGCACCGCAATCTTCCTCGTGTGGCGATCATAATTCTAGCCTTGTGCTCTCAGAAGAAGCACTGGGCACAACGTGAGCCCCGGCGGCTCCGTTAAATCCTCCGCAGTGGCCTCGTCCCCGTTCGATTATTTGAGAGCGATGTACGTCGCTTCAAATCCCGCACGTCCTATTCTGATAGTACGTTTATGGCCCAACACATCGGGGAGAGATTTGCAGAAGCCTTTAAGAACGGGCATATTCCTACGATACTCACAAGCCGATCGCAAACAGCTCGCACTAAGCGTTGGAAGTGTACCATTCTCAGGTGCCATCCTTGAGGCAATTAACGCGAACAAAAAGCGCCATCCCTAGGCAATGGGCTGAGCTCCCGCAGACAAGCTGCGATCGCAAGAGACCCTAAGAAGTCTTGCATTTTGACGACGGATGAGCGGGATCCCATCTTGAGTCAAATTACGGCAGAGAAAACGCCTATGCCGACTTTCGCATTCTGGCCCGTCTGAGTCTCGCTGGACTCCGGTGAACATCAACCTTACGCCCTCTCCGCGCGGACTGGATGAGAACCTCCGCCGGGATGTCGAATTTCTCGTGCAAATTGCGAATCATGTTCAACGACAGAGGCCTCTTGCCCTGCATGACCTCATATACACGCGTTCGTTGCCCGATGATCCCGATCAATGCTTGCGAGTCTTTGCCTTTCTGTTCCAAGCGGAACTTGATCGCTTCGATCGGATCGGGGAGTTCCATCGGATAGTGTTCACGCTCGTATGCCTCGATCAGGGTGGCCAGAATGTCCAACTCGTCGCTGTCCGTCGAACCCTCGGAGGCATTCCACAACTCCTCCACCCGGCGCAGTGCCCGCTCGTAATCGGCTTCCCCTCTAATGGGCTTAATGTCCATATTTCACCGTCTTTACGTCAATCTTGTCGTAATTCCCGTGCGTTCCGATCCATTTGATGAACACGATCTGGTGACGATAGTTGATGGCCACCACCAGCCGGTAATCATTTCCTTTAACATTGAAGACCACTCTGCCCGGTCCCACAATGCTGGCATTCGCATACGCCTTCAAAACATCCGCCGGGCTTTTCCAGTCAGCGCGAAGGGCCTCATGAAACCACGCCTCAAGGGCCGATCTAACCACCTTCTGATCCTTGCTGCCTTTGAGGCTGTCCACGAACTGCCTCAGGGTTTTCCGCGCAATCACTCTCACGGCCAAGCCTCGAAAGACACGCCTTCATTATACACTTGTTCCCAAAATGGGTACATGACCATGTGGGGTCGCGCCGGCAGACTAACCCTCGGTGGAATTGCGCCGTTGCCCCCGGCCTGCCTTCCTCTTGGTTGACAGCTCCGCCGTGACTCTGACCGTGATCTTCGATGTGTCTACTCTGTACCGGACGGCGGTTCGCGCGAGATTGGCTTCCTTCGAAAGTGTCTCTGCTGAACTGTAGCCTGGGCAGTACAGATCCGACACGAGGGAGCACGTGACTAAGAAGCGGTTGAGCTCGGTCCTTGTCATTGCGTGGATTCGAGCTTCCGCCAGCTTTTCGTGGTCCACCGTATTCCCACCCCAAGAGGATTTCGTCTTCTTCTCTTCCCACCCGTAGACCTGAAACAACCGATGATGGTTGTCGTGCCCTAAACGCCTAAAGTAATCCTGCGCAGCCATCTCGAAGTCAGCAAGCGCCAATGCAGCCGGTAGTTTCTCTCGAACAGCCTTCAGGATACGCGAACGTGCTTCCTTCTGAATACGGACCGCAAGTGCGAGCTTCCTGCGTTGCTCTCTCTCCTGTGGTGAAACTTCGTAGTGAGAAAATTGCCGGTGAGTCTTGCACTTCTCCTCCGCGCAGACGTGCACGACCGTTCCCGCTTTGCGGCCGTCTACAACCACGGCGACCTTTGTATGCGGACACTCCCCCTCGCGCTCCGCACGCCGATACTGACCTTCGTAAAGTGTGTCAGGGGCCTTGGTGCGGACTTGCCATGAAGGATTCTCCGAAATCTGAACGGGCTTTCGTCCTTCTTTCACCAGGGGACCAACCCGCAGTTGAACCAGGGACTGCACCTTTGCTTGGTGGCAGGCGGGATCCATGCACAAAGACTTGTTCTTGATTTCAGGAAAGAGCAAGGGATTATTCCCTGTCCGTTTTGCGCACGCCGCACATGCGCCCGCCGCTGGCAGTAAATCCGAGTCACCCGTATCGAAGGGCGCATTTTTCAAGTCGAGGTGAATTTCGCGTTCGATCCACTCGCGAAGCTGTCGTACCGTCAGCGCCTCTGCCTTGCGGTCCTTCAAAATCGAAGCGGTGCTGCGATGGCCCGGAAAACATTCCATGAGGGCCCGATCCTGGTCCCTCGCTTGAAGGCGCGCGATCTCCAATGCGTGAGCGACGGTGAGTCTGCCGTCGTAGAATGCGGTTTGCGCGGCCGGAATCAACTCGGTGAGAGAAATGCGACCCTTCACGTACGACGGGCTCTTGGCAACCTGTGCCGCGATGGTCTCCACCGTGTAGAAATTCGGCTTCAGAGCCATCAACGATCGATAACCGATTCCCTCGTCCAACTCGTGAATGTTTGCCCGATGCAAATTCTCGATGAGTCGGAGCTCTTGAGCCTTGGCATCTGTGAGGTCCCGCACGGTTGCCGGGATCGTGTCTTTGCCCGCAATCTTGGAGGCACGAAAACGGCGCGCACCAGCAACAAGTTCGTACATCCCATCCACGCCGTCGGGGGACGGACGTATAAGAATTGCCTGTAAGACGCCGTGCGATTTGATGTTGTCTGCCAACTCACGGAGCTGGGCCTCATCGAAAACCCGGCGCGGGTTGCTGCTGGATTCGCGGATGTTTTCTAGCGGAATGTCCTGAACGGACGAAGCCGCTGCCGGTACTGCTTTTGCTCCACCCGCTACTATTGTTGCGTTCATTGCTCTCTTCTCCTTGCTATCGAAATCATTTGGTTCAATATTCTTGTGGCAACAAGAGCGTGGTCACCGAGCGGTCCGATTCCGTGATAATCAGCAGCTTGTCGCCTGCGTTTGTTCGGTAGCTGCTCAAGAGCCGGAACCCGTGCTCTAGGCTGTAGTCGTTTTCTTTGCGGTCCTCGTTGGACAAATCACCCCACTCGCGGTGGACATGGCGCGTGAGGAACTCGCCCGGCTGCTGTCCCGCCTTCTGAAGCGCGGCCAAAGCGCCTGGTGTCGCGACGATCTGGCCGAGTTCAAAAGCAGGTTGTTTGCTGATTTGCTGCATTGGAAAAACTCCTTTCGGTTTTGTTTTTGCTCTTTAGAGACACCGTGGAGAGCGCCGCATAAATAGCAAATGCCCTTCCTGGAGGAGCCAGGCGTCTGGCCGTCTGCGCTGTCAATGCCGCGTGGCATTCGCGTTCATCGGAGCGAAGCGAGAACGCCTTGACAGATGAAGCGGGCAGTCCAGGCGCAGATTCTCAGCAAGAAGGGCAAAGCTAGAGCAGGTTCGTTTCCGCGGATTGCCCGAAGCAAGTTCAAGCGATAGATTAAAGTGATTGGAATTCAGCTATTTCGGTCGGATGGGGCAGCGATGACCGAGTAGATAGACATCAGCAATGTTCCTGCAATTAGTGGCATTCGGAGCAAACTGCAGCAGATTGATGCGGCAATCGAAGTCGGAGCGACCGGACACAACTTTGATGGCAGCACGTATACCCTGCTGCTGAAATCAAAGTTGTAGTTCGGTAGCTCGCAGGAGCGGATACCCTGGGCCGTGTTACGCACAACCCAGGGAATCGGTTTTCGCAACGGACGGCTGCGCCCGCCTGCCACTGAGCCCGCGCTTAGCGAAGCTCAACTGGCGAGCGATATTGCTTGCAATGAGCTACTGCCTGTTGTTGCAAGTTCAAGAAACGAAGCAAGCTCCGCAGTTGCCTTGAACTGCGGGATCGGGTCGAGGTCCTTGAAGGCGCTCGTGAACGCGTTGGACAAGCTCCACACGGTTCGCGACGCGAATTCCTCGGCCTGAGGATTGAAATATCGGTCGTGAACTCGCCGGGCCAAGTGTTTCGCGGTGTCCAGTTTGCCTTCCACAAAAGCCTGGTAGATTACGAGTTTCGCGGCCTCATCCGGAAGTCGCGTGGCCTTCCACGCCTCGACTCGCTTCCTCATCGGCTCGAAGTTCCGCTGCATGCGGTCCACTCCAACCGAGAGGATATCCACGAGGTTCAAGTGCTTCGTGTGTTTGGCAAGTACAGGCGTGAAATCGCCATGAAACGCCATGTTGTCGCACACCAGCACTCGGTAACCGACGGTAAGGGCCAGCCGCATGGACTTGTCATTGGAATTCCGGACTCCGACTGAGAATCGGCATCCGTCGAAAGTGGTTCCGAGATCAAGCACGCCGAACATCTTCATGCCGTCGCCTGAAACCGCGTATTCCTCCCGCACGACGGAGATATGCCGGAAGCTCAGGCTTTCAACCAGCGCCTCGACAATTCCGTGATGCGACATGGGTTGGTGGGTAGCACTTCCTCCGGGGGTCGGGATCGCCTTTAATTCCTCTCGGGTGATCTTCGAGCTCCCGCAGTGAACTAAGAGTTGAGACTGCTCCATGTGTGTCATTCTCCTTTCAATGTTGTTTAGTTAACTCAAAGGCTCGCGATGCGGTGCAATCCGCAGACGCAGACCTTCAAGTTCGTTGTGTCAGTGAGAAGGGCAACTCAACAGCAGTAGTCGCGGGCTGGTGATTGCGGAAGCAGACAGTTCGCATTGAGGAGGAGTGCCTTGGAAAAACCGCGAGGAGAAGCTATTGCCGACGTGCCAGACGGACGCCGCCCACCAGGGCGGCACTCAAAGATAGATTAATTCCTTAGCCTTCGCACTTCATGCAAGTGCGGGTGTTAGATCCGTGTGCCTGAAGTCGTCGCCCTTAAACAGAATTGCTTCGCCCGTCGCCTTGGCCAACGCGTAGGCGAAGCAGTCCCCGAGATTCAACCCGGCCGGATGTCCGCTGCCCTCGCCGAAATCACGGTACGCCTCGCGGGCTATCCGCGCCTGGGATTCAGTAACTGGCTCGACGGCGAACTGTGCCTCCCGGAAGAGATCGTCAAACCGTCTGCTCGCAACGGGATCTCTGCTCCCATCGATCACCACCGCTGCCTCGACGTAGTTGACCGCCGAAACGCGCCGGCTGGTCGTGCTGGCAATCGCATTCGCACAGGACCCAGCTTCCGGTTCATTGCGAAGGATCGCAACGATCGCGGACGCATCGATAATCATCGTGGCAGTCCCTTCTCGTCGTACAACAACTCTCCGTGGTCAACGGATCGAAACGGTTCCCGCAAGTGCGCTGCGCAGTCCTCGCCGATCTTCAGCAGGCGGTCTGCGAGGCCTACTCCATGCTCACCACGTACCCGGTCCAGACGTTCGCGTACTGCTTCGGTAACTGCTGCGGTCATGCTTTCCCCAGTCAGCTTTGCTAGCTCTTGAGCTAGCTTCTGGGTCTTTTCGTTTTTGATGTTCAGAGCCATTTCATGTACCCTTCCACCTAGTGCGTTCCACCAGTCTACCAAGCGAGGGACTGTCGCGCAACACCTCTGTAACTAGCTGACAATAATGGGCGTAGGGCATGAGGCTTAAGAGCAACCACTCGTGCTTCCGCAGTTGACGCACTTATAACAACTGCCGTTAGGCACCATTAGCATGCCGCAAGTCGAGCACGACGGCGCGTCTCCGGCTGCAGAAGTCAGCTTGCGCGCCTGCGAGGGCGTGGCCGTTGTCCCGGCTACGGCCGAGGCCTCAGCCGCCTGCGGGTCCACTTCCTCCTCATTCAAGGCAGTATTCGGTTTGAGATATTCCGACGAAAGAAATTTGCCGCCGAGCCAGCGCGCAATGTAATCCAGCACGGAACTCGAATAACGAATGGCCGGATTCTCCGTGAATCCACAAGGCTCAAAGCGCGTGTTTGTCAGCTTGTCCACAATCGCCTTGAGCGGCACACCATACTGCAAGCCGATCGAGATCGAAAGCGCCAGGCCATCCATGAAGCCCGACAGCGTCGAGCCTTCTTTCGACATCTTGATGAAGACTTCGCCGGGAGTTCCCTCTTCGTACATGCCAACAATGATGTAGCCCTCGTGCCCGCCAATCGAAAACTTGTGCGTGATGGCCTTTCTTTCGTCGGGGAGCTTGCGCCGCTGCGCGCGAATGAACAGGTCCCGTTGTTCAGGTGCCTCAGCGCTAGCAGGTTTTTTCTCCTCTTTTTCACGTTCCGCGGGGGATGTACCAAGTGGCGGCGCTAAATCGGCTGAATTTCCTGCTTGCATCTGTTCCTCCACACCGATCGGGCCTGATCAGACGCTTGCGCCAGCGACCCCGACGACGACCGGGGCAACCAGATAATGAGAATGCGAGCATCCGACACAACTCACGCCCTTGGTTGCCGCCCCAACCGCTGCGGCAAATACCGCTGGGATTCCAAGCATCTCGCCGGCGCGAGACCAGAACTCGGGCATCACCGATCGCCCGGCCAAGTCACCGCCTGTACGTAGGAGTTCCAGATCAACGAGGCCATTTACTCCACGAAAGAGAACTCCGTTCTCCAGCGGAGGCCGTCTGCCATTTTCGACCTTTCCAGATTCATGCCTCGTGATGAGTAATTGGCAGGTTCGACCTGCTCGAAACAACTCGATTCGCACAAGGATGGGAGCTACTACCACTGCATGAACTCCGTTCACTCCGATGGCATCGATTGGATGAAGATACGGCAAAGGCTCGCCACCCGGCCCACAGAACGTAACGTACCGGCCGAGGTCCTTCACGGCACCGCCTGATTCGATCCCGCGCACCACATAGCGTTCGGCCAGATGCTGGTGTTCGAGGCTCACCTGGGATTCCGCAAGAATGCCTACCTCATTCAAGCGTCGTAGCACTCGCCTCGACAGAGTCAGCCCTCGACGTGCCAAAGAATCTTGCTTGTCCGGCATGTGCCACCTCCTCACGCGGATTGCCGAACGGGGATCGACAACCCACCGCTCGACGAATCATTTCTTTCGTGCAACCCGCCCAGCAGATGTACTTTCGTGGGTCGTCAATCGAGATCGCCAAGTTGTCGCCACTGCGATCCTGACCTGCCTCGGCACAGGAAGGACATTGCGTCACGTAGTTCCTGCCCACCTTCCGAACCTTGCCCACATGCTCGAGGATTCGAAACTCACGACCGGAGGTGTGAACGAAGGACACGGCTTGGTCGGTAGAAGAGCGTTTTCTGTCAAACTCAGGTGGCATGGTCTTGCCCCCAATGAAGCTCCGCAGCTGTTCTTCGCTCACCTTTTGAAGCCGGTTCAGGTAGGCCATCTGCTTCTCTAGGGTGTAGTCCGCCCCGTAGAACCAATATCGCCGGTTTGCTCCGCGATGAATTCCAAGCGGTCCACGAATGGCGTTCCCAAATTCTCCCTCTCGCAGCTCATCGTGCTTCGGAAAGACTTCGATTCCCTCCGCCAAGCCAGCGCCCTTGATCCGGACTCCCAGCCTCAATGCCAAGTTGTAGATGTAAATTCGGCACTCCCGGGCCAAGGCCGGCCTTTCCATGAAAATCCAGAGATGACCGCCCCGCTTGCTCATCTCCAAGGCGGCCTCCACCTTGTCCTCCTGGAGGAAGTACTGCAGCTTGAGCAGGTCCTCCATCGCGCCGTCATAATCGGCATCAATCGCGACCCACTTCGATCGTTGCGTTGAAGGGTTAATCGCGTACAGCCCGATGGTGAGTTCGCCTTCCAAGTGACGGCGGATCGTGGCTGCGGTGAGGCTCAACTCCTCGCCCGCCCCCTTTGCCTTCGGTCGAAAGTAATAGTGACGCCCGCTCTCACGATGAGGCCGCAAAGATTGAAGGGTATAAGCCCCGCGATTTACAAACAGGCGGATGTAGTCCCGCACGACCCTGGGACTAGCTTTGATCACAGTCTCCACGGCTCCTCTTTTCCGGGCAATTCCCCGCGCGGGAAGCTCGTGCTCTACCTAATCCCACACCCAGCCTTTGTCAAATAAGTGAGTATACGTCCTAACACGTTGATGTGGTTGGAGTTACAGGCGAACCATTGCGTTCGCTAATGAACTAAAGAAACTTGCCTATACGAATCAGAGGTGTAGGGGAAGGAAGCCTGCACCTCATGCCTTTTATCCATTTCATTGCTGAAGTCCTCGTCCAAGTCGTCTCCGGCATTGTGCTCCGTGTCGGCGCAATCTGGTTCAAGAACGCAAGCAAGCACGAGCCTATACCGACGAATGGGACCAACGTCCGTCGACGCAACAGTCATCGGCGCACAAAACCATCCCGCTAAGAGGGCACCTCCTCGCGGATAGGCACAGGCTCTGTTTACCTGGGGAGGTCATCGGTTTGGTGGTCTCCCTTCAAGCTGGTCGCACCCGTGATCGTGGAGAGCGAAGGATTGAGTTGACTCAGGCGGGCTTCCTCATCTGGGCTTCGCCAACCCGATCGCTTCGCTGCGGTCGAAGACCAGGCTGGACGACCCATCGATTCTTGCCCGGAAGCAGGTGGGGACGTTCCACGAGGTCTAGGAATCGGCAATCACGGACCAATCTTTCATAGTCGCTAACCGTGTAGCCGCCGAATTTGTCATCGTCAAAGTCTAACCAAAACCAGACCCTTGAATGGCGGTCGTAAATGTAGAAGGCGCCGGATTCGGGGTCCCCCGGAACGACAAGGAACACGAACAGTGCCTTTGGAAGCTGGACCCATTTCTCGATCTTGGGGTGCTCAGTCACATCGAGCAACCTAGCGACTGCGCCTTCGACGGAGCCGCCCACCCCTTCCGGTGCATGCCGGAGGTCGACGACTGAGACTACACTCATCTCTCCGAACATAGATTTCCTCCTCTCAACTTTAAGCTAATGAACATCTGCAACCACGCCCTGCATCCTAGACAGATTTCAAGACTGCCATGTCAATGGTGGGCGACTAGCCCGACAATGACACTGCGTCTAGCTTCCGCTCTGATTTCGCTAGAGGGGAAACGGCAAGGCACTGGGATACATTCGTAGTCCACGACAATTCTTCCGGAACCTCAGCTTTCGTGTCCCACAACGCCGTTTACGGACCCTCAGTCCCAAGCGCGCACTCTGCGTTCTCGCTAGATGGCTGGCACTGGCGCCGAGAGCAAGGCACGAAAGCGAGCCTCCTGCCGATGTCCTCCACGCCACGCCCGTTGATTGAATGTGGTCCTTGCATCCTGCATCTTCCCTTGACACTCCAAAACCAATGGAGCAGTATTTGGCCCTGTATTAAATGCGTTTAGTACAGGCCATCCCCGCGGCAAGGAGGAAGCCATGTTGCCTTCGAGCCCCCGCCTTTCGATCTACCTTCATTTCGTTTCCGCCGCCAGTATCTTACTCGTGCTGCTAGTGTGTTCCGCGCCCGCGCGGGCGCAGTCTGCTTATGTGCGCGTCAGTCAAATTGGCTACGAAGCCGGCGAAACGCCTTTTCGTGCGTACTTGATGTCCACGGAGCCAATAAGCGGAACAACCTTCAAGCTGCTCAACTCCAAGGGCGGTACCGCCTATTCGGGCCACGTCGGTTCCTTGCTTGGCACTTGGAGCCACAGTAAGAAAGTAACTTACGACGTGTACGCTCTCGACTTCACGGTTCCGGGAGGCGATCTCTACACGATTTCCGTGTCCGGGCCGGTAGCGGCGACTTCGCCGCGTTTCGCGGTCGATTGCCCGGAGGTGCTCTACTCCGGCTTGCTCTTAAACACTCTGTTTTTCTACGAAACGCAACGCGACGGCGCGAACTTTGTTCCCAACGCGCTGCGCACGGATCCCGGACACCTCAAGGACGAGAACGCGCATGTCTACCAGACGCCTCCGCTCGACGCCAACGACTTTATAGATAACCTGCCGCCCGCACCTCCTTTAGTGTCCGCAAGACTCCCGAATATCGATGCTTCCGGCGGATGGTGGGACGCCGGCGACTATGAGAAATACGTCGAAACAACTAGTTATACGGCAGCTCTGATGCAGATAGGGATTCGCGACTTTCCGAACCAGATGGGCGTCTATGCTCCAGTGAACCCTCCCATACCGCCTGGCTCTCTTTCTTTTTCGGGCACCAGCGAACTGGGAGCTCCCTCATCATCCGACTTCACAAACGAAGCAAACTTTGGAATCAACTGGCTGCTGAAGATGTGGAATGGCAAAACGCGAACACTCTACTACCAAGTGGACAACACGCAAGACTGGGATTACTACGGCGAGGGCGATCCCAGTTCGGCCACAGGAAACTGCGGCGGAACGTATGCGACGCCCTACTGCTTGATCACCGAGTACGACATTTGGACTCTGCCTCAGGCAGCCGATAATTACGACCAACCCGGGGATCCGCAACCGTGCGACCCGTTCACTACGTTCTTTATCTGCAATCGTCCGGTATACCTGGCTGGCCCCGCGGGTTCACCCATCAGCCCGAATCTCGCGGGCCGTTTGGCGGCTGACTTTGCGCTTTGCTATCAACTCAACCGCACCTCGAACTCTTCTCGCGCGAATCAATGCCTCAAGAACGCAGAGGACATTTTCGCGCTCGCGGATACCTCATTTCCAGATCCCGCTCCAACGGTGGACTCGGGCACGTGCAGTAACTGCCTGCTCACTATCTCCCCTTTTGACGGCTATCCCGAGAACGTGTGGGAGGATGACATGGAGCTCGGTGCAACTGAACTTTACTTCGCGCTGGAATCCGCCGGCGGAGCCAAGAATCTCCCGCCCGGACTGCTGCACACGAACCCCATGGACTACCTGCGGCAAGCGGCGCAGTTTGCCCAAAATTACATCACAAATATCTACGATGCGGGGTACACAGACACCCTAAACTTGTATGACGTCAGCGGCCTCGCGCATTTCGAACTCTTCCGCGCGCTGCGAATGGCGGGAGATCCGGGGGGCTTGGCGGTTTCGCAATCCAGCATTCGCCAACAATTTTTGCAGCAAGTTCAAGACGCGATCGCCCAAGCCGGCACAGATCCCTGGGGCTTCGGCTACGAATGGAATTCCGGCGATCTCACTTCGCACGGCGCCGGGCTTTCGGTGATGGCCAGCGAAGCGCATTTCCTCACTCAGTCCAAGAGCTACGACACCTACTCGCAGAGATGGCTGGCCAATATCCTCGGTACGAATGCTTGGGGCTCGTCGTTTATCGTCGGCGATGGGAGCACGTTTCCGAATTGTATTCAGCATCAGGTGGCGAATCTCGAGGGTGCGCTGGATGGAACTTCCGGTGGCACGCCGGTGCTTTGGGGTGCGGCTTCCGAGGGGCCCGGTGGTTACACCACTTCCGGCACGCTCGATGGCATGAATCTGTGTCCGGCAAACGGCACAGATACGTTCAAGAGATTTAATGGAAACGCTGGCGCGTTTGATGCCTCGCAAACAGCGGTGTATCAGGACAACGTGCAGTCTTACAGCACCACCGAACCGGCGATCGACCTTACAGCGACATCGTTCCTTATGTGGGCCTGGAGATTGGCTCAACACCCCAGATTCTGACTCATCTCAAGCGCTCTCGACCCCGCAGGAAGGCCTCGAAGCAAAATCGGCCCGAAGTGGGCCCGAGCTCTAGTTCTGCGAAATAACGCAGATTCGGTGCGTCATTTGCCCGATTCCGTTCGCGTTACGGCATCGGGTTAAGCCGTGTTCGGAAGTTGTGCGGGCAGATGGGCACGACACCTTGGCCACGTTTCCGTGAAGTGGGCCCGAAGTCCCGATGGGGGAAGTGAGGTGCCGGCGAAGATCGCTTGCGCTCTCATCTCCTCGAACGCCGTTTATCAGGCAGTAGCCAACCAAATCTCTATCAGCAGCACCCAGCGTCGATTCGTCCGAGATGCACAAGAATTCAGTCGACCAAATGATCTTTTGCTTGGGAATAGTAGCTCCTCTGATTTTCATCTGCTTAAAATCACCATCAAAGGCTCCACACGCAAAGGGGGTCCGTGGCAAAGCACTGCCGTCTCGCGGCTAGGGAGGCGCAGAGATCATTCGGGGAGATTGAGGCGGCGGAGGAGGGCCTGGAACCGCGGGTCGGGCCGGAGGGGATCGAAGGAGGGTTCGATGGCGAGTTCGGTCATGGAGAGAGAACGTTGCTCGAAGGCCCTTTCTAGGGAATCCAAAGCTTTGGACTTTTCACCAAGCTGGGCATAGAGAATCGCGGTGCCGAAGGGGGAGTTGTAGGTTTCTGGTGGATTGACGGGGAGTTGCGTGAATTCGACGAGTTGCTTCCAGTAGCCTTGCGAGCCGCTGGTGGCCAAGGCCTGGCGGAGCGCGGCTTCCTTTTGCAGGACGGAATTTTCGTCTTCGCCTGAGAGGAGGCGTGCCCTGGTGTCTTCGGCGATGGCATCCTCAAATTTCCCAAGGAAGGCAAGAAGTTGGGCTAGGCGTTCGTGATCGATGGCAAATCCGGGGAACATCTCGGCGCATTTGCGGAATTGCGCGATGGCCTGATCATATTGGCGAGCCCAGATGTAAGTGCGGCCGAGGAAGGATTGCACGGGGGCGGAGAAGGGATCGATGGCGACAGCTTTCTGCATTTCGGCGATGGCTTCCGCGTGACGGCCGAGCGGCGAGAGGTAACTGTTGGAATAGAAGAGGTGGGCATAGGCATCATTGGGATTCAAATCGAGAGCGCGGAGATATTCGCGTTCGGCAGCGGGCCAGTCAAAATCGTAGTGAGCCAAAACAAAACCGAGAGTGGAATGCCCGGAAGCGAGAGAGGGGTCCAGACTATTGGCACGCCGAGCAGCCTCCCTTGCTTTGGGCATGGATTCCATGGGGGGCATGGCACCGACGACGGGAGCCAGACTGTAGGCGCGGGCGAGCGCGGCATAGGCGGGAGCGTAATTGGGATCAAGGGTAATGGCCTGCTGGAACTCCGCGATGGCGCGTTCGACAGCGGGTTTCGTGCGGAGATCCCAGTCATGGAGTCCTTGAAGGTAGGCTTCGTAGGCAGCAGCGTTGAGTGAAGGCGCTTCCGTGAGGCGGGCGCGTACGGGAGGCGACAGGGTCAATTGGATCTTGCTGGAGATGGCGAGAGCGAGGTCGCTCTGGAGTTTCAAGACCTCGCTGAGGTCGCGGTCGAAATCAGCGGCCCAGAGATGGGTTTGATCGCTGGCCTGGATGAGTTGAGCGGTGACGCGGACGCGCTGTCCGGAGCGGCGCACACTGCCTTCGAGCAAGTAGTCCACGCCGAGCTCGCGAGCGACCTGAGCGGCACCTTTTTTGGCGCCCTTGTACTGCATGGAAGAGGTGCGGGCAATCACGCCGAGGTGTTGCGGATCGAGGCTGCCGAGCTGGGTGATCATTTCTTCGGTCATGCCATCGGCGAAATAGTCCTCGCGGGGATCACCGTTGATGTTCACGAACGGTAGAACGACGAGCATGGCGTTTTTCGGGATGGTTTTGGGAGGCTTGGTCAGGCGGGAACGAAGAATGAGTCCGGTGGTTACCATTGCGATGAGAACGAGGGCGGCCAGGACGGGCCACTTCGGCAGGTGCTTTCGTGAGGGCTGGCCGATCTGAAGATCCGCCACTACGGTGGAAGGAGGGGCTGACGAGGTGGCTAGGGCGCTGAAGCGATAGCCTTTTCCGGGAATGGTGCGCAGGAAGCGAGGATTTTCGGGATCGTCTTTGAGGGCTTGACGGGCTTTGCGGACAGCGGTGTTGATGCTGTTGTCGGCGTCAACGAAGACGTCCTTCCCCCAGATGGCCAGTAGGATTTCCTCCCGGGTGACGAGACGCTCGCGGTTCTCTGCGAGCAGGAAGAGCAACTGGAGGGGAATGCGCTCAAGTTTGATGCGACGGCCGGCGCGGCGCAACTCGAAGGAGCCTGGGTCGAGCTCGAAGTCTTCGAATCGTATGGTTTCGCGAGGCATGTGGGCCACACGCTGGCGCGCGACCTCGTTCTACGTGTTCGCCGTGCGGAGACAAAGGGATGATTTGCGGAGGTTTCTCCTGTGAGGGTGAAGAGGTGCAGCGGGGGGAATCGATGTAACTCCAAGAAAGGGAGACGTTTCGGGCTTCAGGGTAAGTACAGGAAAGCTTCAGGCCGGCTCCATTGTGGAGGAACCGCGTTGCGTCGAATATGGCGGCTACCCCCGGCACGACCGGAGGCAAATGAAAAT